>Ga0315283_10006183_pt1 | contig 10662 bp, 9 predicted proteins | sample YL17G09_0_MG_FD_204541 | JGI IMG/M metagenome (GOLD analysis project Ga0315283, IMG submission 204541) | Sediment microbial communities from Yellowstone Lake, YNP, Wyoming, USA - YL17G09_0 | ecosystem: Environmental > Aquatic > Freshwater > Lake > Sediment | place: USA: Wyoming | collected...
TCATATCTACAGTTGTATGCCATTTGGTTCGCCCCTATTACAGTGAAATAGGAATAGTTATAATATGATTAATAATAAACAAGTGATTATTGTTGGGGCAGGAATATCAGGGTTAACTGCTGCTTATGAGTTAAATAAAGCGGGTTATGACGTTACTGTATTAGAATCAACAAATAATGTTGGCGGCCGAATGTCAACAGTAGTTATTGATGGCTATATTATTGATGTTGGGGCTCAATTCCTTTCATCAGGTTATACGATTATTATTAATATGCTAAAAGAGTTAGAAATAGAAGATATTTTTGCTCAGACATCCAATAAATTTGGCATTGTAAAGAATGGCAAAATTTATTCTTTCAATTATCAGAATCCTATTTCTATTATGACAAGTGGATTATATAATTTGAAACAATTTATTAGACTAATATCTGGCACGTTACAACTTTACAAAAAAACTAAATCACTATCAAAATCTAATTATTCAGAATGGCATGAATTTGATACTGAAAATACAAAATCATTTTGTGATAAATACTATAGTGAGTTTATAACTGAATATTTATTTGAACCTATTTTGGAAGCCTTTTATTTTCAAAATCCTGAAGAAACTTCAAAAGCTTTATCAATTGCATTGCAACATTTTAGTATTAATAATTGCCGAACAATGACTTTAAAAGGAGGAATAAATCAACTTCCAAAAAAAATTGCCACGAAACTAAATATACAATACAATTCAGAAGTAATAGAGATAAATAAAATACATGATAAAATTGAAGTTAGAACTACAAAAGAAACTTATATTACAGACAATGTAATAATTGCCACAACTTCCAATATTGCTAAAAGATTATATAAAGATGTTGATGCAATAGAAAATAAATTGTTAGATACAAAATATAGTTCAACAATTAATGTTGCTATTGGTTTATCAGATATTGTACCTCAATTCAAAAAGCATTATGGAATCATTATACCAAGAAAAGAAAGGCAATACATTGCTGCAATAGCAATTGAAAGAAATAAAGATAATGATAGAGCATATCATGGTGAACTGTTGAGCGTGATGTTAGACGGTAAAGCAGGTAAATTATTAATAAACTCCGATGAGAATGAGATAATAAGTAAAGTGGTAAAAGAATTGGAAGTTTATTATCCTGATCTTTCAAAAAAAATAAAATTTACAAAACTATTTAGATGGCAATACGCAGAACCTATGTCAGAAATAGGGAGAAGTAAGAATATATATACATACAGGCAACAATTTAATAGTAAAAAAGGAATCTACTTAGCAGGTGATTATATGGGGATGCCATTTACTGAAGGAGCAGCAGAATCAGGATATTGGATTGCATCTAAAATAATTACACAAAATAAATCACAATAAAAACGGCACACAACACGTGGTTAAAAATATTGGGGTTATGCGCAGATAAGCAGGTTTTTAGTACTTTAGTAAAAGTTTAACACGGGACAGATGTTCGGTTTCAAACTCCCCAACATTTCCAACCACGGAAACGATATGATTATGATTTTGAAAGACAAAAGAGTCTGGAGAGACTTGGTATTCATTTTTTAAGATTTGATGATCTTGAGGTAAAAAAGAATATGAATAATGTCTTAAGAGTTGTAGAAGATTGGATAATTAAGAATAAACCCACCCCTGGCCCCTCCAGGGAGGGGATCCATAAAGGACAATCCAACTCAGATAGTAAATCGCCATGTTAACAAAATATACAATACCATATATCTCCTCAGAAGTACTGATCGGTTCTGTTCCGTTAGGTGGCACCAACCCTATCCGTATTCAGTCAATGACCAACACTGACACTCTGGACACTAATGCTTCTGTGGCACAATGCATCAGGATTATTGAAGCAGGAGCTGATTATGTGAGGCTGACAGCACAAGGTATAAAAGAAGCGGAAAACCTGGCCACTATTAAAAAAGAGCTCAGGAGGGCCGGCTTCAGCACTCCGCTGATTGCTGATATTCATTTTAATCCTGCTGCAGCTGAAGCAGCTGCCAGACTTGTTGAAAAGGTAAGGATAAACCCGGGGAACTATATTGACAAAAGAGCTTCTTCCGAGGCCAGGGAACTGACTGATAGGGAGTACAACGATGAGCTTGAAAGAATCCACGGAAAGCTGCTTCCACTGATTAAAATATGCAGCGAAAATAAAACTGTAATCAGGGTTGGTATCAATCATGGCTCCCTTTCCGACAGGATCATGACCCGTTACGGCAATACACCAACCGGGATGGTCTCTTCAGCAATGGAGTTCATTAAGATATTCCGTACTGAGAATTTCAGCGATCTGGTACTGTCGATGAAATCATCTGACACTTCAATAATGATAGAAGCTACAAGGCAACTGGTTGGTATGATGCAGCAGGAAGGAGTGTCATATCCTCTGCATCTGGGAGTAACTGAGGCAGGAGAGGGAGAGGATGGCAGAGTCAGATCGGCTGCAGGTATAGGCGCTTTGTTATCAGAGGGGATCGGTGATACAATAAGAGTATCGTTGTCAGAGAATCCGGAGGAAGAGATCCCGGTAGCCAGGAAGCTTGCGGAATATTTCCCGAAAGGAATATCTGATTCAAAGCCTGCATCATCAGCCATATTCAAATCTCCGGCTGTAAAACCTGAAATCCTGAAGAAAATAAATGGCCCCCTGGTGCTTGCCAATATGACCTCATATCACGAGATTAACCCGGATGCATATACTGATGCCGGATTCAATGTAAATAAGGATACTTTTGAGATAAGGCGTACTGACAACTCATCTGATCTGTTAATGGCTTCCGATGTTCCGCAGATTTTGCCAGTAGATGTATCACTGGTTCTCCCATTTAAGAAATGGTTTCATTTTAAGGATGATCTGAGAATATTCCCACTCTTTTCTCCCGAAACCTACCACGATTGCATCTTGAGATCTGAAAAGCTTAACCTTCTGCTTACCGGTTCACATTTCAATATCAAATACCTCAGGAAACCTGATCCTTCAATAATAAGTGTAGTATTTACATTTAACCCTGAAACGGAAAGGTATGCCCCTGATATTTTCATTAACAGCCTGGCAGAAAATAATTTAACACACCACATAATCCTCAATCCTGTATTTCGTGAGAATATCACTGAAGATCTTCGTATAAAAGCATCTGCACTCCTGGGAAGGTATTTAACTGACAAACAGGTGTCAGGTATTTGTATTACAAATATTGGAGATATCAGCTTCAGGGAAGTTATTGCACTGGCTTTTTCAATTCTTCAGTGCACCGAAACCCGTATCACGCGTACAATGTATCTCTCCTGCCCTACCTGCGGACGAACGAAATTCAACCTGCAGGAATCGGTAAAAAAAGTAAAAGAGGCGACAGGACATCTCAAAGGATTAAAGATCGCAGTTATGGGATGCATAGTAAACGGTCCGGGTGAAATGGCAGGAGCGGATTATGGTTACGTAGGAGCAGGTAACGGAAAAGTTCATATCTACAGGGGAAAAGAACCGGTGCTTAAAAACATTCCGGAAAAAGATGCTGTCGTGGAGTTGCTGAAACTGATTGAAACAGACAGGAATTTTCACGCCAGCCTGTAATCCAGCTGCTTCTTCTGCAGATCAGCTTTTACAACTTCAATATTAACACGGTCACCCAGGGTATAGACTTTGCCGGTTGAACGCCCTTTGATGCAATAGTTCTCCTCATCGTACTCATAGAAATCGTCTGCAAGCTCCCTGATATGTATCATCCCTTCACACTGGTTCTCAATGATCTCTACATAAATTCCCCACTCCGTGACTCCCGAGATGACTCCTTCAAACACCATTCCGGTCTTGTCACTCATATATTCAACCTGCTTGTATTTTACCGATGCCCGCTCTGCTTCGGCTGCCAGCCTCTCCATCTTTGATGAGTGATCACACAGCTTCTTGTATTTATCAGTACCGCCGGGATTTTCCTGAGCCAGGTAAGCTGTAAGAAGCCTGTGTACCATCATATCGGGATAACGGCGAATGGGTGACGTAAAATGAGTGTAGTGTTTGAATGAAAGGCCGTAATGACCTATATTATCAGTGGAATAGATAGCTTTAGCCATTGCCCTGAGGGCAAGTGTTTCAATAATATTCTGTTCCTTTTTCCCTTCAACTGATCGAAGCAGCTTATTCATTGCTTTTGGCAGAGAAGTTTTGTCATCCTCAATGAGGTTGTAACCGAACCTTGTGATGAAATGGCTGAAGTTGCTGATCTTTTCAGGGTCAGGCTTATCATGGATACGGTATACAAAAGTTTTACCATGAAGTTTCTTTCCGACATATTCAGCAACACGTCTGTTTGCCAGAAGCATGAACTCCTCAATGAGCTGGTTTGATGTACCCATCTCACGGAATTTTATACCGACAGGTTTTCCTGCCTCATCGAGATCAAACTTTATCTCAATCTTTTCAAATGCAAATGCCCCCGATACAAACCTTTTAGTACGCAGCTGCTGTGCAAGCCTGTGAAGCAGAAGCACCTGCTCCTTCATATCGCCTTCGCCGGTATCAATTACCTGCTGGGCTTCACCATATGAGAACCTCCTGTCGGAGTTGATGACTGTCCGTCCGAACCACTCTTCTAATACCTCCGATTTATCATTCAGCACAAAAACGGCTGAATAGGTGAGTTTGTCTTCTGCCGGACTAAGTGAGCATACTTGGTTCGACAACTTTTCAGGTAGCATCGGAACAACCCTGTCGACCAGGTAAATGGAGGTTGCCCTTTGCCTAGCCTCTTCCTCAACCAGCGATCCTTCTCTTACATAATGAGTCACATCGGCAATATGCACACCAATCTCCCAGTTTCCATTATCAAGCTTCTTCAGCGAAAGAGCATCATCAAAATCCTTTGCATCGGCCGGGTCGACAGTAAACGTAGGAATATTCCTGAAATCGCGTCGCGACTTAATGTCATGTTCTGTAATTCCACCCGGTATCTTCTGAGCATCATCCTCAACCTCCTCTGTAAAATTATAAGGAAGTTCAAACTCGGCCAGGATGGCATGCATCTCTGTATCATTGAGACCGGGATAGCCAAGCACACTTACAATTTCTGCAACAGGATTCTTTGATTTCGGATCCCAGTCAACAACTTTTGCCACCGCCTTTTGTCCCTGTTTGGCTCCGTTAAGCTTTGATGTCGGGATATAGAGATCGAAGGGCATATTTTTGTTATCAGGAATGAGGAAAGCAAAATTCGGCATTACTTCAACAGTTCCTACAAACGTCGTTCTGGACCTCTCGATGATCTCAACAACCTCACCTTCCGGACGGGCTCCTTTTCTCTTGGCGTAAAGCCATACTTTCACCTTATCGCCATGAAGGGCGGTTTTCAGATTTTTTGCTGTTACGAAAACATCATCATCAAGATCCTCAGTAGAGATGAATCCATAGCCCATGCGGGTAAGGTCAACAATTCCCGTAACATATCCGTGAGGCTGTCTGATCCTGTATTTTCCCTGGTGAATTTCCTGGAGAGTATTTTTCTTTGTGAGTTCCCTCAGAATTTCAGCTATCATCTGACGTTCAGAAGAATCATTGATATCAAGACGTTTTGCGATCTGCTTATAGTTGAATTCCTGTTCAGGGTATTTTGAAATAACTGCAATGATCTGTTCGGTAAGTGCTTCTTTTGAAATACCGGAGGTTCGTCCACCTCTTCCTTTTCTGCTCATAATTAATTTTTTGCAAAGGTACTAAAAGGAACCGACTATTTCAGAGATGAACATGTTACATTTTACAGAAGCTTCTTGTCAATCAGATATCTGACTGCCTCCTGAACTGCCTGTAATGAAGTATAACGGGGATTGTAATTTATCAGCCTTTTTGCCTTTTCAATGCTGCAATTCGGACTGTGCACTATATGATCCCAGGTAGCATTTGCATCCTTTTCGCTTACTGTAAGCTTCCACTTCTCCCAGGGTAAAAACCTGAGTTTAGGTTCCCTGCCAAACCATTCTGACATTGCTGTTGCATATCCCTTTAGTGTAAGAGCCTGTGGCGAAACCACATGAAAGCTTTCACCCACAGATGTATTCCTGTTGGTAATTGATTTTATAAAGGCCTGAGAAACATCTTCAGCATGCACGTGATGGACTGTCTCCATTCCCAGGTTTGGTAATGCAAGCTCTTTCCCTTCAGCCAGCTTTTTGTAAACTTCTGGATTAAAGTTCCCGGCGGGATTAAGGGGTATCCATCCCGGACCGACAATATGACCCGGATGAAGTATTGTCGAAGGAAAGCCTGTTCGATGAGAAAAACCCAATAACCAAGTTTCAATAGCTGCTTTATTGATCCCATATTCGCCAAATGGCCTTCGGAACTGAGTTTCGTCTGTCGGTACCATTTCGCTGCCGCCATGCACCCATATTGTACCGCAATGGAGAAAATGCTGCACCTTACCCTGAAGGGCTTCCACAATCATCTTTGCACTTTCAGATGTGAAACATATCATGTCTATCACTACATCAGGGGATAACTTACTGATCTGTTTCCCAAAGGTTTTCTTTTTATCTGCCTCAATGCGGTCGATAACAACCTGTTTAACATCTTTCCATGCGGCGTGATCAGTATAAGGCTTTCTTTTCTGCCGGCTGACTGAGATCACTTCATGTCCGGCCATTGCAAGAGCAGGAACCATGTACGTACCAACATGTCCGGTGCCTCCTATAACTACTATTTTCATATGCCTAACTCGTTTAGTAATGGTTAGTTTAAAACGAAGGTAACAAAAGGTTTCCTTTCTGAAGTTATCATGATCCGAAACTTGACATTCTTGCTTTATTGATGTAATTTTGATTTTAAGTTTTATTTCAACCAGGGCCTTTTCCCCACTCAGTTAATAACAAGTTAGACTCATCATAATGAAACGAATAGTGCTCATTCTGATAGGATTTATCCTCTTCTCTGTTTTCCAGTTGTCGGCTCAGGAGTATACGGCCATCAGGTACTGGAATATGGAGCAGGATCAAATGTATAAAAACCTTCTTGAGCGCCTGGACAAAGGGGAAATGCTGACTGCAGAAGAGCAGAAAACCTTTACTGACTATAAAAAAATGCTTGGTGAGTACTTTGATAAGATGCCAGATACTGAAAAAGCCGCCTATTATCAAAACAGGTCCTTATGGAATGAAAACCAGGGTAATATCAATAAAGTCCCACCTCAACAGCAAACAGATATATATGCAGGTGAAAGGAGCAAATACACTCAATATGTTGTCACCAACGGTATTTTCGGTGCATTTTACGGGGGAGCAGCTTCATTTATCCTTGGTATAGATGACGGGGGCGCTACCGGATTAACCCTGCTTACTGCAGGAGCATCTTTTCTGGTTCCTGTATTTACTATTAAAGACAGGTATGTGTCATACAATTCCCTTGCCCTTTCAAATCATGGAAAGCTGATCGGCGCCTTGCAGGGAGTAGCCCTGGGAGCCTTAATGGTTGGAGATAATGTTGATGAGGGCAAGCTTTTAGCAACTCTTTCTATAGCATCAAGTATAACACTAGGCAGAGTTGGATATTCCCTTGGTAAAAACAGACCATGGTCTGAAGGCAGAGCTGCGCTTTACACCTATTACGGTACACTTATGCCTCTCGAAGGATTAGCCCTTGCTGCCGCCTTTGAGTCTGAGAATCCGAGAGTTTATGGTCTCAGCTCGCTGGCTTTCGGAGCAGGAGGATATTTCATTGCCGATGCAATAGCGAAACGAAATGACTTTACAAGAGGTGATATTACTGCAACAGCAACTCTGGCAACCCTGAACGGATTATTAGGATTCTCTGTTTTAGGCGATATTGCAGGAAATTCTGAAGATGTTTCAGCCAGCACTATTTTGATTCCTGCAGCCGGTGCTCTGGGCGCATCACTGGTCGGGCATCTCTGGCTTAAGGATGCCAGGCTTTCAATTCAGCAGGGAAGGAATGTTGCTCTGGCTTCGGCCGGAGGCTCAATTGTGGGACTGGGATTAATAGCTCTTGCAGGTTCAGAAAAACCGGCACCTTATTATGTTACAGGATATATAGCAGGGATGACATCCTATGCATTAATGGTAGACATGTATAAAAAGAAAAATAATTTCTCATCTCCTCAGAAAGAGATGAAAACAGGCTGGGATTTCAATCTGGCGCCCCAGAATATCTTCATTAATAGGAAAATTGCCTCATATGCCTTATCAAATCCGGGTAAAAGAATTGATTTCCTGCCTGCATTTTCTGCAACCCTGAAATTCTGAACTCTCCTGAAATTTATTACTTTTATTCAAAATTTTTCACTATCAATGAGCCAGAATTCAATTCCGTTACATTCTCCTACAGTTGTAACTCGTAAAACCGGCAATGAGTATGTACTAGTTCCAATTGCGAATAACATTGCAGACATGAACAGCGTGTTTACCCTGAATGATCCCGGGGCATTTATATGGGAACTTATTGATGGAAAAAGAGATATTGAAGAGATCATCAGAGAACTGATAAAAGAGTATGAAATTGATGAAGTTACAGCAAAAGCCGATGTGATGGCTTTTATTGAAAAGATGAATAAGTATCTGATTTTAACTGAATAAAAAGCTATTCTTTAATTGCCACCAAGGCTCCAAGACACCAAGGTTCACCAAAATATGTATAAAGAGGTTTCTGAAGAAGAAGACAGGATTGGAAGAGAGATTGTTAATGCTGCTTTCCGTGTCCATAAGGAACTTGGACCGGGATTGCTCGAAAAGGTTTATGAAATATGTTTTTGTCATGTCTTAGCTCAAAGAGGGTTTGAAGTAAAGCAACAGATTGACATCCCAATAGTCTTTGAAGGAATGATTTTTGATGAAGGTCTGAGGCTGGCTGTTATAGTCAATGATCTTGTTATTTGTGAATTAAAAGCTCTTGAAAATGTTAATCCAGTTTTGGGAAGCGCAATTACTCAGTCATCTCAAGTTAACAAACAGGCGTCTTGGTTATTTAATTAATTTTAATGTACCTCTGATCAAAAACGGAATCAAACGAATGGTAATTTAATCCTTGGTGTTTTCTTAGTGTCTTAGTGCCTTGGTGGCAAAAAATTACTCAGATAATATAGGTGAGGAATTACAACTTAAATATAGCAGGTTATAATATCAGGTTTGAGTCAGCGGAAGATGGACCTGAGCTTGCACCCTCTGCAAGGTTTCTCAGGAACATTTGTGATGATAAAGAGCCGGACATCCTGATAAGGGTGCATTCCGGAACTCTCTTATTACCTGATGAAGCTGAAAGAGTATTTCATGCTCCGTTTGTTGAGGAGATTAAAGGGATAGCTGTACATCACAAGACCAACTTCTGGAGCATATGGAGATCCCAAACCGATCTCTATATCAAGTCTGTTCTTCCCCTCTGTGCTGATGACAGTCATGCTGTCCTTGCTTTTTCACTTGATAAGTGTGACTGGGACCTGTGGATGGATTGTCCCGGGAAAGAGGTTGATCCTCTTGATTATCCCCTTGACGGGTTGATTCTTTATTATCTAACGGTTATCAATGGAGATATTCTGATCCATGCATCAGGAGTAAATCATTCAGGGCATGGATATCTCTTCAGTGGTGTATCGGGTAAAGGTAAATCAACAATATCCCGGCTCTGTGAAAATGCAGGAGCGAAAGTGATCCACGACGACAGGCTGGTTATCAGGAAGAGAGGCAATGGTTACATGATGTACAACACACCGGTATATAATAATGATGCACCAAATGAGTCACCTTTTCATAAGATCTTTATTATTGATCATGACACATCAAATAAATTTTTTCCTGTTAAAGGGGCCTCAGCAATAAGCCTTGTCATGGCAAATTGCATTCAGCATAACTGGGGCTCTGAAATAATTGCAAAACTTCTGATCTCAGTTTCAGTAATGTGTGAAACAATCCCAGTAGCAAGGCTATTCTTTGTACCTGATCAAAGTATAACAGATCTTATTCTCGAAAATGAATAACCTGAAGAAAAGCAGTGAAATATTGAAAAATGTAGGTTTTACACTTCTAACCGAAGGAAAAACCATCAGGATAAAGGCTCATGGTTACAGTATGTACCCCTGTATTAAACCGGGATCACTGATACTTATTGAACCAATAATAACAAAAGGGAACCCTGTACCCGGCGAGATAGTTGCAATTAAGAGAGAGAACGGGCTGGTAGTACACAGGCTTTCAAGAATTGTTATGAATAATGGAATCACAACATATATTGCCAGGGGCGACAGTAATGCACTTGAAGATGGTCCCATCACAATCGGTAAAATTGCAGGGAGGATAGTCGGTGCAGAATCGACCGGAGAAAATCCTGTTCCGGCGGATATAAGGATTAACAACAACCCAAAATACGTTATTAACAGACTAATGGTTATAGGATTAATAATATGGAAGAAAGTAAGGAAAGTAATGACCGGAATTTTGGGGCCATCCTTAAGCCAGGTTCTACCCCCAAACCCCCCAGGGGGGGCTTAAAATCAAAATTCAAATGAGGCATAAGATCAATCTTTTCAGGCAATCGCTGAAACTGGTATGGGAGAGCGCCCCTGGATGGGCGGTTGCCAATATCATCCTTTCCATTATAAGGAGCTTGCTTCCGTTATTGCTTGTGGTGCTGCTGAAGATGCTCATTG
>Ga0315283_10006188_pt1 | contig 10658 bp, 10 predicted proteins | sample YL17G09_0_MG_FD_204541 | JGI IMG/M metagenome (GOLD analysis project Ga0315283, IMG submission 204541) | Sediment microbial communities from Yellowstone Lake, YNP, Wyoming, USA - YL17G09_0 | ecosystem: Environmental > Aquatic > Freshwater > Lake > Sediment | place: USA: Wyoming | collected...
TCGACTAGCGCTGCGGTTCCTGCTTCTTGAAGTGCGCCGCCAGCCACTCGGCCGCCGAGGGCGCACCGGAAGGGTCCGGGTCTTCGCCGCCCGACCAGGCGCCTGTCTCCAGTTCTGGCCAGCTCCGCGCCAGCGGGTGGCGCAGGTCCTTCGCCAGTCGCAGGGCATCCTCGCGACCGCTGTAGTACCGGGGCACACGCCCGGTTTCCTCAAAGCCCAGCTCCCGATAAAACAGCAGGGCTGCCGGGTTGCGCACCCGCACCTCGAGGCACAGGGAGAACGTGCCGGCCGTGATGGCCGATTGTTCCAGCCATTCCACGAGGCGGCGGCCGAGCCCGCGGCGCTGCCAGCGGCTGTCGACGGCCAGCAGGTTGAGGTGCGCGATGTCGTCACCCAGATGCATGATTGCGAAGCCGACCAGCGTCGGGTTGCTGGCGCCATTGGCGCGAACGGCCAGGACGAGTGAGTCCGGGTGGTACAGATGGCGGGCAACCCGGGCCGGTGTCCAGGTCCAGGGCAGTCCGACTTCGACGAGCCGCCGGGACATCTCGGCGATGACCTGGGCGTCGGCAGCTTGCGCGGGGGCGATTTGCAGGGTGATGGGCATCCGGCTCTCCGACCGTTGTCAGCACACTAGCCCAGTTTGGCCCTCAGCGTCTGTGCTGATTTGTCAGAAGCTGTTGTTCTGCCGTGCGACGGGCACCGCCTGGTGCCTGCCGGCGCAGTAATTCACCCCACCACCCGCTTTTGTTGAACCGTCAGCACCCACCTTGACGAACACCCGGTAGGGACCGTAGTCATCGAGAATGCCGTACTCGCCGGTGTACTGGTAGCAAAAGAAGTTCTCGAACAGGAAAACCCTGGGCGGAAAGTAGGAAAATGTGGCGAACACCGCGGTTAGCGTGGCAAGCGCCCCGGTGGCGTAGCGGCGGGTGGCAAACTGCAGCGGGGGCCGGGTGAGCAGGTACCAGCTCGTGGCCTGGCCGGCGCTGATGCCCAAGACCATGATCGACAGCATGGTCGCCAGGGAGGCCTTGCCGCCCGACGACACCACCCAGCTCATGTAAGTGAAGTACGTCAGCCAGATCAGGAATGGCGTGAGAGCCAGGGCCGTCACTTTACCTAGCCAGTAGTTGTTGGCCACGTCCCGGGTGTAGGTGTACTGCAGCAGGGCGGCGAGCAACCCTGGCCAGAAATACATTTTGGTGTGTTCCCAGGCGCTCTCGTTGACAGCAGCGAACAGGGCCATGGGCCGCCAGTACTCGCTGAGTTCAAAGGCGAAGTGCAGGGTGGAGCCGGCAACGCACACCCAGACGACGATGCCAATCTCCCACAGGGCGAGTTTCAGCTTCCCTGTCGATCCTTTTCCGGTTAACGGTGTGCTCACTGACATGGTCTGGATCCTTAGCTGGCAAGGCCGACAAGAAACCAGGTGCCGATGCCCGCAATGGCGGCCCCTGCAATGCGCAGCAACAGCTTGCCCCGGGCGTAGTGCTGAGAAATGTCCCCGATGAGCAAACCGGCAATGTGCAGGATGGCCGTGCCGGTCATGAAGCCGACGGCGTAGCGCACGGGGTTGGCCACGTTGGGCATCTCAGCGCCGTGGGCGTAGCCATGAAACACGGCGAAAATGCCAACCGCCCCCATCGCCACCAGCACCGGCAGCTTGCGATCCGCCGCGATGGCGATGCCGAGAATCAGCACGGAGGAGGCGATGCCCAGCTCAATCGAGGTCAGCCCGACGTGGAACCAGCCGAGCAGTCCACCCACGGCCATCACCGTGACGAAGGTCGAAGGCACGGTCCAGAGGGCCCGTCCGCCAATCTGCGCGCTCAGGATGCCGACGCTGACCATCGCCAAGAAGTGGTCCACGCCGAGCACCGGGTGGGCGAGGCCGGCGATGAAGGAGCCGTAAGGCAGGCTGGAACCCTCGTGCGCGAAAGCGCTGAGGGGTGCCATGAGGAGCAGCAGGAGGAGCCGGATCACGCGCGAAGAAAGTCGGTGACCATTGGGTCCACGATTTCCGGCCGGTCGTAGATGGCCGCGTGGCCCGCACCGGGGACCACCTCGACGCGAATGTCGCCCATGAGCCTCTTTGCCTTCCGGCCGACCGCATGGGGATCGTACAGCACCTCGTGCTCACCAAAGACAAGCAGCCCCGGCACCGCGAACTGGCGCAGGACGGCATCCGGCTCCGGCAGGAAAAACTTGCGCAGGACCCGCAGGCCCTCCCAGAGGTTCACCTTGCCGGTGGCCTCGTTGTAGATGCCGAGCGAGCGGTCAACGCGGTAATGCCGGGTGCAGAGCGCCATGGCCCGGGCCAGCTGCCGGTCGAAGGTGCCGAAGGTGCCGCCGGGGCTCTTCGACGAGACCGACCGGGCCGTCAGGTCATCCTGCAGGACATCCGCGTTCTTCCACTTCTGCGCGACGCGACCCAGCCAGATCTTTACCGGGAGGCGTGCCCCGGATATGCCGGTCGGCCCGAGCATCACGACCCTGCGGGTCCGCTGGGGGTGGAGACTGGCGAAGCGCATGGCAATCCAGGCCCCCGCGCTGATACCCGCAAAGTGCGCTCGCTCGATCTCCAGATCGTCCAGTACGTCCAGCAGCCAGTTGCAGTAGTCCGCGTTCAGGAAGGAGGGGGGATTGGGATCGCTGCGGCCGGGCTGGCCGGGAATATCCATGGCATAGACGCGAAAATTGGGACTCAGGGATTCCAGTTGCCGGCGCCACAGCGGCGCGCAGCCAGCCACGCCGGAAATCAGGAAGAGGGGTGGCGCATCCTTCGCCCCGGCTGCGAGCATGTGGGTCCGGCCGAACCGCGTGTTGACGTAGAGGGATTCAAAGGGGACCGCAATCTTTTCCTCCAGGGACTCGTACCACTCCATGATGGCCTTGTAGCCGTCCACGGACTTGTAGAGCCTGAGGGGGTCGGCGGTCGGGGAGCCGCCAGCGATTGGCGGAGCACTGCTCCGAGTGCCACCGATTACCACGCCGGCTTCGGTTTGTTGCTGCATTTCTGTACGCCCCTTAATCTGGCAGTTCGGTATGGCAGTTCGGGAAGTTTTTCGCAGCCCTGTCGGAATTGGATTCAGATTCAGGTGGGTCGCGGCGGTGTCCGTCGAACGGCGTTGTGCCCGGCCCGGGGCCTGGTGCCACGCATACCCCCAGTGCGCTGACCGGCAGTGGCGGGCTGCCAGGCCGGCACCAGGTGGTGCTTGCCATTGCCGATGAGGTCTGCCCGACCCATGCGCTTCAGCGCCTCCCGGAGGACCGGCCAGTTCTCCGCGTCATGGTAGCGGAGAAACGCCTTGTGCAGGCGGCGAACCTTGATGCCCTTTGGGACGTCGACCGTTTCGCTCGTCCGGGTGACCCGGCGCAGCGGGTTCTTGCCCGTGTGGTACATCGCTGTGGCCGTCGCCATCGGGGACGGCAGGAAGTTCTGGACCTGGTCCACCCGCAGCTCGTTGCTCTTCAGCCACAGCGCGAGATTCAGCATGTCCCGGTCCGTCGTGCCCGGGTGGGCCGCGATGAAGTAGGGGATCAGGTACTGCTCCTTGCCGGCCTCTTTCGAGTACTTGTCGAAGAGCTCCTTGAAGCGGTGGTAGGTGCCGATGCCGGGTTTCATCATCTTGTTCAGCGGCCCGTCCTCGGTGTGCTCCGGGGCGATCTTCAGGTAGCCGCCGACGTGATGTGTGACGAGCTCCTTGATGTACTCCGGCGACTCCACGGCCAGGTCGTAGCGCACGCCGGAAGCCACCAGCACCTTCTTCACGCCGGGCAGCGTCCGTGCCCGCCGGTACAGGCCGATCAGAGCGGAGTGATCCGTGTTGAGATTCGGGCAGACGCCGGGGAACACGCAGGACGGGCGCCGGCACGCGGACTCGATTACCGGGCTCTTGCAAGCCAGCCGGTACATGTTGGCCGTGGGCCCGCCCAGGTCGGAGATCACACCGGTGAAGCCGGGGGTGCGATCGCGAATGTTCTCGATCTCCCGGATGATTGAGTCTTCCGACCGGTTCTGGATGATGCGCCCCTCGTGCTCGGTGATCGAGCAGAAGGTGCAGCCGCCAAAGCAGCCGCGCTGGATGATGACGGAGAAGCGGATCATCTCCCAGGCAGGAATCTTCGCCTCGCCGTAGGCGGGATGCGGCTGGCGCGTGTAGGGCAGTTCGTAGACCGTGTCAAACTCCTTCGTGCGCAGCGGGATCGGTGGTGGGTTCAGCCAGAGGTCCCGGTCGCCGTGGCGCTGCACGAGCGCCCGCGCGTTGCCAGGGTTTGTCTCCAGATGCAGGACCCGGGACGCGTGGGCGTAGAGCACCGGATCGCTCTTCACGGCCTCGAACGACGGCAGGCGGACCACGCTGCGGGACCGGTCGAGTTTCGGCGCGCGGTGCAGGAACTGGATGACCTTTTCCCCCGTGACCGCCGCTGGATTTGACGTTGGGGTCGCCGTGGCGGGGCCTGAGGCACCCGCGGGAACCGGGGCGCTCTGGTCGGCGTAGGGGTCCTTCGGCGGCTCGATGCGGCCCGGCTCATCCACGCTGGTCGAGTCCACTTCCGACCAGCCCTCCGGCAGGCCATGCCGGGGAAAGCCGGTGCCGCGAATGTCAGTGAGATCCGTGATGGCCTCGCCCTTCGCGAGACGGTGCGCGATCTCGACGATCTGGCGTTCGCCGTTGCCGTAGACCAGAAGATCGGCCTTGCTGTCGAAGAGCACGGAGCGCCGCACGGTGTCCGACCAGTAGTCGAAGTGCGCGACCCGCCGCAGACTCGCCTCGATACCGCCGATCACGAGCGGGACGCCCTTGAAGGCCTCCCGCAGGCGCTGGGCGTAGACAACCACGGAGTGATCCGGCCGCCGACCGGCCTCGCCCGCCGGCGTGTAGGCATCGTTCGACCGGATGCGGCGATCCGCAGTGTAGCGGTTCACCATGGAGTCCATGTTGCCGGCAGTGATGCCGAAGAACAGCGTGGGTGAGCCCAGGGCCGTGAACGCCCCGGTGGACGTCCAGTCGGGCTGGGCGATGATCCCTACCCGAAAGCCCTGGGCTTCAAGCAGGCGGCCGACCACGGCCATGCCGAAGCTTGCGTGATCCACGTAGGCATCGCCGGTAACAATGATGACGTCGCAGGCGTCCCACCCCAGCAAGTCCATCTCGGCGCGGGACATGGGCAGCACGGGTGCTGGCGTGAGCCGGATGGCCCAGTGCTTGCGGTAGGAGAAGAGGTCGCGGGCGAGGTCCATGGGGTCAGCGCATCTTGATCAATGACTGTGGGTTGCCGTTGCGGTCTGCTTCTTCCGCAAACGGATGTTGAGCATCTCCACGATCACGGAAAAGGCCATGGCGAAGTAGATGTAACCCTTCGGCACGTGGGTGCCGAGGCCATCGGCGATCAGGGCGACGCCGACCACCAGCAGGAAGGCGAGAGCCAGCATCTTGATGGTCGGGTGATCGGATACAAAGTGCCCGATGGCCGAAGCAAACAACATCATGAGGGCCACCGACACGATGACCGCCGCGATCATGATCGCGACCTCATCGACCATGCCAACGGCTGTGATGATGGAGTCCAGGGAGAACACAATGTCGATGAGAATAATCTGGAAGATGATGGCGCCGAACGTGGCCGCGACGGCCGATGCCCCGCCGTCTTCCTCGCCCGTGACCAGATGGTGGATCTCCTTCGTGCTCTTCCAGATCAGAAACAGTCCGCCCGTGATCAGGATGAGGTCCCGCCCGGAGATCTCCAGGTCCGTGATCGTGAACAGCGGTTCCCTCGCACCGACGATCCAGGACAGCGCCAGCAGCAGCGCGATGCGCATGAACATGGCCAGGAACAGGCCGAGTCGCCGGGCCAGTTCCCGTTGCTCCCGGGGAAGCCGGTCTACCAGGATGGAGATGAAGATGACGTTGTCGATCCCCAGTACCAGCTCCAGGGCGGTCAGGGTCAGGAACGCAATCCAGGCCTCTGGTTGGGTCAGAAGGTCAAGCATGATCAATCGTTTACGCCAAGAAGTTAAGGTGCTTGCAGGCGCGCGCTGGCGAGGGCCGGCAGGGTAGCACGCGGCCCTGGCACGCCGTTAATGAGGACCATTTCGAGTCGCGTGAGTTCCAGCGGGTCGGCCAGCGGATCGCCAGCGACGATCAGCAGGTCTGCCAGCATGCCGGGCGCGATGCGGCCCAGCTGGTCGCCGGCACCGATGGCGGCTGCCGCGTCCGAGGTCGCAGCGCGCAACACGGCATCTCCGGGCAGGCCCGCATCCCGCAACGCGCGCAGCTCGGCGAGTAGCGACAGGCCGTAGGGAAAGATAGGTGCGTCGGTGCCGGCGATCACGCGGGCGCCGGCGGCGGCGAGATCGCGCACGGCCTGGCGGGAGTTCGCGAGACCCGCGTCGAGCAGTGTCTGTTTGCGGCTGGCGAGTCCCGCCAGGGCGCGCAGTGCCCGCCGGTCGGGCTCTGAATAGAACGCGCCGTACTGGGGCAGGGCATCGAGCTCCGGATACCGGAGCAGCAGGTCGAGGAAGCCGCCGCCGACCACCAGCGTGGGGACAATCGTCGCCCCGGAGGCTCCCACGATCTGCACGACATCGTTGTACATGCGCAGTCCGTCGCTCTGTTTCGCTGACCAGCCGAGGCGGCTCGTGCCGCGCAGATGTTCGACCCGATCGCCGCCGAGCGCGAAGGCCGGGTAGATCTCGTGGGACGACACGGGCAGGCCAAGCCGGTGGGCCGCGCGGATGGTCCGGGCCTCCCGCGTCACGGGCATCCGGGTGTAGGTCTTTATCAGGGAGTAATCGAGCACCTTCGCCCGGTCCAGTTCCAGTGCGAGCCGACGGTCCGTCGTGACGTGGCTCGCGAAGGGAAAGAAGCGCTGCTGGCCGTCGAGCTGCGGACCGGCGTAAAAGAGCCGCGGTCCGGGCCGCCGGCCCGATGCCCAGGCTTCGTAGTTTTCCCGGGACTCGTAGGGGAGGCCGCCGGGCTCGACGACCGACGTCACTCCGAAGGCCAGCCACGCCCGTCCGACCCACTCGCCGTCGTGGGCCTGGTGATGCGCGTGATTGTCGATCAGCCCCGGCAGCACCGTCGCGTGTCGTGCGTCGATGACGCGCGCGCCGGCCGGTGCGGTGAGGCCGGGACCGACCGCGACGATGCGGTGGCCCTTGATGAGGATATCCACGTTCCGCCGGTACTCCGGGCCCGTGCCGTCGAAGAGCCGCCCGGCGCGAATCAGGACGCTGCCGGTACCTGCTGCCGGTGTCCAGGTGAGGGGCACGAGGAGGGTGCGCGGCCGGCCCCCGCCCACGTCAATCTGCCGAAGTCCCCCGGTGGCGAGATACGTCAGGCTGTGGCCGTCGGCGCTGAACGACGGGTAGTCCGCCAGCCCGGCGACACGACGCTGGGGCGGTCCCGTGGCCGTGCCGTCCGCCCCCAGTGGCAACAACCAGAGCTCGCCGTCGATCAGCAGCGCCGCCGTCCTGCCAGCGGTTGCCAGCACCGGGCCCGTGTCGGTGGTCAGGCCGGGCGGCAGGTCAACGCTGGTCGCCGCACCCGTCTCAAGGTCGATGGCCTGCAGCTCGTTGCGGCCTTCGCGATAGCGCGCCGACCGACTCGTGAGTACGGCCACCAGCAGGCGCTGGCCGTCCGCACTGAAGCCCATGCGCCCGGGCCAGAGCGGCGGCAACCTGATGGCGGTGACGGTGCCGTTCGACAGCTCGAGCCGGTGCAGCGTGAAATCCTGATTGCCGCGCGGTCCCGCCTGCTGAAACGCGAGCGACTGGCCATCGGGCGCAAAGGTCGGGTAGCGCACGCCGCGCGGCATTCGTGTCAGCGGCCGGTCCGCGCCGGTAGCGATTTCCCGTAGCCAGACCTGCATGCTCCCGCCCCGGTCGCTGATGAACGCGAGTGACCGGCCGTCGGCGGAAAAGGCTGGGTCCCGCTCCACGAAGGAGTCGTCGGTCAGCTGGCGGAGTTCCCCGGCGGCGGTGCGCCACCAGAGATCGCCGAGCGCGGCGAAGACCACGCCACCGTCCGGCGCGGTCACTGGCTCGACGATGCCGAGGGCAGTCTGCTGCCTCTCGGCCGGCTCGAAACGCTTCTGCCGGTACTCCGGCGTCGTCACTGAAAGTGCCACGGAGAAGGGTTGCAACCCCCTCGTGCCGTCGGGCTGCCAGCGCTGGATGCGCCCGTTTGCGGTCCAGGCGAGCCCGCCATCGGGGAGCCACGCCGGTGCAAAGGGAAACACATCGTCTCCGGTTGCCGAGACCACTTGCGTCGTTCGCGTTGGCAGGTCGAGCAGCGTGACCTCGTACCGGGCGATCGCGGGGAAGCCGATCTGTTCGACGGCGCGGATGAAGGCCAGGGTGCGGCCATCGGGCGACCAGGCCGGCGCGACGGGGCGTCCCTCCTTGCCGCCAGCCACCAGTTCCAGCGGTGTGCCGGCCGGATCCAGCGCCTGCACGTACAACCCCGCCTGACCACCCCGGTCTGACACGAACGCAAGGTGCGTGCCGTCAGGGGACACCGCGGGCCAGAAATCATCCGCCGGGTCCGCAGTTAACGCCGTGAGCTCGCCGGTCCGGGTGTCCAGCTGCCAGATGTCCAGATTGCCGTTGCGGTCCGAGGTGAAGGCAATGCGCTGGCCATCCGGGAACCAGACGGGCTCCCGGTCGTCCGCAGGTCCCGTCGTCAGCGCTTTCGGCTTGCCGCCGGCGGCCGGGATCTGCCAGATGTCAAAGTTGCCCGTCCGGAACGACTGGAAGACGAGTTGCCGGCCGTCCGGACTGAAGCGGGGGAGGCGGTCGTCGCCGAGGCCGTCAGTCAGCGGCGTCCCTGGCAACTTCCACAGCGCACCCTGCAGGTCCATGACCGTCGCGCCGTCCGACCCGACGGTCACGGCGAAGTTGGTGCCCTCGGTGATCGACAGCGTCCGCTCCACCCCGGCGGCGATGACGGGGTCGAGGAGGTGACACAGCAGGAAGGCGGTAACGACAGAGCGACGCATGGCAAGGAAAGGGTGACATCCAACAGCTTCGCGGCACAATATAGGGGCATACCTTCCTGCTCACCACGGTTACCCCCATGCCAGGCCCACTGATCGACCGCCGCGGTGCCGTCCTTGGCATCGCCCGCCGCGACGTGAAGCGCGGCCCCATGCTCCTGCTCGAACAGGTGGAGATCTCGACGTCCACCGGCGTCACCGGCGACACGCGCGGCAAACCCGGTCCCCGCCAGGTCACCGTACTGTCTGCCAGCGCCTGGCTCGAGGCATGCGCTATTGCCGCGACGGATTTGCCCTGGCTGGCTCGGCGCGCGAACCTGCTGATTGACGGTCTCGATCTGCGCGCTGCGGAGGGCGCGGTGCTCCATCTCGGTGACAATATCGAGCTGCTGGTGACCGGTGAGCTGGCCCCCTGTGAGCGGATGGACGCGGCAGCACCCGGTCTAAGGCTTGCCCTGACGGACGACTGGCGGGGCGGGGTGACCTGCCGTGTGCGGCGCGGCGGCTTGCTCGCGGTCGGTGCACCGGCACGGCTGCAGAAGGCCGACTGACTGCAGCTACCGCGCCTGGCCGCAGGCCCAGCACAAATCGAAATCGGCGGGATTGTCTTCCCGGCAAGCCTCGCATTGCCAGGCAACATCGCTGGCGGCACCCTGCGGCGAAGCAGCGGCCTGAAACTCGGCAATCAGGTGGGCGCACCGGTTCGCCAGGTCGTCGTCCAGCACCCAGACTTCCGCGTCCACCGTCATGCCGGCGTTGAACGGCAGGACACCGGGCAGTCCGGCCATGTTCTCGTTAAGTAAGGTCGCGGGGATGCGCTGCTGCTGGAGCAGGGCAAGAATTTCGCGGGCTTCCCACAGGGAGGCCGAGGAGTAGACGCGCTTCAACTGGTGCCCCCTGAGTCCGGCCAGTATCATGCCACCGACCTTCTCTCCGGGAGTTCCCATGCGGCTCATCGTCGCGATTACCGGCGCCAGCGGCGCCATCTACGGCATACGCCTCCTGGAAGCGCTGCGTGAGGTGCCGGACGCCGAGGTCCATCTCGTCATCAGCAACGGTGGCAAGCTGAACATCTCCCTGGAGACCGACTGGGCCCTGAAAGACGTCGAGGCGCTGGCCCACGAAGTGCACAGTGACCAGAATCTGGCGGCGACGCTCGCGAGCGGTTCCTTCCGGACCGGCGGCATGATCGTCGCGCCCTGCTCGATGAAGACCCTGTCGGGCATCGTGACGTCCTATGCCGACACGCTGATCGTTCGCGCCGCCGACGTGATCCTGAAGGAACAGCGCAAGCTGGTACTGATGCCGCGGGAAACGCCGCTGCACGTGGGCCACTGCCGCCTGCTGCTCCAGGCCGCGGAAATGGGCGCCATCATCGCGCCGCCGATGCCGGGCTTCTACAACGATCCCCGGACCATCGACGACCTCCTGAATCACAACGTCGGCCGCGTCCTGGATCTCTTCGACATCGAGAGCGGCCTGGTGAAGCGCTGGAAGGGTGGGCGCGCATCCCCCCGCAAGCCTCGAAAGCCGAAGCCCTGAGGCCAACGCCTCGAGGGAGCCACCGTGCCTGAAGCGCATCTGGACCGGGTTCGTGAACTGCTGGCGGGGCACAGCACGATCACCCTCGCGACCGCTGCGGACGGCCGCTCCTG
>Ga0315283_10006189_pt1 | contig 10658 bp, 9 predicted proteins | sample YL17G09_0_MG_FD_204541 | JGI IMG/M metagenome (GOLD analysis project Ga0315283, IMG submission 204541) | Sediment microbial communities from Yellowstone Lake, YNP, Wyoming, USA - YL17G09_0 | ecosystem: Environmental > Aquatic > Freshwater > Lake > Sediment | place: USA: Wyoming | collected...
TGATGGCCTGGCGCTGCGGTTCGGGCAGGGCATCGATGGCAGTCTTGATGGCAGCCTTCACGGCGGCGGTCGCCTCGTCCCACCCCGTGCCGGTCCGCGCGGCTTCGAACAACTGCCGCTGCAGCACCTGGTTCTTCTTGATCTGATCGTCGGTCATGCCGGCGGCGCGGCCGACCGTCTCGGATTGAGCGAGCATGATCTCGGCGCCCGTCAGCCCCGGGCCCGACATCAGGATGATGAAGGCCACGTCCGTGGACCGGCTTGCGGCGATGGGCGCGATCAGGCCGCCCTCGCTGTGGCCGAGCAGGCCGATATGCGCCTTGTCGATCTCGGGCCGCGTCTTGAGATATGCGACCTGCGCCAGCGCGTCGTCGGCAAAGTCCGAGCTGGTGGACCGGGCGGTGCTGCCCGAGGAGGCGCCAACGCCTCGGTCGTCACACCGGAGCACGGCGATGCCGTTGCGGGTCAGGTGATCGGCAACCAGACGAAAGATCTTGAAGCCGAAGACCTCTTCGTCGCGGTTCTCCGCGCCGCTGCCGGTGATCAGCACCACCGCTGGATGCGGGCCGGCTCCCTGGGGCAGCGTGAGCGTGCCTCCCAGTTTCACGGCGGGCGTCTGGATGCTGACCTCCTCCTCCTTATAGGGCGGCGGAGTCGGTGGCGCGGCTGGCGCGGCCGGCACGGCGGCCGCGCGGGCGAGTTCGAACGTGCCCGCGGCACCGCCTTGCGTGAACGTGCCCTTGATGACATCACCCAATCGCTCGCCGTCGAACACCGCAAGCCCCGGGCCGGCGGGCAGCTCGAAATGCACCTTGGGTCCATCGACGCGGACGGCGGTAAGGGAAAGCCCCATCGCGCCCTGCTGCGGGATGTCGATGGACGCCTGGTAGCCGGCGCCCTCGGCGGTGAACACGACCGCGATGCCGAGCCGCATGCCGGCGATGGCGAGCGCGCCTTCCCATCGGCCGGCGACAGCGTCCTGGGCCCCGGCAGCAGATGCGGCAGGCAGACCGCACAGGATGACGAGGGCAATCAGTGGGCGGGAGATGCGCATAAGGGCCTCGTGTTATTGTTATACTAAGCGTTTCAAGGGTCTTCTGAATACAGCACTGTAGCGCGTCCGGCGGGCGGGTGGTCCGCTGTTCCGGCCGCGTGCCGTCTCACGCAGGAATCGACGCATGGCTTCCGTACCCGCCGTCCACGACCAGCCGGCCAACGCCGCGCCGACCGAGGTCGTCAACGACTTCAGCATACAGGTGGCCACCGTGAACGGATCCGGCAGCCAGACCGCCAACCTCGTGCTCATCCGGTCGCTGTTCCAGATGGGCATTCCGGTGTCGGGCAAGAACCTGTTTCCCTCGAACATCGCCGGCCTGCCGACGTGGTACACGATCCGCGCGAACACGAAGGGCTACATCGCCCGCAAGAAGGAAATCGATCTGCTCGTGGCGATGAACCCCGAGACGGCGCGCGAGGACGTCATCGCCCTCGACCCTGGCGCCGCCGTCATCTACGACGAACCGCTCAAGCTCGATCAGGTGCGCCAGGATCTCGTTTTCTACCCGGTGCCGTTCGACGAACTGGTGAAACCGATTTGCCCCGACGCCAAGCTGCGGCGCCTCGTGCGCAACATGATCTACGACGGCGTGCTCTCGAGGCTGCTCGGCATCGAGATGGCCGAGATGGACAAGGCGCTCGCCAGGCAGCTCGGCAAGAAGGCCAAGGCCGTGGCGCTCAACCAGGCGGCCCTGAAGGCGGGCTACGACTTCGCCGACCAGAAGCTCCCGAAACGCGATCCGTTCCGCGTCGAGCGGATGAACCAGACGACGGGGAAGATTCTCATTGAGGCCAATGCCGCCGTCGCCATCGGTGCGATGATGGCCGGCGTCACCGTCGTGACCTGGTACCCGATCACGCCCTCGTCGACGGTGGTCGAAACGCTCGTCGACTACATGAAGCAGTACCGGATGGACAAGGCCACCGGACAGGCGACCTTTGCCATCGTCCAGGCCGAGGACGAACTGGCGTCGATTGGGATGGCGCTTGGCGCCGGCTGGGCGGGCGCCCGCTCGATGACCGCGACCTCCGGGCCCGGCATCTCGCTGATGTCGGAGTTTGTCGGTCTCGGGTACTACACCGAGGTGCCAACGGTTATCGTAGACGTGCAGCGGGTGGGGCCGTCCACCGGCCTGCCGACGCGCACCGCGCAGGGCGACATCCTCTCGACCGCGCTGCTCTCGCACGGCGACACGAAGCACATCATGCTCATCCCGGCCTCGGCCGAGGAGTGCTACGAGCTGACGATGCAGGCGTTCGACCTGGCGGAGCGGTTCCAGACGCCGGTCTTCGTGATGACCGATCTCGACCTCGGCATGAACACGTGGATGGCGGATTCGTTCCAGTACCCCACCAGGCCGCTCGATCGCGGCAAGCGGCTCGACGCCGGGACGCTGGCGCGGCTGGGCGAGTGGGGCCGCTACACGGACGTGGACGGTGACGGCATCGCGTGGCGCACGGTGCCGGGCGACGGCCTGCCGGCCTACTTCAACCGCGGCTCCGGCCACAACGCCCGCGGTCAGTACAGCGAACGCGCCGACGACTACACGAACAACGTGGATCGGCTCGCGCGCAAGTTCGAAACGGCGCGCCGTTTCGTGCCGAAAGAAGTGGTCGACCTCGACACCGAGGCGGAGGTGGCCATCATTGCGTACGGGACCAGCCACTGGGCGTCGGACGAGGCGCGCGATCAGCTGAAGACCGAGGCGGGCGTCAGGACCTCCTACATGCGCCTGCGGGCCTATCCGTTCACGACCGAGGTCGAGCAGTTCATCGACCGCCACGCGCGCGTCTACGTCGTGGAGCAGAACCGCGACGCCCAGATGCTCAGCCTTCTGAAGCTCGATTTGGCGCCGGACCGGATGGGCAAACTCCGCAGCGTGCTCTATTACGCCGGCCTGCCGATCGACGCGCGGACGATCTCGGACGAAATCCTGGCCCAGGAATCAGAATCCAAATAGGAGACGGCCCAGCACCTGCGTGGGCGGCCCAGACCCGGCCGCGAGAACGGGTGCTCAGAGCGGTGTGAAGGATCAGTATGACGACGGCGACACCGGCAGCCCCGGCACCGGGGAAGAAAGTCAACCGCATCAACCTCGAGCTCGCCATCTATCGCGGCGGCAAGACCACGCTCTGCGCCGGCTGCGGCCACAACGCCATCTCCGAGCGCATCGTCGAAGCCTACTTCGAGATGGGGGTCGATCCCGCGAGCGTCATCAAGCTCTCGGGGATCGGCTGCTCGAGCAAGAGCCCGGCGTACTTCCTGGGCGGCTCCCACGGCTTCAATTCGGTGCACGGGCGCATGCCGGCCGTGGCGACCGGCGCCGTGCTGGCCAACAAGCACCTGCTGCCGATCGGCGTCAGCGGCGACGGCGACACCGGCGCGATCGGCGCGGGGCAGTTCGTCCACCTGATGCGCCGCAACATCCCGATCATCTACATCGTCGAAAACAACGGCTGCTACGGCTTGACCAAGGGGCAGCTCTCGCCGACGGCGGACCTCGGGTCCAGGCTGAAGAACGGCGTCGTGAACGACTTGCCGCCGATGGATCTGTGCGCCCTCGCCATCCAGTTGGGCGCGACCTTTGTGGCGCGGTCGTTCTCGGGCGACAAGAAGCAACTCTCGGCGCTGCTGAAGGCCGCCATCGCGCATCGCGGCACCGTGCTGCTCGACGTGATCTCGCCCTGCGTCACGTTCAACGACCACGAGGGGTCGACCAAGAGCTACGCCTACGCAAAGGACCACGACGACCCGCTGGGCGAGATCACCTTCGTGCCGTTTTTCGAGGACATCTCGGTGGACTACGACGCCGGCTCGTCGATCGAGGTGAAGATGCACGACGGCTCGAGGGTGCTGCTCAAGAAGCTCGACGAGAAATACAACCCGCAGGACAAGCTGGCGGCGATCACCCTGCTGCACGAAACGGCGGCGAAAGGGGAGTTCGCGACCGGCCTGCTCTACATCGACGCGGATCGGCCGACGTTCATCGACCTGCTGAATACCGTCGAGACGCCCCTGTCGATGCTGACCGACGCCGACGTGCGGCCCGGGCCCGAGGCGCTGGAGGAGATCATGGAGCGGCTGCGCTAGATGGCGCACGGCTGAGCTCGGGCTAACCGGGATAAGTTGTGATGCTGCTGATACATAGAAGTTCCTGCCTCGTAAATTTTTTGCTTGACTTCCCATGCGGATGGGCCCAAATTGATGAGGACACGATTGACGACCAGGTGGCAGGCGTGTGGGCGCCCGCCGATGTCACGTCCTGGTTTCGCCCGCGGTGTGTAAGGACAAAACTATGACGAAGCGAATCCTCGTGATCATGATCGCTGCCATGCTCGTGGCGACGGTGTCATATGCCCAGGGCACCGGGTCGCTCTCCGGAACCGCGAAGGACTCCAAGAACAAGGTCGTCTCGGACTGCAAGGTGCAGCTGCGAAACGTGGACACCGGGCAGCTGGTTGACACCAAGCAGTGCGGCAAAGACGGCGCGTTCGCTTTCACGGGGCTTGCGGCGGGCAGCTTCGTGATTGAGATCCTCAGCGCGACCGGCGCCATCATCGGCACCAGCGCGTCGATCGCCGTGGCTGCCGGCGCGGTGATCTCCGGTGTGACCGTGGCGGCCGCCGCCGGCGGTGCAATCGCGGCTGCGGCCGCGGCAGGCGGTGCAGCGGCGTTCTTCACGACCACCGGCGGCATCCTCGTGATTGCCGGCGTGGGCGTGGGAGTCACGGCGGGCGTGGTCGCGGCGACCAACAACGGCAGCCCGTCCAAGTAAGCGAACGCCGATTCTCTCACCTCACTGGTCGCGGCACCGCGCCGCGCCCGCCGGGGTGCGAGCGATACGGGTAACAGCGAGGGCGTGTCTGACACTGAGGTGTCTGACACGCCCTTCGTCTTTTCGTGCGCGCGGTGGCAGCCGGTCCCGGCCGCCGTGCGTCGAAACGGCCTATCCCTGGGACTCGTCGATTTCCGCGCCGAAGACGTCTTCGGCGATGGCCACCTCGTCGGTCGGCCATCCGTTATCGTCGAGCGCCGCGCCGTGGGCATTGCACTGCTGGGGCTGGTTCGGGCAATCGCCTTCGAGGGTGCCTTTCGCCGCGTACTGATCGCGGTGGGCGGGCGGGTGCATCATGGGCGCATGAATCATGGCGGTCTCCCCGGCGCCCGACGCGCCGTCTGATGCGCGTAGCTTACCCGAAAATGGGGACGGGGCGGGTTTTCCAGCAGGTCCGGAGGTTCGAAAACCCGCCCCGTCCCCATTTTCGGGGCGCGGTGAACCTACGCGGTATAATTGGCAGATATGGAACGCACACTGGCGATCATCAAGCCCGACGCCGTCGGGAAGAAGCACTCCGGCGCCATTATCGGCCGCATCGAGGCCGCCGGGTTCACCATCCGGGCCATGCGGAAGCTGTCCCTGTCGAAGGCGCAGGCCGAGGGGTTCTACGCCGTTCACCGCGGCCGGCCCTTCTTTCCGAGCCTGACGGAGTTCATGTCATCCGGGCCGGTCATCGTCCTGGCCCTCGAGGCCGACGGGGCCATCAAGACGTGGCGTGACCTGATGGGCGCGACCGATCCGGCCAAGGCGGCGCCCGGCACGCTACGGGCGGAGTTCGGCGGCAGTATCGGGGACAACGCGACGCATGGCTCGGATGCGCCCGAGACCGCCGCGTTCGAGATCGGCTACTTTTTCCCGGGCGTCGATCTGATCTGACGCCGGCAGGAAAGGACGGGACCCTGGCCTTCGCCAAGTTCCTGGTGCTCTTCGGTCTCCTCATCGCGGCGGCGGGACTGCTGCTCTGGTGGGGCGTGCCGATCGGGAGGCTTCCGGGCGACATCGTCGTCCGGCGGGGCTCGTTTTCGTTCTATCTGCCCATCACGACATCGATCGTCGCGAGCGTCGTGTTGACGCTGCTGATGGCCCTCCTGAAGCGGTGACGGGGCCCCGCGGCTCCCGGTGACGCAAGGACGACTGACCGCCATGATTCCAGCCATCCGAGGAACCCACGACATCCTGCCCGGTGACGTCGAGCGCTGGCAGCGGGTCGAGGCCGTGTCGCGCGACCTGTTCGGGCGCTACGGGTACGCCGAGGTGCGGACCCCGATCATCGAGCGCGAGGAACTGTTCGCGAAGGGCACCGGCGAGACCACCGACATTGTCCAGAAGGAGATGTACGCCTTCACTGACAAGGGCGGCGAGCGGATCACGCTCCGGCCGGAGGCCACGCCGAGCCTGGTGCGGGCGTTCGTGGAGCACAGCCTCGAGCAGTCGATGGCCGTGCCGAAGATCTACCTGTTCGGCCCGATGTTCCGGTACGAGCGCCCGCAGAAGGGCCGCTACCGCCAGTTCCATCAGCTCGACGTCGAGGTGTTCGGCGTCTCCGACCCGGCCATCGACGCAGAAGTCCTGGATCTGGCGTGGGCGCTGGTCACGGGCCTGGGGATCGCCGACGTCGAACTGGTCGTGAACTCGGTCGGCTGCCAGGCGTGCCGGCCCGCCTTCGGCGAGGCGCTGGTCAAGGCCCTGGGCGAGGACGTCGGCACGCTGTGCGGCGACTGCCAGCGGCGGGCGACGACGAACCCGCTGCGAATCTTCGACTGCAAGGTGCCGCAGGACCAGCCGATCATCGATCGGCTGCCGCATTCGGTGGACTACCTGTGCGAGTCGTGCCGGACGCACTTCGCCGCCGTCAAGAAGCACCTGGGCGTCTACGGGATCCCGTACCGGGTGTCGCATCGCCTGGTGCGCGGCCTCGACTACTACACGCGCACGACGTTCGAGATTCTCGCGGGCTCCATCGGCGCGCAGAACGCGATCCTCGGCGGCGGGCGGTACGACGGCCTCGTCAAACACCTGGGCGGGCCGGACCGGGTGGGCATCGGGTTCGCGGCGGGCATCGAGCGACTGGTGCTGGCCATGCCGGCGTCCGCGGGCGCGCGCCCCCGGACGGCCTTCTTCGTGGCGGCGATGGGCGAGCCGGCCCGCGACGCGGCCATCGCGCTGCTGCGCGACCTGCGTCGTGCCGGGCTCGAGGCGCACATGGAATACGAAGGGCGCAGCCTCAAGTCGCAGATGAAGCGCGCGGATCGGCTGAAGACGGCCTACGCCCTGATTCTGGGCGAGGACGAACTGGCGCGCGCCGTGGTGACCGTCAAGGACATGCGCGCGGGCGAGCAGGCGCAGGTCGGCCGGGACGCGATTCTCGAATACTGCCGGGCCCGGGCGGCCGGCGGCCAGGAGTAGCAGCGTGGTGGACAAACTCGGCGACTGGGCGCGGACCCATACGTGCGGTGATCTGCGGGCGTCGCACACGGGGCAGGACGTGCTCCTGCTCGGCTGGGTGCACAAGCTGCGCGACCTGGGGCACCTGGTCTTCATCGACGTGCGCGATCGCTACGGCGTGACGCAGATCGTCGTGGACGGCGAGCAGTTGCGCGACCGCGCCAAGCACCTGCGCGGCGAGTTCGTCGTCGGCGTGAAGGGCCTGGTCCGCGCCCGCGCGCCCGAGGCGCTCAACCCGAAGATGCCGACCGGCGACATCGAAGTCCAGGCGGTCGAGCTGAAGGTGATCAGCGAGGCTCGGGTGCCGCCGTTCGTCATCGCCGACGACGTCGCCGCGTCCGACGAACTGCGGCTGAAATACCGATATCTCGATCTGCGCCGGCCCGTGCTCCAGGCCAACCTCGGTCTCCGCCATCGCGTAACGATGGCCGTCCGGAAGTACTTCGACGCGGAGCGGTTCTGGGAAATCGAGACGCCGGTGCTGACAAAGTCGACGCCGGAGGGCGCGCGCGACTACCTGGTGCCGAGCCGCGTCCACCCGGGCGAGTTCTACGCGCTGCCGCAGTCGCCCCAGATCTTCAAGCAGCTCCTGATGGTGTCGGGTACAGATCGCTACTTCCAGATCGTGAAGTGTTTCAGAGACGAGGACCTGCGCGCCGACCGCCAGCCCGAGTTCACGCAGATCGACGTCGAGATGTCGTTCGCGACGCGCGAGCTGGTCTTCGCCACCATCGAGCCCCTCATCCGCGAGGTGTTCGCCGTCATCGGCCGCGACATCCCGATTCCGTTCGCTCGCCTGTCCTACGCCGACGCGATCGCGACATACGGATCCGACAAGCCGGACCTGCGTGTCGGGATGGTCATCGGCGACCTCTCGCCCGTCTTTGCCGCCTCCACGTTCAGCGTGTTCCGGGACGCGGTCGCCGGCGGCGGGGTCGTGCGCGGGTTCGTCGTGCCGGGTGCCGCCACCTTCTCGCGCAAGCAGCTCGACACGCTCGCCGAAGGTGCGAAGGCCCAGGGCGCGGGCGGCCTGGTGTGGGCGCGCCGCACCAGCGACGCCGTGCAGAGCTCGGCCCTCAAGGCCGCGGGCGAGGAGACCATCCGTGCGGCGCTCGACCACGCCGGCGCCGGCCCCGCCGACCTCCTGCTGATGGCGTGCGGCGCCCCCGACGCCACCTCGAAGGTGCTCGGGCACCTGCGCCTGCATGTCGCCCGCGCGCAGGGCTGGCTGAAGACCGACGAGTTCGCGTTCACCTGGGTCACCGACTTCCCGCTCCTCGAGTGGGATGGCCAGGAGCAGCGCTGGGCCGCGATGCACCATCCGTTCACCTCACCCATCGAGGCGCACATGGACCGGATGGAGGATCGGCCGGGCCAGGTGCTGGCGCAGGCCTACGATCTCGTGCTGAACGGCAGCGAGATCGGCGGCGGCAGCATCCGCATCCACGACCATGCGCTCCAGCGGCGCATGTTCCGCCTGCTCGGCATCTCGGATGACGAGGCGAAACTGCGGTTTGGCTTCTTCCTCGAAGCGCTCGAGTACGGCACCCCGCCTCACGGCGGCATCGCCCTCGGCCTCGACCGGATCGTGGCTCTCCTGGCCGGCGAGCCGTCGATCCGCGACGTGATCGCGTTCCCGAAGACGGCGCAGGCGGTCGACCTCATGTCGACGGCCCCGACGCCGGTCGGTGACAAGCAACTGCGCGAGCTTCGGCTGCGCATCGAGGGCTGACGTGGACGAACGTCCGTCTTCAGGCACGACCCGGCGCATCGCGATTCCCGACGAGGGCGTCGAGGCGCTGTTCGGGCGGTTCGACGAGAACCTGCGGTTCATCGAGTCGATCGCCCGCGTGCGCCTGGCGACCGACGGCCACGACCTGCTCGTCTCAGGCAACGACGACGGCGTGGCGCAGGTCGAGACGCTGGTGGCCGGGCTCCTCGCGCTGCAGAAGGACGGCTACCGCCTCACCAACGGCGACGTGAAGACCGCCACCGAACTGCTCGCGCAGGACGAGGCCGCCGACCTGCGCGAGTATTTCCAGCGGACGACGCTCAGGCCCGCGGGCGGGCGGCGGGCGGTCACGGCCAAGAGCGTCAACCAGAAGAAGTACCTCGACGCGATCGACCGCTTCGACATCGTGTTCGGGATCGGCCCGGCGGGCACCGGCAAGACCTATCTCGCCATGGCCCAGGCGGTGTCCTTCCTGCTGGCGAAGAAGGTGAACCGGATCGTGCTCGCCCGCCCGGCCGTCGAGGCGGGGGAGAAGCTCGGGTTCCTGCCGGGCGATCTCCAGGACAAGGTGAACCCGTACCTGCGCCCGCTCTATGACGCGCTCTACGACATAATGGACGGCGAGCGGGCGGATCGGCTGATCGAGCGCGGCACGATCGAGATTGCGCCGCTGGCCTTCATGCGCGGCCGCACGCTGAACGACGCGTTCGTCATCCTCGACGAAGCGCAGAACACCACCACCGAGCAGATGAAGATGTTCCTCACGCGCCTCGGCATCGGCGCCAAGGCCGTCGTCACCGGCGACATCACGCAGATCGATCTGCCCGCCGGCAAGACGTCGGGGCTCATCGAGGCCATCAAGGTCGTCGGCCAGGTCGAAGGGATCGGGTTCGTGTATTTCGACGATCGGGACGTCGTCCGGCACAAGCTCGTGCAGCTGATCGTGAAGGCCTACGAGGCGCACACGAAGGGCGCGTCGGCCGGCGGCGCGCGCCAGCAGGAACAGGCATGACCGCCGCCCGCCCGGCTGCCGTCCGGCTCCTCGTCGAGGTCACGAACCACGCGCGGACGCGCCCTCGTGTCCAGGGACTGGCGGCGTGGCTGGCCGCGGCGGCGCCTGCGCGCGCCTGCGGCGAGGTGTCGGTGGCGCTGGTGGACGACGGCGTGGTGCGGGATCTCAATCGCGAGTACCGCCGCGCGGACACGCCAACCGACGTGCTGTCGTTTCCCGGCGATGCCCCGGGGTTCCTCGGAGACATCGTGATCGCCGCGGGCGTCGCGCGCCGGCAGGCGGGCGAGGCCGGGCACGCGTTCGGCACCGAGGCGCGGGTGCTGGCGCTGCACGGGCTCCTGCACCTGCTGGGGTACGATCACGAGCAGGATCGTGGGACAATGGCGCGGCTCGAATCGAGGCTGCGCCGTCGCGCCGGCCTGCGCGAAGGCCTCATCGAGCGAGCCAGGGTGCCACGTCGATGATCGTGCCGGTGCTGATCGTCCTCGCCGCAGTGGCGGTCTATCTCGGCGCCATCGGCGCCGCGTTCGCGACGCTCATGCGCCTGTCGCTGCGCCTGGTGGCCGAGCGCGGC
>Ga0315283_10006190_pt1 | contig 10657 bp, 8 predicted proteins | sample YL17G09_0_MG_FD_204541 | JGI IMG/M metagenome (GOLD analysis project Ga0315283, IMG submission 204541) | Sediment microbial communities from Yellowstone Lake, YNP, Wyoming, USA - YL17G09_0 | ecosystem: Environmental > Aquatic > Freshwater > Lake > Sediment | place: USA: Wyoming | collected...
CGGAGGTCGCCCTGCCAGGCGAGCGCCACGTGCTTGGTTTCAGGTGTGTCGGTCATGGTGGAGTTCCTAGAGAAGTCGGGAAGACGCCCTCGCGGCCCGGGCATAGTCCCAGATCGCGTACAGCGCGACGCCAGCCGTGGCCCACGCCAGTGGCCGGAGCAACGGCGAATTGAGGACGAAGGCGAACATGGTCAGGACTTGCAGGAATGTCACGGCCTTGCCGCCGGCACGGGCCGGAATGGCGCTCGTCCGGCCGCGGACCGCCGTCACGACGAATGCCGCGGTGGCAGCGATGTCCCGTGCCAGCACGCCCACGAGCTCCCACCAGGCGAGCTCACCGGAGAAGAGCACCGTTCCGAAGGCCGACGCCATGAAGAGCTTGTCCGCCACCGGGTCGATGACGGGGCCGAAGCGGGAGCTCCCGATTCGCCGGGCCAGGAAACCGTCCAGCAGGTCCGAGCCGCCGGCCACGGCAAGGATCACCAGCCGCCACCGATCGCCGACCAGCGGAAAGGCGACTGCGAGCGGCAGGCGCACCACGGTGAAGAGGTCGGCCACGCTGAACCGACTCCGCCGATCTTGCCCCGTGCCGGACCCGTGCCTAGCTTCGGTCATTCCACCCCTCACAGCACCCCGAGACGCCGATGTACCAGCCGCTGCTCAGCCGGGTTGCCCTGTTTGTCGGCTTGGACGACGCCGAACTCGCCAAGATTGCCGAAATCAGCCGCGAGCAGAGCTACCATCCCGGGCAGACGATCTTCAAGGAGGGCGAGCCCGGCAACCGGCTCTTCCTGATCCTCGAGGGCGACGTGCGCATCAGCCGCGACATTCCGGGCTCCGGCGAGGAGGCTCTCGCCATCCTCAAGCCGGGCGCCTGCTTCGGCGAGATGGCGGTCTTCGACCGTTCGGAGCGCTCGACCGATGCGATCAGCAATGGCGGCTGCCGCCTGCTGACCATCAGCCGCGCCGACCTGGAAATCGTGCTTGACCTCGACCCCGAACTCGCCGGCAAGGTGCTCCGCGCCATGGTGCGGCTGCTGTCGGTCCGGCTGCGCGCCACGAACGATAATCTCCGGTCCATCCTGGCCATGTCGATGTTCTAGCGCCCGCCGCCGGTGCCCCGGACGATGCCTTCGGCTCGCCGTTCGGGCTGCAGCGACTCGCGCGCCACCCGCCAGACCTCCGCCGCCGTCACCCGATGGTAGGGCGCCCCCGGATCGTCGAGTTCCTCCAGCCCCTCCCCAAGCAACCACGCATCCACGATTTCCGATACCAGGTGTCCCGCGCTCTGCCGCTGGACCGCGGCCTGCCCCGCCAGGTAGCCGATGGCGCCGCCCAACTCGTCGGGCGTTACCGGCTCGCCGGCGAAGCGGGCGAGCTCCTCCAGCATCGCCTCGCGCGCCTCGACTTCGCGTTCGGGCGAGGTGGCGATGTAGGTGCCCAGCGCCCCGGCCCGCCGGCGTTGCCAGGCCATGCCGAGCACGGTGTACGCGAGCGAGCGTTGTTCCCGGAGCGCGTGGAACAGCCTGCCGCCGAGGCCGCTCGCCACCGCCGCCCACACCTCCGCCGCGTGGCGGGACGGATCCCGCCGTGCGGGCCCGGGGAACAGCATGGCGAACGCGGATTGCGCCTTGCCGAGTTCCACCACGCGCTCGACGGGCGAGCCGTTCGGCCGCCACGCAACCGGCGCCACGGCGTCGGGGACGGTGCCGCGCCAATCTCCGAAGGCGGCGGCCAATGCGTCGGCCGCGCGCTCCGGCTCGAGGTCGCCCACGGCAACGACCGTGAGTCGGCTGCCCCGGATGGCGTCGCGGTGCCAGGCGGACACGCGCGCCGGGGTGAGGGCGGCCAGCGTCGCCTCGAGGCCGCCTGCGGGGAGGCCGTAGGCCGTGTCGCCGTAGGCGCCGCGGAAGGCCAGCTGGAACGGGAAGCGAAAGGTGTCGTCCACCACCTGCCTCGCCTCCTCGATCATGAGGTCGCGCTCGCGGGACACGTCGGTGGCGTTGAGCCGCGGCTCGCCCATCGTCAGCCGGAGCAGCGCGGCGGCCGGCGCCAGGCGGTCGGCCATGACGCTCGCGGACATGCCCGTCCAGTCGGTGGCGGACGATGCGCCGAGGCTTCCGCCCAGCCGCTCGAAGGCCAGCGCCAATTGTTCGGCGTCGTAGCGCCCGGCGCCGCGGATGGCGCTCCGGAGGGTCAGCGACCCGAGGCCCGCCTCCGAGGAAGCTTCCGAGTCGCCGCGCGCCGCGTAGGCGCCGAGCGTCACCGCGGGCACGCCGGTCTTCCGGCGGAGGAGGAGATCCACTCCGTCGAGCGCCACGTGCAGCACGCTGGCGCGGGTCGTGCCCCGAGGGCGGCCGCGGACCGGCGGAACGCGTGGCTCGGGTTCCGCGCCGCCGGGCGCCCGGGCCGGCACCGGCCGCCGGAAGGCGGCCGCAACGGCGGCCGCATCGAGATCCGTTCCGCGGCCGTCCGGGAAATACGCCACGGCGCCCACCGCATCGGGCAGGAGGTAGCGCTCGGCGGCGGCCTGCACCTCGGTGGGCGTCACCGTCGCCAACCGGGCGAACTCCTCATCCAGCAGTGACAGATCGCGGAGGGCCTCGGCCGAGGCCAGTGCGCTCGCGCGGCCGTCCATCGTCTCGAGCTGCCGGCCCCACCGGGTGAGGAGGAGTGCGCGCGAGCGCTCGACATCAGCGGCGGAGGGGCCAAGAGTCCGGAGCGCCAGGACGGCGCGCGCGATCTCATCGAGGGCGGCCGGGAGCCGCTCGGCATCGAGTTCGGCCCCGATGCTGAACACCCCGACTTCGGTCGGCGAGTAGTGATGTGCGGACACCGAGGCAGCCAGGCCGGGAGCGCGCACGGCGCGGTACAGCCACGACCCGCGCCCGCTCCCCAGCACGGCGGCTGCGAGGTCGAGCGCCGCCGCGTCGGGATGCAGCGGCGGCACGGTGCGCCACCCGAGCGCGAGCTGCGCGAGGGTGATGGGGCCGCGCAGCGTGCGGGCACGCACGTCTCGACGCTCGGGCTCGTCCGGAGAGGGATCCACCGCCGCGGGGCGCGCGGGCCAGCCGGCGTAGCGCGCACGCGCGGCGCGCAGGGCGGCCTCGGGGTCCACGTCGCCCACAATGGCCACGATGGTCCGGCCAGGCAGGTAGCGGCTCTCGTAGTACCCGGCCACGTCGTGTCGCGTGAAGCCCGCCAGCGCAGCCTCAGTCCCGATTCGCCAGCGCCGGATGCGATGACGGTCGAAGAGCACCTCGTGCAGTGTTTCGTGCGCGAGCGCCCCGGGCGAATCCAGTTTCCGCCGGGCCTCCTGGATGATCACCTGGAGCTCGCGCGCCAATTCGTCCTGGTCGATCAGGGCGTGCTGCAGCGCGTCGGACTGGATGTCGAGCGCGGCGTCGAGTCCGGCGGCCGGCAGGGTCACGTAATAGGTGGTGGAGTCGTAGGACGTGCCGGCATTGAGGTAGCCGCCGGCGGCCTTGGTCTGGCGGGCCACCTCTCCCACGCCGCGCGTGGGCGTCCCCTTGAAGAACATGTGTTCGAGGACGTGGCTGATGCCGGCCCAGCGGTCGGGCTCATCGAAGAAGCCTGCCTTGACGTGGGTGACCACCGCCACGGCGGGCGCCGAGCATTCGCGCTGGATGAGGAGGGTGAGCCCGTTGGGAAGGACCTCGCGGATGACGCCGGCGGTCCAGGAGGTCGTTGATGGCATGCCGAAAGGTATCCGAACAGGTGCCGGATGCACGCCGGGTGGGCCCTATTGGATGATGCGGACGACGCCGGCTTCCGAACTGCCGCGGATGAACGCCTCGGCGTCAGTGACCGGAATGACGATGCCGGTTTCCGCCTGCCCCCTGCGAGCCAGGCTCGCCATGAACTCCACGAGCGACCCATCGGATGATTCGCGGTCGGCGGCTTTCATCTGGAGGAGGATTTCCTCCCAGGTGCCGTTGAAGAGATGCCCGGAGAGCGTCGCCACCAGGTGTGACTCGCCGACATTCGGGCGCTTCTGCATGGCCTGCAACTCGGTCAGGAGCGTGCCGAAGAGTTCCAGCTGGTTGGGGTCGCGGAGCGTGCCGTCCGGCAGCAGCGCTTCCATTTCCGCCAGCAACATGTCGATGGAATCGGGTTCCGCCGATACCTCGCCGAGGCGGGCAAGCCACGGCGCGAGTTCGGGATCGTCGTCGGGCAGGCGGAAGAGGGACTTCTTGAGCTCGATAAAGCGCCAGAGCGCCAGCTCGTCGAAGTGCTCCTCGGGCTGGGTGCGCTCGAGGTGGTGGAGGGCCGCCTCCGACTCCCCGCGGTCGTACAGCAGGTTGGCCAGGTACACCCGCGCCTCGGCGTAGGTCGGGTCGATTTCCAGCGCGCGCCGGAGCCAGTACAGCGCGCCGCTGTCGTTGCCCAGGCGGTGCGAGGCGTAGCCGACGCAGGCGGCCGCCTCCGGCGAATCGGGATGCGCCGAGACGGCGAACTCGAAGAAGCGATGCGCCTGGGCCAGCAGCCCCTCGCGGAAGAGGGCCCTGCCGAGCTGCAGCATGAGTTCGTGATCGTCGCGGAAGCCAAGGGCCACCACGCGCTCGAAGGCGGCGAGGGCGCCGCCGCGGTCGCCGATTTTGAGGAGGGCCTCGCCGAGGCCGGCGAGTGCGTCTTCGTGGTCGGGGTCGTGTCCGACGGCGCGTTCGAAGCTGCGCCGGGCCCAGGCGTATTCCTCGCGGGCGAGGTAGGCGTAGGCCATGCCCACGTGCAGTTCGACCGCGTGCGGGTAGAGCGTCACCCCGACGCGGAGCAGGTCCAGCGCTTCGTCGTACCGGCCTTCGTTATAGAGGGAATGGGCGTTCTCGTCGTATTCGTCGGAGCTGAGAAAGCTATCCGACATCGGCGGTGCCTCCGGAGGCAGGTTACACCAAGGTAGGTCAGGGAGGGGGTCTCCCGCAAGAGTAGCCATGACAGGGAGTTGCGGCGCGGGCCGCGGGGATGGGCGGGGGGTTGACAGGGGAGCGCGGAGAAATATCTTACTGACCGGTCAGTTATTAATTTCACCGCCCGGAGCCCATGGCCCAGCCCCGTCGCCGCACCCCGCGCCCCCGGTGGCATCGCCGCCCCGAAGCCCGTCACGAGGAAATTCTCGCGGCGGCCACCGAGGCGTTCGCGACCACCGGCTTTGCACGCACCAAGCTCGAAGACGTCGCGCGCCGCGCCAAGGTGAGCAAGGGCACGCTCTACCTCTACTTCGACTCCAAGGAAGCGCTCTTCCGGGAAATGGTGCGCGCCAACGTCGTCACCGTGCTCGCGGCGAGCGAGGAGTTCATCCGCAATTACCAGGGCGCTTCGCGCGAGCTCCTGGTGCTCCTCATCCGGCGGATGTGGGACACGATGCGCGACCCGGCGCGCGCGCGGATCGGGCGCCTGGTCCACTCCGAGCTGCACGAGTTCCCGGAGCTGGCGCGGTTCTACTTCGAGGAAGTGATCGTCCGCGGCCGGCGCATGATCCAGTCGGTGCTCGACCGCGGCGTGGCGAGCGGCGAGTTCCGCAGCGACCTGCATCGCTTCGCCTCGCGCGGGCTCCCGCACCTGATGGTGTTCTCGGCGCAGACGCAGTGCTTTTTCACGACCATGGACCCCGAGCGGCTTGGCGACGACCAGGTCCTCGAGGGGATCCTCGACCTCTTCCTCCACGGCGTCGAGGCCCGGCCAGCGGCCGGCCCGGCGGCATGACCATGCCAGCTCGCTTCCGGTTCCTCCTGGTGCCGCTCGCCGCCCTGGTGGCCGCGGCCCCGCTCACCGCCCAGGCGCCCGCCCCCGTTCCCACCGAGCTCTCCTTGCTCGGCGCGGTGCGGCTCGGCCGCCAGCAGGCGGTCTCCGCCACGCTGGCAAACCTCAACGCGCAGATGGCGGAGAACCGCGTGGGGATCAGGCGGGCCGAACTGTTGCCGCAGATTTCCGGGGCCGCGAGCATCACGCCGCAGACGGTCAACCTGGAGCAGTTCGGCCTCCCGACCGCCATCGGCGTCACCCCGCCCTTCGACCTGTACGCGGCACAGTTCCGCGCCAGCCAGGTGATCTTCGACGCCAGCGCCATCGAGCGCCTCAGGGCCGCGTCCGATTCCGCGAAGGTGGCGGGGCTCGACGCCCAGCACGCCGGCAACCTGATGGGCGCCGCCGCGGGGCTCGCCTACCTCCGCGTGCTCGCCGGCGCCGAGACCGTGGCTGCGCGGCTGGCCGACAGCGCCATCGCGGCCACGCTCCTGGGCCAGGCTCGCGAATTCCAGGCGGCGGGCGTGACACCCGCCATCGACCTCACGCGCAACGAGGTCAACACCCGCGCGGTCCAGACCGAGCTGCTGGTGGCCCGCAACGAACTCGGCCGCGCCCGGCTTGACCTGCTCCGCATCCTGAACCTGCCGCTCGACGCCACGCTCACGCTGACCGACAGCCTCGGCACCCCGCCGGCCGACGTGCCGCTCGTGCCGTCCGACGCCGTCGCGTTCGCCCTGCAGCACCGCACCGACCTGACCGCCGAGGCGGGGCGCACGGAAGTCGCCAGGAAGAGCCTCCGCGCCATCACGTACGAAAACCTGCCGAGCCTCGGGTTCATGGGGCAGTGGCAGTGGTCGGGACAGTCCAGCGATCGCATGCTCTACAGCTACGCGATGCAGTTCGGCATCCAGGTCCCGATCTTCGACGGACTCCGCCGCCAGCGACGCGCCACCGAACAGTCCCTCAAGCTCGAGGCCCAGGAGCTCCGCCAGAAGGACGTGTCTCGCCAGGCGGAGCAGGAGATCCGGCGCTCGCTGCTCGACCTCGCCACGGCCGAGAGCGCCGTCGCCCTCGCCACCGACCGGGTGGAGCTGGCGGCACTCGAACTCCGACAGGCCCGCGAGCGTTTCGAGGCAGGCGCTGCCGGCAGCGTCGAAACCACGCAGGCGCAGGCGGTCGTGGTGGCGGCGCGCAACGCATTGATTCAGGCCCGCGCCGGCTACGGGGTTTCCCGGATCACCCTGTACCAGGCCCTCGGCGTCCTCGACCGGCTTCCGTAGCCCGATTCCCACCCTCACCGACGACGAGCATGACCGCCACTCTGCAGATGGATGAGGCTCCGGCCTCCATGCACTCCCCGCTGCCTGCCACCCCGCCACGCGGGTCGAAGGCTCCACTGGTCCTGCTCGTCCTCTTCGTGGTGGTCGGCGGAGGGTGGGCCCTGCGCGCCTGGCTGTTCGGGCGGACGCATGTCCGCACCGACAACGCGCAGGTGGATGGCCATATCACGCCGGTGGCGCCCAAGGTGGGCGGCTTCGTGCTGCGCGTGCTGGCCGAGGAAAACCAGCCGGTGCGCGAGGGCGATACCCTCGTCGTGCTCGATACGCGCGACGCGCGGGCCCGGCTGCTGCAGGCCCAGGCCGACCTGGCGCTGGCCCGCTCGATGGCCGGCAGCAACCGGCGTGCTGGGCAGATGCAGGCCCAGCTGGCCGCGAGCCGCGCCAACGCCGCCAGCGCGCAGGCGATCGTCCTGTCCGCCGAGGCCTCGGTGCGGAAGGCCGAGGCGGACCTGGAGCGCGCGCGGCGCCTGGCCGCCACGCGAGTCGTCTCGGCCCAGCAACTGGATGCGGCCGAGGCTGCGTATGCGGTGGCGTCGGCGCAGGCGGAGGCCGCCCGGCGCCAGGCCGGCGCCGCGGGCAGCCAGGTCACCGCGTCCATGGCGGCGCTGCAGGGCGCCGATGCCCGCCTCGCCGCCGCCGAGGCGGCGGTGGAGACCGCCCAACTGCAGGTCGGGTACACCACCATCGTGGCCCCGTCCGGCGGCATCGTGGCGCGCCGGCGCGTGGAAGTCGGCGAACTGGTGCAGTCGGGGCAGACACTGATGACGGTGGTGCCGACCCAGAATGTCTGGGTGACCGCCAACCTCAAGGAAACCCAGATGGGGGGCGTCACCCCTGGCGATTCGGCCACCTTTACGGTCGATGCCTATCCAGGCCGCACCTTCCGCGGCGTGGTCGAGAGCGTGAGCCCCGCCACCGGGGCCCGCTTCGCGCTCCTGCCGCCCGACAACGCCACGGGCAACTTCACCAAGGTGGTGCAGCGGGTGCCGGTCCGAATCGCCGTCCTGGGGGAGGACACGGTCGATTTCCCGCTTCGCCCCGGCTTGTCGGCCGAAGTCACGATCCGCACGCGCTGATCCCGCCGTGAGTGCCATCGCCCTGCCGCTCGGCGGCCGGAAGCAACTCTCGCGCGCCGAGGTGCACGGCGCGCGTTACCTGATCGCCTTCGCGGTCACGCTGGCCAGCGTCCTTGAGCTCGTGGATACGAGCATCGTGAACGTGGCCATTCCCCACATGATGGGGAACCTCGGCGCCACGCTGGAGGAAGTCGCGTGGGTCAGCACCGGGTACATCGTGGCGAACGTCATCGTCCTGCCCCTGACCGGCTGGCTCTCGGAACGGCTGGGGCGGCGCAACTATTACACCGGCTCGATCGCGCTCTTCACCCTGGCGTCGTTCTTTTGCGGTCATGCCGGGACGCTGGAGAGCCTGGTGTTCTGGCGAATTGTGCAGGGGCTCGGCGGTGGCGCACTCATTTCGACCGCACAGGCCATTCTGTTCGACGTCTTTCCCCGCGAGGACGCCGGCACCGCCATGGCCATCTTCGGCATGGGCGTCATGGTGGGCCCGACCCTCGGACCGACCCTCGGCGGGTGGATCACCGACAACTACGCCTGGCCCTGGATCTTCTACATCAATATCCCGCTCGGCATCCTGGCCGGCATGCTGACCTGGCGGTACGTGCCAGAGCCCGACCACCACATCGAAATGCCCGATCGGGTGGATTGGCAGGGACTCGTGCTGCTCATCCTCGGCATCGGCTCGCTGCAAATTCTCCTGGAGCGCGGCGGGAGCCAGGACTGGTTCGCCTCACGCGAGATCGTGACCCTGGCGGCCGTCGCAGGCAGCGCGCTGCTCCTCTTTGTGTGGCATGAACTGCGGACCGCCTTCCCCGTCGTGAACCTGCGGATCCTGGCCAACCGGCAGCTGGCCACCGGCGTGGTGTTCGGGCTCATCCTCGGCTTTGCGCTTTACGCCAGCGTCTTTGCCCTCCCCGTCTTCCTGCAAAACCTGCTGGGGTACACCGCGTGGGACACCGGCAGGGTGATTCTGCCCGGCGCACTCGCCAGCGCAGTCACCATGGCGGTGGCGGGCAAGTTCAACGCCCGCATCGATGCCCGGCTCAGCATCACCGTCGGTGTGCTGCTCTTCGGGGTCTCGATGTGGCAGCATTCCCAGTTCACGATGGCGCTGGGGATCGGCGACCTCCTGATCCCGATGATTCTCCGGGGCGTGGCCATGGGGCTCATCTTCGTGCCGCTGACCGCCGTGACCGTGGCGGACCTGCCTTCGAAGCTGATGGCACAGGGCACCGGAATGTTCAATCTGTCCCGCCAGCTTGGGGGGAGTTTCGGGATTGCCATCACGGCGACGCTGCTCACGCGCTACACGGAGCAGGCACGCGATGCCCTCCGGCCGCATCTTGGGGTGACGGAAATGCTGCCGAGACAATGGATGGCGGGGCTCGAGCAGGTGTTCCTGCGGGAAGGCGGCACTCAGGCTGAGGCGGCGCTGAAGGCCCGGGCGGCCCTCGAAGGGCTGGTCCACCAGCAGGCATCCGTCATTGCATTTGAAAAGACCTTCCTCACGATGGGGCTGGTGTTCCTGCTCGGGCTTCCCCTCCTGCTGTTCTTCCGGACGGGCAAGGCGGCCGCCGGCGCCGGGGCCGCGCACTAGGGACCGGGGCAGGCCCCCGCGAGGCGCCGCACCGTGGCCTGTTGTGTCATCTCGGTCCGGCCCGCTCCTCCCGACAGCTCGACCCCGGCCACGACCGTGCGGCTCCAGGCCAGCGGCCCCTCGCCACTCTGCCACTGCAGGCTGCCCTCCTCCACCTCGCTTCGGTGGACGAACACGGTGGAGTCTCCCGTCGCCACCCCCTCTTCCCACGCCTCGCGCCGCGTCCAGCGGTAGCGGGACACCGGACCGCCGGACGTGGCGCTGTCCGCCAGCCGCCACATCGTGAGCCCGGCACCGTCCGACCACTCCCGCCCCGGCCCGAGGGGTGCCGGCGGCAACGGGGGAAAGAACTGGAGAGGGATCCGGGTGAAATCGAACACCTCGCGGAGTGCGGCCGGGACGAACGGAACCGAAGCAGCCAGGTAATCGCCGTGTGGGTCGAGCGTGCCCCGGTAGCGCCCGCCGAGGATGCCCTCGGCATCGGGGGCGTACCGAAGCCCGGGACCGTCCCGGAACACCGCGAGCGAGTCGTACCAGGCCTCGACGGAAAGTCCGGCGCTGTCCAGCGATGCGCGGACCACCAGGATGCCGTCGCGGCCGACCGTCTCGGTCCGGCGCACCGACCCGAAGGCGGAGCGGATTTCCCCCCGCACCGACTCCGCAAATCGGACGCACCCGAGCGTGCGGGCGTCATACGCGGGCGCCTGGGCCGCTCCGCGCGCGGGAAGCGCGAGCAGGCCGAGCAGCGGAAACCATCGCGTCACTTGCATCCCGGCCAATGTGGCTGCATCCTCCCTCCCTGTCCAATCCAGCCACCCCGACACCGGACTCTCCGTGCACTCCCCTTCCCTGCTGCTCGCCCTGATCGCCATTGCGAC
>Ga0315283_10006192_pt1 | contig 10657 bp, 13 predicted proteins | sample YL17G09_0_MG_FD_204541 | JGI IMG/M metagenome (GOLD analysis project Ga0315283, IMG submission 204541) | Sediment microbial communities from Yellowstone Lake, YNP, Wyoming, USA - YL17G09_0 | ecosystem: Environmental > Aquatic > Freshwater > Lake > Sediment | place: USA: Wyoming | collected...
TTCGAGATGTTGGCCCGCCGGCAGCGGAAGCACGGCTGCTTCTCGCGGTCGTAGACCTTGTGGTGCTGCTGGTACTCGCCGGCCTTGCCGTTGAGGTCGACGTACTGCTCGTCGGCGAGCGTCGAGCCGCCGTACTTGATGGCGTCGTGCAGGGTCTCGACCACCGACCGGTAGAGCCGGCGCATCTCCTGGGTCGACAGCGAGTCGCTCATACGGTCATAGCGCAGCCCCGCGGCGAACAGGATCTCGTCGGCGTAGATGTTGCCCAGGCCGGCGATCATCGTCTGATCGGTGAGGAACGCCTTCAGCTTCATCTTGTGGTCCATGAGCTGGTGGCCGAAGGACTGCCACGAGATCGGCGTTTCGACGGGATCGAACCCGAGCTCGGCCAGCTCGGGGAAGTCGGTGGCCAGGGAATCGGGCGTGGTGACGAACATCTCGCCGAACGTGCGGGGGTCGACGAAGCGAAGCTGCCCGCCCTGGGTGAAGGTGATCACCACGTGGGTGTGCTTGGCCACCGGATGCTTCGGGGTGGTCTTGAGCAGCTGGCCGCTCATCCGCAGGTGGATGACGAGCGTGTCACCACTGTCCAGCTTGACCAGCAGGTACTTGCCCTTGCGGTCGGCGCCGGTGATCTTGACGCCGTCGAGCTTGGCCGCGAACGCCTTCTTGGTCTGGCGGCGCACCGTGCGGGTGCCGTGCACCTCGACCGTCTTGATCTTCTTGCCGACGACCTCTCGTTCGAGCTCGCGGCGGATCGTCTCCACCTCGGGTAGTTCAGGCATCGTGCATCTCGCTCTCTCGGCTCCCACCGGTGACGACGGGATCGGGTTGGGCCGGGTTCGGCCCGGAGGGGGTGACCGGGGTGAAGGTCACATGATCGGAAGGAGCGCCGCCCGCCTGGTCGGCGCCGGCCTCGTCGAGATCGGGCTCGCGCCCGGTGTCGGGCTTGAGATCGGACTCGCCGGCGACCCGCTCGCTCAGGCGCAACCACGCGACCCGGGCCGCCTGCTGCTCGGCGAGCTTCTTGCTGCGGCCCTCGCCCTCACCTTCGACCCGGCCGGCGACCCGCACGACGGCCACGAAACGAGGCTCGTGTTCGAGACCGTCGCTGCTGATCTGATAGTCGGGGTCCTGCTGAAAGGCGCGGTGGGTCAGTTCCTGGAGCTGGGTCTTGAAATCGAGACCTCCGGGATCCTCGGCGGCGCGGTCGACCCGGGCGCCGAAGAGTCGCAGCACCAGTTCCTGGGCGGCGGGCCATCCCTGATCGAGGAAGACGGCACCGATGAGCGCTTCCATCGCGTCGGAGAGGATCGAGAGCCGGCCCCGCTCACCCCGGACGCTTTCACCCTTGCCGAGCCGCAGGTGCTCGCCGAGCCCGACCTCGGAGGCAACTTCGGCCAATGCCGTTCGGTTGACCACCGCGGCCCGCACCCGTGACAGATCACCTTCGGTCAGGCCCGAGAACTGATACGCGTGATTGGCCACCACCACGCCGAGCACGGCGTCGCCGAGGAACTCGAGGCGCTCGTTCGACTCGTGGCCGGCGTGCTCGGCGCACCACGACCGGTGCGTGACGGCGAGCGCGAGCAGACCAGGGTCGGTGAACGGGCAACCGAGCCGTTCGGCGAAGCGGAGAAGTGCGGCGGTGGGCAGCGGATCAGCCCAGGCGGGCGACCACGTAGTCGACCGCGTCCCGCACTGTCTTGAGGTCCTCGAGGTCTTCGTCCTCGATGCGGAAGCCGACGCTGCGCTCGCTCAGCTCTTCTTCGATGGCTTCGACGAGCTCGATGAGGGCCAGCGAATCGGCCTCGAGGTCGTCGGCGAACGAATCGCCTTCGTGAATGGCCGACGGCTCGATCTCGAGGATGTCGGCCAGCCGGTCACGGACCAGGTCGACGATTTCCTGCCGGTCGATCGGGCCATTGGTGACGTGGGTCTCTGCGGGCACGGGGTGCGGTCTCCTTCGATGCCGGAACGGCGGTGCGGGTGCACGGGAACGGCCGGGAGCGTAGCAGATCCGAAGATTGTGCGCTCGTGAAGAGGCCCAAAATAGCAGGTCAGCGGCACTATTTATCTGTCAAGGGGGCAATCGCCGGCCGCGATGGGCGGGCCGATCCGGGTGATCTCAGCCCGCCGGGACGACCGGGGCGGTGGCGGCCCGGAGATGCTCGACGACCTCGCCGACCACGAGGTCACGGGCGACCCGGATGGCATTGACCATCGCCGTGGCCGACGACGACCCGTGACTGATGATGCACACCCCGTCGACGCCGAGCAGCATGGCGCCGCCCACGTTTTCGGGGTCGAGTTGCACGTAGAGCGGGCCCAGCGCCGGCATCAGCACCTTGGCCGCCTCGCGGGTGGCGTCGTCGGTGTCGAACGCCCCGAGCACCCCGTCGATGAGCGCCCGCAGGCTGCCCTCGAGGGTCTTGAGGGCCACGTTGCCGGTGAAGCCGTCGGTGACCACGACGTCGGCGGCGTCGGTCATCAGGTCCCGGCCCTCGACGTTGCCGACGAAGACCGCACCGGTCGAACCGATCCATGACGGATCGGCCAGCAGCTTGTGGGTCTCCTTGACGAGCGGGTTGCCCTTGGTGGGCTCCTCGCCGATCGACAGCAGAGCCACCCGCGGATGCTCGATGCCGAATCGGTCGCGGGCGTAGACCGCACCCATCTGGGCGAACTGCACGAGCCACTCGGCGCTGCACTCGGCGTTGGCGCCGGCATCGAGCATGACCGTCGGGGTACCACCCAGCACCGGGATCGGGGTGGCGATCGCCGGTCGACTCACACCCTTGATGCGACCCATCCGCAGCAGGGCACTGGCCATCGTGGCCCCGGTGTTGCCGGCGCTGACCATGGCCGAGGCCCGGCCGTCGCGCACGGCTTCGGCCGCCCGCACCAGCGACGAGTCCTTCATGCGGCGCACACTCGAGCCGGCGTCGGCGTCCATGGCGATGACCTCGGATGCCGGCAGCACCTCGAGATCGCCGGGATCGCCGATCTCGTCGGGTCGGCCGACGAGCAGGATCGGAACCCCGAGCTCGGCGGCGGCCTGCTTGGCGCCGGCCACGATGGCGGCCGGGGCGTGATCGCCGCCCATGGCGTCGACGGCGATGGGGAGCATGGTGGTCACAACATGGACCGGCGGGAGGCGATCAGTCGACGTCGATGGCCTGGCGGCCGTGATACCAGCCGCAGTTGCCGCACACGATGTGGGGCACCTTGGTGGCGCCACAGCGCGGGCACGTGCTGCGCGGCGCCGTGGAGATGGTCCAGGCCGAGGCTCGACGGCTGCGGCTCTTCGACTTGGAAGTCTTCTTCTTGGGGACGGCCATGATTCTCGATGCCTCTGGAAGTCGTGCGAATCGGTGGGCGCCGGGCCACGACCCGGGACGGGACCGAGGGGCAGGACGCGAACGGGAGAGCGTAGCGGGCGCGACCCCCACGAGTCGAAGCGACATCCTCGGCTCGTCGAAGCGACATCCTCGGCTCGTCGAAGCGACGGCCCGGGCTCGTCAACCCAATGGCCCGGGCCGGTCGGGTCGGCGGGGCCGTCAGTCGAAGGTCAGGCCGTCGAGGGCCGCCCAGCGGGGATCGACGTCTCCCTCGTCGCCGTCGTCGATCTCGCCGGTCGGGAACGCCTCGGGCGCCGGCCCCCGGCAGTCGTCACCGCACAACGGCGCCAACGGCAGGGCCAGCAGCACGGCGTCGCGCACCAGCGGTTCGAGGTCGATCTGCTCACCGACCAGCGGATAGGTCTCACCCTCGGTCGGCCGGCGCTCGAAGATCTCGGTGTGCACCTCGGCCTCGGCCTCACCCGACACCGGGTCGAGGCACCGGCGACACGCGCCGTGCCACGCGACCCGCACGGTGCCGGTGGCGGTGATCGCCGTGCTCAGCGACTCGAGGATCAGGTCGACCCGCACGGGGGCACCGACCGGCACCGATGCCGTCGAGACGGCGAGCCCGTCGAGGTCGACGGCGATGGCGAAGGGACGACGGCTGCCGGGGTGGCGCAGCAACTCGGACACGCCCACCTGCAGCGGCCGAGCCGAGTTCACGAGACGTCGTCCTGGTCGTAGTACCCCTCGTCGGCCTGGTCGTCGTAGGCCGAGAGCCGCTCGTCGGGCCGGGCTGGGGCGTCGGGGGGAGGCGGCAGGTCGAGGGGGTGATCGAGCGGGTGCCCATCGAGCGGGTGCCCGTCGGCGATGTCACCGGTCAGGTTCGTGCCCTGCAGCTTCTGGCGGCCCGAGGCGACCAGCTTCATGGTGCGGTCGAGCACGATCTCGAAGCTCGCCAGCTTCTGATCGCAGAAGTCCTCGACCTCGTGGTGCAGTTGCCGGGCCTCGGCCTCGGCGGTGTCGACGATCTGGTAGGCCCGCGACTCGGCGGCCTTCACGACCTCGGTGCGCTGCACCATCCGTTCGGCGCGGGCACGGGCCTGGTCGAGGATCTCGTCACCTTCGTGCTTCACCCGGGCGAGGTACTCGTCGCGTTCCTTGAGCAGCCACCGGGCCGCCCGCAGCTCCTCGGGCAGGCGGGTGAGCGCCTCGTCGAGCAACTCGAGCACGTCCTCCTTGGAGATCATCGACGACGCCGACAGGGGCACCTGCTTGGCGGCATCGACCATGTCGTGCAGCTGCAGCAGGATCTCCTCGGTCTCGGCGCCGTGATAGGGCGCCGGGGTCGGAGCCCCCGAGAGATCGGCGAGATCGTCGAGTTCGTCAGAGAAATCAGTCATGTGGGTACTTCTCCTCGAGGCGCTTGGCCACGGCGGGCGGGACCATGTCCGAGACGTCGCCCCCGAATCGGGCGATCTCACGGATCAGCTTCGAGGCCAGGAACGAATGGTCGGATGCGGACGGGATGAAGAGCGTGTAGACGCCCGAGATCCCCTTGTTCATCTGGGCCATCTGCAACTCGGACTCGAAGTCGGAGACGGCCCGCAGCCCCTTGACGATGAAGTCGGCGCCGAGGTCACGGGCCAGGTCGACCACCAGGCTCGAGAACATGGTGACCTGGACGTTGTCGAGGTGGGCGACACTTTCCCGCAGCATCGCCTCGCGCTCGTCGAGGTTGAACAGCGGCTCGCCCTTCTGCGGGTTGCGCATGGCCGCGACGATCACCCCGTCGAACAAGCGCGACGCCGTTTCGATGATCTCGAGATGGCCGTTGTGGATCGGATCGAACGACCCGGGGTAGAGCACGAGCGCCACGGTCACTCCCGAGGGATGATCCCGGTCGGTTGACCGGCAGAAGGGTTCGAGCCAAGGACGGTCACGATCGTAGTCCCGTACCGGCGGTCCCTGACCACATGCCAACCGGGTGGCGCCACGATCGGGCGGTCGGACTCGATGACGGCCAGATCGGCCGGCAGGGTGGCCAACAGGTCGTCCCAGGCGTCGAAGGTGTAGGGCGGGTCGAGCAGGGCCAGGTCCCAGCGCTGCCCCACATGGATGGCATGGTCGATCACGCGCTCGGCGGTGGTGGCCTCGAAAGTGGCTCGGTCCGCCAGGCCGGTGCTGGCCAGGTTGGCCTCGACGGCCCGGATGGCCCGGCGGTCGTGGTCGACGAACGTGGCGTGGGCGGCACCCCGCGACAAGGCTTCGATGCCGAGGGCCCCGCTACCGGCGAACAGGTCGATCACGGTGGCGTCCTCGACGGCGCCGAGGCTGTGGAGCGCGTTGAAGGTCGCCTCGCGCACCCGGTCACCGGTCGGGCGGGTGTCGGTGCCGTCCGGCGTGACCAGGCGGCGCCCGCGGGCCGACCCGGCGATCACCCGCACGGCGCGCCTGCCCCCGAGACCGCCCGCTTCCCCACAGGTTTCGGCGTCAGTTGTTCCCGCTGAGCGCGACAAACCGGGGGGGAGAAACGGGAGATGGACCGATCAGCCGTAGGGATCGTTGTCTTCGTCTTCGAGCACGATGTCCCAGCGATCGAGGCAGTCCTCGCAGCGGTAGGCGACGACATCGTCGGGCTCCCATCCTTCAGGCGGCTCGTACGAGAGCAGGTGGCAGAGGCCGCCGCAGTCGATGCACACGATGTTCTTGGCCACGCGGAGACCACGTTCTCCGTCCATGACCGCGAGGGTACTCACCGGCGCCGCGGAGGCCCCACCCCATTCTCACTGTCAGAGGCCGGCATCACGGCGCAGGCGGCGCCACTGGTCGGCGCGAAACACCACCATGCCCGTGTAGGCGCAGCCCGTTGCGATCAGGAATGCGCCGAGCCAGAAGCTCCAGACGACGAGGGCGATGAACCCGGCGGCCACAACGGCCAGACCCATCGCGGCGTCGAGCACCAGCACGGTCTTCCAGTTGATCGCATAGGCGGCATGGGATCCGCGTGGCCGATCCAGGCCCGAAGGCTCACCGACCGCCGGACCGTCGACGTCGTGGTCGGCCCGGTCGGCCCGGTCGGCCCGGTCGGCCCGGTCGGCCCGGTCGGCCCGGTCGGCGTCGGCGGCCGCGGCGTCCGCAGGCCGATGGGTCCGGTCGGCATCGTCGTCGCCGGCACCGTCGGGGTAGTCGTCGCCGGCGCCACCGGGATGATCGTCGAGGCTCATGGTCCCGCCAGGATGGCAGACCCGTACGCTTCGGTCATGACCGGGAGCCCCCTTTCGTGACCGAACCCAGCCGCATCTGCGGCCCCATCCCCGATCGGGTCGAGCTCGACCCTGCCGCCCTCGGCCCGTTCGGCACCTACCCGTGGCTCACCGCCACCGTCGTGCCCCGCCCGATCGCCTGGGTGTCGTCGCGATCGGCCGACGGCGTCGACAACCTGGCTCCCCATTCGTTCTTCACGGTGGCGTCGGCCGAGCCGCCCGTCGTGTCGTTCACCTCGGTCGGCGAGAAGGACACGTTGCGCAACGTGCGGGCGACCGGCGAGTTCGTGGTGGCGATGGCAACGCGGCCCCTGGCCGAGGCAGTCAACCGCACCGCCACCGACTTCCCCGGCGACCACAGCGAGTTCGACCATGCCGGGCTCGAGCGCGAGCCCAGTCTGCGGGTGAGACCGTTCCGGGTGGCCGGGTCGCCCGTCGCCCTCGAGTGCCGCGTGGTCGGTGAGCAGTCGTTCGGAATCAATACCGTCGTGTTCGGTGAGGTCGTCCACGTCGCCGTGTCGCGCTCGGTGCTCACCGACGACGGGCTGCCCGACGTGCGCCTGCTCGACCCGGTGGCCCGGCTCGGCCGCAACGAGTGGGGCACCCTCGGCGAGATCTTCGACCTGGCCCGGCTGCCCTACGCCGCCGAGCCCCGACCGGGCTGATCGGCGGCCGAGCTCGTCGAGTTGATCGCTCGGGAATGACAACGGCCCCCTCGCTCATCGCGGAGAGCGTAAGGGGCCGTCGTGCCTCAGGGGACTGCTCGGCTCTTGGGGGGGAGATGAACTGCTTGTCTACCCTGAGGGGCTAGAGAGATCTTCGGCGCGACCGATGCTCGATGGCAGAGTCGAAAGTCACATCTGCTCGACGAATCTGCCGATGTGGTGACCAGAGAGCGGTTCTCTGACCACCGGGTGTCACTCGCTTCACGGGCACGACCAGCGGAAGCGCCCTACGGTTCTGTTCGACAGCGGCTCAACCCCCCCTGGGCCGGTCATCAGGAGGCCCCGGTGTTCGCTCACGTTCGTTCCGAATCGAAGCTGACCACCCCCCGCCGGCGGCGCACGACGACCATCGCCGCCCAGTTCGACTTCAACCAGCAGTCGGCCTACGACAGCAAGGGCAACCTCTTCATCGCCGACTTCAGCAACAGCCGGGTGCGGCGCATCGCCGCCGACGGCATCATCACCACCGTGGCCGGCGACGGTGTGAAGGCCACCACTGGCGACGGTGGCCCGGCTGTCGACGCCGAGGTCTGGGAGCCCGAGGGTCTGGTCATCGACGGTTCCGACAACATCTACATCAGCGAGTTCCGAGGCAATCGCATTCGAAAGTTCACCGATGGGGGCACCATCTCGACCATCGCCGACACCGGGGTCTACGGCGACTCGGGCGATGGTGGCCTGGCCACGGCCGCCGAGATCGGCAATCCGGCCGGCCTCGGCCTCGACCCGGCCGGCAACGTGTACTTCGCGCAGACCGGGGACAACGTCATCCGCAAGATCGACCAGACGTCCGGGCTCATCACCCGGGTGGCCGGCGACGGCACGACCGGGTTCTCCGGTGACGGCGGCCCGGCCACCGCAGCCCAGCTCGACAACCCTCGGGCCGTGTCGGTGATCGGCAGCGACCTCATCATCTCCGACTCGGGTAACAACCGCATCCGCAGCGTGTCGGCGGGCGGCACCATCACGACGATTGCCGGCACGGGCACCGCCGGGTTCTCCGGCGACGGTGGCCCGGCGACAGCCGCCGAGTTCTACGACCCCATCGGCGTCGTGGCCAGTGGGTCGACGCTCTATGTCGCCGACGAAGTCAACAGCCGTATCCGCAAGATCGAGGCCGGCGTGATCACCACCGTGGCCGGGACCGGCGTGCTCGGCTATTCCGGCGACGGCGGACCGGCGTTGCTCGCCGACCTGGACAACCCGATCTACCCCACCCTCGACCCGCTCGGCAACATCGTGTTCAGCGATACCGACAACAACGTCGTGCGCCGCATCCAACTCACCGCTGCGCCGGTTCCGCCGACCACGTCGACGACCGCCCCCGCCGGCCCCGCGCCGGCCACAGCAGCCACACCGGCGTTCACCGGTTGAGTAGCTGGGTCGAAGCTCCTCTCGGGCGACCGGGTGAACCAGCCGTCGGGCCGCTCGCCGGGCCACCCGCCAGACCGCTGATCGGGTCACCAAGCGGAAAGCTCAGCGACCATGGTCGAGCGTGACCCGACGGCGCTCGTGTTGTCGGGGGCCGGCACCAAGGGTGCCTTCGAGGTCGGCGCGCTCGCCTATCTGATCGTCGAACAGGGGCTCACGCCCGACATCATCACCGCGACTTCGGCCGGGGCGATCCTGGGCACGGTGCTCGCTCAGGCCCGCACACCCGTCGAGTTCGCGGCCAGGGTCGACGATCTGCGCGCCGACCTACTGGCCATGACCAGCACCGACCTCGTGTTCGCCAAGCAACCGTGGCTCGCCGAGTTCGACGGTGACCCGTTCGGCGATGCAGTAGATGCGTTCCTCACCGTGCGCAACCGACCGCCCGTACCGGCCGACCCCGACGCCCCAGTCGCCGACTCGACGCCCGTCGGCGCCTCGCCCGACGCCACTTCCGACGGCGTCGCCTCGAGCACCCCGGCCCGCGACTCTGACGGTGCCCGACCTGTCCGGCGCGCCCACCGCCGCTGGCACGCCCTCACCACGGTGCTCGAGGCGCTACCCGCGGCGCGCCGAGCCAAGGGCAAGCTCGCGGGCCACGCGGGTTCGCTGCTCACCCTCGATCCCCTCGAGGCCGCCTTCCGGGGGCACGGCACCACCGGCATCGTCCCCATCGACACCGCGCTCGTGGCGCGCCCCGGTCTGCAGTTGCGGCTCACCGTCACGGCGCTCGCCGCCGGCGAGACCCGCTACATCACCGAGGACGGCTCCATCGTCACGGCCGACGCCCGCACGCCGGCGCCCGGGACCACGCCGCAGCAGACCGACGTCATCAACGGCCTGCTCGCGTCGAGTTCGGTGCCGATGGTGTTCGAGCCGCGCCCCATCGGCGACGACGTCTATGTCGACGGAGGCGTGCTGCAGAACATCCCGGTCGGCGCCGCCCTCGAGCTCGGTGCGCGACACATCGTCGCCGTGCTCGGCGTCCCCCTCACCGCGCCGCGCGACACCCGCGACTTCACGACCGTCAACTTCGTCGGCATCTTCCTGCGGGCGTCGAGTCAGATCGGGTTCTACGACCGTCAGCGCGCCAACCTGGCCGTGCCTCGGCCCGACGGGGTCAGCCTCATCGTGATCGAGCCCACCCTCGACGTGGTCGGCCCGTTCGAGGTGGCGCAGGGTCTGATGCTGCTCGACATGGACTACGGCTGGATGCGGGCCGCCGAGGCCACCGCCCACCTCACCGACGAGGTGCGCGCACAGGCCATGACGGCCAGCGACGCCGCCACCGCCGCGCGCGAGCGGGCCTGGTACGCCGAAGAGGCGCTCTGGTCGGCCGCCGAGGTGACTGATGCCGAGCTCGACGACGTACGCGCCATCAAGACCCAGGTGCACCGCGCCATGACAGCCCGCCACCATCTCGGGCTGGTGTCGCCGGCCGGTGTCGAGGCCTGGTGGCAGGGATACGAGACCCATGGTGCGGATCGACCGTCCGACGTGCCGGCCGACCTGTGGGACGGACATCCCGAGCCCTGACCGTGAGGCCTGCCGGCCGGAGCGCGGCCGAAAGGACCTGCGGTCTCACGGATCCGGACGCGACGCGGCGGGTAAGATCGAACCCGATCACGCCACGAGGCGAGCGAGGAGCCAGCCATGGACACGGATCCGTCGGGAAGCGGCGACCAGCCCACCCTCCCGAATCCCATCGTCGATCCGGCCGCCGCCGCTCCCCCGGTCGACCCGGACGCCGGCCCACCGCCGCCCCCGATTCCGCCCGGTACCGGCCCGGTGCCTCCTGACGACGAGCCGGGCGGCAACGGCAAGCTGATCGCCATAGTGATCGCCGTGTTCGTGATCGGGCTGCTCATCGGCGGCCTGGTGATCTTCCTGA
>Ga0315283_10006193_pt1 | contig 10654 bp, 11 predicted proteins | sample YL17G09_0_MG_FD_204541 | JGI IMG/M metagenome (GOLD analysis project Ga0315283, IMG submission 204541) | Sediment microbial communities from Yellowstone Lake, YNP, Wyoming, USA - YL17G09_0 | ecosystem: Environmental > Aquatic > Freshwater > Lake > Sediment | place: USA: Wyoming | collected...
CGCATAATATATTTTTTTCATAGTCTATGTTTATTTTACTGAATATAATGTAATTGTTTTGTCTTTCTACCTAATAACTTCTTAGCCAAACTTTCTTATTATAAATTTCCTGTAAGCTTTGCCGAACCTTGGAATATTGTCAAAGATGTCGCCCCACAGATCATAATAATCTCTTTGCTCTGTAATTTTGCCTTCTTTATTTAAAGTCAGCCGGCTTGAACCATATAATACGGAACTTGGATATTTTTTAAAACTTAATGTCATTTCCCATTCGATAAAGATTATATTCTCCTCCATAACAGCCTTGACAATATTCATTTTAAGATCTTTTGAACGTTTTGTCAGGCGCTGGGTCATTGCTGTAAATTCTTCGATCCCGCGTATTTCCTGGATGGAATCCCTGAAATATATATTATCATCATAATAGGGTAGAATGTGTGACCAGTCGGGTTTCCCTTCGGTGTTGTATGTTTTGGTCCATAACTCCAGTACTAAATCTTTTGTCAGCATAGAATGTAAGGGTAAGTCAAATGGGCATAATTAATATTTTACAGCAACTTTCCAAATGTAAGGAATAAAATCTTTGATTGTGAGTAACCTGATGTGGGTCCTGAATTTATTTGCTGAAAGAGTAAATGTGATTTTTTTGTTTAGACTATCTGATGATTTCCGCATTGAACCAGAAAGATCAACTTTAAGAATTTATTGATATTATCTCAAATGTTTTTTAATGAAGTTCCTTTAGAATCCTCAACGATTCATCAACGTGTTTTGTGGCTTGTGTTTGCGAGTTGAAGATATATATCACTTTACCATTTTTATCGGCAACAAAAGTTACACGGCCCGGCAATAATCCCAACAGATCGGAAGGCACACCAAATTGTTTTCGAATTTTATTTCCTTCATCGCTCAGTAAGGTAAAACTGAGCCTGTGTTTTTCGGCAAATTCTTTATGGCTTTTAACGGATTGGCCGCTGATACCAATTATCACAGCCTCGGCTTCCTTAAAAACCTCAAACTGATCACGAAAAGAACAGGCCTCTTTGGTACATCCGGGGCTATCGTCTTTTGGATAAAAATAAATAACAAGGTTCTTTTTACCGAGGACAGAATTGATGTCGAACAAATCTCCGTTCTGATCAGGCAATGTAAATGCCGGAACGCTACTTCCTACCTTTATTTTGTTCATATTGTTTTTTTGACTGAAGGTCAGAAACGATGTAAATAAGAGCAAATAAATGATTAAATAAAAACGATAGAAATTCCTGAATTTCAGATAATTTTTATTATCAGGATACATATTTCCAAAAAGTACTTTCAGTTCTTTCATGAAATAGGGTTTGATGTTTATGGTCCATCTATCGGTCTTGTAAAATATTTTACGGAATTTGCTCTGATACAAAGTCAAAGGTATATGAAAATGCCAACCGAAGCGTAATTGAACAGAGCAAAATTGTAAACTTCATCATTGTCTGCACCACCTTCAAGTATACGGTATCCTGCTTTTAATCCAAACCTGTCCGAAACCCTGTATGTTGCCGCAATCAGCACATCTTCTGCTCTTCCCTGCGGTGCGGCAAGGGCATCCCCTTCCAGAAGGATGCCAAATTTTTCATAAGGCTTCCATAACATCCTGAAATTGATAATTGGTACAAAGCCAACATTGGTCTTCTCACTTTCTAATGCTGCAGAAGCAAGTGCTATCTTTGCGTCTCTTATTTTTGCGGTAAAACCGAGACCGAATTCAAACTTCGGTTTAAGTACAATTTCGTAGCGATATGTAAAACGGTATGAATTAAATTTGTACGTACCCGTCAGGTCTGTGTTAGCGGGAAAAGTTACCCCTTCAAAGAAAATATCGTATGACACATTCCCTTTGGAGACAGTTTCGAGCGGAGCATATAACAATGATAAAGTATGACGGGATTTTATAGTATAATTTGCTCTTAACCTGAAGAAAAACTCTGTTTTTGAAATCAGATCATCCTTCAATGAGAAAAGTGTTCCCTGGTCTCCCGGAATACGGACATTATTATAACCTGTTGCGACAGCACCTGTCTCCAGGTCGAAAGAAGCCTGACCATTCAGGGATAAAACATTAAACGGCAGGATAATTACTAAACAAGTCGCTGAAAGCCATAATTTATTCTTCATAATCTTATATTTACTTAATTTAATGTTCAATTTATCTCAAATTGTCTAAAAATAACGAAAGAGCCCCTGAGTTGTTTATCAACTCAATCTGTTTAAAAACCAGCTCGGCCCGTTTTTCATTGAACTTAGACTGCTCTTTCTGAAAGTCTATTTCATCTGTTAACAGATCGTATGCATTGATCTGACCTTTATCAAATCTGTCTTTATTCAATGAAAGGTTCTCTTCATAAAGCAATATGTTCTGTTTGGATAATCCGGCCTGATATTCAATCTGCTTTATCTCTTCGCTTAGCAGAAGACTTTTATTACCTACACTGTTAATCTCATCCTCGAGCCTTGATTTAAGTCCTTTTCCCTCGAGTTTCAACTGGTTGACCCTGTTTTTTGTACTGCTTCCGGAAAGTATCTGGAATCTGAGACTAAGACCCACATAGCTGCTTCCGTACCAGCTGTCTGAAAGAAATGGATTGAAGGTATCTGTATACTGGTTTGCGCCAAGGAATCCCTCAAAACCAATGGTGGGTGTATGTTTCATTCTTTCCGTCTTCTGCTGCTGTTCCAGAAGTTCAGCCCTGAGCCTGAGGCTTTTTACGGAAGGAATAGAGTCTAACAGAGGATTTGTATTTCCTGTTTTCAGCACATCTTCCGAAAAAGGCGAGAAGTCAAACTTGGCATCCAGCAAAGTTTCAAGTGAAATTCCCGTTAAAAAGCTCATATAAATCTTTTCCCTGGTGAGAGATGACGAAACAGCTATATAATCTGAGAGAGTATTGTTATGGTTTAGAGTGGCCTTGTTGACTTCTGTTTTCATCACCTTACCCTCTTTCGACTTTGCCATGAAAAGCTCTTTTGTTTTTGATGTGCGAAGTGTATCGAGTTCTGCAGAACGAAGCTGTTCCTCCCGGAGCCATATATTTGTAAAGCTCTTTATGACTTCCAGTTTCAGATCCCTTTCTGCGGCAGCTGCATCTGTATTCTTCAGTTTCTCATTAATCCTGCTTTCTGCAACGCGGCTCTTAATCGAAAAGTCGATTAATGGCTGGTACAGATTTAATCCTGAATTCTGTTGCCAGTCGGTACCGAATTTTATCGGCCTTTTTTCATCTGTCGGTATCTGGCTGAACTGTCCGAGAGGAATTATCTGTGTCGGAATTATGGGATTATATCTGTAATTATAACTCAGCGAGAGGTCTGGCAGATACTTCTGATAAGCCGAAGAAGTCTGAAGTTTTGCTATTTCTATATCTGTCCTGACCGCCTGTATATTTCCCTTATTTGCAAGGGCAGAATCGATACAGGTTATAAGTTTTATCTCCTGCCCTGATATACTGTATGAGATGCTTATAAGGAGAATAATTAATGTTGATCGTGTTATTGATTTCATTTTTAGTCTGCATTTAATTTTTCAGCCGCGGAAAACTGCAGCCGGTTCAACATTGTTGATTGTACGTATAGAGAAGAAGAGAGAACTGCCAACTGAGATAAATACTGTTACCATGAAGAGGACAGCGTATTCAATGATTGAATAGCTGAATACAAGGCCCGCATTGGAAACTCCTGCCCTGAATCCTTCAAGGAGTATCATTGCAATTATAAAACCTGTAACTGCGAACAGAAAGCTTTGTGTGAGAATAAGCCTTGAAATATACCCGTTAGTGGCACCGATTGCCTTAAGAGTACCGTAATCCCTTATCCTGTCAACAGCTGACGAATATAGTGTAAGGCCGATGATAAAGAATCCGCTGATTACAGCAAAAATAACCAGCGAACCTATGCTGGTTCCAATGTTTGACGATATGGTGATATAGCTGACTGTTGTTTTCCTGAGTTTCTCAGCATTCCATGCTTTAATACCATATACCGACACGTTTATGTTATTTACAACATCATCAACCGCATAGCCGGGCCTGACCTGGATAGCTATTGTGCTTACTTTCGATTCCGGGAATGATGTATAATAACGTGCCTTCGATAGTGTTGTATAGAAAAATGATCCTGCAAAACCTCTTGCATTTTTTGTCTGAAGCTTTATGGTGGCACTTTTACCGTTAATCTCAACTCTTGTACCAGGTTTTACCGGGTAATCAAATACCGACTGGTCGTAAAACTCAGCTGAAACAGCTTCATCATCATTAAGCGAAAGGATGTCACCCTCGTTTATTGATTCTGGTTTCGGACCCGCAATAAACAGAGGTGATTCGCTGCCAATAATGAGCACAGGAGCAAGCTTGCCGTTCTCAAATTTGACCGATGCCCCTGAGACTACTATCGGATATGTATTCATGACCCCCTCAATGCTCCTTAGTTCCCTTACAAGACCTTCATTAAGTTTAGGAAGTTCGTTCGCATTCCTTGTAATATTATCCACAACCCAGATCTGACCAATATCCTGTCTCGAGTTACTAACCAGACCACCCATTAATCCGGTCAGAAAACTTAGTACACCTATCTGCTGACCAATCAGGAAGATGCTGACAACTATACCGATAATTACGCCAATGCTCTTTACCTTATCATACCTTATAAACCTGTATGCAGTTGCGATCATAACTGGCTGTTTTTAAGTTTAATAACAGATTCAACCTTTGAGTTAAGAATAAGCCTGTTATCTCCCTCAAGCTTTATTCTTACTTCTCTTACAAGCCTGTCTTCCTGCTCATCTGCTTTTTGCGAGAATAGCGACTTCTTTTTAAGATAGGGGGAAAGGAAGATGACTTTTCCCCTTGCTACTACCGAATCGCTGCCAACAAACCTGATATCAGCATCAAGACCTTGCCTGAGCCTGCCGGCAAAAAGCTCATCAACTTCAGTTCTCACTGTAATTGGCCCGGAAGGAGCAACCTCCGCAAATTTTTCAAACTGGTTTACTGCACTTCCTTTTTCAACATGCATTTCGAGCAGAAGTCCCTCATAAGGTGAACGCAATATCTTTTTCGAAGCTTCGGCTTCAGCATATCTGACCTGTTCAGCCAGCTCCCTCAGCCTGCTTGCAGAAAGTATTACCGAGGCGCTGTACTTTTCCACAGTAAAAGAAAGTGTAGTGACCTCTGTTTCAAGATCATCGAGAGTCTGCATTGTCTCCGCTCCTTTTAATGCAAGAACTCTAACAGATTCCAGGAGCTTTTTCTTATTGGAAAGCCTTGCCTCAGACTCCCTCAGGTTAAGCTTATCAATGTCTACCTGAGATTTCTGTGAGTTGAACTGGCTTCTTAACTGCGATACCCTTATCAGTTCAAGCTCGTCATCCAGCCTCACCAGAGGTTCGTCTTTTCTGATACTGTCACCGTCATTCCTGTAGATCTCCTTAACAATACCACCGGTTGCAGCTGCAAGACTGATTATCTCTTTTTCAGGTTCAACCTTGCCTACCCCGACAACTTCGGAAACATCAACTATTGAACTGTTTACTGTATGTGATGCAGCTCCCGGTTTTTCTTTGCCTTCATTACCGCCGCTACAGGCTGTAATAATCAATGGTACTATAACCAGGTAAAATTTTATATTCATTGTTTTAATATTAAAATTCTGTTTCATTGATTTTATGTTTTTTAATATGACTATCTGCATCAGGAATAAACCAATCAATCTTTATCATTTAAACCCCCTTCCCAACCTTCCCCCACGGGGGAAGGAGCTGAAAGTAAATCTTTTCCCCCTTGGGGGAAACGGGAAAGGGGGTTATTTAGAACAAAATGGAAGTGGTTGATTATTAGCATTATAAAATTAGTAATTTTTTAGTATTAACTTTTTATTATTGAATCCCAATTGTTATTTTTTCTAATTATGAAATATCCCATCCTCCGAGGGTTTGTCGGAGGCGATCCCGTTGTTCACATAAATGATCCTGTCGGCAAACGGTTTAAGCCTCAGGTCGTGAGTTACCACAATTACTGATTTTCCGGAATCTGACAGCATTTTAAGTTCTTCCATTACGATACCAACACTTTTGATATCGAGTGATGCAGTGGGTTCATCGCAAAGCATTATAGATGGTTCTGTTACAAGTGCTCTTGCAATTGCCACTCTCTGCTGCTCTCCACCGCTGAGGGTTTTCGGCAGGCTCTTAACCCTGCTTTCCATATTTACCTTTTTGAGCGCTTCCTCTGCCTTAAGCTTTGCCTCCTTTTTGCCGGTTCCGGAAAGCTTCAGCGGATGCATGACATTTTCAAGTACATTGAGAGGCGCAAGCAGGTTGAAGTTCTGGAAGACAAAACCGATATTTTTCAGTCTGACCCTGGCCAGTTCCTTGTCACTTAAATTATTCACCAGGAGGCTATCGATATATACTTCACCTGAAGTTGGAAAAATCACACATCCCAGAAGAGAAAGAAGAGTTGTTTTACCTGAACCTGAAGGACCTATTATAAGTGTAAGCTCCTTCTTCATAAAATCGAAAGTTGTTGGCTGAAGGGCAGTAATTACAGTATCACCTGTTTTGTATTCCTTAGTTGCGCCCTTTATACTGGCTGCTATTTCCATATTTATTTTGTTATTATCAAAATTAAACAATATTAGTACAATAATGTTCAATAATACAGATAATAATACGTTAATGAACTAAAATGGATTATTTTTGTTTGTAAATAGAAAGGATGACAAATATGAAAAGGAGTGAAATCCTAACAACTTTAATAAACAACTTCTTTTCCTTTGATGAAGAAAGGGGCAACCAGGAAGAGTATTCAATAGATGAGTTTATAGGTTATCTGAATGCAAAATCAGACAGACAAGAGCTGGAGATAAGAAAAATATCCGGGGAAAATAAAGAGTTGTTTAAATATGAACACCCTGGTGCCACCAGGGATATTTCAATTTTGATTGTTTTGATGAATCGCTATGCAAAATGGTATATTAAAAAGGTACTCAGGAATAGTCTTTTACAGACTCCCGATGAGTTTTCATTTCTCATCACTCTTATGACTTACGACAGTTTGAATAAAAGTGAACTGATAACTAAGCAGATAATGGAAAAGACTTCCGGGACAGTTGTTATCAACCGGCTCGTTAAGAGAAGAATGATATTTGAAACTGCCGATCAGAATGATAAAAGAAGCATCAGAGTCTCAATAACTAAATCCGGAAGGGAGGAGATACTAAGGATCCTTCCGCTTATGAGCAAAGTTACGGAAATTGTGGTTGGAAATCTAAGTGCTGAAGAGATCAACACACTTTCATACCTCCTGAAAAAACTCGATTATTTCCATAACGATATTTACCTCCACAAAAAGGGGCAAACTTTGAGTGATATTTTAAATGGAATTTCAAAAAGATAAAACTGATCCATAAATAGGAATTTCTAAGCTATGAAACAACTGGAACTTTAGTAATAGAAGAATGGGAAATAATTGATTTAAATTCATACCCCCTTAAAACTGTTGAGCTGTAATCCTGATTTGAGTGTTTTGTTAGTTACCGAGCAATATTTCCTATCATCCCCCTGAAAATAAATCCATGAAAAGGCAGAACACTATACCAGTATAACCTGCCCCATAATCCTAACGGTCTGAATGTTGCAGTCTGATGTAATACATTCTGATTGTCAATTCTGAATTCCAGCCAGGCCTCGCCTGGAAGTTTCATTTCAGCAAAAAGGAGCAATCTTTTTTCTGTTTTGTCGGCTATCAAAACTCTCCAGAAATCGAGGGCCTCACCCGGAGAGATTTCAGTCTGGTTTTTTCTGCCCCTTCTTAAGCCAACACCACCGAATAGCTTATCAATAAAACCACGAATTACCCATAGCCAGTTACCATAATACCAACCGTTTTTCCCACCTATTGACCATATCTTCAGTAGGACCCTGTCACTGTTATCGATATAAAGTTTCCGGTAATCAAAGAAACATCCATGAACAGGAACTTCTGCATATCTGGCAATTCCATCGTTCAAAGTATTGGATGTAAGTGCGTCTTTCCAGCTCGATGGTACCTGATTCAGCTCAATCTTTTCAAAGGCCTCTCTAATTGCATCCTCATAACTGACCGGAGAAATCCCAAGTAACTCTTTCAGATCGTTATCCTTGCAGATAACCTCAACTTTCATACTGTCAACAAGGTTTTGTGCAAGAGAATATGATGTTGAAGTAATAAAATAGAGCCAGTAAGATGATAATTTTGGTGTCATGACGGGAACAATTCCTATCCATCGTTTAAGCCCCCTTACCTTTGCAAATCTTAACAGCATCTTCTTATAGGTCATAATGTCAGGGCCACCGATATCATAGCTTTTGTTAAATGTTGTTTCTTTAAGAAGGACCCCCGAAATGAATTCAATAACATTACGTACTGCTATGGGCTGTGACCTCGTATTAAGCCATCTCGGAGCAATCATTACAGGCAATTTCTCGACCAGGTCGCGGATTATTTCGAAGGAAGCACTTCCTGACCCAATAATGATTCCGGCCCTGAGTGTTGTTAATGAGTAAGACCCTGAAGCGAGTATTCTTTCTACATTCCTGCGACTGGTCAGGTGCTTTGATAATATTTTCTCATTTACTATCCCGCTAAGATAAATCACCTGGCGGGCTTTGGTTTTTTGAATACAATTTTTAAAATTGATGGCTGAGATTTCCTCCATTTTTTCAAAATCACCTGTTGAAGTTGACATGGAGTGAATAAGGTAATAGGCAGCATCAATTTCAACAGGAATATTCTGAAGCGTCTCAGTTTTTAAGAAATCAACTTCAAGTACTGATAAAGACTGCGACCGGTACTTCTCTGAATCAAACCGTGCTCTGTCGCGCACACAACAAATTACCTCATGGCCATTGCCTAATAACTTAGGTAACAATCTTTGTGCTATATAACCTGTTGAACCTGTAAGAAGTATCTTCACCTGATATATATTTTTAGATTAACAATTATTAACTTGGTGTGGTTCAAGTTTAGTTAAATACCATTTGTGAAGCTATGCATATTTATACTAATCTATCTCGCAAAATTTGATTAATTTTATCGAAATATAAATCTCTAAATATTAATGCAATGTTTATAAAACTATTCTTGATTGCTTTACCGGTATTTTTTATTATTGATATGGTTTGGCTTATACTTGTTGCAAAAAAGTTCTATCAGGAGCAAATTGGGTTTTTGATGAAACCAGATATTAATTGGGTTGCTGCAATTATTTTCTATTTATTGTTTATTGCCGGACTTGTAATATTTGTTATTTCACCAGCTGTTGAAAAGCATTCTTGGGTTCAAGCACTCCTGTTTGGAGCATTATTTGGTCTGATAACTTATGCTACTTACGATTTAACAAATCTGGCCACTTTGCAGAATTGGCCTTTATTAGTAACGGTTGTTGATTTAATCTGGGGAACTGTATTAGCATCTTCCATTTCGCTAATAACCTATGTTATCGCAAATAAAATGTAGAATAGCTGGACTTGCTCCTCAAAATACGCCACAAGTTCAGCAATTCTTTTCCGGGCAGTTAGTTTGTCTGTCATTTTTGATTGACTTAACGTCCGTATAAATTAATCAGTTCCAGTCGGACCTGTTGCAGGATTGGTGTTATTTATCCCTTTCGGACAGTGATTTCACCGGATTCCGGTATCGATATCAATGTTAAGTACTGTTTCTTCCTGCGGATCTATCGTGATCTCTACCGGCAGGTTACTGCTGCCGATTGTATTCTGATCTTTTTCAAGCCTGATCAGATAATTCCCCTGCCTCAGTTCGATACTGTAGGAACCATTCAATGCAGGACTAATATCGACTACCTTGTGTTTACCATCAGCTGTCCAGATACTGACAGGGTAAGCTTTGTAGGTATCAGCTGTAGGCAGGCACTCAGGGCCTGGAGGAACTGTCTCCACCGGACAAATTGGTCCAATCGTGATTTTTCCCTGGAGAAACCCTGCTTCCTGATTATTTTCTCTGTTACAGCCTGAAAGGTAAAGAGAGCAAATCACAAGTGCCAGGCTGACTATCAATTTCATACTTCTTACAGCCATGTTATCTGGTTTTGATACGCAACTGTTTTCACAATTATTATGCCAAAAAAAATCATTCTAAAGTAAATCACCCGCGTCCATTTTATTTTCTTTTTCATTTTTTTTATTATCTTGTTAAAGACAGTTTAATGTTAATAAATTAACAATAATATATTGCGGGACATTGTCAAATATGGTGGTTTGGGATTACTGATTATTCTTGCTGGTTTAATTTCATGCAGGAAACAGGAACTGCCTGTATTATCAACAGATCCGGTTACGAATATTACGGGGAATTCCGCCACATGCGGTGGAAATGTAACAGATGAGGGTTCAGGTCCTGTTATTGGCATGGGCGTTTGCTGGAAAAAGTCCATCAATCCGACAATTGATGATGAAAAAAGGCTGGTTGATGGCGGTCCTGGTCCATTTGTCTGTAATTTGTCACATCTGAATGCTACAACTACTTATTATGTCCGGGCATATGCAACTAATGAGGCCGGCACTGGTTACGGGAATGAAATCAGCTTTACAACAGCTCCTGCAGCTATTAATTTCAGTGACTGG
>Ga0315283_10006194_pt1 | contig 10651 bp, 8 predicted proteins | sample YL17G09_0_MG_FD_204541 | JGI IMG/M metagenome (GOLD analysis project Ga0315283, IMG submission 204541) | Sediment microbial communities from Yellowstone Lake, YNP, Wyoming, USA - YL17G09_0 | ecosystem: Environmental > Aquatic > Freshwater > Lake > Sediment | place: USA: Wyoming | collected...
CTCCGCACGGAACGCCGGGCGTTCCTCCGCGGGCAACGAAACGATCTCGCGCTCGAGGTGCGCCTTGAGAGCCACCGCCAGAGTGCCCGGGCCCGCCGCGGGCGGGACGCGCGTCGCGGCGTCGTCCTGGTTGTACACCACCAGCAGCGGCTTCTGCGAAAGGAACTGGAAGCCCTTGATGACCTTGGCATCCTCGGCCCCGAAGCTTTCGCCCCGCAGGGGGCGCTCGGCCTCGAGCAGGCCCTTGATCTGCGCGAGCATCGCGTGCTCGCGCTCGCCTTCCTTCTTGCCGACGCGCAGCTCCTTGCCGAGCCGCTCCATGCGGTTCTCGACGATGGCAAGGTCGTTGAGGATGAACTCGGCCTCGAGATTGCGCAGGTCGCGCGCGGGGTCCACGCCGTCGGCGGCGGGCTCCAGGTCGCTCTCGAAGTCGCGCACCACGGCCAGGAAGGCATCGCAGTTGCGCACGCCCGAGAACAGGTCCGCCTTGGCGGCCGCGCGGGCCGAGATGGCCTCGCGGCTGCCCCGGGCCGCACCGCTGTCCACGAACTCGATCTGTGCGTGGGTGGTCTTCTTCGGCTGGAAGATCGCGGCGAGCCGGTCCACCCGCTGGTCGGGCACGCGCACCACGCCCAGCTGCTCGCGCCCCGCCTGGGCGGCGTGCGCCCCGGCGCCCTGCATGAGGACCTCGAAGAGAGTGCTCTTGCCGGAGCGCGGCAGACCGAGGATGCCGATACGCTGCATGGGATTCCCCGCCGGACGGAACGAGACGGCCCGCGGGAGTGCCCCGCAGGCCGTCAGGAGCTCATGAGGCCTGTCAGTCTAGGGTCCGGCGAAGAGGAGTGTCAATCCGGCGGGTCGGCGCGCCGCCGGGCACTCAAGGAGTACTCCGCCGCCAGGGCGGCGTGCAGCCGCGCGGTCGCCTTCATCGGCACTTCGATCCACAGCTCCGCCTGGTAGAGCACGACGGTCTTGCGCACCGTGTCCACGTAGTAGCTGCAGTCGTGGCAGGCGTGCAGGTGCTCGTCCACCGCCTTGCGCAATTCAGCCTGGACGTCCGCGTCCAGGTATTCCGACAACTGCTCCATCACCTCGGTGCAATCCACGATGATTCTCCAGAGGCTGGCCCGGGGGGAATCCAATGCGATATCGGCCCTGGCGACCGGCCCCGTCGCGGAGGGCCGTTTCTGCCGACCTTAGTAGATGCGCGAAGGTGAGCCTGAGGTTTACAGGAAGTTGACCCTGCCGCACGGGCCCCTCGGGTGCGGCGGGCCCCAGGGACTCTTGCGCCGGGCCGGGAACGCGCTCCGGTCGCCGGCGTCGGGCGGACGGACCGGACGGGGCCGCAGGCGTCGCGCGGACGCGACTCTGGCGAGGTCCACCTCCAAGTGGTGACCCGTGCTGGGATCGAACCAGCGACTCCCTGCTTAAAAGGCAGGTGCTCTACCGACTGAGCTAACGGGTCACTGTGTTGCCGTACAAGAGATTGGAGAATCGGCCTCGAGAGCCGAAAGGTCAATTGTGCCTGATTTTGTACCTGATTTTTCGGCTATCCCGCGCGACTTCGCGGCGATTTCGAACCCCAGCACCCACCCCCCACTCCCGTTTCCAGGAAGCCCCGGGGACGACCGCTTGCAGCCTAACGCCTTGCAGCAACGCCTACAATGCGCACGCTCCCGCGGTGTGGCGACGGCCTGCAGATCCCGTGCTCGTTTCGGGGCCCGAGTCCGGCTGCAAGACAGGGCTTGCACGTGGCATTCACCATATGCATAATCTCTCCATACGGTGAAGAGGAGGCAGGGATGCCGAGGTGGCTGAAGGGCGTTCTGACGAGGATCCACGGCTGGCAGATGCGCGGAAGGTCCGCTTCACGCACAAGGCCCTCCGAGAGTTCGGCACGCTCGGCCTCGGCCTGGACGAGGACGACTGCTGCGAGGTGTTGCAGAACCTGTCGGCTGCCAACTTCGCCGACCGCATCGAGTCGCAGATCACCGGCGAGTGGATGTACGTGTTCAAACCCCGGGTCGCGGGTACGGGCCTGTACGTGAAGCTGATTCTACGAAGTGACTGCGTCATCGTCTCGTTCCACGAGGAGGACACCGAAGATGGCAACCAGGGCTCGGCGTAAGAGCACGGAGCACCTGGGCGAGCGCTCCAAGCCCGCCCTCCCGGACGACGCTTGTCCGAACTGCGGCACCGCCATGCGAGAGCGCAAGGCGATCCTGCGGCTCCCCATCAATGGCGAGGAGATTGTCGTCCCCGGCGCGCCACATCTTCGCTGTCCCAAGTGCCGCGAAGTGGTCCTGCGCATGGACCAGGCTCGTCACTTGCGCGAGCGCGCCATGGAACACTATCGGACTCGCTACAACCTGCTCTCTGCTGGCGAGATTCGGGCGATCCGCGAGAGATACCGTCTGACTCAGTTCCAACTCGCGCGCCTGCTGAGACTAGGCGCCAACACGATCTCACGCTGGGAAGCTGGCCGGAATGTGCAGACGGCCGCCATGGACGTCCTTCTTCGACTCATCCGCGACATCCCGGCGAGCCTCACCTACCTGAGGAAGCACGCGGCCTGACCAGGCTGTGCCTCACCCTCCCGACCCTGGCTCACGGACACGCGGGCTGGGCTTCGAGGACGCAGGCGTCTGCCCCTCAGCCCGAGCGCCTGCCTCGTAGGCAGCGGTGTTGCAGCTCAAGGAAGCGAGCCTCCGGGAAACCCGGCGCGGTTCAGTACAGCGCCAATCCGGGGCCGCAGGCCGACCCGGGGCGATGGTCGCCCCCGGTCGCGCCGGTCCGACTTCCGTGACCGGATGTCAGCCGTTCCGGGATGTCCCCTCCAGCAACTCGATGGCCCGCCTGCAGTGATTGAGCACGTCCGCTGGCACGGCCTTTCTGTCGAGCACTCCGACGACGATGGCTTGCGCAACGGCGTACTCAGGGGGACCCGAGTTGTACCTCTTGAAGAGCTCCCGCGCCGGCCCTTCGTGGAAATCATGAATCCGTTCGGTGAGTTCGCCGCTGCCGAGCCGGCCGGCCCGCCACTCTTCGAATGCGGTGGCGACGGGAAGCAAGGCCCGCCGCAACTCCTCTTCGTGCGCCACTGCAGACAGCCTCCGCAGGGCGTGCTTCACGGACTTCGTGGGCTCGCGCATGGTCGGTCCGCCAGCAGGTCGCCGTCGCGTGGTCTCGTCAAGGCCGCAGTTCGGCAGGCAACCGCGAGAGCATCGCCTCCAGGATCTCGCGTGCGAGGACGAGCGCGCTCTGCGCTTCTTCACCGGTCGGCTCCTCAGGGTCCCCCGGGTATCGGAACACCCACGCGAACACGCTAAGCCGCTCAGCCCGTCGACAAACCGACTCGAGGCTCTGATCCTGCCCGACGCAAAGGCCACCGACCACTGCCAGATCGTGGGTCTTCCCAAAGGACCGGTCGTGCCAGGTAAGGAAGCCCTTCATGGCCTTCTCTGCCGTCTGCTGGCAGTGAAAGACGACTTCCCCAAGTAGGGGCGGGTTCGCAGCCAGAAGAACCTCTGCCGCCCGTAGATCGCGGGCGGCCTTGGTGAACCATGCCTGCGTTTCCGCGACTCGGGCCGGCTCAGGCTGCATGCAGGAGCGTCCCTTCCCGCAAGACAACCGCGGGGAGCGAGGTCTTGACATGGACGCGCTGCTCGAACTCCTCCCGGGACCACACGAGGATGTCCGCCGAGATGCCCAGACCCCAGACCAGGCTGTGCGCCTGCTGCGCGGCTCGGTAGGCGGGCCCTTCCAGTTTCGGAAGGATCATGAGCAGGTCGTAGTCGCTGTCGGCATCCGCTTCGTCGCGCGCCCTCGAGCCGAATAGATAGAGACGCTCCGGCTGAAACGCATCCACAAGCCGACGGACGAGTTCAGCGAGCTTGGAGTCAATCTCAAGGATGTCCGGTTTCATGATCATGGCCGTCGACGCCCTCCCAGAGCGTGTCCATCTTCCCACGACTGCAGGCGAGCATAGCAGACCGGTCAGGCACCCCGCACTCGCCCAGACAACGCCCCCCTTGCAGCGGAGACCCCTGTGGAACCTGTGCCTGGGAGCAAGGGCGCTTGTGGCCCCCCCGGCCGGATCCCACCGGCAAAGTTCCGCTGAGCACCTGCCTACTCGGCAGTTGTCTCACCTCGGCGTGCGCGCGCCGGACCGTGTACCTGATTTGTGCCTGCTTGAAAGTCCTTACCTGTCCGCTCCTGGCCCCACCTGTCCTCTCCTGTCCAGAGGGCGGAATCGGGGCAACTCGCAGCGAAGGCGTGTACTTCGGTGCCCTGCAGGCTCATACGACGATGGGCGTCGTCGGGCGTGGATACGCTTGAAAGGCAGGTGCTCTACCGACTGAGCTAACGGGTCACCCCTTCTGTCGGGCAGCAGGTTAGCGCAGGCAGGGCGGCGTGCGCCATGTGATCGAGGCACCCGCGGCAGGGGCCTTTCTCGGGGCTTGCTCCTGTCTTCCGGCACTCTTCAAGGTCCAGAATCCTTGCCCGGTCCTTGGAGCTAGCTCTCTCAAGAGGGAGCGCAGGCCAGAAGTCCCCGCAGAACCCCGGCAGATGATGGGCCATCAGCACCCTTCCGCCGGGTGCTAGTGGCCCGCCCGCTGGGACGAACGCCCGGCGGGTACCCGCCGGGCGTTCGCGCGATGGCCAGGGCGACGAAATCACCGCACCACGGCAAGCCTCCGGGTGAACGTGCGCCCATCGGCCTCGAGCCGCACGAAGTAGAGGCCGCTCGCCGTGGGACGGCCAACCCCGTCACGCCCGTCCCACTGAGCCGTATGCTCACCAGGCTCGAACACGCCCACGACGAGGGTCCGCACCCTTCGCCCGGTCACATCGAAAACCGCGAGCGCCACGTGTCCTGCTCTCGGCAGCGCGAAGCGCATCTCGGTCGTGCCCCCTGACGGATTCGGCCGCGGGGGCCCGAGCGAGGTTTGCCGCGGCAGTTCCCCAGGGCGGACGCCGGCCGGCCCCGTCGGCACCAGGGAGGGCACGCCGATGCAGTCGATGGCGAACCGCAGGTCACCCACCGTCCGCAGGGAGATTTCGAACACCGATGTCTGGCTCATCGTCCCGAGATCGACGAAGTAGTTCCCTGCCTCGGGGATGGAGACGGTCGTCTCGAGCCCGGTAGACGGGCACTGGACGATGAGCGAGCCCGGCGCCGAGACTCCCGCCACTCCGAGCTGCAGGCCCAGGCGGGTCCAGTACTCGTTCCACGCTCCGATCGGGTGTTGCACGACCAGGTGGGTCGTCCGTCCGGCGCCAAGCGAGTCCGGCACCGCCCCGAGGTCCATCCCCAGCGTGTCCCGGACGACAACCAGCGAATCCGTGATCCGCCCGAACTCCCACCCGGATGAGTCCCGGCCGCCGAGCGACGTGCCGCCGTATGCTCCCTCGTTGCTCGGTGACGTCTGCTCCGCGGGGCCGCATGGCACCATCGCCAGGCTGACGCTGTACGGCGGATAGTACGGTGGGGTCACGTAGTTGACATTGTGGATGAAAACCGTGATCGGGTGGTCCGTTTGGTTGACCACCTGCCTCGTGGCATTCCGGTTGAAGTTCCACTCGGTGGGCTTGAGCGGAGTCAGGCCCACCTTCCGATCGAAGATCATCACGGACGAGTTGAGACACCGGTCCTGGTCGGGGTACGTGATGGTGAGCTTGTACCCGGGCCGGATGGTCCGCGCCACGTTCTGGCAGTAGTACGTGAAGGTGCCGGTCGAGGGCGGTGGTCCGACGCTCGCGTCATAGCTCTCGGAGATCACGTCCCGCACCACCGCGTATGTCCGGGTCAAGTCGCCGTTCTTGCGGGTCGTCCAGCCGTTCAGCGCCGGGAGGAACATGTAGGGCGTGCCGTTGACGGTTCCCGGCGTGACCGGGCCCGGGACCTGCCGCCTCCCGCCCGGACGGCTCTGATTCGCGTCGTCCTTCGTCACGACGTAAGGCTTCCCGTTCTCCTTCAACGCGCCGGAAAGCGTGACCTCGTGCCCCCAACCTTGCAGCGACCCATCGCTCTCGTTGTAGTAGTACTCCAGCCCGATCTCGACGTCCTCCTTGGCCTTCGCCTCGCCGAAGAGCCAGTCCTCCGTCGGCGGATGGGTATGCGCTGAATCCGGATTCTGGCATGTCGCGCTGGTCAGCCCGCTCGTGCTCTTGACCGCGCCGTGGTCCGCGTCCGATTGGTACTTGACGTGGATGGGCAGGCTGTAGGCCTCGATGAAATCGAGCTTCGCCCGGATCGCCTGCTCGGTCGTGACTCCACCCCAGGTGCCGGTCTTGGCGTCCCACGTTCGGCCCATGATGGGGTTCAACTGATCGAAGATCCCCTGCAGGTCGAGAGGGATGTCGAACTCGGGGTGCTTTCCGTCCAGCCAATGCATGCTGTTGCAGCAGGCGGCCACCATGCAGGCGTTCCAGTCGGCGAGAGACCATTGTCGACTCAGTTCGATGTTGTCTATCTCGCAGTCGGGGAACGCGATCACCTCGGATCCCGCGGGCGGCTCGAAGTCGTACCCGGGCAGGGGCACGATCGACCCGGTTTGCAGCGACCGCAGCACTCCGTTCCCGATGGACGAGAGAGCCCTCCCGACGGCGGTGGTCGCTTGCCAGGCCAACTTGGACAACCAAGTCGCCGTCTCGACAGCGAGGAGCGGCACCGGGTCGAGCGTCGCCCCCCAGACAAGACTGTCCACGTGCTGCCCCGGAGTCACTCCCAGCCTGGAGAGGTCGAGAGTGATCATGAACGTGAGCGTCTCGGCTGGAGCGCCCACGGTCGAGTCCGGGAGGAGGACATTCCAGGCCAGTTGGCATGCGACCGAATCCCCGGGAAGCCGGGCGGCGAGGTTGAGGAAGTACTGTCCTCTGGGCTTGTAGCACACGGTCAGTTGGCAGACGTCGGAATCCTTGACCACGATGCTGTCGGGGTCCCCTGAAGAGGAGTAGCTCATCTGGTCGAAGGCGTAGCTGAGGGTGGGGGCCGGGGCCAGCGGCGTGTGGACGAAACCCAGGGAAACGTTGTCGAAGTACGCGCCATCCGCCGGCGAACAGCCGCTCGTCACCCCGTACTCGAGGCACTCCTGCTCCTTGCCGAGGAAGATGCGGATCGAGTCAGGGATGCCGCTGGGATTGCTGGTGCGCACGAGTCCGTACTTCGTCAGGGACTCGATGTCCGTGAGGCAGCGCTGGTCCGTGACAGTGAGCTGGAAAGGCAGGAACCGCAGGTCACCCCAGCAGGGCACGCCATTGGCCTGCTCCCCAGGCCAGCACTGGACGCCCAGGGTATAGGTGTTGGCGGTCACCGACGCGTTGAAGATCCCGGCGTAGACGTCGAAGCGCAAGAGGAACTCGCGCGCCGCGGGGTCCTCCTTGTCGAGCCCGATCTCGTTCACGCCGGTATACGGCACGCACAGGTTGATGGTCGGGGAGACCATCCCGTCCTTCCGCTGCCACCAGGCCGATCCCGGCTGGCCGCCCGCCGCCTCGCCCAGGTCGTGATCGCCCGTAGAGACCACGACGCCACCCATGTTGCACAGACACTCCAACGACCCGGGTGAACCACAGAGGTCGTTCCACGGGAGCGGGTAGTAGAAGTTGGTGCAGCCCGCGTCCACGCACCCGCCCAGCAGCGGATGCGTGTGGAAGTAGACGCCCGGTGGCTTGCCAGTGGAGTGCCAGTGGTCCAGCGCATAGCCCATGCCCACCGCCGGACCAGGCGACTCCAAGTCCGGAGGCTCGATCGTGTTGTCGATCTCGCCCGGCGACTCGAACCCGCTGAAGACCGGAGTCGCCGCCCCCGTGATCGACACGTCGTCGATGCGGACAGCGCCCTCGCTGCCCGACGTGAATCCGTTCACCGCGCTGTCGTCGTCGGCGTAGTCCTTGTTCGTCTTGGAGCGGAAGCAGATGCGAATCACGCCGCCGCCGTCCGCGCCCCCCTGTGCCTCAAGCAGCGGAGCCAGCTCCCCCCCAGTAATCACGTGCGAGTACGGCGTTGCCTTGTGGACGGAGTCCTGACCCCACGTGCTGAGGATCTCGATGTACGGGGCATCGATCCTGAGGACTTCCGAGAACCAGCGACGCTTCAGGTCGTACGTCGGTCGGGGGGCCCCGTAGTCGGAGTACTGCACCGCCTCCGGGTTTGCCGGCACGCCCACGTACACCATGAAGGAGTCGATCGGCGACCCACGGTTCGACGAGTTCGAGTTGCTGATGAAGTTGGGCGGGCTCCCGCCCTCCGTCGTGTTCAGGGGATCGAGATTGAACCAGCCCGCGCCCGTGGCCGCGGAGCCATCAAGCCTCGCAGACACGTGCGTCTGGTACAGGAAACTGACGACCAACGGGGAGCCCCAAGCCACGCGCACGTCGCGATAGAGCATCTGGTCCCACCGGCCCCCATAGCCGGGGAACCCCTTGCTCGTCTGGCCGGAGGACGGGCCCTCGCCGTCGAAGCACAGGACCTTACTGTTGAAGGGGTTGTTCGTCCCCCCCCGCGACACGGCATCGACGTAGTTGTTGTCTCCCTCCGCGCGCAGGCCGCACCATGCTGACGCGGCGCCGGCAAGCGGAGCCCAGGTCAACGCGCCGCGCATCTGCCCGTCGTGCCAGACGCCGCTCGGGACGGTGTTTCCTCCATCCACATGCCAGATACCGCAGACGCCGAAGGTGCGCCCCTGCTGCGGGGCGGAGTTCGCCTGATTGCCGTAGTCCAGCCCCATCCAGGGGCGCTGCGTGTCGGGCACGGTCAGCCCCCCCGCACTCCGATAACTGCGCGTGACGGGCAACCAGCCTTGGAGCGAGTCGGCCTCCGCGGGATTGAAGTGGTCCCAGTCCCAGATACCGTCCGGGTCCACGCCGGGCCTAGCCGGACCGGTTCCGATGTACCAAGGCGCCCCGGAGTTGTGACCGCGGGTGCTGTGCCCCACCCAGGTCGTCTCCGGCTCGGAGCCCGAAAGGGCGGCGACACGGGTCGCGCGCGTCTTCCCCTCCCCTGCGTGGGAGCGTGAGAGCGGTTGGGGAGCGGCGCCGGAACTTGCCGCCGGCAGCACAATGTGCGCCGCAAGTGCAAATGCAACGAGGCCGGCCAGGCGAAGCGAGAATGACAGCGGAGAAGACGGAGCGGGAGCCACGTGCGAGAGGCGTATCATTGGCGGCAATCCTTCTCGGGGGAAGAACTCTCGGGGGACGAGCGCGCGCTCCGGGGATCCCTTGCGCAATAGTCCCACTCCGGGCAGCGACGTTCAACGCCAAATGGGCGAGCGACACAACCTGCCTGCGTCCATGGCCCAAGCACCCCGTTCGCCAGGCAGCGGGAGCCGGACTCCGTCCCGGCACGAGATGGACGCACCACGTGGTTCGGACGGGCGGCGGCGGCGGCTCTTGCCGACCGTCGGGCATGCGCACGCCAGCGGCCGACCCAAGGCGAGGGAAGGACTTCCGAGTTGAGCACCTGCCTACTCGGCAGTTGTCTCACCTCGGCCCCCCCCGCGACCGCCCGTGTACCTGATTTGTGCCTGCTTGAATGTCCTTACCTGTCTGCTCCTGTCCGCTCCTGTCATGAGGGCGGATTCGGGGCAACTTGCAGCTGCGCTACGGAGGGGATTCTGGTGTGGATTCTGGAGGGGCCCTATCCCGTCAGTAAGGGTGAGATCCGCTGACCGGGGTGGTCCTGGATCCGATTTGGGGGTGAGCGAGGGGTTGGTCGTGGCCGCGCTAGACTGCGCGGACCCGGAGCGTGCGGTACGTCGCGCCGGAGGGCCGAACCGGCGCGCGCGAAGGATCAAACCGTTCGTGCCCGTTGCGTTCTTGGGGCTTGCGAGAGAACGGCTCAGGTCACGGGTTGCAACCGCTGGCGGGCGGCGACGAACGCCGCGGTGCCGGGATGGTCGCGGGCCAGCCGCAGGATGAGTCGGCGGCCGTGGACGAGGAGACGTCCGGCGCGCTGCAACAGCAGGAAGCGCAGCCGCCGCGGGCGCAGCGGCGCCCACTCCAGCGGCAGGGCGATGCGTTTGAGCACCACCAGCAGGTTGGCGGTCAGTACGACCAGTTGCCACCAGGCGGCGTTGGCGCCGAAGCGGTAGCCGGGCAGCACCCCGCCACCCAGTTCGTTCTTGAGCACGTCATGGGCGGGCTCCACCGTGCCACAGCGCTCGTGCGACCAGCGCAGCAACCGCCTGCTGTCCCAGTCCCAGCGGTTGGTCACCGTGGCGTAATGCGAATCACACCCTTACTGACGGAATAGGGACACCAGGGCAACGCCTCGGCCCGTCGCAGCTTGCGCGCCGCCCGCCGCAAGGGACCCCCCCGTGGTCTCGTAGTCCCGAGCACCATCCGCCACCAGCCGGCCAGCCCTCGTCAGGCATGACCGACGGTTGCCCGCTCGGGGGGGGCGTCTCTGCTCACCGCAGCACGGCGACGCGGGCGTTCAGCGTGCGCCGGCCCTGGGTGAGGCGCAGGAAATAGAGCCCCGGCCGCAGGCGGGACGAGCCCTCCAACATCACCAGGTGGCGCCCGGGCCCCAGCTCACCCACCTCGCGCCGCAGCACCCGGCGCCCGGCCACGTCGATCAGCTCCAACGCCGCGGCCGCCCGGCTCGGTAACGTCAACCACGCCCGGATCACCCCCAGCGCCGGGTTCG
>Ga0315283_10006197_pt1 | contig 10648 bp, 11 predicted proteins | sample YL17G09_0_MG_FD_204541 | JGI IMG/M metagenome (GOLD analysis project Ga0315283, IMG submission 204541) | Sediment microbial communities from Yellowstone Lake, YNP, Wyoming, USA - YL17G09_0 | ecosystem: Environmental > Aquatic > Freshwater > Lake > Sediment | place: USA: Wyoming | collected...
AGCGCTTGCCGTCCCGTGTGGTGGGATGATTATCCGTCGGGCGCGATCGGCGGCCAGTGGCCGGAGTGTTTCCTTTTGGCGACAGCGGGGTCGCCGGTGGGTAAGTGGTGTGGGTGAATCAGTGAGCGGCGGTGACGACGTGGGCGGCGCGCCGAATACGTTCAATCCGTCGCAGCGAACGTGAGTAAAGTGCAACCATGACCTTCAGGCGACTCCTCGTGTTGGTGTCGGGTACCTGCACCTGCCGGGCCGCGTGCGAGACGAGTGCTCGGGCGCTGCTCATTGACCCGGTGGTCGATTCGGTCAACCGCCTGCCGTGTGTCGACATCGCCTGACGCCATGCAGTCCATCTCGTTGGGGCCTTTCGCCTTGCCCGTGGCACCCCTGCTGTTGGTGCTGGCCGTCTGGGGCGCGTCATGGCTGGCCTCGCGACTGGCGGCCAAGGCTGCTGAGGCGGATTCATCCGCTGCCGCCGGTAATGCCGTGTTCTACGCCGCGCTGTTCGGTCTGCTGGCGGCAAGACTGGCACACCTGGCACTGCAGGCGGATCTGTACCTCGCTGCACCGTGGTCTGCGTTGGATGTACGCGACGGTGGCTGGCATCTGCCGACCGGTGTGGTGGCCGGTATCGCGTGGTTGGCATGGCAAGGCTGGCGTTTGCCGGCGCTGCGCCGGCCTCTGGCCGTGGGTGGCGTGGCGGGGATGGCTTTCTGGCTCGCCGCATCGGTTGCCAGCGGCGTAGGCCAGGCCAGGGAGATGCCGTCACTGGTGCTGGCCGAACTGAACGGCGGCGCACAACTCTCGCTCTCGCAGGCCGCGCGCGGCCGCCCGGTGGTCGTGAACCTGTGGGCCAGTTGGTGCGGACCTTGCCGACAGGAAATGCCGATGCTGGCGGCGGCTCAGCAGCGTGAGTCGACGGTGGGCTTCCTGTTCGTGAACCAGGGCGAAACCGACAGCGCCGTGCGCGCTTACCTGACGGACCAGGGCCTGCCGCTGCGCGAGGTCCTGCTGGACGCCGGGTCTAGACTCGGTCCGGCCGTCGGGTCGCGCGGGCTGCCCACCACCCTGTTCTACGATGCCCAGGGACGGCTGGTCGATGCGCATATTGGCGTGCTGAACGCCGCCGCACTGGAAGGCAGGCTTCGCCCACTGCGCGCGGCCCGATGACACACAACCGCATTTTTCAGTGTTCGGAAAGCTCGCCGAGGATGGGTACCCGTCCGAGCAGGTGAGGGTCGATCTCAAGGACCCGTATGCGAAGTACCTGGAACGGATCAAGGAGAGCACCTGGAGTGAAAGGAACAATATGAGTGCGCAGCTCGTCAACGCCGATTTCGAGCAGCGCGTGGTCCTGTTGCCACCGACGCTCGAGGACTGGGTTCCGTCGCCGATGGCCGGCGTGCTGCGACGCCCGCTCGACCGCGTAGGCCTTGAGATTGCGCGCGCGACCAGCCTGGTGCGGTATCTGCCAGGCTCGCAGTTCAAGCACCACACGCACGGTGGCGGCGAGGAGATCCTCGTCCTCGAGGGCGTGTTCTCGGACGAGCTGGGCGACTACCCGGCGGGGACGTACCTGCGTAACCCGCCCGGCACGGGTCATGCGCCGCACTCACGCGATGGCTGCACGTTGTTCGTCAAGCTGTGGCAGTTCACGGCGGGCGACCTCCAGCCCGTGCGCATCGGCACGCGATCGACGCAGTGGCGACCGGGACTGGTGCCCGGGCTCTCGGTCATGCCGCTGCATGAGTTCGATGGCGTCAGCACCGCCCTCGTGCGGTGGGCACCTGACACGCAATTCAATCCCCACTCGCATCCCGGTGGCGAGGAGATATTGGTACTCGAGGGGCTGTTCCGCGACGAGCTCGGTGCGTACCCGGCCGGGACGTGGCTGCGCAGCCCGCGCTGGAGCCGGCATACGCCGTACACGGCTGCGGAAGGCGCAGTTATTTACGTAAAGGTCGGGCACCTCGGCGCGAAACTGCTTGCGCTGCCGGCCGGCTGAATAGCGCAGGGTCAGGCAACGGTCGAGAGTCTTCGTTGCCGCCTGCAGCTCGCCGCAGGGGAGCGGGAGAATCGTCCAGCGGTGAAGATGCCGGCGGGGTCAGGACTCTGTCACGGCGGGCAACGCACGCTGCTAAGCTCGGACTGCTTTCGACAGCCGGCCAATGGCTGGAGGTACTGTCGCCCTCCATGCGTATGCAAGCTGTGCGCCAGCGTGGCGGTGTGCAATAACTCAATTCAGTCCGTAGGGAGAGCGTCATGATTGGCTACATTGTTCTGGGCACCAACGACCTGCCCCGCGCCCGGTCGTTCTACGACGCCGTGCTGGTCGAGATGGGCGTCACGCGGTTGATGGAATTCGGCGACCGCGGGTCGGGCTGGGCGGCAGCCATGGACAAACCGATGCTCTGCATCATGACGCCCTACGACGGCCGGCCGGCCACGGTTGGAAACGGGGTGATGGCCGGTATCGCCGCCGACTCCCGTGAAACCGTCGATCGGATCTACAAGAAGGCACTCGCGTTGGGCGGGACTGACGAAGGCGCTCCTGGTCTGCGTGCCGAGGGCGGTGACGGCTTCTACGCCGCCTACTTCCGGGATCTGGATGGCAACAAGCTCGACGTGTTCTGTTACGGCTGAACCGTCATCGCACTGTCCCTGGCTCACGGTCCCAGCGCCGGGTTCCGTGTTTCTGCGTGCACTACTCCGCAGCAATGCCCGAGCTTCTGGGACTTGGTTCGGTGGTGCTGCGCCTTGCGCTAGCAGGCTAGGCATTACACCGGCTGGCGCCTCGACCCGCGCGGGCGAAGATAGACTGTGTCTGTGGATTGGGGAGGGCGGGCATGTGGTCGCATGTGTCGAGCACGCGACGGCGCCGGCCACGTGGAAGCGATATCCGTGCAGCAAAGTACTCCTTGACTGCAGGGGGCTGGAGACATGGACCGCTACTACTACGTCGAGAAAGAGCACGAGACCGCCGAGACCAGCGACTGTCTTGAAGCGGCTCGCATCGCCGCCGAGTGGGTCAAGCGCGGCTACCAGGTTGAGACTGTCGTCGTCGACGTGACGGACGTGTCCGTGCAGTCGGCGGACAGCACCGACGCAATTCCGCAGAAAATGCGGCCCGGAACGTCCAGTTCCTAGTGATTCGTGCTAGTTGTTCTTTGCGCCCTGCTCGACCCATTGCCGGATCGTGGCAATTTCCTTCGGGTCGAGTGGCTTGGCATCGCCATGGGGCATCTTGAGTGACGGATCGGCCCGTCCTTCGATCAGCATGACGAGCGTGCTCGTCAGCGGATCACCAGGAAGGATCACGGGCCCGTACTGCGTGCCCTTCATCAACGTCTCGTAATTCTCTATCTCCAGACCGCTCACCACGTATCCGGCCTGACCGGCCACGTGGCAACTCTTGCAATGCTTGTCGAGGATGGGCGCCACGTCTTTGGCGTAGCTGATGTCGGGTGCCCGCCCGCAGGCCGCCAGCAGCGGTAGTGCGACCGAAGCAGCGACGAAACAGCGCAGCAGTCCAGTGATCATCGTGTGGCCCCGCTTTTTCCAGGCTATCGCGGTGGACGTTCCCCCTCAGGTCGGCGGAGTGCAATCCGCTGATTTACCTAGAAGAGTCGTGCCCGTTCCAGAAATCCGGTGCAAACGCGCCCGGCGGGCGTCCCCGGGGCGGTGCCGCGTGACGGCGTGTCGCACCGGCGTCGTGGATGAGGTTGAACGGCGTAACGTATCATCTGCGCGACCAGCAGCTTGACCGGGCACTTATGGCGACGACGGTCACGTCGAGCTGGAGGTGGACTCGCAGCGCTGAAGATCGTCGCGCCGCGGGTTCGGGCAACGAAGCAGGGGGCATGATGGGCGCTGAGCTGGACCATGACTGGCTGATCGTGGGCTCTGGTTTCGGCGGCAGCGTCTCGGCGCTGCGCCTCGCCGAGAAGGGCTACCGCGTCGCCGTGCTGGAGGCGGGCAGACGTTTCCGCGACGAGGATTACGCGAAGTCCACCTGGGACCTCAAGCGTTTCCTGTGGGCGCCGTTTCTCGGCCTGCATGGGATTTTCCGGCTCACTCCATTCAAGGACGTGTTCATTGCAAGCGGCTCGGCCGTGGGCGGCGGCAGCGTCGTGTACGCCAATACGCTGTACCGGGCGAGTCCTGAGTTCTTCGTGAACCCGCAGTGGCGCGACACGAACGACTGGGCGCGGGCGCTTGCGCCTCACTATGACGTCGCCGAACGCATGCTCGGTGTGCAGCAGGTGCCTCGTGAGAGCGACGGGCAACGGCTGCTGCAGCAGATCGGTCGCCAGCTCGGCGTCGAGGGCACCTTCAAGCGTACCCCGGTGGGCGTGTTCTTCGGGGAGCCGGGCGATACCGTGCCGGACCCTTATTTTGGAGGCGAAGGTCCCGCCCGCACCGGCTGTACCTATTGTGGCGCCTGCATGGTGGGCTGCCGCGAGGGCGCGAAGAACACGCTGCTGAAGAACTACCTCTGGTTCGCCGAGAAACGCGGCGCGAAGATTCTGCCGGAGCGTGAGGTCGTCGCCATCCGCCCCATTGGCGCGGAGGATGGGAGCGACGGCTATGTCGTGACCACGCAGCGGCCCGGGGCGTGGTTGCGCAAGGATCGCCAGACCTTCACGACGCGTGGCATCGTCATGTCGGCGGGCGCGCTCGGCACCAACATGCTGCTGGCCAGGTGCAAGCTCAAGGGGTGGCTGCCCCGCATCAGCGACCGGCTTGGTCAACTCGTTCGCACCAACAGCGAGTCCATTCTCGCGGTCACTCTGCCCGAGGGCATGGCGCAGCCGTGGAACGACGTGGCAATCAGCGCCAGCATCTATCCGCAGCCCGACACGCACATCGAGTTCGTGACTTACGGTCGCCACGGCGATTTCATGTCGCTGCTCTACACGTTGCTCACCGGCGACGGCAGCCGCCTGACCCGGCCATTGCGGTGGCTCGGCAACGTATTGCGCCATCCGCTCACGTTCCTGAAGACGCTCTGGCCCGCCGGGTGGTCGCGGCGCACGGTCATCTTCCTGGTCATGCAGAGCCTCGACAACGCAATTTCGTTTCGCGCGAAACGCGGCCCGTTCGGTGGCGTGTCTCTTGGCACGCGGCAGGATCCGGAGAAGCCGAACCCCACCTTCATCGAGGCCGGCAATCGCGCCGCGGCTTGGCTCGCACAGCACACCGGCGGCTACGCGCAGAGCATGGTGCTCGAGGCCTGGGCCAATATCCCGACCACGGCGCACATTCTCGGGGGCGCGGTGATCGGGCGTGATGCCAACTCCGGCGTGGTCGATTCGCAAAGCCGCCTGTTCGGCTACCGGAACTTCCTGGTCTGCGACGGCTCGACGGTGCCGGCCAACCCCGGCGTCAATCCGTCGCTGACGATCACGGCGATGTCCGAGTACGCGATGACGCATGTCCCGGTGGCGGCAGGCTAGCCATGCCTGACTGAAAGGATATTCGGCAGGCCAAAGGCTGCGACGCCGAGTCGACGCGCTGGTGACGCACGACGATTCCGCAGAGCACGACGCTCCCGGGCATTACAATGGCGGAAACCCTCGATGCCCGCCGCCAGTGAAATGCGGGGACGTCGCCATGTCCCGCACTTCCTGCCGAGATCCCGATGCCGAACCAGCCGACTGACGAGCGACCCGATTCCACCTTCGCCGAGCTGGGCCTCTCGCCAGCGGTCCTTGCGGCCCTGGTCGACGTCGGCTACGAGTCTCCGTCGCCGATCCAGGCAGCCACGATTCCGGTGCTGCTGGCGGGTCACGACCTCATCGGCCAGGCGCAGACGGGAACGGGCAAGACGGCGGCCTTCGCCCTGCCGTTGCTCTCGATGCTGGACGTGGCGCGTCGCGAGCCCCAGGTGCTCGTGCTGGTCCCCACGCGCGAACTGGCAATCCAGGTCGCGGAAGCGTTCCAGAAGTACGCCAGCAAGATGCCCGGCCTGCATGTCCTGCCGATCTACGGCGGACAGAGCTATACGCCGCAGCTGAACGCGCTGAAGCGCGGCACGCACGTCATCGTCGCCACGCCCGGGCGCGTGATGGATCACCTCCAGCGCGGCACGTTGAGCCTCTCGACGCTGCGCTTCGTCGTGCTCGACGAGGCGGACGAGATGCTGCAGATGGGTTTCGTCGACGCCATCGACGAAATCCTCGGCATGGCGCCCGTCGAGCGCCAGGTCGCGCTGTTCTCGGCGACGCTGCCGAAGCCGATCCGCAACATCGCGCAGAAGCACCTGCGGGCGCCGCAGGAAGTGACCATCCGCTCGAAGACGACGACCGCCGCCAACATCCGGCAGCGCTACTGGGTCGTCTCCGGCATGCACAAGCTCGACGCCCTGACGCGCATCCTCGAGGTCGAGACTTTCGACGCGATGCTGGTCTTCGCGCGGACCAAGCAGGCAACGGTCGAACTGGTGGAAAAACTCGAAGCGCGCGGCTTCGCGTCTGCAGCCCTGAACGGCGACATCCTGCAGGCGCAGCGCGAACGCACGGTGGCTGCACTGAAGGCCGGCAAGATCGACATCGTCGTCGCCACCGACGTTGCCGCGCGCGGGCTCGACGTCGAGCGCATCACGCACGTGATCAACTTCGACGTGCCCTACGACAGCGAGTCCTACGTGCACCGGATCGGCCGCACCGGCCGTGCCGGGCGCAGCGGCGAGGCGATCCTGTTCATCTCGCCACGCGAACGGAACATGCTGCGCATCATCGAGCGCGCCACGCGCCAGCCGATCGAGGCGATGAGCCTGCCGACCCTCGAGGACGTGAACGCGCGCCGGGCGACGAAGTTCAAGGAAGAGATTTCGGAAGTGATCGCGTCGCAAGCCGGCGAGTCATACCGTGCCGTGCTCGAGGATTTCCTGCGCGAGTCCGACGCTGACCTGCTCGACGTCGCGGCAGCGCTGGCGTCAATGGCCAAGGGTGGCAAGTCGCTGGCGGTGACCAAGCGCAAGGCGGCCGGCTCCGAGCCTGACGCAGCGGGCACCCGGCACGAAGGCCGTGAGCGCGGGGAGGAGGGCGGCCCGAAGCGCGGCGGCGCGCGTCAGCGCAAGAGCGAGGCCCCGCAGGCCACCTACCGCCTGGAAGTGGGTCGCCGGCACGGCGCGCTGCCCGGCAACATCGTCGGTGCGCTGGCGCACGAGGGCGACCTGCACGGCAGCGAGATCAACGGCCTCAGCATCCGCGATGACCACACCCTGGTGCGGTTGCCTGCCGACCTGTCCGACCCGCTGCTCGAAAAGCTGCGGAAAGTGCTCGTCCGCGGTCAGCCGCTCGCGATCAGCCGCTACAAGGGGCGCAAGTCCGCCGACGACGAAGGTTGACCGCGATTCGTCCGGCCGCTGCGGGCAGCGGCCTCAGGTGCGGCGGTTGCGCCGGCCTTCGCCGCCGACCTTGTGGCCGCCCTTGGCACCGGGCGCCTGCAGCGGGCCAAGCTCAGCGACGACCGTTGCTTCGTCCGGTCTGGCGCCTGCATGGTGGTGATGCAGCGCTTCGTGCATCGCCGCGACGTGGCCGAACGTCGTGCCGCAGCAGCCACCGATGATGCGCGCGCCGGAATTGGCGGCCAGGTCGACGTAGTTCGCCATCAGCTCGGGCGTGCCGGAGTAGTGGATCTCGGCGCCGATGAACTGTGGTACACCCGCATTGGCCTTGGCGATGATGGGAATTCCTGCCTCCTTCGCCGTCATGCCGAGGATGCTGACGACGAGATCCGACGCGCCGACGCCGCAGTTGGCGCCGATCGCAAGCGGGGGCGGGTTGAGACCCTGCGCGAATTCGACCAGTGCCGCCGGGGTGATGCCCATCATCGTGCGGCCGGCCGTGTCGAAGCTGGCCGTGAACGTGTAGGGCATGCCGACATTGGCCGCGGCAATCGCCGCCGCGCGGATTTCTTCGAGCGACGACATCGTCTCGATCCAGGCGACGTCCGCGCCGCCTTCCTGCAGGCCGCGCATCTGTTCCTCGAAGACCTCGACGGCCATGGCTTCGGTGAGCACGCCGAGCGGCTCGAACAGGTCGCCAGTGGGGCCGACGGACCCCGCCACGACGACCGGGCGGCCAGCCTTGTCAGCGACGGAACGTGCGTGCTGTGCCGCGAGCCGGTTGATCTCGCGAACGCGGTCCTGCATGCCGTGCAGCATCAGCCGGCGGGCGTTGCCGCCGAAGCTGTTGGTCAGGATGATATCGGAGCCTGCGTCGACGAAACCCTGGTGCAGCGCCCGCACGCGATCCGGATGCTCGAGGTTCCACATCTCCGGTGCGTCGCCCGACGTGAGGCCCATGGCAAACAGGTTGGTGCCCGTGGCGCCGTCGGCGAGCAGGGTCTTTCCAGAAGCGAGCAGGGTGGCGAGCATGGGAATCCGGTCGTTGCGTGAACGGGTCGTTCGGCCGGAAATGGTACCCCGGCGCGGAATGCCGTGACAGGGCGGTGCGTCTCGGTTTCAGTCGGGGTGACGGCTCCGCCGGGGGGCGGCGACCGTCACTCCTGACGAGGTGGCGGCGGTGTTTCCTTCCAGTCGCCGAACAGGAACGTCAGGGCGCCGGGCAGGCGCTTCTCCCACGCCGCTTCGGTGTGCAGGGCCTCCGGGTCGACGACGAACCGGAAACTCGATTCGTCATAGCCGGCGGCGCGGAAGTTCGATTCGACCTGGCGGATCAACCCGATCATCTTCTCGCTGATGGCGGGATCGCCAGCCTCCTTGCCGCCGAAGCCGACGAACACCTTAACCGGCATCGCCGTCAGCGGATTCGTGTCGCGCACCAGCTGACCCATGCCGATCCACATCGTCGGGCTCTCGATCAATCCGTAGCCGAAGCGGCCGGGCTTTGCCAGCAGTGCGTACAACGTAGCCACACCGCCGTAAGACGAGCCGCCGATACCCGTGTTCGGCTGGCCCTGCAGGGTGCGGTACTGGCCGTCGACCAGCGGCATCACTTCGTTGGTCAGGAAATCGGGGAAGCGCTTGCCGGCCGGCTCGTCCATGTCGGGATCGCCCAGGTAATCCTTGTACGGCAGGTATTCGTGGGCGCGGTCCTTGCCCGCGTGATCGACGCCGACCACGATCAGTGCCGGAATCTTCTTCTCCGCAACCAGTGCCTGCACGATCTCGTCCGCCCCCCACTCGTGATGGCTGACGTCGCTCAGGCAGGCGTCGAACACGTTCTGGCCGTCGAGCATGTACAGAACGGGATAGCGACGATCCTTGTTGGCAGGGTCGCCGTAGCCCTGCGGCAAGAGGACCCTGATCGTTCGCTCGTTGCCGAAGATCGTGCTCTTGAGCTGGTGCAGGCGCAGGTCGCCGCTCACGGTCGATTTGCAGGGCGCCGACGCGGTGGCCTGCGCCGTGGCCAGGTTCGAGACGAGCAGGCCGGCACAGAGGGTCAGAAGCAGCTGGGTCGTGCGCATGGTGATTCTCCGGGGAGCGCGATGATAACCCAGGGCCACGGCATGCTGCCCGGCGGGCGTGTAACATCGTCGGTCTCATGAGAATCCTTTTTTCGCTCCCGTGCGCGGTGGCCTGCCTGGCGTCCCTGCTGGTCCCGGTCTGTTCACGCGCCCAGGCGGTCCAGCCACGCGAGGCGCTCGAAGACACCAAGCTGTACTTCACCGCGCCGCTGCGCTGGGATGGCCGGGACTGGCTGGAGTTCGGCGGCACGCTCGTAGCGCTCGGCGTCATCCATGAGTTCGATGACGACGTGCGCGACCAGTTCTTTGATCCCGCCAGCGACACGCTGGACGGCGAGGATCCGAACAGTTTCGAAGACGCGTTGCCGGCGGCCGTGATGCTCGCGGGCACGTGGCTGCTGGCCGGCATCGTCGACGAGCCTGGCGCGTGGCAGGAGGTGGGATCGATGATCCAGGCGACCGCCTTCACGGCGGTGAGCACCGAGATCCTCAAGTTCTCGTTTGGCCGCCAGCGTCCCAACGAGACGGAAGATCCGGATCAGTGGTTCGAGGATGGCGATTCGTTCCCATCGCGGCACGTCGGCGTGGCATTCGCGATCGGCACCGTGCTCGCGGAGTCGGGCGACGACCGATACCGTCTGGTGCGCCGCGTGCTGGGCTACGGACTTGCGGGCACCACCGCCTATCTGCGCCTGGACCACAACCAGCACTGGGCCTCGGACGTGGCGGCAGGCGCCGCGCTGGGGCTTTCGACTGCGCGTTTCGTCATGAATCGTCGTGAGGCCGGCACAGACAATAAAGACGACAAAATGTCGTTCTCCGTGATGCCCGGCGAGCGGGGCGGGGTGATGTTCGCCTTCGCGATGCCGTTGCACTAGGTCGGGCCAGCCGCACTTCAGCCGATGCAGATCCAGCTTCTCGGCGTTCCCACCGACGTCAACTCGTCTTACCGCCGTGGCGCCGCGGCCGCACCGGCGGCGATCCGGCGCGCATGGCTGCGTTACGCGGAGTTCGGCAATTCGGCGACCGAGAGCGGGCTCGAGATCGGCAGTGACGTGAACTTCGTCGACCTCGGTGACGTGCATATCGAAGAAGCCGGAGCGGACCATGAGGTCATCGTGGCGGCAGCGACGCGCGCCGCGCGCCAGGGCCCGCTGCTCAGCGTGGGAGGCGATCATTCAGTCACGTTTCCCCTCGTTGCAGGGCTGGGGCAGGT
>Ga0315283_10006199_pt1 | contig 10645 bp, 9 predicted proteins | sample YL17G09_0_MG_FD_204541 | JGI IMG/M metagenome (GOLD analysis project Ga0315283, IMG submission 204541) | Sediment microbial communities from Yellowstone Lake, YNP, Wyoming, USA - YL17G09_0 | ecosystem: Environmental > Aquatic > Freshwater > Lake > Sediment | place: USA: Wyoming | collected...
CATTGACGCGTACCCAGCGCGACTCGAAATAGACCGGCGCAGATTGTTCCGCCGGCGTCACGCGTGGGTACATCGACAGTGCGGTCATCGCGTTCTGGATGGCCGCAACTCCCTGGCGGACTTCACGATCCTGGATGCGCAACGGCTCGCCGGTCTCGAGCGTAATCGCCGGTATACCCGCATCGGTGGACGCCCGGCGCAGCGTCCCGACCGCGCCGCGATTGTGCAGGATCACCGTGGAACCGAATCGCCGCGACAGGTCGACGACGTCGAGATTGGTCAGATCACCGCGCAACTGCGGCAGATTAGTGCGGTGAAACGAACCGGTGTGAATGTCGACGAGGCAGTCGCACGGAGCAAGCACCTGCTCGAACAATGAAAACGCGAGCCGCGATGCTGCGCTGCCTTGTCGTCGCCCCGGAAAGTAGCGATTGAGATCGCGCCGATCGGGTAGATAACGCATGCCGCGCCGAAAACCATCGAGGTTGACGATCGGGACCCCGATAACGACCCCGCTGAGCTGCGCCGGATCGATCTCGTACAGCACGCGACGGACGATCTCGAGACCGTTGTGCTCATCGCCGTGCACCACCGCCGTGAGACACAGGGTCGGCCCGCGTTTGGCGCCGTTGGCGACTACCACACCGCGCGCGATCGCGTTACCGTCGAATGCCACGTCCGGGGTCCAGTAGAGCAGCTCGGTCGTGTTCGGCGCGACAACCCGGCCGAGCATGTTCAAAGGTTGGACGGCATTGCGATCTGCATCGGTCGTCGCATCTATTGCAGGCGTGGGCGCGCCGAACAACTGCGGATCGTCGGTGGGCATCGTCACCAGCCCGACCGGAGTCTGATTCGCTACCTCGGCCGCGGTGCTGGTTGCGGTCAGCCACACGACCACAAATGCCATAACGGCGCATTGCAACACGCGTGGGCGGAGTGATGTTGAGTGGCGGAGAAATCGGAAAATCACGGCAAAAACCAGCGATAACTGGATGAATCATATACTTGAACAGCATCACAGAACGAGAATTCCTCTGCAGTTCGGAGTGGCGCGCGAGCACAACGCTGTGCCCGCCACGGTGGACGTTGCCGCGATTGGAGAGTGTTTTTGCTGGATCAGCCGATTCTGTCGAACGTGATCCGCAGTGATTTCAGGCCCCGCAGCAGAATGCTCGGGTGGTGCGTGAAGTCATTCGTATCCGGCACGAATGCAAAGTTTCGCGCCCGGCGCACGAGCAGGTGGAATGCCTGGGTCATCTCCTCACGCGCCAGATTGGCGCCGATGCAATGGTGAATTCCGGCGCCGAACGCGAGGTGAGTAGCGGTACTGTGGCGGCACACATCGAGTCGATCGGGATCGTCGAATTGGTCCGGGTCGCGATTGGCCGCGGCGAATCGGACCATGATTCGCGAGCCCTTCGGCACGTTGAAGCCGGAGAGTTCGACGTCCTTCATGACGATGCGGAATAGTCCCTGGACCGGTGCTTCGAGCCGTAGCACTTCGTTGGCGAATGTGCGCGCGCGTCGGCAATCGTCGTCGTTGTCTTCAACCAGCACCGCGAGTTGATCCGGATTCTCGATCAACAGTTGTACGCCGGCGGCGAGGCCGTTGGTCGTCGTCTCATTGCGGGCCACCAGAAATTGCGAACAGACCGACAGCTGCTCTGACAGCGTCAGCGGCTTGCCCGCAACGTCCTTCGTCGATGCGATGTGGCTCAGCAGGTCGCCGCGCGAGTTCAGTTCGCGTTCGTGCAGCTGTGCGGCGAAGTAACGCTGGAATTCCACACACAGCTTTGCGCATTCCACCTGGCGCGCATCGGTGATCATCATTCCGAGCGGTTCCACGGAGGCGTCGGACCATGCCTTGATCTTCGGTGCGATCTCGCGCAGCAGGCCAAGCAGGTCAGCGAATACCTTGATGGGAATCGGAATCGCGAAGTCGTGCACGACTTCACAGCGCCCGGCGTCGATGAATCCATCAATCGTTTTGTTGACGATGTTGCGGATGGCGCCGCCGAATTTCTCAATGCTCCGCGGCCGAAACGGCGCATCCATCATCGTGCGGATGCGTGTGTGCGACGGTGGATCGTTGGTCACCAGGGTATTGGCCATCGGCATTCCCTGGCGGCGGATCGCGATTGCTTCGGGTGGTGGCGCCTTCAGGTCATCGAACGTCTGGCTGCCGACATTCGAAAAGGTATCGGTGTCGCGGAGGATCTGCCGCATCAACTGATACGTGCTGCAGATGAAAAAACCCAACCGTGCGTCGTAGTAGACCGGTTGGTCGTGCAACGCGTGGTAGTAGTCGACCGGACACTCCTGAATGTCCTGATCGGCGAGACTCTTTTCGGTGAGAAGGCTCATTGGTCGCCCCTGGGTCGCACGTACAGCCGGCTTTTGCATTGAGGCTCGCAATACAGCCGCGTTATGCTCGACGGTCATCGGAGAGAGGAATCATCATGGGTGATGTGATTGCGGCGTTGCGGGACGCGTGCGGCGACGACTGCGTGTTGACCGGCGCAGATGTCAGCAACCGTGCTGCGGGGATCTGGCGCTCAGACGGCATCCGTGCAAAAGCACTGGTGCGTCCACGCGACACGGCGGCGGTCAGCAAAGCGCTCGCTGTGTGTTACGCACACGGGCAGCACGTCATCGCCCACGGCGGCTTGACGGGTCTTGTCGGCGGCGCGTTGACCTCGCCGGACGATGTGGTGATTTCGCTCGAACGATTGAACCGCATCGAAGATATCAACACCGTTGATCGCACAATGACCGTGCAGGCCGGCGTCGTGCTGCAGACGGTCCAGGAACAGGCGGACGCGGCGGGCCTGATGTACCCGCTCGACCTTGGTGGGCGCGGCAGCGCGACGATCGGCGGGAACATTTCGACCAACGCCGGCGGCAACCGGGTGATTCGTTACGGAATGACGCGCGACATGGTGCTCGGCCTCGAAGCGGTGCTCGCGGATGGCACGGTGGTGTCGAGCATGAATCAGATGATCAAGAACAACGCCGGCTATGACCTTAAGCAGCTGTTCATCGGTTCAGAGGGAACGCTTGGAATCGTCACGCGCGCGGTGTTGCGGTTGCGTGAAAAACCGCGGAGTCAGGAAACGCTGTTTGTCGCCATCGATGAATTCGCCAAGCTTGGCCGATTCCTGAAGACGATGGATGCGTCGCTCGGCGGCACGTTGTCGGCGTTCGAAGTGATGTGGAACAACTTTTATCGATTGGTCACCACGGCACCGGCCACCAATCAACCGCCGTTGCCGCAGAACTACCCGTTTTATGTGCTCGTCGAGGCGATGGGTGGCGACCCGCAGAAGGACCATGAACGTATCGAGGCCGCGCTCGGCGACGCCTACGAAGAAGGCTTGATCGCCGATGCGGTGGTTGCGCAGTCCGAAGCACAGCGACAGCAGATCTGGGCGATGCGTGACGACGTCGCGCAGACGTTTCGTTATGCGCCGTCGTTCACGTTCGATGTCAGCATGCGCATTTCGAAGATGGAGGCGTACGTCGACGAAGTGAATGGACGACTCGGTGCGCGTTATCCGGAGTTTAAGAACTTCACGTTTGGTCATATGGGCGACGGCAATCTCCATTTCGTGATTTCGGTTGGTGAAGGCGGTGCGGACGCGCGTGAATTCGTGGAGCGCAGTGTTTACGAGCCGCTCGCTGCGATCGAGGGTTCCGTGTCTGCGGAGCACGGTGTCGGCCTCGAGAAGAAAGCGTATCTGCATTTTTCACGTTCGACGGTCGAACTCGCAGTGATGAGCGCCTTGAAGAAAACGTTGGATCCGAAGCGGATCCTTAATCACGGCAAGATCTTCGACGTGGGGGGCGTGGCATGACCGATCTACACTGGTTGACGCTGTCGGAGGTGTGTCGGCGCATCAAGAGTGGAGAGTTGACATCGAAAGTTGTAACCGAGCATGCGTTGAATAGAATTCGCGCCACCGACGACCGCTACCGGGCGTTCGTTACCGTGACGGCAGACGCGGCCATGGCGAGCGCCGAACGGCTTGATGCGGCGCGCGCCAACGGGCAGCCGCTGGGTCCTCTGCACGGCGTGCCGATCGCATTGAAGGATCTGTTGTGGACGCGCGGTGTCAAGACCACGTGTGGAACACGTGTACTGAAGGACTGGGTGCCGGATGAAGACGCAACCGTGGTGACGCGTCTGAAGGAGGCGGGCGCGGTCGTCCTCGGCAAGGTCAAACTCACCGAGGGCGCGTTTTCGGACCACCACCCGGATGTCGATCCACCGCGCAATGTCTGGGATCCCGCGGTATGGCCGGGCGTGTCGTCGTCCGGGTCGGGTGTTGCGGTCGCTGCCGGTCTTGCCTACGGGGCAATCGGCACGGATACCGGTGGCAGCATTCGATTCCCATCGGCGTCCAATGGCATCGTCGGCATCAAGCCGACGTATGGGCGCGTCAGCCGGCACGGCGCCTTCCCCCTTGCGGATTCGTTGGACCATATCGGCCCGATGGCGCGCAGCGTCGAGGATGCCGCGCGGATGCTCGGTGTGTTGGCGGGTCAGGACGCAAAAGATCCAACTTCGCTCGCCTCGGCCGTGCCGAACTACGGCGCGGCGGTGGGTGAATCCGTGCGCGGCATGCGGATCGGCATCGATCGCGCGTATACCGAGTCCGGCGTTGCGGCCGACGTGGTCGCTGCGGTAAACAATGCGCTGCAAACGTTGACCGAGTTGGGCGCGGAGGTTGTCGAGGTCGAACTGCCGACGCACACGGCGCTGGTACAGGGTTGGGGCATCACGTGCGGGGTCGAGTGTGCGCTGGCGCATGCCCCGTATTTCCCGGCGCGGCGCGCAGACTATGGGCCGGTGTTGGCGCGGCTACTCGATGCCGGGCTTGCCGCATCGGGTACCGCCTATGCGGCATTGGAGCGGCAACGGGAACGTTTTAGGACCGACCTCGAAGCGCTGCTGCATCGCGTCGATCTGATCATTGCCCCGGCGATGGTTTTCGCGCCGCCGCGGCTCAACGAGATGGCGGCGCTGCTCGCGGCCGGCGTGGCGGACTTCATTACGTTTACGGCGCCGTTCAACTATTCGGGACATCCGACAATCACGCTACCGGCGGGCTTCAACAGCACCGGTTTGCCGATGGCGTTCCAGTTGATCGGCCGTTTGCTCGGTGAGCCGACGCTGATACGCGCCGGGCACGCGTTCGAGCATGCGCGCGGCGCAGCGCCGCATCCGGGGTGATGGTGCCCGGATGCAGGTGATGGTTCAGCTGAACGTCATCCGGCCCTGATCGAGGACTGTCTCGCCCCTCTGATTGGCCGTCTGGAACAGACACGACTTGCCGTCGACCCACATCGAAATCGTCAGCGCATCTCCAGGCAACACGGGTTTAGAGAAGCGTCCGTCCATCGATTTGAAGCGTTTCGGATCGCCGCCGCACAGTGAATGCAACAGCGCGCGCCCGGTGAATCCGTAGGTGCACAGCCCGTGCAGAATGGGGCGATCGAAACCGCCGGCCTTCGCAAACGACGGGTCCGAGTGCAGCGGATTGCGGTCGCCGGACAATCGATACGTCAGCGCCTGGTCTTCACGCGTCTGGTACGTCACCTGGTGGTCGGCTTTACGGTTCGGGAACACGAGCTTCTCTGACGGACCACGATCGCCGCCCCAACCGCCTTCACCGCGGCAGAACAACGACATACGTGTTTTCAGCAGCAGTTTGCCGGTCGCGACGATTTTCGACTCGGATTCGAACTCGAGCACCGCGGCGTTGCCTTTGTCCCAGATTCCGGTGACGCGCCCGACGCTCTCGAGTTCGCCGTCGGCCGGAATCTCGTCGAACAGTTCGATGCCCTGGGTGCCGTGCACCATCAGGAACGGATTGAACGAACCGATCTTGTCCATCGGAATACCGCCGCCGCCGATGATCACGGCATAGGTCGGCAAGACATGCTGCGCCGTGTCCTTGGTGTTCTCCGTCGTGAAGGCGAGTTCGTTGGTCCCGGCGCCGACCCCGACCGCGTAGAGCAGCGCGTCCTTTGACGTCCATGAACGGCGGCTCGGATTGCCTGTCGCGCCAACGGCGTTTGGATTGATCGGCATGATGAAGCTCCTTGATACGAGGGAAGTAGAAACGAACACTGCGCCAGGCGACGCCTTTTGCCTTTTTTTCTTGGCCGGCAAAAACATAAAAAGCGCTGCTTGGCACCGTACCACAAAGCGGATCTGGCGACGTCCGGTGATCGGCTGGTAGCATCGGGCGCATGCCAACCACCCGCCCACCTGTCGACTACATCGAACGTACCCGCGATCAGTACAGCGCGCTGGGGTATCCGCCGTATCAGTGGGTGGAAAGCCCGACGCCGCCACCTTGGGCGGCCCTGACGAAGCCGCTGTCTCAGTGCCGCGTGGGACTCATCGGTTCTGGCGGAATCTATCAGGCCGGTCAGGTGGCGTTTCACTATAAGGACGACCTGAGTGTTCGCATCATCGATACGCGTGACCCGACATCGACGCTGCGCGCAACACACTTCGCCTACGATCTCACCGACGCGCGCAGCGACCCGAATGTCGTCTTCCCGATCGACACGCTCAATACACTCGCCCGCGAAGGATTCATCGGCTCGCTGGCGGAACGGGCGTATGCGTTCATGGGCGGTATCTATTCGTCGCGCCGGGTTCGTGACCGCCTCGCGCCAGAATTGGCCGATCGGGTCATTCGTGATGGCGTCGACGTCGTGCTGCTGGTGCCCGTCTGACCCGTCTGTCATCAGTCCGTCGGACTGATCGCGCGGGAAATCGAGAGTCGCGGAATACCGACGCTGTCGATGACCAGCGCGTTGTCGATCACCCGGGCGGTCAATCCGCCGCGTGCCGCCTACCTCGACTTCCCGTTGGGACATACATCCGGAAAGCCGCACCAGAGCCGACTCAATCACGACATCCTGCGTGATGCGCTGGTGGCATTCGAGACGTCGACCCAGCCCGGCGAGGTTGTGATGTTGCCTTACGAATGGGCCGACGATGACGGTTGGAAGGACGCAGTGATGCGTCCACGGGCATCGAGCGACGGTCATGGCGACGCTCGCGTCGAGCGGGTCGCGCAGCCGCAGTATCAGACCGAAGCCGATCGAACGCTGGCGCAACTGACGCTGACACAAGGGGGCTGTGCGAGCTGCATCTGGCTCGACGACGAACCAGGCTAAGCGGCTGCTGCGGTCCCTCGTATAGCCGCTGCACCGTTGCGCACGGTCCGATTGTTCCACACGAGCGCGAGTATTCCGACGACCACGTTGGCAATTGCGGTCGCACCGAAGACGCCCGGGTAGCCCGCGATCCAGCGGCCCAACAGTGCCAGCGGAATCAATACGACGACCAGTCGTAACAGCGACAATACCAGCGGCGGCGTCGGTTTGCCGAGTGCATTGAAGCAGGCGCTTGCAACGCCCATCACGCCCATGAAGCCGAGGCTGATCGGAATGATCCGCAGATAGGTCGTTGCGGCCTCGACAACCTCGGGCTCGGCGTTGATCAGGCTGACTAGGGATCGGGCGCACGCGACCATCACCAGGAAAGACGCCACCCCCCACACCAGACAGAAGCCGTTGCACAACTTGAGCGCCGTACGCACGCGATCGAACAGCTGTGCGCCCCAGTTCTGGCCGACGAACGGCGCGACGGACGTCGATACGGCCATGACGACCATCGCGATGACCGCCTCGATGCGCGACGCGACCGAGAACCCGGCGATCACCGCGTGACCAAAATCCGCGAGCAGCCGCGTCACGATTGCGGTCGAAACTGGTGCGACGAGGTTCGTCGCAGTCGCAGGCAGGCCCACGTGCAGTATTTGTCGCGCCGAGTCGCGCCAGCCCCGCAGCTGTGCAACTAGCAGCCGCTCTTTGACCACGATCCAATACATGCACAGCGTGAAGCTCAGCAGCCGCGCGATCACGAACGACCATGCGGCACCTTTGATTCCCATTGCGGGAATCCCGAGCCAGCCGAATATCAGGAACGGCGCGATCATGACCTGCAGCAGCGATCCGACCATCATCACAATTCCCGGCGTCGCCGCATTGCCTACCGAGCGCAGCAGGTTCGTGCCGACCATTGACGTCGCGAAGAAGATGAAGCCGATCAACCACACTGCAATGTAGTCACTGGCGAGTTCCAGCACGCGGCCTTGCGCGCCAAGCAGCTCAAAGAAGGCGCGGGCACCGGGGACGCCGACCGCAACGCAAAACGCGGCGAATGCTGCGACGAGAATCAGACAGTGGCTTGTCAGCACCGCCGCGCTGGGCCGATCGCCACCACCGACCACGCGCGCGATCACCGATGAAGCGCCGATGCCGATGCCGCGCACTGCGGCATTCAGCGACATTACCAACGGAAAGGTAAAGGCGATCGCGGCGAGCTCCTCGGTACCGACGATGCCGAGGTAGATCGCTTCGATCAACTGAGCAATGGTCATCGTCAGAAAACCCATGATCATGTAGGCGGACAGCCGGATCATGTGTCGGGCAACCGACCCCTCGGTGAAACCTACGGGGATCGGACGGGCGGATTGTTTGCGTGCGCGACTGTTGGAAATGGATGGTGCTCTAGCCACCCGGCAGTTCCACCGCGCGCGGGTGTGTAACCTTGCGGTCGAGGAACAGCGCAATGATGTCGGTCAGCTGGCGGCCGAACTCCGGCAGTACATCGAACGCATGCGGCGCGCCGTCGTAGATGTGCAGTTCGACCGGCGCACCGGCGTCGGCGAGGCTGCGATACATCGAAAAGCTCGCCTCGACCGGCACGATGTCGTCGGCATTGCCGTGAATGAGCAGTGTCGGCGGAAAGTGACGATGTACATAGGTGATCGGGCTTGCTGCATCCTGCGCCTCCCGACTCGCCTTGCCGCCGAACAGGTTGGCAATGGCGTCGCCGATCGCGCCGATCCGCAGCGCGGTCGGCGGATAGATCGCGACGACGGCGGCGCAACTCGATGAGGCATCCGGATGACCGCCCTTGCCGTCGAAGACCGGTACGTTCGGTGTGGCGGCCAGCATCAGCGCGAGGTGCGCGCCGGCGGAATTGCCGGAGATCGCGATTTTGTCCGGGTTTACGCCCAGGGAGTCGGCACTGGCGCGCAGCCAACGCAGCGCTGCCTTGACGTCGTGAATCTGCGCGGGCCACGGCGCCTCGCCCGACAGGCGGTATTCGGCCGATACACAGACAAAACCGTAGCGCGCGAGTTGTACGCCATAGCCACGCAACTGCCCGCGATCGCCATTCTGCCAACCGCCGCCATGGATCAGCAGAATCGCGGTGCGGTCACGGCGCGCGTCGGGCGGGGTAAAAACGTCGCATGCCAGATCGCGGCCGCCGCCGGTCCCGAACACGACGTTCTCCTGAATGTTCACTCGACCGGGCAGCTTTTCGATCATCGCGAGTTTCTTCTTGCGGGTGTCCGGACGAATTCTACAGCGTCGCGCGTGGTCCGCGGCGCCCGTTGGCGATGTTCAATACAAACGCGCCAGATGGGCATCGACGACGCGCCGCCACACGTCGGCGTTTTCGTACTGTGGGCAATGGCCTGCCAGCGGAATCGTCTCCAACCGCGCCCGCGGAATGTTTTGCGCCATTCGCGCAGACGGTTCCACGAAGGGGACATCGAATTCACCGACCAGAATTGTCGTCGGAACGTCGATCGTGTGCAGTTCGCCAAGTACAGACGGCTGATTTGCAAGTTCATCGCCTAGCGCGACCCACGCTTCCGGATCCATTTGCGACAGTTTCAGTTCGATCCGCCGCCAGTGCTCGTCGCTACCGAGATAGTCGCGCCCTCGCGCTGCCGCATCCCCCATCGGCATTGCACGCATCATGTTGACGAGACTGGCACTGCCATTGGCACGGACTTCCTTCGCGAGGTGCTCACGCACTGTCGATGGAAACATCGTCAACGGTTCGGCGGCGGTGTCCATCAGCATCAGCGAAGCGAGCCGCTCCGGGTAGCGCAACGCGAACCGCATCGCGACCATGCCGCCCATCGAGTGACCGAGCAGGTGCACGCGTTGTATATCGATGGTATTGAAGAAACCGGCGAGATCCTCGACCAGCAGGTCGAGGCTGTAGGCCTCGACGCGTCCGAGGTTCGACGACTCGCCATGACCGCGCTGGTCCGGGGCGAGTACGCGGAACTCGTCGGCGAACCATGGCACCTGATCGTGAAAATCGAGCTTCGAACCGGTGAACCCGTGCAGCAATACCAATGGATCGCCACGCCCTTCGTCGTGATAGGCGGTGACGATGTCGCCGTTGCGCGCGAAATGAGATGTCAGCATCGGGTTGTCCTTCACGGATTCATGGTGTGGCGTCGAATCGCCAGCGAGTGGCAGTGCCGCCGAATGCTTCGCCTTCGCTCCCAAGCCAGGCGAAGGCTTTTTGTGGGCGCACGTCGAAAACGCCGCGGCCCACCTGGTCCGGCGTGAAATTCCACGCGTACTTCGGATTGTAGGCTTCGAGGAATGCCAACAGTTTCCTTGGGTCGCCGATTTCGGTCGCGCGGCCTTCGATGACGATTGCCGCGTCGCCATCTTCGAGGTGAATCGCCACTTGTGGGTTGGCGCGCAAGTTGCGTGCCTTGCGCGAGTCGGGGCTGGTGCTGAA
>Ga0315283_10006202_pt1 | contig 10640 bp, 12 predicted proteins | sample YL17G09_0_MG_FD_204541 | JGI IMG/M metagenome (GOLD analysis project Ga0315283, IMG submission 204541) | Sediment microbial communities from Yellowstone Lake, YNP, Wyoming, USA - YL17G09_0 | ecosystem: Environmental > Aquatic > Freshwater > Lake > Sediment | place: USA: Wyoming | collected...
AAAGGACAGCGTGAACCTGGCATAGAGCCAGATCGCGTGGCGGATGATTTCTGGCGGGAAGCGGTGGCGCTTAAACGATATCGGTCTCATCCGATGATGCTAATCGGCGACAAACCGCAAAGCTATCCGAGTTACCGTGACATTGCCGTGGCTACTGTTCGCCGCCAAACCCGTCAGCCACTCAAGGTCTCCGACCGTAGATGGCCACAAATAGAGACAATAGGCCCGGCGAAGGGTCGGGAATTTTATCGACGACTTGCTTCGCCCAGTCGAAATATTCTTGGCGGCGTGCGAGCGGCCAATTGACGGGGGGACTGTCGGCAACGTCCCTCAAGTTTGCGATTTTGTCCGCAAGCTTCACGGGGCGAGCTTTCGGGCTCAGATGCGCTGCGTGCTCCACCTGGAGCAACTTACGCTCAGCTTTCGGTAATCGCTTATCATCCGTTACTTCCTGCACCAGCGAGGCAACGGGACCACCGAAAGCCTCGACTAACTCTTCAACCGACGTGTCTGTATCCTCGATCGTGTCGTGCAACAGCGCGGCACAGAGCGTATCGCAGTCATTGATACCGGCTTCCACAGCAAGGATAGATACTAGTGCTATAGGATGATTGATGTAGGGCGATGCACCCGCATCCTTTCGTCTCTGTTTACTGTGCTTACGGGAAGCGAATGCGAGCGCTCTGACAAAATTCGAGAACGCTTCTCGATCAAGTCCCTTGCTCATCTCATCCCGCCTCCCGAAGCGGGCATGCCCACCCCTCCGCTTGAATATGTTTCTTTCGCATCGACATCGCAATTATACCGGGGCGGCACTAAGGATACTATGCGTGGCGGGACGAGAATTCTTTTCGGTGATTGCCCCCCGTCGCGGTCTCACCGTGTGAAAGTCTTCACCTCGATCAGGTGGTTTGCACGCTATGTAATGCGGGCGGTAGCGTAGCGGCGCTATTTCAAGAGGACGGTCCTCTCTCCTTAAAACAAAAACGGCCCCCGGAGTGAGGCCGCTTCTTATAATGCGATCTCATCTCACTTTGCCGCTGAACGGGCCGGCATCATGCCCGCGGACGCAAACGAGGGGACCGACCCAATGTTAACTTCTAGGCTGCTGATCTTGGGCTTCGTCGCCGGCTTTGTCGCCGTGCTGATCTTCCATCAGGGCCTCTGGTATCTGTGTAACCAGATCGGCCTCATCCCGCCCGAGCGCCCAGCCTGGCCGCTCGACCCCATTCCCCCCTTCAGTGTGCCGTCTGTGATTTCCAAAGCCTTTTGGGGCGGCGTTTGGGGCGCGGTGCTTGTGTTGCTATTGGGGCGCTTCAGCGGCGCAAGCTACTGGGCAAATTGGATTCTGGTCGGAGCGATCGCCCTCCCCCTCGTCGGCTTCTTCGTCGTGCCGCCCCTCAAGGGCGAACCCATCCCGCAGCTTTGGCCGCGATTCCTCGTAGCGATGCTGCTGAACGGGACATGGGGCTTCGGTACGGCATTCCTACTGCGTCTGGCGGGCGCGGGTGTGCCGCTCATCCCTGAGGGCAAAGAGCAGCGTAGTTAGGTCTCATACTCGCCAGAAGGCATGGGCGCTTCTCTGCCTTAGGGCCGAGATCAAAAAGGCAAAAGATCTTCAGCTATCCACAAGTCGGCCGGCCGATTACCCTATCTACGGGTCAGACTCGGTCGTATCGGAAGGGATTGCGCATCGCCGGAAGCTAAGGATCCTCGCCAGGAGGCTCAAGCCAATTTACTCTGACAATGCCCCCGGACTGGGCCCCGCTGGTCCGAGCCATCGCCGGCGACAAGCGGGAACTAGGGGTTCGGTGGGCCGCTTGGTGCCGGCGGGGTCGGGGCCACGCTTTTGTCGAAGCCGAAACCACCGAAGCCAACAAAAAGAAACAAAGTGATCAGGCAGGCCGTCACAATTCCTATAGCCATTAGGAACCTTGCTACGCGGCCTTTAGATCCTTGGTCTGCCAACATAACGATTGCTCCGCTCGTTTGTCCGGAGACCTCCGACGGCCAAGCCGCCGAGCCGACAAGACCAAAGAGGCAGTCCGGTTAGTCGCTAATGGGTTGCTACCCTACTAGTTAGGCTTGTGCGGGATAACCGCAAGTTATTGAAAATAATGGTGCCCAGGGGCGGATTTGAACCACCGACACGCGGATTTTCAGTCCGCTGCTCTACCAACTGAGCTACCTGGGCCCTCAGGGCAAGTCCCCGGCGCCGCCCGGCAAAAGGGACAGACGCAGCAAGGTCTTGGCTTATAGGAAATCGGGCCGCACCTGTCGAGAGTGGCGCACCCCACCCTTTGTCCCACAGGTCTCAGGTTGTTCAGTCGCCATCCTCGGTCTCGGCGCTATCCGACACGGGTTCGCCGGGCACCGCGTAGCGGCCCGCGAGCCAGCGTCCAAGGTCGATATCGGCGCAGGCCGCGCCGCAGAAGGGACGGCAATCTTGCGACGCCGGCTTGCCGCAGATCGGGCATTTGGGGCCCCTGCCGCTTTTGGGCCGTGCGGCAGTCTTGTCTCGCTCGCGCCGATTGCTCGCGTTCACTCGGTCTCGATCTCGGCGAGATTGGGCCAGTAAGAGCTCACCGGAAAGCCTTCGCCCTTCAGAAGCGTGATGACCTCAGTCAGCGGCAGACCCACCACATTGGTATAGGAACCGACGAGCTTCACCACGAAGCCTCCGGCGATGCCCTGGATGGCATAGCCGCCGGCTTTGCCTTTCCATTCGCCGCTCGCAATATAGTCGTGGAGCTCGGCGTCGGAGAGATTGCGGAAGCGCAGCCGCGTCTCGACCACGCGCTCGCGGATGCGGTCGTCGGGCGTGATCAGGCAGACCGCGGTGTGGACGCGATGGTTGCGGCCGCGTAGGCGCTCCAGCGTGTCGATGGCCCGGTCGCCCTCCTGCGGCTTGCCGAGGATGCGCCGGCCGACGGCGACTGCCGTGTCGGCGGCGAGAATGTAGGACTTGGCATAATCCGGCTCGGCGCGGACCAGCAGTTTTGCGGCCTCCGCCTTGGCGCGGGCGAGCCGCCGCACCAAATGGCGGGGCACCTCCCCTTTCATCGGCGTCTCGTCGACGGTCGTGGGGCGCAGCGCGTCGGGGATGATGCCCACCTGCTCGAGCAGCGCGAGCCGGCGCGGCGAGCCTGACGCCAGCACGAGCTTCGGCCGGTGGCCGCTCACCTTCGAGGCGCGCGGCATGGGCGTGACCCTGCTCCTGGCAGGCGCGGCGCTTGCGGTAGGCTCTGGGCTTGCGGCCCCAAGCCTACTTAAAGCGGTACGTGATCCGTCCCTTAGTGAGATCATAGGGTGTCATCTCGACCAGAACCTTGTCGCCGGCAAGCACCCTGATCCGGTTCTTGCGCATGCGTCCCGCCGTGTGGGCAATTATCTCGTGGTCGTTCTCGAGTTTCACCCTGAAGGTGGCGTTGGGGAGCAGCTCAGTCACCACCCCCGGAAATTCGAGCATCTCTTCCTTCGCCATAAGGCTCCTTCCGGCTTTTGCGCGTTGTGGCGGAGAATGGTCGCCTGGCCACGCAAAATCAAGCCGGATTGCTGACGGATTTGCTCGTTCCTTCCCTGCGACGAGGCGGCCACTTTCCGTTCATTGGCGGTTCAGCTTGCGGCCCATAGGGTCTAATCTTCAATTGAGCGAGACGAACAACGCGACACGGAAGGTGCAGCCATGCGATTCTCACCCTCACTTTTGACGATGGCAGCGCTGGCGATGCTGGCTCTTGCCGGCTTCGGCCAGCTGTCCTCGGCGTACGCCCAGGAGGTCAAGAGCGCCAACGACCTCGTCAAAGGCTTGCAGCCCGTCAAGACGCGCGGGTTCGATCCCGGGGGGCCGCAGCGCGAGGCCAAGCAGAAGGAGCTCAACGTCAAGCTGCGCGACTTCAAGACACGGCAGATCACGGTCGAGGAACGCGACCAGGTGGCGAAGCTCGTCGAGGAGAGCGAGGCGCCCAATGTCGATGTCCAAATCCTCTTCGCCTTCGATTCCGCCGAAGTGCTCCCCGAGGCCCGACCCAGCCTGGACGAGATCGGCAAGGCGCTCAGCGATCCCAAGCTCAAAGGCGCGTCCTTCCTCATTGCCGGCCACACCGACGCCAAGGGCAGCGCGGATTACAATCTCGCTTTGTCGCAACGGCGCGCGGAATCCGTCAAGATTTTCCTGGTCAAAACCTACCACGTCGATGATGGCCGCCTCTCGGTCATCGGCTTCGGCGAGGAGCAGTTGAAGAACAAGGAGGACCCCCTCGCCGACGAGAACCGCCGCGTCCAGATCGTCAATACCGGCGGCGCGAGCGTGGCGGAAGCCAACCCCGAGGCAGCGCCCGAGCCGGAGGCGGAGCAGCCCCCCGAGTGAGGCTACACGTTGGGGGCGCCGGGAATCGGGAAGCGCTGCTTGATCTTGCGGAACAGCCCATCCCGCACCGCGCGATAGGCGGACAAGATCTGCTCGCGATTGCCGCTTGCCACGGTCGGGTCGGGCGTTGGCCAATATTCGACATTGACGGCAAAGCGCCCCGTGAGCTCAAGCGCCTGGTGATGGGCTTCCGGCGAAAGCGACACGATGAGATCGAAGGAGGTGTCGTGCAGATCGGTAAGCGACATCGGCTGGTGCTTCGAGATGTCGATGCCCAGTTCCTCCATCGCGGCAATGGCGAACGGGTCCGTCTCGCCGGCGCGGACGCCCGCCGATTTCACATAGACGCGGTTGCCGGCGAGGTGGCGCAGGATCGCGGCCGCCATCGGCGAACGCACAGCGTTGCGGCTACAGGCGAAGAGGACCGCGCCCGGCAGATCGGCTGCGTCCCCCACCAAGGCATCACCCTTTCCAGTGCAGGGCGCAGATCAGCGTGAACAGGCGTCTGGCGGTCTGGATGTCGATCAAGACCTTGCCCTTGAGCCGCTCCATGAGCAGCCGGCTGCCTTCGTCGTGCAGGCCCCGCCGTCCCATGTCGATGGCCTCGATGCGGGACGGAGGCGCGGTCTTGATCGCCTGGTAGTAGCTCTCGCACATCAGGAAATAGTCCTTCACCAGGCGGCGGAAGGGCGAGAGCGACAGCATCACATGCAGGATGGGCGCGCGGTTCACGTCGCCGACGGTGAGCACGAGGCGGTTGTCGGCGAGCGAAAGGTTCAGCGTATAGGGGCCACCTTCCTGGCCTTCGAGCGCGAAGGAGTTTCGCTCCAGAAGATCGAAGATGGCCACCTCGCGCTCGTGCTCGACGTCGGACGAGTTGCCGCCGATGGAGCCCGGATCGAGGGTCACCTCGACGAGGCGCGCCTGGGCGGGCGACAGCTCCTGCTCTTCCGCCATGGCTAGTCTCGCACGTTCAATCTGATCGCGACGGAACGGCGATGGGCTTCAAGCCCCTCGGCGGTCGCCAGCGTCATGGCCGCCGGACCGAGGGCCTTCAGACCTTCCGCGTCAAGCTTGAGGATAGAGGTGCGCTTCATGAAGTCGAGAACGCTCAAGCCCGAGGCAAAGCGGGCGCTGCGTGCCGTGGGAAGAACGTGGTTCGACCCGGCCACATAGTCGCCGATCACCTCCGGGGTGTAGCGTCCGAGAAACAGCGCGCCGGCGTTGCGGATGCGCGCGCCGAGCGTCTCGGGCTCCGACGTGGCGATCTCCAGATGCTCCGGCGCCAGGCGATCGACGAGGGCCGGCGCCTGGTCGAGATGGTCGACCAGGATGATGGCGCCAAAGTTTTGCCAGCTCGACCGCGCCGCTCTGGCGCGGGGGAGCGTCGCGAGCTGCGCCTCGACGGCGGCGGCAACCGCGCGCCCGAAATCGGCGTCATCGGTGATCAGAATCGACTGCGCCCCCTCGTCGTGCTCGGCCTGGGCCAGGAGATCGGCGGCAATCCAGGCCGGGTCGTTGTCCTGATCGGCGATGACGACGACCTCCGAGGGCCCCGCCATCATGTCGATGCCCACTTGGCCGAACACCTGGCGCTTGGCGGCGGCGACGTAGGCGTTGCCGGGGCCGACGATCTTGACCACGGGAGCGATCGTCTCCGTGCCATAGGCAAGCGCCGCGATGGCTTGCGCCCCGCCGATGCGATAGATCTCGTGTACGCTGGCAAGCTCCGCCGCCACGAGCACCAGCGGGTTGAGCTTACCGTCAGGCGTGGGAACCACCATGACGATGCGCTCGACCTCAGCCACCTTGGCAGGCAGGGCGTTCATCAGCACGGAGCTCGGATAGCTCGCTGTTCCCCCCGGCACGTAAAGCCCAACCGAGTCGACGGCCGACCAGCGGGTGCCGAGCTTCACGCCGAGCTCATCGACATAGGAGTCGTCGGCGGGCACTTGGCGGCGGTGATGGGCAAGGATGCGGTCGCGGGCGAGCTCAAGGGCCGCGAGCGTCTTGGCGTCGACAGACGCGCGCGCCGCGGCAATCTCCTCGGCCGAAACGCGCAGACCGATTTTACGGAGATCCACGCGGTCGTAACGCAAAGTGAGATCGATCAGGCCTGCGTCTTGCTCGCGCCGCACCTGCGCGATGATCGCGGCGACGGCAGCATTGACGTCCGCGGAGGATTCCCGCTTAGCCGCCAGCAGCTCGCCGAAACGGGCCTCGAAATCCGCCGCCCTTCTCTCCAGCCACAAGACCATGGCGTCCCGTGGCAGAGTCAGGAGACCGCGCCGCCGGGCTCTCCGCCCGGATGCTGCGGTCTTGAGCGGGCGCGCCATGCAGGCCCGAGATCGGTGAGCTCGGCCTCGATGCATTCCACCTGGAGGCGGATCGAGGCACCGCCGGAGAAGGTCAAAGTTACATAGCCGCTGGGGTGGTCGCTCGCCTCGAAGCGAATAGCGAGCAGCGACAGCACTCGGTCCGCTTGGGAGGGCTTCACGGCTTTGAGCTGCGCGCCAAGAACGCGGTCGAAACGGAGCGCCGTCCGACGCCGCTCATTGCCTTGGTCGGCGCTGCCGCCCACTGCCTTCTCCCAGTTGAAGCGGTTGAGAATAGCGGCGAAGCGTTTCCGCGAAGGCTCAAATGCCATCTCGCCAACCCGCACCACCGCGTCCTGCAAATGCAATGACACGATCTCGAGATCTTCCTCGTCAAGCGCGACCAGCTTCAGCGGGTTCGTGGACATCAGACTATCCCGGGCTCGTGCCGTCGCCGCCGCAATGGCAGCGGGAACGCGTTCTCTATCATGTGTTGGCGCTTAGGGCGTAGCACGCTCTCGGACCACAAGAAACGGCCAAAGTGCCGGGTAACGGTCCTTCGTCTTTAACCTAACGCATGATCCTATCCGAAAGGTTTGCAACCTTTCGGGGTCATGCTCAGCTCGAAAGCCGCTCGATACGGGCGCCGCACAGGCTGAGCTTTTCCTCGATGCGCTCGAAGCCGCGATCGAGATGATAAACGCGGCCGATCAGCGTTTCGCCTTGGGCCGCGAGCCCGGCGATGACCAAGGAGACCGACGCACGCAAATCCGTGGCCATGACTGGCGCGCCGGTGAGGCCTTGGACGCCGGTGACGATGGCGGTGTCGCCTTTGAGCTCGATGCGCGCGCCCAGCCTCGCCAGCTCCTGCACATGCATGAAGCGGTTCTCGAAGATCGTCTCCCGCACAATGGAGGTGCCGTTGGCGGTGCACATCAGAGCGATGAGCTGCGCCTGCAGGTCCGTGGGGAAGCCCGGGAACGGCTCCGTGGAGATTTCGCTCACCGGCCCGACCCCCTTGCCGTTCCGCGCGACCCTGATGCCGGTCGAGGTCTCCTCGATCTCGACCCCGGTCGAGCGCAACAGGTCGAGCGCGTTTTGCAAGAGATCGGCGCGGGCGCCGTCCAAGAACACCTCGCCTCCGGTCATCGCCACTGCCATGGCGTAGGTGCCGGTCTCGATGCGGTCGGGGAGGACGGTGTGCTCGGCGCCGTGCAGCTCGTCCACCCCTTGTACGTGCAAGGTCGAGGTGCCGATGCCTTCGATCTTAGCGCCCATCTTGGCGAGGCAGAGGGCAACATCCACCACCTCCGGCTCGCGCGCAGCGTTCTCGATCAGCGTTTCGCCGCGGGCAAGCACCGCGGCCATCAGCGCATTATGCGTGGCGCCGACCGAAACTTTCGACAGCGCGATCCTGGCGCCGGTCAACCCTTTCGGCGCCTTGGCGATGACATAGCCGCCTTCGAGCTCGATGTTGGCACCAAGCGCTTCGAGCGTCGTCAGGTGCAAATCCACGGGGCGAGTGCCGATGGCGCACCCGCCGGGCAGGGACACTTTCGTCTCGCCGCAGCGGGCAAGGATCGGCGCCAGCACCCAGAAGCTCGCCCGCATGCGCGAGACCATCTCGTAGGGCGCCGCGGTGTCGACGATATCAGTGGCGGTGAGCTTGAAGGTTTGGCCGTCGCCGGTGCGCTGACCCGCCTTCTTGCCGACCAGCGTGATGTCGACGCCGTGATTGCCGAGGATGCGGCCGAGAAGGGTCACGTCGGCAAGCCGCGGGACATTCTTCAGAGTCAGCGTTTCCCGGGTGAGCAGGCTCGCGATCATCAAGGGCAGCGCGGCGTTCTTGGCCCCGCTGATGGGAATTGTGCCCTTTAAGCGCTCGCCGCCAATGATGCGGATGCGGTCCATGGCGTCCCTCCCTCGCCTAATACCCACTGGCGCGAAATCCTTGCAAGAGAAACGCGGACTTCGCCCCAGACCCCGTAACTTGTCCCGCATGATCTTACCCGAAAAGTCTGAAAGACTTTCAAGAACATGCGGCAGCCGAAGCCGTAATTTCCCGTTTACCACCCGCGAGCCCGGGCTATCCCCTCGTCAACCCGCCTCGTTGTCAGCCTTTTGGAGATCCTCGCCTTCAGTTGTGGCAGCCTCGCGGCGGGCCCGCGTTTGCGCTTTTCGCCTGGCGAGATTGGCGCGAAGCTCCTCGGCCTGACGAGCGCGGCGGGCTTCGGCACCCCCCGCGCTTCTGGTCTCATCGCGCCGCCGTCCGGTCATGGCCAAGCTTACACCTTAAGCGCCGGCATGGCGAAATGGGACCTGAGCTTGCATGGGCTTGGCCGCTATGGCAGGTTTCCCCCACCGCGCCATCGCGCGTTTGGGCCGCGCTTCGGCTGTATTGGCCCTGCTGTCTGCCTTTCGCCGCCGTAGCTCAGTGGTAGAGCACGTCATTGGTAATGACGGGGTCAGTAGTTCAATCCTACTCGGCGGCACCATTCAATCCAACGGCCCAACTGTAGTGGCAGCCCGGCCGATGTTCAGCCAGCCCCGTCGCCTGCGCTGAGCGCATCGCTTCAGCTTCGAGCTTGGCGGGCACGTCTAGCGACGTGAGTGCCGGAAGAAAACGAAGCGTATGCTCAAGCCCAATCAGACGCGCTTTTCATTCTGCCATGGCCACTTAAACTTGTGGTCGTGATGCCCCTTGCCTTGGTCATCATGCCCCTTGCCGTGGTGATGGTGCCCCTTGCCGTGGCCGTGATGTCCCTTATCGTGGCCGTGATGGCCCTTGCCGCGGCCGTGATGCCCTTTGCCGTGGCCATGCATCTCATTGCCCTGGCCATCCATGTCTTTGCCCTGGTCAGGCGCATTTTCGCCGTCGCCTTCTTTCCCCTGGTCGGCGCCTTTCTCCTGGTCGGCGGCCATCTCCCCGGAGCAAACATTAGCCTGTTCATCCCATTTCATGCCGGCCGTATCGCAGCCAGCCCTGGTTAGGGGCTGCGGTGCGGCTTCCGTGGCCAATGCAGGCGCGGTAAACGTCACAAGACATGCCAAGGCGATGGTTGAAACTAGAGCTTTCACAAATCTATCTCCGTGAATGTTCCGGGATGTGCTCCCACGATGCGGATGACACGCATTCTGTTCGCACCGGCGGGTTGAGTTTGGCATCGTACGAATACCCAGCGTCTCGATGCCATTCACATCAATCCGCATCGTGCAGCTGCTACTTATTGAACAATATGTAGGCTGCGTAGCAGAGCATGACCCCGAGGAGGGGCCGCAGCAGCCATTCGGGAGCCATACCGGCGAGGCGAGCTCCAAGCAGGATGCCCGGGATTGAACCGCTCAACAGCGCGAGCAGCAGCACGCCATCGACATGGCCAAGGCCGAGATGACCGAGCCCTCCGACCAGCGTGAGCGGCACCGCATGCGCGACGTCGCTGCCCACGATGCGCTTGGCCGGCAGTAGGGGATACAGCGCCGCGAGCACGGAAACCCCGATCGCGCCCGCGCCGACCGAGGTGAGGGTGACGAGAAGCCCCAAAGCGACGCCAAACATGACCGTGGCCAGCGTTCTGGGCGGAGTGGTGGCGTCCGCCTCGCGTTCCGGGCGCCGCGCCAACAGCGGGTAGAGCACGATGGCGAGGCCGCTCAGCGGCAGCGCGACAACGAGCCCCAAGCGGATCCAGTGGGCAAGCGCCGCGGTGTTGAGCGGGATATACGCCATGGTCACGAGCAGGATGATCGCGGCCGGAATGCTCCCCGCCGCAAGCCTGAACACGATCGGCCATTCGACGTGATCGGACACGTGATGGCGCCAGCTGCCGGCGGTCTTGGTGACGGCGGCATAGAGCAGATCTGTGCCGACCGCGACTTGCGGGCTCACCCCGAACGTCGAGATGAGCAGCGGTGTCATCAGCGCGCCGCCGCCAACGCCCGTGAGCCCGACCAGGAAGCCC
>Ga0315283_10006203_pt1 | contig 10640 bp, 10 predicted proteins | sample YL17G09_0_MG_FD_204541 | JGI IMG/M metagenome (GOLD analysis project Ga0315283, IMG submission 204541) | Sediment microbial communities from Yellowstone Lake, YNP, Wyoming, USA - YL17G09_0 | ecosystem: Environmental > Aquatic > Freshwater > Lake > Sediment | place: USA: Wyoming | collected...
CCGACGACGAAAAGCCCCGTCCTGTGCGCCTTGATCTTGATCATGGTCAGCTCGCGAAAATCCTTCACGGAGTCAAGGGAGACATGGCGCTCCGGGTGGTTCACCTGGTGAAGAACGAGGCCGAAACCGGCGCTGCTGTCGGAAAAGGCCGGACAGAAGATAGGAACATCGTTTTCGTAGGCGGTCTGTACCAGGGAATCCTTCTTCACGGCATGCCTCTTCAGGTATTTCCCCATTTCGCCGATGAATTCCCGGGACGAGTAAGGCCTGGGCGCAAGGCTCTCGGCGATCAGGGCTACCGTTCGGTCGCAGACCTGAAGTTCCTCCTCGTCGATGAAGGTGTCATAGATCCGGTCGATATAGCATCTGCGCAAGTCCTGATCGTCCACCTGCGGGTTTCCCTCGTAGTGCCGGAACCCCAGGGCCTCGAAAAAGTCCATGTCCACGACTGTCGCACCGGTTGCCACGATGACGTCCACCATATTGTATTTCACGAGGTCTGCGTAAAGCTTCATGCAACCGGCGGCACTCGTGCTCCCGGCAATGGTCAGAATAACGGCGCAGTCACTGTCGGAGAGCATGCGGTCGTAGATATCGGCAGCCACGGCGAGATCTCTCGCCGAAAAGGACATCCCCCGCATGGCATGGATTATCTCCACGGCATTGATGGCCGTTATGTCTATATGCTCGATGGTTTTATGCAAATAATCTTTCTTTTCCATAAGTTTCCCTATGCTCCTTCCTCCCGTTTGCCGCTCCGGCGCCTTCACACCCGGCAACAGCCCACGGCGCCCGGGCAGGATATTGTTTGCCCTGATTTTCCATAGAGCAAGGCGGGCCGGATGTCAATGGCCGATCTTTTCCTGCGGATGTAACAAGGAGTTGAGCATGCTGTCGGGCACCCGGAAGCAGCCGCAAAAACGATCTTGTCATCGCCATAAATTTCTGATAGTTGCATACGAAGTGATGCAAAATTATGAGAGAAATACTGACCGTCTCGTTACTGAATGCAAGTATCAAGGAAATTCTGGAAGATGCTTTTCCTTTTCTCTGGGTGGAAGGTGAAATCTCGAACCTGCGGCGTCCTTCCTCAGGCCACATCTATTTCACCCTGAAGGATGAGACCAGCCAGATCCGTGCCGTCATCTTCCGCACCGCACTGATGTCCAGATCTTCCTCAGGATACGGAACCGCAAAATTCGCCCTCGAAGAGGGAATGAGCATCCTCTGCCGCGCCCGCCTCAGTGTCTATGAGCCCCGGGGTGAATATCAGCTCATCGTCGATCTCGTGGAGCCGATAGGCATCGGCGCCCTGCAGAAGGCCTTCGAGCAATTGAAGGCCCGTCTGCAGAGGGAAGGGCTCTTCGCTGCCGACCGGAAGAAGCCGATCCCCTACCTGCCCGGCCGGATCGGGGTCGTCACCTCACCCACGGGAGCGGTGATCCGGGACATCCTTCAGGTAACGGCCCGCCGCTTTCCCTCCGTGGATATCCTGATCGTACCGGTGCGGGTCCAGGGCGCCCTGGCGGCGGCCGAGATCATTTCCGCCCTGGAGCGGATACACAGAATCGGCGGTATCGATGTGATCATCCTGGCCCGGGGTGGCGGCTCCCTTGAAGACCTGGCCCCTTTCAACGATGAGAGTGTCGCCCGGGCGATTCACCGCTCACGGATTCCCGTCATTTCCGCTGTCGGCCATGAAACGGACTTCACCATCGCCGATTTCGCAGCGGATCTGAGGGCGCCGACCCCCTCGGCGGCAGCCGAGCTTGCCGTGCCGAACAAAGAGGAACTCGGGGTGACGGTTGCCGCCCTGAAGCGGAGGCTTCTCACCATCCTGCGCAGGACGATGACCGGCCTGCGGGAAGGGATCGCCCTTTCCGGGCGGCGGCTTATCCACCCGAAGCGGCGGATCGCCGATATCCGGCTCAGTCTCGACGACCGGACGGAACGTCTGAAGTCGGTACTGGCAAACCGCAGGGAGGCTGCAAGGATGCGTTTGCAGAACCAGAAGATCCGCCTTCGCCAGCAGCGCCCGGCGATCCGTGTCCGACAGGAACGCCTCCGCCTGGTGAACCTGGACAAACACCTGTCGTCCGCCCTTCAACTGTTCTTCGAACGGGCGCGGGACCGGGTCGGCACTCATATGGCTGTTCTGGACACGCTGAGCCCGTTGGCCGTCCTGAAAAGGGGTTACAGCATCGCGCGCAGCCTGCCCGAAGGATACATCATCAAGACGGCGGCGGGGGTTTCAGCGGGGAGCTTGGTGGACATAAAGGTCTCCCAGGGTGGTTTTCAGGCCCGGGTAACCGATATTTATGGGGAGTAGATCATGGCCAGGGACAAATTCGAGGAGGCATTGCAGAAGTTGGACGAGATCATCCGGAGGATGGAAGCGGGGGACATGAGTCTCGAGGAATCCCTCAAGGCCTTCGAGGAAGGGGTCAAGCTGGCGAGATTCTGTTCCCGGAGGTTGGACGAGGCGGAAAGAAGGGTGGAAATCCTCCTCAAAGAGGATGAAGAGCTGAGCGTCAGACCCTTTCAGGAGGAAGAGTCATGACAGCAGGGGCCGCCGCCCTCGAAACCTATCTCATCGAAAAGAAAAGGCTTATCGATGAGACCCTGGAGAGCTACCTCCCCGGCGAGCAAACCTATCCGCCGGTGATCTTCCAGGCCATTCGCTATAGCCTCTTCGCCGGGGGAAAGCGCCTCCGGCCCGTTCTCTGCCTGGCCGCGGCCGAGGCCTCTGACGGGGATGTGGAAACATCATCCCTGCTGCCCGTGGCCTGTGCCCTGGAACTCATCCATACCTACTCTTTGATTCACGACGACCTGCCCGCCATGGATGACGACGATTATCGGCGGGGACGTCCAACTAACCACAAGGTTTTTGGAGAGGACATCGCAATCCTGGCCGGCGATGCCCTGCTGACGGAAGCCTTTCATCTGATGGCACGACGGGAACTCATGCCCGCCGTTCCCGCGGATAGACTGATAGAGGCAATCCGCACCATCGCCGAAGCGGCAGGCTGCCTGGGAATGGTGGGCGGCCAGGTCGTCGATGTCAAGGCAGAGGGCACGGCCGGCGATCTGGAAACCCTTCTTTACATCCATACCCGCAAGACGGCGGCCATGATTCGGGCCTCCCTCCGGGCGGGCGCCCTGCTGAGAGGCGCCGGGCCGGCCGGATTGGCTGCCCTTTGCACCTACGGCGACCATGTCGGTCTCGCTTTCCAGATCGCCGACGACATCCTCAATGTGGAGGGAGACAGCGCCCTGCTGGGGAAAAAGACAGGCGGCGATGCCGCGCGAGGAAAACTGACCTATCCGGGCCTGCTGGGGATTGCCGCCGCCCGCCGCAGGGCGTCCGAACTGGTGGAGCTTGCCCTAACAGCCATAACGAATTTCGATGAGAGGGCCGACCCCCTGCGGATGATTGCCCGCTATATTGCCGAGAGAAAAACATGAATATCCCGGCCGCTTTCTGAGGCGCCATCCTGAGGAACCGAGGTCGTAAGGTTTTGCAATGACAGAAACACCCAAGGAACGTATTTTAGATAAGGTCAATTTCCCCCAAGACATCCGCAGTCTCGACCTTAATGATCTTACCACGCTGGCTCAGGAGATCCGGGAGATGATCATCGAGACGGTCTCCCGAAACGGCGGTCATCTGGCATCCTCTCTGGGCACAGTGGAATTGACGCTGGCCATCCACCACGTCTTCGATACCCCCCGCGACAAGCTCATCTGGGACGTGGGGCATCAGGCCTACGCCCATAAGATCATCACGGGCCGAAAAGACCGGTTCCATACCCTCCGCCAGAAAGGAGGCATCAGCGGCTTTCCGAAAAAAGAGGAGAGCCCCTACGACGTCTTCAACGGCGGACACAGCGGCACTTCCATATCGGCCGCAGCCGGTCTGGCCGAATCCCGTTGCCTCCTGCACGAAAACCACAAGGTGATTGCCGTCATCGGTGACGGTTCCATGACGGCCGGAATGGCCTTTGAGGGGCTCAACTGGGCCGGGGACCGCAAAAAAGGGCTGATCATCATTCTCAACGACAACGAGATGTCCATATCCGCCAACGTGGGCGCCCTTTCCTCCTATTTGAACCGTCTGATGACCGGCCAGACGGTTACGAAACTGAAGGAAGAGGTTAAAAGCTTTCTCAAGACGATTCCCTCCATCGGCGAGAGCATGGTCCGCGTCACGCGGCAGATCGAAGAATCGCTGAAATCCCTGATCATTCCGGGAGCACTCTTCGAGGATCTGGGATTCACCTATGTGGGTCCCCTGGAAGGGCACAGGCTGGATCACCTGATCAAGAATCTCGAAAACATCAAGAAGTTCCAGCGGCCCGTCCTCGTCCATGTCGTGACAACAAAGGGCAAGGGTTACAGGCCGGCCGAAGCGGAACCCCTGCGGTTCCACGGCGTGGCTCCCTTCGAGGTCGATACGGGCCTGCCCCTGACGGCAGGTCAAACCGCCGGTCCCCCCTCCTACACGGAAATGTTCGGCAGAACCATTACCAAACTGGCCCGGGAAAATCCCCGGATCGTTACCGTCACCGCCGCCATGTGCAACGGCACGGGTCTCGATGCCTTCGCAAAGGAATTTCCAGAGCGTTTTTACGATGTTGGCATCGCAGAGCAGCACGGCGTAACCTTTGCGGCGGGCCTGGCAACGGCCTCTTTTATCCCCGTTGTGGCCATCTATTCGACCTTCATGCAGCGGGCCTACGACCAGATCATTCATGACGTCTGCCTCCAGAACCTGCCCGTGGTTCTGGCCCTGGACCGGGGCGGATTCGTCGGCGACGACGGACCCACCCATCACGGCCTCTTCGATTTCTCCTATCTCCGGTCCATCCCGAACCTGATCGTCATGGCGCCGAAGGACGAAAATGAGCTTCAGCACATGCTCAAGACCGCCACAGAAGCCGGGCGGCCCGCCTCCCTCCGGTACCCCCGCGGCCGGGGATCGGGGGTTCCCATTGACGCCGAACCCCACCGGCTGGAAATCGGGAAGGGTGAAACCCTGAGAGAGGGCGCCGATTTGGCTATCGTGGCCATCGGCTCGACCGTCTATCCAGCCCTGAGGGCCGCACAAGAACTGGCAGCGGGCGGCATCGAGGCCTCGGTCATCAATGCCCGCTTCGTCAAACCCCTGGACCGGGTGCTGCTGTGCGACGCGGCAGTGAAGCTCAAGCGCCTGATCATCGTTGAGGAGAACGTGCTGATGGGAGGGTTTGGCAGTGCCATCCTGGAGCTTCTTGAGGAAGCAGGTATTGTCAATGTAACGGTCAGGAGGCTGGGCGTGAAGGACCAATTCGTAGAGCATGCCTCTCAGGCGCAGCTGAGAAAGATCTGCGGCATCGACAGCGAGGGCATCGCGGCGGCGGCAAGAGACATGATGGAAGGAAGCACGGGACCTGCCAAGGGCTGAAAAAATGGCCGCCAAAGTGAAAAGAGTCAGGCTGGACCGGCTGCTGGTCGAGCAGGGGCTCGCGGCAAGCCGTGAACGGGCAAGGGCCCTCATCCTCTCCGGAGCCGTTCTTGTCAACGACGAGAGTCGGGACAAGGCCGGCTTCCTTGTCGATCCCGGGGCGGTGATCCGGATCCGGGGCGGAGACAACCCCTATGTAGGCCGTGGCGGCCTGAAGCTCAAAGGGGCCCTTTCCGCCTTCGGAATCGGGGTCCGGGGTCTTGTTTGCCTCGATGTCGGAGCCTCGACAGGCGGCTTCACCGACTGCCTCCTCCAGGAGGGCGCTGCACGGGTCTATGCTCTCGATGTCGGCTACGGTCAGTTATCCTGGAAGCTCCGCACGGACCAGCGGGTTGTCTGCATCGAACGGACCAACATCCGGTATTTCGACGGCAAACAGCTCGAAGATCCCATAGACATGGCAACCATCGACACCTCTTTCATCTCGCTGAAACTCGTTATCCCCCAGGTCCTGAAGTTCTTGCGGGAGGGCGGCATCCTGCTCGCCCTCATCAAACCGCAATTCGAGGCGGGACGTGAGGTTGTGGAAAAACACGGCGTCGTCAAGGATCCCGAGGTGCACCAGGCCGTGACCGCCGGCATCGAGGATTTCTGTAGGGATTTGGCAATGGAGGTCCTGGGGACCTGTGAATCAACCCTTCTTGGTCCGGCGGGAAACAGGGAATATTTCCTCCATGCAAGGAAATAGCATTTATATTCAATAGCTTATTAAAGCATCTCCCGGGGCGGGAGAGGAATGGGGCGTATCACCGGGATGGTTGTCAGGCTGGCCAGGACTGCGGGATTCTGCATGGGCGTCAGAAGAGCCGTCGATATGGTGCTCGATCTGGCCCGACATAAGGGGAAGGAGAACATCTACACCTACGGACCGCTCATCCATAACCCCCAGACAGTAGAACTGCTCAGAAAAAGGGGAATCATTCCCATCAGCCGCACCGAAGAGATGGCTGCCTGCGAACCCGGCGCCACCATGATCATTCGCGCCCATGGCATCTCGCCCTTAGAAAGGCGAAAGATCAAGGAGAAGGGCCTCCGGATCGTCGATGCGACCTGTCCGAAGGTTGCCCATGTTCAGGCCATCATTAAAAAACACGCCCTCAGCGATCACACGATTCTGATCGTGGGCGACGGCGATCACCCCGAGGTGAACGGCCTGCTGGGATATGCCGAGGGCAGGGGGATCGTCATCGGGAGCAAAGAAGATGTGGACGCCCTTCCCGAACTCCGCAAGGTTTGTGTCGTAGCCCAGACGACACAGAGTCTGGACGAGTACGAAGGTATCGCCGCCAGAATCCGGGAGCGGTATCCCGATGTGGTTGTCTTTCCGACCATCTGCGACTCCACGGAAAAGCGGCAGGCCGAGGTCAAGGACCTGGCCGCCGCCATGGATGCCCTTTTTATTGTCGGGGGTAAGAACAGCGCCAACACAAGGCGGCTGGCCCGGCTTTCGGAACGCCAGGGAACCCCTACCTTTCACATCGAGACGGCCGATGACCTGAAGACATTACCCCTGCCCTACGAAAAGGTAGGGGTTTCCGCAGGCGCCTCAACGCCCAACTGGATCATCGATCGCGTCGTCAACACCATCGCCCTGCGCCAGAACGAAAAGAGAAGAAGGTGGCGGGGGTTTTTCCACCTTTGGACCTTCGCCGTCCGGACGGACATCTATTCGGCCCTGGGCGCCGGCTGTCTGGCAATGGCCGGCACGCTTCTCCAGAACCTCGGAATCCGGCCCATAAACGTCGCCATATCCTCGCTGTATGTCTTCGCCATGCATACCCTGAATCGGTTCAGCAACCCCAAAGCGAGCAGTATCATCGGGACCTTCCGTGAGGAATCCTACCTCCGCCATGAGAAGCCTTACGTTACCCTCGCACTGCTGGCGCTGCTGACGGCCCTGGTCCTGGCGGCCACCCTGGGCATCGCCTCTTTCACCTTGCTCTTTACGATTTCCCTGCTCGGTATCCTTTACAATGCCAGGATCCTGCCGGGGGGGTCGCGCTTCCAGAGCCTCCGCGATCTGCCCGGATCAAAAAATGTCTCCATGGCCCTGGCCTGGGCCGTTGTTGCGGCCGTACTCCCCTGGATCGAGGCGGACCTTCCCCTGACCCCCTCTTTGATCATCTCTTTTTTATTCATATTTTCTCTCGTATTCATCCGCTCCGCCATGTCGGATATGCTCGATATCCAAAGCGACCGCTTCATCGGTCAGGAGACGATCCCCGTCCTCATCGGGGGGCAACGGACACAGACCCTCCTGAAGGTAATCGCGGTCCTGCTGGCCCTCCTGCTTGCGGTCGCTCATCCTGCCGGATGGGCCACGTCCCTGAGCTTGGCCCTTCTGGTCTCCCTATTTTATGTGTGGATTTGTTTCAAACTTTATGATAGAAGATACCCGCTTTCAGGGGTTGTTTTAGAGGGCCTGCTGGAAACCGTCTATATCATGGCAGGCATCGGCACGGTATTATGGATCATGGTGACCCGTCTGGTCGCCTGAAGATGCACTGGGGAGGTGTAACGACAATGAGAAGATGGCATGTCCTTTCGGCGGCAGTACTCCTGTCTCTCGTGCTCATTGCCTGCGGCGGGCTGCGCTATTCCTGGGTGACCCCGGAGGCAAAGGATTTCCATCCCGGCAGGGTGGGCGTATTGCCCGTCGATGTGGGAACTTACGAAGAGGCGCGGGGGACCGTCGATCAGATCATAGCCGGTGTCCTGATCGACAAAAAATGGTTCACCGACGTTGTGGCGTCCGATACGATCACCGGCCAACTGAGCTCCAGTGAGGAGTACAGGAAGGTCCTCATGGACTATCTGGCCAAACTCAAGACGGTCAATTATTCCGATCCGGAATTGAGCAAAAAGATCGGCGAGACCTCGAAAATCGATGCCTTCCTGGTCTTCCAGGTGGATTACTGGAACTATACCGTCGAAGCCGGCGACAAGGTGGCAAAGGTCGGTCTGGGGATCAAGATGATCGATGCCGGTACGGGGAAGATCCTCTGGAAGGCGGGTCATCACGTTACGGAAGACTATATCCTCCTCAAACCGAAGCTGATCAATGTTGCCAATGATCTTGTCAAGACAATGCTGGCCGAAATGCCGCACTGAACCGGCCGGTGTCCAACGGCGCCGATACAGGGCCCCGGGATTGACCCGCAGGCCCAGGGAATGAAAGAATGAACAAAGGAGGTCCGATCATGAAAGAAAAGGTTCAGGAAGCCATCAACCAGATAAGGCCCAACCTGCAGGCTGACGGCGGAGATGTCGATCTGATCGAGGTGACCGACGACGGCATCGTGAAGGTAAAACTCCTGGGGGCCTGTCAGGGCTGTCCCATGTCACAGATGACCTTGAAAAAGGGAATTCAGAAATTTCTGCAGGATAAGATCCCCGAAGTCAAGGAGGTTGTATCCGTCGCGTGAGAGAACCCTTAGGGATCGGCCCGAAGGGTTAATTAAATAATAAAGGAGAATGGATAAATGGCTTATGTAATCACGGATGAGTGCATTGCATGCGGATCCTGCGAAGACGAATGTCCCGTTGAAGCCATTAGCGAGGGTGAAGATAGGTATGTTATCGATCCCAAACTTTGTACGGACTGCGGCACATGCGCCGATCAATGTCCGGTGGAGGCAATCAAACCGGAAGAAGAGTAATCACAAGGCGTTGATCATTCAATCAAAAGGAGATCCCTGCCCGGGCATTATCGGGCAGGCTGTTTTCCCTCCCTCGTATCCCGCACCCAGGGGTCGCTCCTCTCTCTTTCATCCACCGATCGAATTTTTCCGTCCAACAAGGGTTGCCGTGAACATGTTAAACGGCAGGTGTGGAGGTAAAATAACCGCGGGAGGGGTGTGGTACGGGGGATGTTCCCGACTGGGAAATCCCAAGGCGTCACCGAGACGAGGTCTCATGAGTTGGGGCAGGCATCATCCATGGGCTGGCTGATCACCTTTGAAGGCATTGAAGGTTGCGGGAAGACGACACAGGCCAGGCTTGCCGGTGAATTCCTGAACCGGAGGCAGATCCCTTTCATCCTCACCGAGGAACCCGGGGGCACACCCTTGGGGAAGAGAATCCGCGAGATGCTTCTGACAAAGGACCGTTTCGAACCCTGTGCAAAGGCGGAGCTGCTGCTCTTTGCCGCCGACCGTGCCCAACACGTCAGGGAAGTCATCAAGCCGGCGCTCGCGGGGGGCAAGGTGGTTTTATGCGACCGTTTTATCGACGCCACCGTCGCTTACCAGGGTTTTGGCAGGGGGATGGATCTCGATCTCATCGAAACGCTGAATGTCTTTGCGACGGATTCTCTACGACCAGATCTGACCCTCCTGTTCGATCTGCCTGTGGAAACGGGTCTGATGCGGGTGAAGGCAAGGACGGCGACTAAGGGGCTCAAGGCGATCGATGACCGCTTCGAAGGGAAGGAGCAGGCATTCCACCGCAAGGTTCGGGAGGGATACCTGCAGGCAGCCGCCTGTGAGCCCGATCGTTTCCGTATCATCGATGCCACGGGGGAGATTTCCCGGATTCAAGGTGAGGTGCAGCGCTGCCTTGCGGCCCTGTTGGAAGGCTGATTCGGCAATGTCTTTCAAGGACATATTCGGACACGAAAAGCAGATTACGGTCCTCGTGGCAAGCATGGCCAAGGACCGCGTTGCCCAAGCCTATCTCTTTTACGGCATGCGGGGCATCGGCAAGCGAACAACAGCCTTTGCCTTCGCGAAGGCGCTTAACTGCGGGCGCGCTCCCGAGCTACTCGATGCCTGCGATGCCTGCCCCTCCTGTTTGAAAGCGGATCACGGAAACCATCCCAACATCGTGAACGTGCAGGCCGAGGGCCAGTTCATCCGGATCCAGACCGTCATCGAGATACAGGATCACATGAAATTCCGCCCCGCCGAAGGGGGAAAGCGCGTCTTCATCATGGCGGACGCCGACAGGATGAACGCACCCTCGGCCAACGCCCTGCTGAAAACGCTGGAAGAGCCTTCACGGGCCCATGTTCTCATCCTGGTCACCGCTCGGCCCCACTTTCTGCCGCCGACCATTTTGTCCCGCTGCCAGCAGGTTCGCTTCAACCCCCTGCCGGGGACAATCGTGGCCAGGTTCCTCATGGATCGCCTGTCCA
>Ga0315283_10006205_pt1 | contig 10638 bp, 8 predicted proteins | sample YL17G09_0_MG_FD_204541 | JGI IMG/M metagenome (GOLD analysis project Ga0315283, IMG submission 204541) | Sediment microbial communities from Yellowstone Lake, YNP, Wyoming, USA - YL17G09_0 | ecosystem: Environmental > Aquatic > Freshwater > Lake > Sediment | place: USA: Wyoming | collected...
GCCGTGGACTGAAGGCAGCACGATGTCGACGCCTGTCCACCGGGCGAGTCCAGCCACACCTGTGCGGGTCCCGCGCCGGCGGGGGCCCACAGCCGATCGCGCAGCCACGTCGCGTACCGAACTCCGGTGGCACGCGAAAGGATCATCCCGAGCGCATGCGAGTTGATGTTGTTGTAGGCGAACTCCTGGTTCGGCCCGCTGGCCTGGCGTACGTGGCGCAACATCCCAGCCGTGTCACCACTGAAGAGCCATGCGAAGTCCCATGACAGCGGGTTCATCGTGAACGCAGCCACCCGAAGCCCGCTGGACATGCGCATCAACTCCTCGATCGTGATGTCGCCGCGGGGATCATCGGCCCACTCGGGCATCCAGGGCGCTATCGGTGAGTCCAACCCCGGGAGGAGACCGGCGTCGATCGCGGCGAGAACCAGGAAGGGGAGCAGCGACTTGTGCATCGACTGCGACCCGCTCATGGTCTCGCGAGCACGTCCTGGCGGGTACCACTCGATCGCGACCGACCCGTTGACCAGCACGATCAACGACGTCGAGTCCACTGCTTCGGCGTACTGGATCATCGTTCGGCGGGTGGTGTCGTCCAGCGCGGACTCGTCGGTGGGCAACTCGGCAGCTGGACCTGACTCGACATCCTCGGTCACGTCCACCGCAACCGCATCCGCGTGACCGGACGTGATCATCGAGAACCGACGCCAGAGCCACGGATCGATGTCGTGAACGCTCATCAGGTCACCGTTGGGGAGAGTCGGGTGCCTCGTGAGCACTCCGGGGCAGCGTCATCGCGGAAGTGGCGGACGGGTCATTGACCGGGGTAGGCACGGGAAGCGCGCGCGGTTGCCTCGGGGTCGGCTCCGGGGCGGAACAGCGCGGGGGCGTGGGTGACACAGGTCTGCACGTACTCGAGCAGGCCCTCGTCGCCGTACTCTCGCCCGAACCCCGACTTCTTCACCCCGCCGAACGGGGCCCGCATGCTCATCCCCGTGCGGTTGTGGGTGTTGATGAACACGAAGCCGGCCTCGATGCGCCCGGCGACCTCAAAGGCTCGCGACTCGTCGGCACTCCACACGCTTGCCCCGAGCCCGAGTTCGCCCGCGTTGGCCCGTCGGATCGCCTCGTCGAGTTCGTCGTAGGCCATGACCGGGACGATCGGACCGAACTGCTCCTCACACACCAAACGAGAGTCGTCGCTGAGTCCGAGTACCACCCGAGGCCGCACGTAGTAGCCGCCCGAAGACGCCGAGGGATCCACCACCCCGACGTCGACCACCTCGCCGCCCGAGGCAACCGATTCGGCAACAAGTGCCTCGAGCCGTTCCTGGGCAGCCCGATTCACCACCGGACCCACCGTCACGCCCTCGACCAGCGGATCGCCGAGGCGAACCATTCGGGCCGAGGCCTCCACGAAGCCCGCGACGAACTCGTCGTGACGAGCACGCGGCACGTAGATGCGCTTGCTCGCCATGCACACCTGACCCGACGTGGCGTACGACGCCGTCACGATTCGATCGAAAGCGGCCTCGTTCAGCAGTGCGTCGTCCAGGAAGATGGCCGCATCGTTGCCACCGAGTTCCATGACCGTCGGCGTGATCACGCTCGCCGCTGTTGCCCCGATGGCCTTGGCCACCACATTCCCCCCGGTGAAGGCGACCTTGCGCACGAGGGGATGAGCGACGAGCGCCTCGCCGGTATCCGGACCTCCGTGGACGATCTGGAGCAGACCCTCGGGCAGAACGCTCGCCAGCGACTCCACGACGCCGGTGACGGCGATCGGGGCGTAGGGAGAGGGCTTCACGACGACCGCATTCCCCGCGACCAGCGCCGGGGCGATCTTCAGCATGGACAGGATGACCGGCGCATTCCACGGCGTGATCGCCGCGACCACGCCGAAGGGGACCTTCCGGAACGACAGGCGACCAGCAGCGTCATCGATCTCGTGCGCGGCCAGCACCGAAGGCGCCGCATCGATGCAGTGACGAAGGAAGACCGCGGCGAATCCGATCTCTCCCCGAGCATCCGGCAACGGCTTGCCCAGTTCGCGGGCCAGCAAGTGCGAGAGCTCATCGACCCGTTCCGCGGTCAGCGCGGCAACCGCCTCCGTGAGCAGCGCACAGCGCTCGCCCAGCGGCCGAGCGGCCCAAACCCGGAAGGCTGAATCGGCGGCAGACACCACGGCGTGCACGGACTCAGGTGGGGTGACAGGGACCGAGCCGACGATCTCCTCCGGGTGAGCCGGGTTCTCCCGCTCGATCACCTCCGACTCGCTCACGCGTACCTCTTCTCCAGTTCCAGCAGGGCGGGAAGTTCCAACAGGTCCGTGAGCTCGTCCCAACTCATCCGGGCAACCGAGCCGGCGTTTCCGTCCTGGCGAATTGCTGCGTAGCAGTTCCTGACGGCCTGGGCAGCGGCCAGCAGGGGAGCCACAGGGTAGAGCGCAAGCCGGACGCCGTAGGACGCCAGGACGTCGAGGGGCAACGGCCGCAGGGCGGCGTCGGCCTCGGAGACGTTGATGACCTTGCCGATCTGGGGAACGGCCTGATGGATCTGATCGAGGGCCTCCCTATCGGTCGCACCCTCGACGAAGATCAGGTCCGCGCCCGCCTCCGCATAATCGAGAACCCGCGAGATCGCCTCGTCGATACCAAGCACGCTGAGCGCATCCGTACGAGCGATGATGACCAGGTCCGCGTCCGCCTCCGAGGCGGCCCGGATCTTCTCCACCGCGTCCTCACGGGTGATCACCGCCTTGCCGGCCATATGTCCGCATCTCTTCGGACTCACCTGGTCCTCGATGTGGAGGCCGGCGATCCCTGACCGCGCATACTGCTCGACGGTTCGTCGCGCGTGCAGCGCGTTGCCGTATCCGGTGTCGGCATCAGCGATGAGTGGTACGTCGGTCACCCCCGTGATCCGCCGAGCGAGGTCAGCGACATCGGTCCCGTGCAGGTAGCCGAGGTCCGGCAGCCCGAGCGCCACCGCAGAGGTCACCGCGCCGGAGAGATGCAGGCATGCGAAGCCGGCCTCACTTGCCAGCCGGGCGCTCACCGCGTCGAAGACACCTGGGGCCTGAACGACGTCACCCGACGTGAGTGACGTCCGCAAACGAGTCACTGCTGCAGTCACAACTGGCCTCCCGAGTCCATCAGAAATCCCGCAGGAGTCTCGTCGCTCCCTCGATCCGGTCGTCGAAGCCCTGGGTCCGGAGGGTGTGCCACAGGGTCGCCGCATTGATCGCGATGACGGGTTTACCCAGGTAACCCTCGAGCGCGTCCGCCTGACGAACGAACGACAGGTTCGTACCCACCTGAACGATCGCCTCGACGTCAGGTGCGTTCAGTGCGTCAATCGTGGAGCCGATCTGGGTCGGCGTGACCTCGGCGATCGCAGTGGCGCTCGCACACCGCAGCCCGGTCACCGCAGCGACATCGAACCCGGCTTCGCGGAAGTACTGCCCCACCTGCACATCGGCCACGGGTTGGTACGGCGAGAACACCGCGATCCGTGACACCTCGTATCGCTCGAGCGCAGCCCGGCAGGCCGACGCGCCGGTCGACACCGGCAACCCGGACTTCTCCTGCAGCCGTCGGACGAAGTCGGCGTTGCCCTGGACGCCGCCCCAGAAGGTACCCGCCGACATACCCATCATCAGGTAGTCCGGGGCGCAGGTCATGACCCGATCGACGGCGTCATCAATGGTCGCCGTGATCTGCTCGAGCAACTTCTCGAATGCTGTGTCGTCCGCCAGCCCAGGCGAGGTGATGTGCATGCGACCGGCGTGGAACGTGACACCGGCGGGCTTCATCATCGCGACGTCGTGCTCAACGACGGTATTGGTGGACGGGATGATCACCCCGACCTTCGACCGCCACCCGACCACATCGGGCACGACTCAGATCACCCCAGCTGCACGCAGGGTGGCCAATTCATCGGTACTGCGCCCCAGTAGGCCTCCCAGAATCGCGTCGGTGTGCTCGCCCAGTTCCGGACCGGTCCACCGAACCTGGCCCGGGGTTGCCGACAACTTCGGGAAGGTGTTCTGCATGGCCAGGTCGCCGAACTGCTCGTGGGCCACCCGCACGATCGCCTCACGCGACTTGAAGTGCTCGTCGTCAAGCATGTCAGGGGCTCGGTAGATCTTTCCGTGCGGTACGCCGAACTCCCGCATGAGGTTCTCGACCTCGTCGACCGGCAGGGTCCGGGTCCAGTCAGCGATCAGGTCATCGAGCTCGGTCTGGTGGGCACCACGAGCAGTGTGCGTGGCATAGCGCTCGTCGTCGGCGAGCTCACTGCGCCCCATCGCGTCGGCCAGCCGACGGAACACCGTGTCCTGGTTCCCGGCGATCAGAATCTCCATGCCGTCCTTGGTCGGATAGACGTTGCTCGGAGCGACGTTGGGAAGGATTGGACCCGTACGTTCACGGATGTAGCCAGCCTTGTCGTACTCGGTCACGAGTGACTCCATCACGGCGAGCACCGCCTCGTAGATCGCCGAGTCCACGACCTGCCCCCGACCCGTCCGCTCACGTGCGTGCAGAGCCATCAACGCACCTAGCGCGCCGAAGGTCGCGGCCAGTGTGTCGCCGATCGAGATGCCCGCGCGCGCCGGCATCCGGTCCGGTTCGCCGATGACGTAGCGCAACCCGCCCATGGCCTCACCGATTGCGCCGTAGCCGGCCTGGGGGGCCATGGGCCCTGTCTGCCCGAACCCCGTCACCCTCAGCACCACCAGCTTCGGGTTGATCTCCCACAGTTGTTCGGGAGCGAGATTCCAGCGTTCGAGCGTCCCGGGCCGGAAGTTCTCGATGAGCAGATCCGAACGCGACAACAAGTCACGAGCAATCTGCTGACCCTCGGCCTCGCGCAGGTTCAGCGTCACCGACTTCTTGTTACGGGCGACGACCGGCCACCACAACGACCGGCCATGCGGCTTCTCGCGGCCCCACTCCCGCATGGGATCTCCCACACCAGGAGGCTCGAGCTTGATCACCTCGGCTCCGAAGTCCGCGAACAACTGACCCGCGAAGGGACCCGCGAGCAGGACACCCATTTCGACGACGCGCAGGTCGTTGAGCGCCCCCGGATGATCCGGATTGACGATTCCGCTCACCGTGGAAAGTACGTCGGTCATCAGCCAGCCATTTTCGCCAGGTCGGCAGCCGAGAGGTTCTCGACTCCGACAACCCGTGGGTTGGTGAAGAACAGAAGGGTCTCTCGCGTCCCTTCGGCCCCCTGACCCGAAAGGCCCCATGCCGGGCGCGGGGCGAAGAGGTTCAACGAGAGCATGGTCGAGCCGTTCACTTTGACCCCGCCGGCGCGGACCTGCCGGGCCACCTCGAGGCCTCGACCCTCGTCGCCGGCGAAGACGTAGCCCTCGAGGCCGAACGGCGTGTCGTTGGCCAGTCCGATCGCCTCTGCGTCGTCGTGCGCCCTATGCACTGTCGCCACCGGTCCGAAGATCTCGTCACGCGCGTCGGCACTGGCAACTCCGGTGATCAGGGTGGGCGCCAGGAAGTTACCCGCGAGATCGGGAAGTGGTGTGGCGGTGTGCGCCGTTCCGCCCTTACCGACCAGCTCGGCGATTCGGCTCTTCAACGACGCCAGGTGACCCGAGTGCACGATGGGGCCCATGTCGCTCTCTGGTGAGAGTGAGTCGCCCAGACCGACCGCGGCGAGCCGCGCAGCGACAGCTGCCAACACGTCATCTGCGATTCGATCCTGGAGGATCAGCCGCCCCAGCGCCCGGCACCACTGCCCGTTGAGTTGGGTCATCAGATCGACGATGCCTTCGGCCGCCCGTTCGACGTCAGCATCGTCGAGCACGACGATCGCGTTGTTGCCACCGAGTTCGAGTTGCGCCGGCTTGAAGTCGTTGGCGCACGCGGCGGCGATCGCTCGCCCACCACCGAGCCCACCGGTGAAGGAGATGGCACGGACCCGCGAGTCCTGCACAAGGGCTCCGCCCACGTGCGGACCACCCTGGACCATCTGGAAGGTGCCGGACTCGACCCCGCGTCCCGTGAGCACTCGATCGACCACCTCGCCCAGGACCGAGGTGCCGTAGGGCGCCCACTCACTGGGCTTGAGGATCGAGGTACACCCGGCAGCCAATGAGTTCGCCAACTTGTGGGCGGCCATCGGCGCGGGGGCATTCCACGGGACAAGGGACAACGCCGGACCCCACGGGAGTTGATGGATCTCGGCCGGTTTCCCGGTGGGCCCGTCCATGCTCGACGCCAGAATCCCCTCGCGAAGCAACGTGGCGGCCAGGCGGAAGGCGCCACCGTTGATCACGAAGGCGAGCATGCCGGTCGTACGAATGACCGCGCCGGTGCCCAGTGACTCGAGAGAGGCGATCCGGACCGCCTCGGCGTCCAGGCCGTCGGCGATCGCCTCGAGGTGGTCGGCTCGCTCCTTGGCGGGAAGTGACGACCAGGATCCGCTCTCATGAACCCGGGCCGCCGCAGCGGCCACTCGTTCGACGGCGTCGTCCGACGTCGCCCGCTGACGAGAGATCGCCACTCCGGTGTTGGGATTCTCCAGGTCGACACCGAGATCGACTGACGGCGCTTCCCATTCACCGTCGACGAGTTGACGAATCTCCGGCACCTCGACAGCAGTCGAAGGGGTCTCGGTCATCGGTCCTCCTGGAGCTTGCGCGGTTCGATTGATGTATCGGCGGCGAGGTACACCCGGGTCAGCGTCTCACCCTCGTGAACTCGACCCGTGGGTCCCCTCGGATCATCAGGCGTACGACGCGTCGGGTCGCTGCTGACGCGAGTACCTCGAACAGTGAGGACGCGGCGCAACAACCCGTCCCGGTAGAGGGTCGTGGTACGAGTTCTCTGGTCGCCGCCGAGGTGGCGAATGTAGTCAGGATCGTAGAAGCGAGTGGTTGGGGGCTCATCGCAACGCTCGGGCAGGAAGACGAGCACACCGGGCCCACCTGACACGCCCAGCATCTTCGGCGCATCGGGGCCGAGTCGGTCGAACTCCAGGACTCCATCAACGAGCCGACCACGGAAAGTTCGTTGCTGTGCGGGCCGACCGGAGGACACCACATTGGTCTGGACGAAAGCCTCGCCGTCGAAGTCCAGGTACACGAGTTGCTCGTAGGGCAGCGGTCCGGGCGTTCCACCGTGCGGGTCCTCGCGCAACGGGCTCCCGTCGAGCGAATGCCCGGTGATGACGTCCCGCCACACACCTCGGAACAACCACAGGTTGTCGGCCACCGACCCCACAGACGAGTCGGTGGTGGGCGAGGTCGACGCGCTCACGCGCTCAGGCGTCCGGGTTCTTCTTGATCGTCGTGAAGCCCGCTCCGCCCTCGTGGTCGACGACCATCTTCGCGACGTCGAGCTTGCCGCGCTCCACCGGGAAGGCCTGGACCAGGCCCATCGTGGTGTCACGCATCGCTCGACCCAGGATGTTGTCCATCAGCGCCCCAGAGGTGCCGCACATCTTGATGCAGTTCGCGGCGACCTGGAAGGCGCCTTCGCAGACGGTCCCCTTCGTGAGGCGCCACATCTTGACCACATCCTGCTTCGACATGATCTCGACGTCGCTGGTCTCCAGCTGCAACTGCCGTCGGCCCCACAGGTGGATGTCCTCGAGCACCTGCTCGGTGTTGCCGATGATCACCTGGTGCATCGGTGATGAGGCGATCGGTTGGTCGGTGTCGGCGAACTTCTGGGTCATGGTGCGATCGAGGGCGTAGTCGTAGGCGCCACGAGCCAGCCCGAGGTAGATCGCGCCGATCGCGACCTGGTTGCCCACCCAGGAGCCGCGCGCCACTTCAGTGGCCCTCATGAAAGCACCGGGAATCGTCAGGGCCATGTCGGCAGGGACGAAGGCGTTCTCGAGCACGATCCCGTGGTTGCCGGATGCGCGCATCCCCAGGCCTTCCCAGTGGATCCGATTTCGGACGCCATCGCCTTGTCGATCCACGAGGAACAGGGTCAGCGCATCCAACCCATCGACGTCGGTGAGCCGCGCGGTGACCAGGTAGTAGTCCGCCGATCCGGTCAGGCAGCCGAAGGACTTCGTGCCGTTGAGCAACCATCCGCCGTCGGTAGGCGTGGCTTCGGTCTGAATGAGCACGTTCGCATTGCTGGCCTTGACCGATTCCGACGCGAAGTTGCCGATCCACTTGCCGTCCCGACCCATCAAGGTGAGCACCTTCTCGGCGAAGGCGCGGACGGTGGGCTCCTCCTCCGGAGTGTAGAGACCGGCCTCGATCGCCCCGAGCGGGAGGAGCCCGCGGGACGAGGAGGAGCAGTGGAAGAAGTAGGCGAGAGCGGTTGACCCGCAGGCGGTTCCCAGCGCGTACGTGGTTGCGGTCAGGTCGCGCAGGGTTCCGCCAAGGCCGCCGTACTCCTCCGGAACCACGAGACCGAGCAGTCCGGAACTGCTGATCGCCTTCATCGTCTGCTCGGGGAACTCCCCTCGAGCATCAGCCTCTGCGGCCATCTCCCGTACCAGCGGGAGGATGTCTTCGACGATCTGGGCCCGTTCGCGTTCCGCGGGCGTCATGTCCTCGATCAGGCGCTCGGCTGTGAGCTTTGTCGTCATGTTGTCCTCCATTGAGCGGGGTGGTCGAGGGTCTCTCAAGAACCGTGAGCCAGCGTTGTCTGCAAACGATAGGTGCGCCCCGGAAGCGGCTCTCCCCAGGCCGTCTCGAGGGCGATTGCCGCGCGAACAACGGCCCCGCGATCGGCCAGGACCGTCACTTCCAGGGTGTCCAGCAGATGAAGGGCGTCCTCCGTGGCGATCGCGGTGCCGATTCCTCCGAGGGTCGTGTCCAGGCATCGCACGCCTGACTTCATCGCGGTGAGCGCGTTGGCGAGCCCGAGTCCGGTTTGGTCCGACAACCTCGCAGCAAGAGGTACTGGACGAGCCTGACTCACGCAGTCCTGGAGAAGTGCCCGCACGGTCAACGGCGTCGCCGTTCCGTCATCGACAAGAACGATGCCATCGGGACGAAGCCCGACCGCGGCGACGACTGCCGCCGTGGTCGTCTCGGCGCTCGCCGCGTTGAAGGCCGCCGGGATCTCCAACCGGACGGCCAACCCCTCTTCGCGTGCATAGTCGACTACGACGCGCGCTTCTTCGAAGATGCGGCCGATCTCGGCGTCCCGGTCGATCTCGACGCCCGAATCCGGTACCGCGAGGTCCACGGCGACGTCGACGCCCTCGAGGGCGTACGCAGCGATCGTCTGCACGTGCGCCACCGACGCAACTCGCGCCCAGGCCCCTGCCGCAGATTCGGGGAGTTCAGTCCGATTGAGATGAGCGACGTCCATGCCGGCCGGAGGTCCGTCCACCAGGTCCAGCACGCGCGTTGGTATGCCCGCGTGGCGCAACGAGGTCAGGGTCGCTGCCACGGTTCCCGGCGCCATCCCACGATTGCGCAACGCGGTCGCCACACCGGAGTCCACCACCACTGCGTCGTCCGGCAACTGATCGGCGAACTGACCCCAGGCCCGGGAGTGGAAGAGCAGCGGCGCGGTCAGTCGAGGCGTGTCCGCAGCCAGCACTTCGCCGACAAAGATGGTGTGGTCGCCGCCGGGGTAGGCATAGACGACCTTGCAGTCAACCCAACCCAGCGCATCGCCGAGCAACGGACATCCGGTCTCGGCCGTCACCACCTGGATGCCTTCGAACCGCTGGGACGGCTCATCGCCGAGCATCCCGGCAAACCTCTTGCCAACCTCGGCCTGGTCCTTGGACAGGATGTTGACCGCGAAGATCCCGGATTCGCTGATCAAGTCGTGGGTCCAGATGTTGCGCGCCAGACAGACCGAGACCAGCGGCGGATCCAAACTCACGCTGGAGAACGACGACGCGGTCATCCCGTGCTGGCGGCCGTCGTGCAGGGTCGTGACCACCGTGACGCCGGACGGCCATTGACCAAGCACCGACTTGAAGGTCGCCGCGTCGACGGTCACGAGCACCTCCACCACATGCGGTTCCGGAACATGGAACGCCGTTACAGAAACCGTAGAATAGGGGTCATTCCGAGCGTCAACGTACCCAGTGCCCCGCGCACGGCTGAACCCGGCTCCCCGTTGTTCGGACACCGCTCGGCGCGGCACGACCGCCACGTCTCCCGATCGACTCCAGGTCACATAGAGTCGCCCGCGACTGTCCACCGCCTTCTGGGAGTCTCTGGTGCGTCTCACGCCCAAAACACCGATCTTCTACACCCTCTTCACGCGGAGTGCCGAGCAACACGTGGTGGCAGCGGGACTCCTGACCGAGCTGCTGGTGGCGGACGCGGACGAACGCAAAGAACTGGCGGCCCGCGTCCGCGCCGCCGAGCACGCTTGCGACGAAGTCACCCACGAGATCTTCCAGGTCGCCAACTCCACCTTCGTGACACCGTTCGATCGCGAAGACATCTACCGGCTTGCCTCGGCGCTCGATGATGTCGTCGACGACATGGAGGCTGGCGCCGAGCTGATCGAGCTCTACCAGGTGGACGAGTTCCCGCCCGAGTTCGGAGATGTGGTGGAGGTACTCAGACGAGCCTCCGAGGTCACCCTCGACGCCATGCCGCGGCTACGCACCATGCGTGACCTCTCCGAGTACTGGATCGAGATCAACCGCCTCGAGAATCGAGCCGACAAA
>Ga0315283_10006207_pt1 | contig 10636 bp, 8 predicted proteins | sample YL17G09_0_MG_FD_204541 | JGI IMG/M metagenome (GOLD analysis project Ga0315283, IMG submission 204541) | Sediment microbial communities from Yellowstone Lake, YNP, Wyoming, USA - YL17G09_0 | ecosystem: Environmental > Aquatic > Freshwater > Lake > Sediment | place: USA: Wyoming | collected...
CTCGCCCATCCGCGCGGGCGCAACGCCGCCATCATCGGGGAGATCGGCGCCGAGGAGGACGCGAAAGTCCTGCTCCAGACGGCGGCGGCTGGCACCCGCATCCTCGACATGCTCGCCGGGGAGCAACTCCCCAGAATTTGTTGAAGCCCGCCGTGCGCAAGAACGCCGGGCAGCTCGGTCTGGCCGAGTACTACCTCATCGAGGGGCTCAACGCCTTCGGCACGACCCTCTTCTTCCTCGGTGTCTTCTTCCACGCACGCATCCTGCACGGCTTCAGCGACACCGCAAACCTGCTGCTCGCCGCGACGCAAGGCGGGGCCTATGTGCTCGCGACCCGCGCCGGGGGGCGCTTCGCCGACCGGGTCGGCCCCAACCGCTCCGTCGCGACCGGCCTCGTTGGCATGTGCCTCGCGCTGCTGGCCGGCTGGCATTCGACCCAGCCCTGGGCGCTGTTTGTCGCCGTCGCCCTCTACAGCACATCGACGGCCCTCACCTGGCCGGCCCTCGAGGCGGCGATCGCCCGCGCCCCCGGCCGCGTCCCCCTCGCGCGCCGCGCCGGCCTCTACAACGTCACCTGGTCGTTCACCGGTTCGGCGGGCTTCTTTGCGGGAGGCGCCATCTTCGCCTTCGACCCGGAGGCGGTCTTCTGGGTACCGTTAGCCGCCCACCTTGTCGAATTGGCCTGGTTCGCGATCCGAAGTGGCGTCCTCAGGACAACCACACTTGCACTCAGTGACGACTCGAATAAAACGAACATTCCTTGCCCGCAAACAAAGCCGGCGGAGGGGTGGCGCGGAGTGGGGGTCCCCGACGGCGCGCAGCTCCTAGCGAGCACCGACGGGGGTGCGCAGCGACAGGACCCCGCAGCCTGCACGGGAACGGTTGGTTCTCGGAAGAATGTTCTCTCTCCCGGAGCCCAAGCCCGATTCCTCCGCTCGGCCTGGATCGCCAACGGCCTCTCCTACTTCCTCTTCGGGGCCTTCGCCGCCCTCGCCCCGACCCTCGGCGAGCGCCTCGGCCTCGGTCCCCGGCTCGCGATCTGGCTCGTCAGCGCCTACCTCTTCACCCGCAGCGCGTCCTTTGTCCTCTTCTGGCGATGGGAGGGCTGGGAATACTCCAGGGTCTGGCTCGCTTCAGCGCTCGTCCTGCCGCCGGTCGCGTTCGCTGTACTCTTTTTCATCCCATCCCCCAGGGCTGCCATCTGTGCCCTCGCCGCGCTCGGCGCGATATCCGGCCTCGCCTACTCGTCCTCACTCCACGTTTCGCTCGACCGGGAGGGGGGCGAAGGCGAAGGCGGCGGACTGCACGAGTGGGTCATCGGCCTTGGGATACTTCTGGGTCCACTCGCCGGGGCGGCCGGGGTGCGCCTGCTGGGTGGGATCACGGGCGCGGGCGGTCTCGTCGCCGTCCTCGGCGCCGCCGCGGCGCTGGTCGGCCTCGCGCCACTTCTCCGTCAACTCGAACGCCGACCGTGACGGCCGCTGTGATGGAACTCGTCGGTGTGTGCGAGGCGACTGGGGCACCGCTCCGGGCTTTTCGGCGGCTCCGCGCATCTTCCCTCAGTTACGCCCCAGCCGCCTCACTGATGTTCGCGACGGCCGCTGTGATGGAACCGATGCCGTGCAGAACGTGCTGGCGGCGGGGTGGCGCGGAGGGGAGGTCTCCATCGGCGGAACGGAGTGAGCACGATGGAGGTCCGCAGCGTCAGGACCCCGAAGCCACACGGGAACGAAACCTATTTACAGCCTACGTCCCCGGCAATTCAGGTATTTCAGGGTGCGGCGTTGTAGGCTACCGGGTCGAACGGTGACCCCGGAGGGAAGACGCGCGCGCCCATTTCCCGATCGAGCATCAGCAGGCCCTGGCGGTTGTCGCCGACCATCTCGAGATTGGCGACGGCCTTCGAGGTGTTCGACTCCTCCTCGATCTGCTCGTTGTTGAACCAGGCGCACAGCGGTTCGGCGGTGTAATCCATCTCCTCGCGCACGACCTTCGTGATCGTCCGGACACGGTCCGAGACGAACTGCTCGTGGGCATACGCGTCCTTCCAGGCTTCCAGGGGGGAACTCCACTCCGTCTTGAGCTGCTTCAACGCCAGCAGTTCAACCGTGCCGCCGCGTTCGATGATGTGGTCGAAGAACTTCATCGCGTGGATCATCTCCTCGTGGGCCTGCACGCGCATCCAGTGCGCCATGCCGTCCAGGTTGCGCGCGTGGAACCAGGCAACCATCGACAGATAGATGTAATACGACTCCAGTTCGTGCTTGATCTGCTCGTTCATCTCGTCGCGCACCCGCTTCGGTATCATGATTCCCCTCCTTTACACGTTGAACTTGAAGTTGATGATGTCGCCGTCGCGCACTTCGTAGGTCTTGCCCTCGAGGCGCGCCGCCCCCGCGGCCTTGACCGCGTTCATGTTGCCGCCGGCCTTGACGAAATCGTCGTACGAGACCGTCTCCGCGCGGATGAACCCGCGCTCGATGTCGGAGTGGATCTTGCCGGCGGCCTTTTGCGCCGACAGCCCGCGCGGGATCGTCCAGGCGCGCACTTCGTCCTCCCCCGACGTGAGAAACGAAATCAGCCCGAGCAGCGCGTAGGAGGCGCGAATCACCGCCACGCGCGCCGACTCGGCGATCCCGAGGTCCGCGAGAAAGGCCGCGGCCTCGTCGGCCGGCAGTTGCGCGATCTCCATCTCGATCTTCGCCGAACAGAACAGCGTGGTCGGCCGATTGTGCTCCGGGTAGCGCGCGAGGCGCTCGGCGAACGCCGCTTCGAGGGCCGCGCGACGCGGGCCCGCGAGGTCATCCTCCGCGACATTCACCACGGGCAGCAGCGGCTTGGCCGAGACGAACTGCAGATGCGCCGTCGCCTTGATCTCCTCGGCCGTGAAGACCGTGTGCCGCAGCGGCTGCTCGCCCTCGAGGATCTCCTTGAAGCGCTGCAGGATGCGCCGCTCGCTCTCGTCGGGGGGCTTGCCTCTTTTCCGCCCCTCCTCCATGCGCTCGAGGCGCTTCTCCACCAGTTCGAGGTCCGCGAGGATCAACTCCTCCTCGACGGCGTTGAAGTCGCGCAGCGCGTCGACCGTCTCGAGCGGGTGCAACACGCCCTCGTCGGAAAAGGCGCGCACGACGTGCACGAGCGCATCGGCGTCCTTGAAGAAATCGAAGACCCGCCGGTTCTGCTCCGGCTCGCCCTTGATCAGGCCGAGAAAGTCCACGTAATCCACCGTGGCGTAGGTCGTCTTCTTCGGGTTGTAGATCCGCGCGAGTTCGTCGATCCGCGCGTCGGGCACCTTGACGACCGCGCGGTGCGGCTCGCCCTCGGTGTTCGGGTAGGGCTGCGTCTCGAGCGAGAGCCCGGCGAGCGCGTTGAGGAGCGTGGTGCGGCCGCTGTTGGCAAGTCCGATCAATGCTAGTTTCATGGTGCTTCATGGTATGCGATAATCCAGCAGGTGACAACCGTGACGACTGCTGCGAGCGAACTCGACCGTCCGGAATATCCCGCGCCGGCGCGCGGCAGCCTGATCGTGCTCTCCGGGCCGAGCGGCGTGGGCAAGGATGCAGTGCTCGCGCCGCTGTTCAGCGCGGAGGCCTGTCCGCCGCGCCTGCGCCGTTGCATCACGGCCACCACGCGCGCGCCGCGCCCCGGGGAGATCGATGGCGTCGACTATTTCTTTCTCTCGCGCGGGGAGTTCGAGCAGCGTGTCGCCGAGAGGTTTTTCCTTGAGTACGCCTCCTATGCCGGTCGATCCTATGGCACCCCGCGCTGGTGGGTCGAGGCCGAGGTCACCGGCGGCAACGACGTACTCCTCAAGATCGACGTCCAGGGGGCGCTACAGGTGCGCTCCGAGGCACCGGAAGCGGTGCTCGTCTTCATCGCCCCGCCCTCGGAGGAAGAACTCGAGCGGCGGCTGCGCGGCCGCGACCCGGATGCAAACCCCGACGATCTCGCACGGCGTCTCGCGATCGCCCGCGATGAACTCGCTCTCGCGCGACAGTACGACTACCTGGTGGTGAACGACCGGATCGAGAAGGCTGTGGAAGCCCTCCGCGCGATCGTCATCGCCGAGCGCTGCCGCATCCGCCGCTAGTCCCGGGCCCGGTTCCGCAGAAGGGTCTTCAGGATTTCGATGACCGGGAGCGGCAAGAGCCCGAAAGCCGCGACCCGCAGCCACTCCCCCCGCACGAGGGGCGCGGTCGTGAAGACCTGGCCGAGCAGCGGGAACTGGACTGTCGCCGCGACCAACAGGCACGAGAGCGCAACCGCCCCGGGAAGCCAGGGGTTGGAGAGCAGACCGACCGAAAGGATCGAACGCATCCGGTTTCGGCAGCCGAAGGAATGCACCGCCAGGGCCGCCGCGAGAACGGCGAAAGCGTGTGTGCGGGCGAGCGTCACGTCCGCTGCGCCATGGCGCCAGGCGACCATGAAGGCCGCAAGGGCCACGCCGCCGAGAACCGCCCCCTCGAGAACTAGAAACCCAGCTGTTTTGCCGCTGAGAAGCCTCTCGCGTGGACCGCGAGGTCCTTCCTTCATAAGTTCGGGATCGTACGGTTCGAGCCCCAGCGCAAACGCCGGCAGCGCGGCGAGCACCAGATTGATCCAGAGCAGCTGGATCGGCAACAGCGGTGGCGGCGCCCCGGCGATCGCGGCGGCGAGCAACACCAACGCCGCCGCCGTGTTACCCGCGAGCAGGTAGGTGATGAACCGGCGGATGTTTTCGTAGATGCCCCGACCCTCGGCCACTGCGGCGACGATCGAGGCAAAACTGTCGTCGGTGATCACGATAGCGGCGGCCTCGCGCGTGACTTCGGTCCCGCCCCGCCCCATCGCGATGCCGATGTCCGCCTCCCTGAGCGCCGGCGCGTCATTGATCCCGTCCCCGGTCATCGCGACGAGATGACCGCGGCGCTTCCAGGTCCGGATGATGCGCAGCTTGTGCTCGGCGGTGACGCGCGCATAGACGCGATACCGTTCGACGCAGGCGCCCAGGGCCTCGGGGGTCAGCTGGTCGAGCTCCTCGCCGCTGATCGCCTCGTCGCCGGGACGAAGGGCGCCGAGCTCGCGGACCACGGCGAGCGCGGTCAGCTTTTGGTCGCCGGTGATGATCACCGGGCTGATTCCCGCCGCCCGACACTCGGCTATGGCCGGCAGGACTTCGGGACGCGGCGGGTCCAACATGCCGACGAGACCGACCCAGACCATCACCCGCTCCACGGTGCGGCTGTCGGCACCGAGAGCGTCCTCGCGATATGCCAGACCGAGGACGCGCAGCGCCCGCCCGGCCATCTCCTCGCTCTGCCAGAGAATGCGCTCCCGGTCGGCAGGTGAGAGCGGCCGGACGCCGGCGGCGGTGCGCTGGTGCAAACAGTGCGCAAGCACGGTATCCGGGGCGCCCTTGGTGAGGGCCAGCGGACGACCACCGCGCCCGGAGACAACCACGGTCATTCGGCGACGCTCCGGGGTGAAGGGGAATTCGACAATCGCCCGGTGCTCTCCCTCGAGCTCGTCGCGCCAGATCCCGCCCTTGGCCGCGAGCGTCAGCAGCGCCCCCTCGGTCGGATCGCCGACTATTCGCCAGGCATCGCCGTCGTGGTGCTCCAGACGGCTGCTCGAGCAGAGCGCGCCGATGCGCAACGCCATGCCAAGCGTCTCCCAGACCCCGGGGTCCGCGGGCCGCCCGGAACGCAGAATCGCACCCTCCGGCGCGTATCCGGTGCCGGTGACCTCGAGCGTCTCACCCTCGAGGACCAGTTCGCGCACGGCCATCTCGTTGCGGGTCAGCGTTCCGGTCTTGTCGGTCCCGACGACCGTGATCGCCCCCAGCGTCTCCACGGCCGGCAGAGAACTCACGATGACGCCCCGCCGGCCGAGGCGGCGCACGCCGATTGCCAGCACCGCAGTTGTTATCAGCGGAAGTCCCACCGGAACGATCGCCACGATCAGGCCGACGAGAGTGTTGAGCAGCGCCGCAGCCGGCAGCCCGCGGAGGCGGCCCGCCACGACTGCGGCGCCGCAGACCGCCAGACCCCCGAGAACCAGCGTCTGGCCGAGCTCTGCAAGCCGCTTGCGCAGCGGGGTCGGTCCGGAAGCGACATCCGCGAGCAGGTGCGCGATCCTGCCGACCTCGGTGCGCATCCCGGTCGCGGTGACGATCGCCGTCCCGCTTCCCCCGGTGACGACCGTGCCCGCGAAGAGCATGTTGGCACGATCGGCGAGCGCGGTGCCCTCGGGCAGGACAAGCGAGGGATCCTTGTCGACCGGGAGCGATTCGCCGGTGAGCGCCGACTCGTCCACGAAGAGCCGCTGTGCGGCGAACAATCGCATGTCAGCCGCGACCCGATCTCCCGCGGCGAGTTCCGCCAGGTCTCCCGGGACCAACTCGCCCGACGGGACCAGGAACGACTTGCCGCCGCGCACGATGCGCGCCGATGGCGCGCCCAGCCGGCACAAGGCCGGCAGGGCGCGGTCGGGGCGATACTCCTGGAAGACGCCGAGAAGTCCGTTGAGGAGCACGAGAAAAAACAGCGCGATGCAATCCGCCCAATGCGCCAGGTACCCGGCGACCGCCGCCGCCAGCAACAGCGCCAGTAGCAGCGCGTCGGTGAACTGGCGCACCAGCAACGGACCGGCGGACGGGGGACGCGGCTCTCGGATGACATTGCGCCCGTGTTCGCGCAACCGCCGGCTCGACTCGGCGGGCGCGAGACCGCGCGCGGGGTCTGTTCCGAGCTGATGGAGGACGACCTCCCGATCTTCAGCGTGCCAGCGATTGAGCATCGTTGTCTGTGAGTTTCCGGTCACAGACTATAGCACACCGTTGCACCGGAGATTGAAGTCGGTGAGCGGCCGGCCGTCACGCTCTGGTATAATCCCGACCGCATGGAACGCGACGATTTGAAAAAGATGCTCCAGGAGGTGCGCCGGGGCTCGCTCGGGGTCGCCGGAGCATTGGAGCGGCTCAAGAACTGGCCTACGGAGCATCTCCCGTTCGCCGCGATCGACCACCACCGCGGGTTGCGCCAGGGGCAGGCAGAAGTGATTTTCTGCCAGGGCAAGACACCGTCGCAGGTCGTGACGATCGTCGAGCGACTCCTCGAAGCCGGCGCCAACGTCCTGGCGACCCGTGCGACACCCGATGTCTTCGCAGCCGTGCAGGCCGCCGTTCCCCTCGCACGCTACAACGAGGCCGGCCGCGTGATCACGGTGAGCCGTCGCCCGCCGAAAATCACCCGCGGGTCGGTGCTGGTCATGACGGCCGGCACCTCCGACATCCCGGTGGCCGAAGAGGCGGTTGAGACGCTGCGCGCCCTGGGCAGCCGCGCGACAACGGCGTACGACGCGGGTGTCGCCGGGCTGCACCGCGTCTTGAGCCATCGCACGCAGATGGACAACGCGCGCGTCATCATCGTTGTCGCGGGGATGGAAGGCGCCCTCGCGAGCGTGATCGGCGGTCTCGTCGATCGTCCGCTTGTCGCCGTGCCGACCAGCATCGGCTACGGCGCCGGAGCGGGCGGCATCGCCCCGCTGCTGACCATGCTCAACTCCTGCGCCGCGGGAATCGGGGTCGTGAATATCGACAACGGCTTCGGCGCCGCCGTTCTGGCGCACCGCATCAACCTTCTCGGGGAGCGTTCGCGTGCCTGAGGTGACACGGGTCGCCTGCGTCAACGCTTTTTCCGGCGCCAGCGGGGACATGTTCCTCGGGGCAATCGTGGATCTGGGGATCGACCCGGCCGATCTCGAGAGGACCTTGAAGCGCCTCCCGCTTCCCGGCCTGCGGCTCGAGGTGCGCGAGGTTACCCGTCAGGGCCTGCGTGCGCACAAGGTTTCCGCCCGCTTCGAGGGCAAGGAGCCGACGTTTCGCACCCTCGGCCAGGTCAAGGAGGCGCTGCGCGGATCGAACCTCGACCCCGCGCTGCTGCAAGGGGCCGGGCGCGCCTTCGAGCGACTCGCCGCGGCCGAGGCCGCCGCGCACGGGAGCACCCCGGGGACCGTGCACTTCCACGAACTCGGTTCGGCCGACACGCTCGTCGACGTCGTGGGCACGCTTTATGGTTGGCGCGCGCTCGGGATCGGCCGGGCCTTCGCCGGGCCGGTGAACGTCGGCGGCGGGACTGTGCGCACGGAGCACGGCATCTTCCCCGTCCCGGCGCCCGCGACGGCCCGGCTGCTCGAGGGCCGCTCCATCTTCTCCGAAGGGGCCGACGGCGAAAAGACCACGCCTACCGGAGCACTGCTGCTCACCGGACTCACCGAAGCGCTCGCCGCAACGCCACCGTTCACCATGGAGCGAGCCGGTTACGGTGCCGGCGAACGCGACTTCCCGGGTCGCCCCAACTGCCTGCAAGTTTTGCTGGGGGCCGCCGAGGAAGAAACGCAAACCGAGCAGGTTGTCGAGATCGAGACCAACCTTGACGACCTCTCACCCCAGGTGATCGGCTACACCCTTGAACGGCTCCTGGCAGCGGGTGCGCGCGAGGCCTTCGTCACGCCGGTCCTGATGAAAAAAGGCCGCCCCGGCCACCTGCTCACGGCGATCGTCCCCGATGGTCGCGAGGCGGTGCTCGGAGCCCTGCTGATGCGCGAAACCGGCACGCTCGGCTATCGCGTGCGCCGCACCGGCCGGGTCATCCTCAAGCGCGAGCAAATCGAGGTCGGCGTCGCGGGGGGCACCGTTCGGATCAAGACCGCCGCTCTCGGCGGCGAACAGATCCGCTACGCCCCGGAGTACGAGGACTGCCGCCGCATCGCCGAGAAAACCGGCCGCCCGTTGCGCGAGGTCATCGAGAGCGCGTCGCGAACGCGCGGGTGAGTTGACCGTGCGAGCGGGGCGCCTTGTTTTCAGACTCCTGCTCGCCGGCGCCCTGAGCGGCGGCGCGTACTTTGTCTGGGTCTCTTCGGTCGGATCCCCCTCCCCGATCGACCTGCTGCCGGCCGGCGCTTTCGGCGTCGTGGAAGTTCGTAACGCCGAAGGGCTGGCCAAACAGATTTCCGGAACCCGGTTTACCTCAGCGTTTGCAAAGAGTGCCACCCGGGAATTGCTCGAGCGCACCGCTGCGGTGAAAGCCTTCGACTCCGTGCTCGCCGAGGTCGAGCGCATCAGCGGCATATCGCCCGGCCGCGGCAGCGCATTCGACCTTCTCGGCACCGAAGCCGCCATCGGCTGGTATCCCCCGGCCGGCGACGCACCCGGGGTGTCCTGGGTTGCCGGGGGGCGCCTGAGCGTGCGAGCTTGGATGGTAGCGACCACGATGAGACTCGCCCGGAATTTTGGTCTGGGCGCAACGAGCGTTACGCGACAGGAGCTTGCCGGCCGCGTGCTGTACTCTTTGCCCGGGGGCGCCGGGCAGTCGCTGCACGTCTTTCTCGCAGGCAGGGTTCTCGTCGGCGGTCCCGATCGCGCTCTTGTGGAGAAAGCGGCACGCGCCGCTGGGGATGCAGGCGCCAGCGTGACCCGCGAACCCGCCTGGCAGGCGATCCGCGGGGCTCTGCCGGCTGAAGGCGAACTTTTCGCGTGGGTGCGAGACGGGAGCACGATCCCGGGCGCTTTGCCCGCCGGACGCACCGGGCGCGGCAGCGTCGGGGCACGGCTTCGGGCCGGTAAGACGATCGAATTCGACGTCGCGGCAGAACCAGCTTCATCGAAGCCCACGAAGAAGGCGGCTAGCGGCACGCCGGAGCCCCTGCCGGGAATCGCCCTGCTGCCACAGGCGCCGCTGTTCTTCCTGACGAGTCGCGAGTCTGTCCCGACCGCATTGACCGACCTGCTCCAGACCCGCCAGCGAGCCGTGGCGCGGCGCAGCACCGGCAACTCGGCGCCGGTGACTGCCATCGAGCCGGGAAGCGCCTACGCGGTTGTCATCACCGACAGCACCGCAGGACCTGGATTCTTTCCCGCACCGCGGGGCCTCGCGATGATCGGCATGGCGAGCGCGGCCGAAGCCGGCCGAGCGCTCCCGTTGCTGTTCCCGCCGGGCGCCCGGACAGGGACCGGCGGCGGGACGCGGGCACTGGCGACTCGCGAGTCATTCCCTCTCGCAGGCGAATTCGAGCTTTGGGGCGCCGCGATCGGCCGGCAGTTGGTCTTCGCGACCGACACCGCGCTCGTCGATGCGGCAGCCGCCGCCGCGGGCACCGGCGCCACCCGCGATCCCAAGGACCCTTCGTGGGCGGTCAGCACCGTCGTCTCGATCTCGATGGAGAAGGCCCTGCCGCTGCTACGGCGCTGGGGCGCACCGCTCTCGGGACTTGTCCTGGCGAACTGGCCGGAAGCGCCGGACATCGCGCGCGATCTCGGCTTGCTGGCCGCGGTTGACACCGTGCGCGTGGCCGCCGGGTCCGACGATCGCTTCGACCGGGCCGCGATCACTCTCACGGTGCACGATTTACCCTGATCCGCAGACACGGGAAACAGAGTAATCTCCTCCGCAGGGGCAAACGAATACCCACGTACGTACTGTAACGGTCATCAGCGAGGCGGCTGGGGCGTCACAGAGGGAAGATGCGCGGAGCCGCCGTCAAGACCGGCGCGGTGACCGGGGCGGTCCCGCAGGGACGAAGTCTCGTTGTTTGAGCCGCAGGCGAGTTACGAGACTTCGAGCCCCGGGCACCGTGACGGGTAGGTGGTGCAGACGCA
>Ga0315283_10006208_pt1 | contig 10634 bp, 7 predicted proteins | sample YL17G09_0_MG_FD_204541 | JGI IMG/M metagenome (GOLD analysis project Ga0315283, IMG submission 204541) | Sediment microbial communities from Yellowstone Lake, YNP, Wyoming, USA - YL17G09_0 | ecosystem: Environmental > Aquatic > Freshwater > Lake > Sediment | place: USA: Wyoming | collected...
CGTCGGTCCGGGCGTCGACGTCCTCGCCGCGGATCTGTTCGGGCGACATGTAGGCGACGGTCCCGACCGAAGTGCCGGGCCGGGTCAGGCGCGCCTCGCCGGCGATCTTGGCCAGTCCGAAGTCGGCAACCCTGGCCGTCCCATCCTTCGAGACGAGGATGTTGCCGGGCTTGACGTCCCGGTGGACGATGCCGTTCTCGTGGGCGGCGGCCAGGCCGTCGACGACCTGGGCGGCGAGGGCCAGGGCCTCGGCGGGGGCGAGCGGGCCGCGCTTGACCTTGGCCCTCAGGCTTTCACCGTGGCAGAGGGCCATGGCGATGAACATCTGCCCGGTGCCGCTCTCCCCGATCTCGTAGATGGTGCAGATGTGCGGGTTGTCGAGGACCGAGGCCGCCCGGGCCTCGTGGACGAACCTCTCCCGGGCCTCGGCGTCGTTGGTCAGCTCGCCGGGGAGGAACTTGAGGGCGACGGTGCGCCGGAGATTGAGGTCGTCCGCCTCGTAGACGACGCCCATGCCGCCCCGGCCGATCTCCCCGACGATACGGTATTTGTCGGCGACCAAGGTCCCGACGGCGAGACCGCGCTGGAGAGGCTCGAGGGTCTTGGTGAGAGAGGGAGCGTCGGGGACGGAAGGGGCGGGTGGAACGGGCTGAGGCGATGCGGAGGCGGGTGTCGAGGAGGCGCGCGGCGCGGGACCGGGCGGTTCAGCCAGGAGCGGGGACGCGCAGGCGCCGCAGAACCGGGACGTGTCCGGGTTTACGGTGCGGCACTTGGGGCAGTCCAAATCTCTTTCCCCTTCTCAACTGTCCTAACAATATGCTTAATCGCGGGTTCGAGTCAACTGGGTTGAACCGGAGAAACAATCTGTTTCCGGCTTTCCCGTGGTGTGCTTGCGATCATTTCGAAGTTGTCGGCAAGTCGCGCTGATGCGCGGGCTCCAGGCCCGTTCCCGGACGGCCTTATCGCTGCCCCGAAACCCCGGGGGGCCGGCGGCTCATTGTACCGCGGATGAATGCCTGCACGTCCTTCTTCAGTTTGGCGTGATCCGCCTTGCGGATATACATCATGTGGCCCGCCTCGTAGTAGGCGATGGTCACGTTGCCGCGCAGCGGCTGCGGAAGCCCCATCTGGGACACTGAAAACGGCGTATCAAAATAGGGCGTGGCGAGGTCATAATAGCCAGACGCAAACAGCACTTTGAGCGCCGGGTTTCGCGTCATGGCCGACCGCAGATCCTCGGCCACATTGACGAACTTGTTGTCGTTTTCGTCCCAGGCCCAGTTGCGCAGGCGGGCCGAATACTCATAGACGAGGTCGCTCTCATATCGGAGTGTGCGGCGGAGATAGTCGTTCAGCATGGCTACATATCCCACGTTCACGGCCTCGCCAGCGGGGTCGAACTCGAACAGCTCTCCCGCGGCATCTCGGTCGTAGCCGGTGAAACGCGTGTCGAGGCGGCCGATCGTCTTGCCGTCCGGCCGCAGGAGTTCCTTGCAAAATCGCATGATCTCGATGCGCAGGTTGGCGCGCTCGATGTAGTCGACAGAAAGGCCGGTAAACCCGGCGAGTTTCCGGGCGATGTCGCGCCGCCTTTCCTCGGGCAGCCAATCTCCTTGCAGCAATGCCGACGCATACTCGCCCAGTGCGAACATCTCCGCCTGCTTCAAAGTCGAGGGCAAATCCCTCTGGAGGTCGGGCGCAACCTTCTTGTGGAACCAGGCCGCCGCAGTGTAGCTGGGCAGATGGACGATGTAGGGCATGTCGTTTCCCGGGTACGCGTCCTGATCCTGCCAGTTGAGGATGGTCGAAATCATGACGATTCCATTCAAGTACATCCCGTAGCGCTGTTGGAGGAACAACGCCAGGCCGGCGGAACGGGTGGTGCCGTAGCTCTCCCCCGCGATGAACTTCGGCGACGCCCAACGTTTGTTACGCACGGTCCAGAGCCGGATGAACTCGCCCACGGACTCGATGTCGCCACGGAGTCCGTGGAACTGCTTGGGATCCACGCCGGGCGCCGGCCGGCTGAAGCCCGTGCCCACAGGGTCGATGAACACGAGGTCGCATTCGTCAAGGATCGAATACGGGTTGTCGACCAGCGTGCCGGGCGGCGGCAACGGGCGCCCTTCATCGTCCATCAGCAGCTTCTTGGGTCCGAAAGCGCCGAACTGCACCCACACCGCCGCCGACCCGGGTCCCCCGTTGAAGCTGAAGGTTACGGGGCGGGTGGCGGGGTCTTCGACGCCGTCTTTGACATACGCCACATAGAAAACAGACGCCCGGGCCTTGCCTTCCGTATCCCGCAGCACGAGCGTTCCGGCTGTCGCGGTATATTCGATGCGCGCGCCCTCCAGGGCCAGCACGCCGCGGGTCGCGGACTGGGTCTCCTTGGGTTCGGGCGGCGGTTCGGGTTTTCGCTCGATCTGCGGAGCTACCTGCTCCCCGGGCATGGAGGCCTGGGCATGCATCCGGGAAGTGGTCGGCGGGAGCAAGATAAGAAGCGCCAGCAACAAGATGATGCGGCTTCGATTCATGGCCTGCCTCCGATCAAGTATGCGGCTATTCTCCCCTCTCAACTGTGTTGGTAATATACGTTCGGCCGCGCGCCAATGTCAATGACCGTCCGGAAGCCGACGCGGCATGCCAAGCCCCGCTCATCCGGGCATTGACATCGGTCCTGCGGCCTTGTTATCCTTTGGCCTCAAAAGCGAAGGGAGGGGCCAAGGCCCATGAACCGCCCGCGCAATCAGTCTGATGGTCCCACGGAAACCATGCCCATACCCGTCCATGAGCTTGTCATGGGCTCGACCTTCGCCGGCCGCTATCAGGTCATCGAGGCGTTGGGGCAGGGCGGGATGGGCAACGTCTACAAGGTCTACGATCAGGAGGTCCGGGCCAAGGTGGCCCTCAAGCTCATCCGACCCGAGATCGCTGCCGACCCGACGACGATCGAGCGCTTCCGCAACGAGCTGAAGCTCGCCCGGGACATTGCCCACAAGAATATCTGCCGGATGTACGACCTCGGCCGCGAAGGCGCCACCTACTACATCACCATGGAATACGTCCCCGGCGAGGACCTCAGGAGCATGATCCGGATGTCGGGCCAGCTCGACGTCGGCACGGCCGTCCACATCGCCCGGGAGATTTGCGACGGCTTGGCCGAGGTTCACCGCCTGGGCATCCTCCACCGGGACCTCAAACCCGGAAATATCCTGGTCGACCACGAGGGTCATGCCCGGATCACGGATTTCGGCATCGCCCGTTCGCTCAAGGCCGAGAAGCTCACGGGGCTGGGCGCCGTCGCAGGAACGCCCGAGTTCATGTCCCCCGAGCAGGTCGAGGGAGGGGACATCGACCAGCGCTCTGACCTCTATTCCCTGGGCGTCGTACTCTACGAAATGGTGACCGGCCGCGCGCCGTTCGAAGGCGAGACACCCTTCGCCGTGGCCAGGAGGCAGGTGGACGACGCACCGAAGGACCCCCGCGAGCTCAACGCCCGTCTTCCCGCCGACTTGTGCGGCCTCATCCTTAAGTGCCTGAAGAAGGACAGGGACAAGCGCTTCCAGACCGCCGCGGAACTCGGGGCCGAGCTCGAGCGGATCGAAAAAGCGTTTCCCGCCGCGGCCCGCCGCCTCTCCCCCGCTCCCAAGCGTACACCCAAGCCCGCCACATCGAAAGAAATCACGGTGAATTTGAGCCTGAGGAAGCTCGCTCTCCCGGTGGCGGTGCTCGCCGTCCTGGCTCTCGCCGCGCTATTCTTGGGGCCGCCGCTCCTCAAGAAGAAGATCATCCCGTTCATAGGGCAAAAGCTATCCATCGCCGTCGTCAGTTTCGAAAACCTGACCGGCGATAGCGCCTTCGACTATCTCCAGAAGGCCGTGCCCAACCTCCTCACCACCAGCCTCGAACAGTCGGGATTCCTGAGCGTCACGACCTGGGAGCGCTTGGGCGACCTGCTCAAACAGCTGGGGAGGAAAGACCCCGGCTTCATCGACAAGGACACGGGCTTCGAGCTATGCCGGATGGAGGGAGTGGAGGCGATCGTCGTCGGGAGCATCGTCCGGGCCGGAAACATGTTCGCGACCGACGTCAAGGTTCTCGACGTCGGGTCCAAGCGGCTTCTGACTTCGGCCAAGGCCACGGGCGAAGGCATCGACAGCATCCTGAAAAGCCAGATCGACGAGCTGAGCCGGGACGTCTACCGCGGCGTCGGCATGTCCGAGAAAGAACTGCGCGCGCGCCAGACCAAGGTCGCCGACGTCACGACGTCCTCCATGGAGGCTTACAAGGTCTACATGAAAGGCCTCGAGGAAGCGGATCAGCACGCCTATGAAAGCGCCGCCAGGTATCTCGAGAAAGCGGTGGATCTCGATCCGACGTTCGCCATGGCCCACGCCGCCCTCTACGAGGTCTACGCGCAGCTCAATAATAGCAAAGCGCTCTACGCGTCCCTCGAGAAGGCCAAGCTCTATTCCGCCCGGACGACGGAGAAAGAGCGGCTCTACATCGACGCCCGCTACACCAGGGCCGTTTTGAAGGACGACGCAAGCTACGTTCGGTATCTCGAGGAGCTCATCAAGAAATACCCGCGGGAAAAGCGATTCCTTCCTGAACTGGCGATCTACGTCAAGGAAAACGATCCGAAGCGGGCCATCGCCCTCTTCAACCGTGCCCTGGAGCTGGACCCGACTTGGACCCGACCCATCAACGACATGGCTCTCCTTTACGGAAATACGGGGGAATACGAGAAGTCGCTCGAAACGCTGAAAAAGCTCGCGTCGCTGACGCCGGAAGACCCCAACGTCTATGAGTCGATGGGCCATACGTTTTTCCAGATGGGGAAGATCGACCAGGCCATCGACAGCTTCAAGAAGGCCCTGGCGATCAAACCCGACTTCGCCTGGTCAATCGCGTCGGTCGCTTACACCTATGCTTTCAGGGAGGACTACGGCCAGACGCTGGGCTGGATGGACGAGTACATCGCCAGGACCAGCCAGGACGGGGTCCGGATGATAGGAACTCTCGGCCGGGCTTTCTATCTCTTCTGGCTGGGGCGCCGGACGGAAGCCCTCGGCGAGCTCGATAAGTTCGATGAGATCGCCGTCAGGTTGGATAGCGGCCGGACCAAGATTTGGGGGGACTACCTCCGGGGCTGGATCCATGCCGAGAAAGGCGAGCTCGGGGCGAGCGCCCTGGCCTTCGCGAAGATGTTCGAATTCTACAAGGCGAAGGGATACACGCAGAGAGCGTACCAGCAGGCTTTGGAAAATTTTGTCATGGGCTGGCTGGAGGCGAAGAAGGGATCGACGGAAGCGGCCAAGGCCCGGCTGGCCGAAATGGGCAAGTTCGAGCCGGAATATTACCAGGATCAGATCAAGTACTACGAGGCGGTCCTGAGCGCGGAGATCTCGATCGCGGAGGGTTCGCCCGAAAAGGCTGTCGACCTCATGAAGAAGGCCAAGGCCCACGTCGTCAACTACATCAACTACCCGGAATACCACGTGCGGTTCAATTTCCCGGCACAGAAAGACGTCCTGGCCCGGGCTTACGTGGCGAGAGGCGACCTGGACAAGGCTATCGCCGAATACGAGCGGTTGGCGACGTTCGACCCGCTGGAGAGGTCGAGCTTCCTCATCTATCCGCTCTACAACTACCGGCTGGCCGAGCTCTATGAAGAGAAAGGCCTCAAGGCCAAGGCCCGCGAGCGGTACGCGCGCTTCCTCGACCTCTGGAAGGACGCCGACCCGGATATCCCTGAGGTCGGCGACGCCAGGAAGAGACTGGCCAGCCTCTAAAGAACGGGGGACACGTACCGCTTCGAGAGAAGCGGTACGTGTCCCCCGTTCAGGCCGAGTTTTTACTTTCCAGCCGGTGGCAGGGCGTTCCAATTCAGGATCGCGTTCCAGAGTAAGCGATGGTCCGCGATAGTAATGGATTTAATTCGGGGACACAATACGCATTTCCGAATTGTGCGGCGACATGTCCGGTAACTGATTAAGAAGAAGGGGGAACGGTGTCCAATCTTGACGACATCTTCGAAGGCCAGCCGACTTGACCCGAAGGGCCCGGTGATATTCCGGTTTGAGATAGACGGTGACGCGTTTATTCGGATTTTTCATGGTATGACTCCCGGGAATGATAATAGCGTTATGACGTTATAACGCCAAAAGCCTAAATATCGGCAGGGCCGTAAACGCTGAAGCCGGGGGCGCGGCCGATCGTCTTGTCCGCGCTGGCGACGGCCTCGCAGTTGAGCCTCCGGGCCGTGGCCAGGAGGAGGGCGTCGTTCGTCAGCAAGCCGGCCTCTTTTTGGATCCTCAATGCCTCGAGGATATCCCCCGCTCCGACTGGCTCGATGCGGAGCCCAACGCCGAAGAACTCCCGCATCTGGATCTCGTAGCGGGTCAGGCGGCGCACCAGGTCGGGGCGCTCGGCCAGGGCACGGGCGGCATTGGCGCGCTCGATCCAGTTGTTCTCGCGGGCTTCGATCAGCATGAACGCATGAACGAGCTCGGCAACCATGGGCATGGGCACGACGCCCTGGATCTCGCCGCTTGCGCAACGCTTCAGGAATTCGAGACATTCGGGCGACCGGCGCTGGTTAGCGTAAACGAGGATGTTCGTATCGATGGCGACCCAGGCGCCGTCGCGGATCGACGAGAGCGGGTTGCTCATAGGGCTAGCGTGTCCTCTTCGAGGATCTCGTCGATCTCCTCGGGAGGAAGCAGGCCCCCGTGAGAGGCGAACTTCTCGAGCGAGCGCAGGGCTTCTTCACGGCCGGGGCTCCGGTCGAGGTAGCCGGTGAGAGCGTCCTCGATCAAGCCGGACAGGGCGCGCTTTTCGAGCGCCGCCCGCTGTTTGGCGTTGGCGAGGAGACCGTCGTCTACGATGGTGCCGATCTTTTTCTTCATCACCTGGCTCATATCTCAAGAGACGCTCGGGAAAGCCCGTTTTCTCAGGCAGCGATGCGCGTCTCCTCGAGAAACAACAGGATAAATAGCATATCATCGATTTATAGTCAAGCATATTCTAGATAACTAGAAATTATCTAGAATATACAAAATAATTGACTTAAATAGTCATTTTGACTATATTATCCAACGGGCTACAAGCCAGGAGGCGGCACGATGAATACAATCCCCCTGACCAAGGCGAAAGCGAGATTTTCTAATCTCGTCGACCGTCTAATCCATCTGAAGGAACATATCGTGATCACCAAGCGGGGAATTCCAGTCGCGGCCCTTGTCCCTTATGAGGAGTGGGAACGACGCGAGGGCGATATGTCCGGCGGGCTGGCTTCCGTCGCCCCGCCTCGCGAGGATTTGGACGCGGAAATCGACACCATGATCGAGGAGATCTACGCGGCCCGGGCGAAATCCAGGGCCCGAAAGCCGGTCCTCTGATGTACCTCTTCGACTCGGACGTCCTCAGCCAACTCGCCAAGAAGCGGCGTCCGGAAATCCTGACAACTAAACTGGCTGGGACGCCGGTAGCCGCTCAATTCACCAGCGCCGTCAACGCAGCCGAAATCTATTACGGGATTTTCCGGATGAAAGGTCAAGAAAGCCATCAGGTGAGCCTTCTCGAGTTCTTCGGGGGCCAAGTTTTCCCGCGGCTCACGATCCTGCCCTTCGATGAAGAGAGCGCGCTGACCTACGGCCGCCTCAAATCCGAGCTCGAACGAAAGGGCCGGCCCCGGTTCGAGCCCGATCTGCAGATCGCCGCGATCGCGCTGCGGCATCGCTTGACAGTAGTGACCGGCAACACACGGCACTTCGCGGGGATTCCGGGGCTCAAGGTCGAGAACTGGCTTGCCCTTTAGCCTGCCCAGTCTATCTCCACAGCCTGGCCCAGCTTCTTGAATTCCGGGCCTCCGGTGACGAGAGGCGCTTACTCTCGGGCGGCCGGCTTACTTTTTGACCTCCAGGCCGCGGTTGCGGAGGAGCCCGTCGATCTTGGGCTCGGCGCCACGGAACCGCACGTACTGTGTCATGGGGTCTTCGGTCCCGAACGGTTCGAGGACGTTCTTCCGGAACGACTCGGCCGTGGCCTTGTCGAAGATCCCCTTTTCCTTGAACGCCTCGTAGGCGTCGCAGTCGAGGACCTCCGACCAGATGTAGGCATAATATCCGGCGGCGTAGCCCCCGCTGAAGATGTGGCTGAAATAAGTGCTGCGGTAGCGAGGGACGATCTCCGGGATGAGCCCGATCTCGCCCATGAGCTTGGTCTCGAACTGACGCGCGTCGACCTCGGCCGGGTTCGGCAGGGTGTGCCAGGCCATGTCGAGGATCGAGGCAGCCAGGTATTCCGCGGTGATGAAGCCCTGGTTGAAGAGACTGCTCTTTTCGAGCTTCTCGACGAGGGCCACAGGGATCGTTTCACCGGTCTGATAATGTTTGGCGTAGAGGGCCAGGAGCTCGGGTTCGAAGGCCCAGTGCTCCATGATCTGCGAGGGGAGCTCGACCGAATCCCGGGCCACGGTGCGGCTGCGATATCGGCCCTGCGAGAAGAGCGTGGACAGGGCGTGGCCGAACTCGTGGAAGTAGGTCGAGACCTCGTCGGTGGAGATGAGAGAGGGCGCGTCGGCCGTGGGCCGGGTGAAGTTGCAGACGATGTTGGCCACGGGCGGCACGCGCTGGCCCTTCTCGTAATAAGCCCGCCGGAAACCGCCTGACCAGGCGCCGCTCCTCTTGCTCGGCCGGGGATGGAAATCCATGTAGAGGATCCCGAGGTGCCGGCCGTCGGCCTCGAGGACCTCGAAGACCTGGACCTCGGGGTGATAGCGCGGCAGGTCCGGCTTCTCCACGAATTTCAGGCCGTAGAGCTTTTCGCACAGGGCGAAAATGCCCTCCCGGACGTTGTCGAGCTTGAAATAGGGCCGCAGGGCGGAATCATCCAGGGCGTATTTTTCCTGGCGTAGCTTCTCGGTATACAGCCACCAATCCCACGAGGCCAGCTTGAATTTTCCGCCCTGGCGGTCGATCAGGGACTGGAGCGCGGTTGCTTCTTCCCGGGCCTTGACCACCGTCGGCTCCCAGAGCTGTTTCAGGAAGGCATCGACCCGCTCGGGGGTCTTGGCCATGTTGTTCTCCAGGACGAAGGCGGCGTGGTTGGCGTAACCCAAGATCTCGGCCCGCCGGCGGCGGAGGTCCGCGATTTTCTTGGCGATCTCCTTGTTGTCGAATTCGTTGTCGTTGTCGCCTTTCATGAAATAGGCCCGCTGGATCTTCTCGCGGAGGTCGCGTTTTCCCGAATACATGAGGAACGGCGTCATGCTCGGGACCTGGATGCTGAAGACCCATTTCCCCTCGAGGCCGGATTGCTTGGCCGTTTCGGCGGCCATGTCCACGACGGACGCGGGAAGCCCGGTCAAGTCGGCCTTGTTATCGATGACGAGCTTAAAAGCGTTGGTCTCGGCCAGGACGTTCTCACCGAACTTCACCGTCTGGAGCGACAGCTCCTGGTTGAGCTCCCGCATGCGGGCTTTCTCGTTCTCGCCGAGCAGGGCGCCGCCGCGGACGAAATCGCGGTAGGTGTTCTCAAGGAGGAACAGCTCCTCACGGTCGAGCTTTAGCGTCGCCCGCTTGTCATAGACCGCCTTGATCCGCTGGAAGAGCTTCTCGTTGAGCCCGATATTGTCGCGATGGGCGGCCAGCATGGGCGCCGTTTGACGGGCCAGTGCCTGGAGGTCCTTGTTGGTATTCGCGCTCTGGAGGGCCCCGAAAACCCCGTTCGCCTCGGATAGGAAGATGCCGGTGTGGTCGAGCGCGGCGATGGTGTTCTCGAACGTCGGCGCCTTGGGATTATTGACGATGGCGTCGACTTCGGCCTGCTCGCGACGGATGCCCTCCTCGAGGGCCGGCAGGAAATGCTCGGTCTTGATGAGGTCGAACGGCGGGACGTTGAAGGGCGTCCCGTAGGGTTTGAAGAACGGGTTGTCCGCGTTGGCGGCAGCGGCCGCTACGGCTGCGGGCGCTTCCGGAGCGTCTTTCTTGCAGGACATCGCGGGCAGGAGCGCAAGCCCGATGATGAAGATTATCGCGGCGTATCTAGTCATGGTTCGTCGTACCTCCTAAAGATTTATTCGGAGGGGGTCAAACCTACCTTTTGCAGCAAAAGGTAGGTTTGACCCCCTCTTATCTCAGCGCGCCGGCGGCAGGGCGTTCCAGTTGAGGATCGCGTTCCAGAGTAAGCGATGGTCCGAGCGGTTGAGGTCCCGGTGGATCGGGTTGTAGAGGAAGGCGATGACCCGGCCCTTGCCGGCCGGCAGGTCGAGGATCGCCGGCCGCCCCTCGAGCTCGTCCTCGCCCTTGACGGCGCCGCTGACGAGCATCTTGACCTCGTCCTTTTTGGCCTGCTCCTTGGGGTCTTTCGGCTTTGCGCCTTCCGCTCCCTCTTCTTCCCGATCCTCCGCCCTGAGCTTCGTGCCCCACTGGAGGACGACGCCGCGCCGGCCCGACATGGCGATATCGTAGACGGGAAGCCCGGTGCGGAAGACGGAGGTCACTTCCGGCAAGCCGTAAGCCAGCGGATGGTCGGCCCTTGTGAACTTGACCTTGAGCTCCGAGCCCGGCGTGTTGACGGCGCCCGACTTCTTGTAGACGTCCCGGACGAGCCCTCCTTCGAGGGCGATG
>Ga0315283_10006210_pt1 | contig 10633 bp, 11 predicted proteins | sample YL17G09_0_MG_FD_204541 | JGI IMG/M metagenome (GOLD analysis project Ga0315283, IMG submission 204541) | Sediment microbial communities from Yellowstone Lake, YNP, Wyoming, USA - YL17G09_0 | ecosystem: Environmental > Aquatic > Freshwater > Lake > Sediment | place: USA: Wyoming | collected...
ACGAGGATAGTAACAATCCCGAGCAGCATGATAAGAAACTGCGTCAAGCCGATCGCGGGACCCAGTCGCCCGTGAAGGCCCGGCACCAGATCGGCGAGTCCGATATAGAGAAACCCTGCCGCAGACATGGCCAGCACATAGGGCGTCGCGACCGCAAACGAGTCCAGGGCAAGCAGACCCGCAAGAGCCCCGGGAAACACCGTGGCACTCGACAGTAAATTCAAGAGCAAGGCCCGTTTCCTGGTAAAGCCGCTCTCCAAGAGAATGCCGAAGTCACCCACCTCTTGAGGAATCTCATGGGATACGATCGCCAGGCCCGTGGCGATGCCAACCGGAACGGAGACGAGAAATCCCGCGGCGATCGTGACGCCGTCCACGAAGTTGTGCAGCCCATCCCCGATCAAGATCAGGACACCGGCCGATTGATGCACGTCGCAATGTCCCAGCTCGTGGCAATGCCGCCACCGGAGTAGGCGCTCCAACAGATAGAACAAGACGAGCCCGCCGAGTAGGGCTTGCAGGCTTGCCTCGGCTCCGGCCTCTGCAATCGCGTGTGGCAGCAGTTCCAGGAGCGCAGAGGCTAACAAGGTGCCGGTCGCAAAACTGATCAACATCGGCATGAGCGACCGACGCACCCGCTCGGGGAGCAAAAGAAACAGCGCGGCAGCCCCGACAGCCCCCACGCTCGCCAGCACACTGACTCCCAGTACCCACAACAGATTCATAGCGCCGGATAATAGGGCAAGAACCATTCCTCTACAAATTCAGGCCATTCATGCGATGAGCCGTTCCGTGTCACCGGTGCCCGTCACGTTGCTGTAGCGTTTCGCAACAGCAGGGCTCATGGGAGTGGGTCATTCCTCCTCGCTTCACGAGATGCAGCGGTGGGCACCTGGCTTCTGATTTCTGTTTCTTTTCTAGTCCTTCGCTGAAGATTCCTCACCTAGTCCGCCTTCTCGCCCCTTGGCACAAAATCTGTACTACCGTGGGGCAGGAGGAGTCGCTTGCCGCGCTCAGCTATGCCATTCCAGAGTTGCAAGCCATCGGGGTGCCCAAGAGCGAACTGTCCCATGAAGCAGCAGTGGGTCCCATTGCCGAGCACGCTGCCGCGACACTCGTCCTGGGTTTCATAAAGATCGAACTGCCGGGCCTCTCTGCTGTGTTAAAGCAGCAACTTGATTGTGTGCTGGCGGCCACAGTGGGTCGCAGCCTGTAGAAGAAAGATGAGATGCCTGCTCAGAAATTCATCAAACCATGGCATGGACTATACAAGCCGAATGTCGGTACGTGGTTTCTTGCTAGTGGTGCGCTCTGGCTCATGGCGGCGGCCGCGCTGACCGGTTGCCTCCAGGGAGCCAACTACCAGCGACCAACGGTTGAGATTCCCGCAGACTGGGAGCAACTCAGCGGTCGCGATCCGAAACCCGGTGTCCCGATCAATTCGCAACAGGTCCCGAACGCCACCTGGTGGCAGGCCTTTCAGAACGAGGAATTGACCGCGCTCATCGAACGAGCGCTCGAGCACAATCATGATGTGCGCCAGGCGGCACTTCGTGTGCTGGAGGGCCGTGCCATCGTGATCAATGCCCGCGCCGGGCTCTATCCGCAGCTTAATATCCAGGGCACCTATTCACGGGTACAGATTTCTGAAAACACTGTTGCGGGGCTCGGTCTGGCAAAGGCCCGCGTCAATCCTGCAGGAGCGCCACAAACTTTTGCCAACCCGGGTCAGGGGTACGACCTCTGGAACGCCTTTGCCGACTTGCGCTGGGAACTGGACTTGTGGGGTCGGATCAGACGAGGTATGGAAGCGGCCTCGGCCGACTCTGAAGCGACCGAACACGATGCTCGTGGAGTGGCGCTTTCGCTTGTGGGGGATGTCGGCGACGCGTACTTCCGCGTGCGCGAGCTCGATGAACAGCTCAGCATCGCCGACCGCCATCTCCGAGTCAGGCAGGACTCGTTCGACTTCGTGAAGACCCGTGCCTCGGTGGGACTCGCATCGGAATTGGACGTGAAACGGGCTGAGGCACTGGTTGCGGAAAGTGCCGCGCAGGTTCCTGAATACCAGCGCCTCCGGACCATCGAGCTGCATCGGTTGGAAGTGCTCGTTGGGTCCCAGCCTGGCACGATGGACCTCCCGGCCAAACCGCTGCGGATGGTGGTGGCTCAGCCGGAGATCCCGGTCGGGCTTCCGTCGCACCTCCTCGAACGGCGGCCCGACATCCTTCAGGCAGAGCACCAGCTGGTCGCCGCCAATGCGCACATCGGCGAAGCCCGCGCCTATTTCTTCCCGGCCCTCTCGATCACCGGGCAGGGCGGTTTTCAATCCGTTGACTTTGCGAATTGGCTCACAGGGGGAAGCCGGACCTACGCCATCGGCCCGTCGATCACCCTCCCGATTTTCTACGGCGGGACCAATGTCGCGCGGCTCAATGTGGCGGAATCCCGTTACGAACAATTGTTGGAGCATTATCAACAAACGATCCTGCTGGCGTTTCGGGAAGTGGCCGACTTACTGGTCTCGATCCGGCAGCGCAGCGAGCAACTCCAGCGGCAGCGGGAACAAGTCCATGCGGCAGAAGCAACCGTGGCGCTGGCCGACGTACGGTATCGGACAGGCCTGGTGACTGTGCTCGACGTCCTCGATGCCCAACGGACCGTCCTGGCTGCCGAAACGCAGCTCGTGCAGACGGAACGCGCGCGTCTGACGGATATGATCCTGCTCTTTAAAGCGCTGGGCGGCGGTGCAGAATAATGGTTGTTCATGGAGAAATGGAAGCAAGAGCCGAAGAGGAGAGGAAGGCTGAATGGTGAGCGACGGGTGGAATGTCGTCAGGCGCTGGTGGCGGCGGGGTGTGCAGATCGCCCTGCTGGTGCTCGCGCTCGGAGGGCTGGTCTATTGGCTCAAATGGTCTCCGGTGAAGGTGACCGAACACCGGATCGAGCGAGGGAGCATCATGGCCGAGGTCATGGGCACGGGAACCCTGGAGGCGCACGTCAAAACCACGGTCAGTTCCAAAATCTCCGGGCGAATCATCGACGTGCTTGTCGATCAAGGCGATCGGGTGATCGCAGGCCAGTTGCTCGTGCGTCTCGACGGCGAAGAACTCACGCAGCAAGTCGCCATCGCCCAAGCCGATCGGGAAGTGACACAGGAGGCACTCGTTCGGCTGAACACGGACAAGGACGCGGCGATGGCGGTGTTCGATCAGGCGAAAAAAAGTCACCGGCGGGCCCACACCGCCTGGGCCAAACAGGCGGTCAGCCAGGAGGACCTGGACAAGGCGACGGAGGCCCTGGCCATCGCGCAAGCGGGGCTGGCCCGTGCTAACGCCGCCATCGCGGAGGGGCAGATGAAGCGCTTGGCGGCTGAGAAGTCGAAGCAGTATCGCCGGGCCGGCCTGGCCGACACCGAGGTTCACGCGCCGTTCGACGGGCTGATTGTGCGGCGTCAGCGTGATCCCGGCGATGTGGTGGTCCCCGGCAGTAGCATCCTCACCTTGATCTCGACCGAAGAGCTATGGATCAGCGCCTGGGTGGACGAAACGAAGATGGCTGAGGTCAACGAGGGACAGCCGGCGCGCGTCGTCTTCCGCTCGGAACCAGCCCGCTCCTTTCCCGGCACGGTGGCGCGACTGGGCCGAGAGGCTGACCGGGAAACCCGGGAGTTTCTTGTCGATGTGCGGGTGCTCCAACTGCCGAAGAATTGGGCGGTCGGTCACCGTGCCGAGGTGTATATCCAAACGACGCGCAAGGACGACGCGGTACTGATCCCCGCCAAATATCTCATCCGGCGGGATGGCCAGGCTGGCGCGTTTATGCGCAGCGACGGCCATGCCGAGTGGCGGGTCCTTCACATCGGACTCCGCAGCAAGGACATGATGGAGGTCACCGATGGCCTTGAACCAGGAGAAACGGCCATCACGCCTATCGACCCCGGCAACACCTTGCAGGACGGTCACAGGATCACGCCATGAACCTCGCCACGAAAGATATCCGGCACGACCTGGGCCGTTTCACCATGACGACGATCGGCGTCGGAATGTTGCTGATGATCGTCATGGGAATGGCGGGAATGTACCAGGGATTCATCGTCGAAGCCTTGCTGGTGGTGGACCGGATCGGGGCAGACCTCTGGATTGTGCAGCGGGACACGAGGGGACCGTTTGCGGAACTGTCTCGTGTGCCACCCAATCTCGTTCACCGGGCCTTAGCCGTCCCCGGCGTCCAGTCGGCGAGGGAGTTCGTCTACCACACGATTCAGCGACAGCACGACGGAACACCATTCCGCATGGCCGTCCTCGGCCTCGGGTGGCCCGGCGACAAGGGAGAATGGCTGCCGTTGAGTGCTGGGCGGCCTCTCGTCCAGAATCACTTCGAGATGATCGCCGATCAGTCGCTCGGCCTCCGCGTGGGTGAGCGCATCACTCTCGGCAAGGACACGTATAGGGTGGTGGGGATCACCACGGGCATGACCAGCTCGGGTGGTGAGGGAATTGGATTTTTCACCGCCAGGGATGCGCAGGCGATTCAGTTCGACGCGCCGGGCGAGGCCGTCCGCTTGGAGCGGGCATCCCGGCTGGTCCGTGGGGAGCGCACCGACGTCGGCGCACAACAGCCGCTGACGGTCGTCGCGCAGGCGGCCAAGCCGAGCGCGGAATTGTCGGAGATCGCGGCGCCACAGTTGAGCGCCGTGATCGTGACGCTGGCTCCCGGCGCCGACGCTCGGCAAGTCGTCTCGATCATTGCCGGCTGGAGCGATGTGTCGGTGTACACGCAGGACGACCAGCGTGAATTGGCGCTTCGAGCAGTGGACAAGCCCCGCAGGCAACTCGGGCTGTTCCGGATCTTGTTGACCGGCGTCAGCGCCATCATCATGGCGCTGATCCTCTATACCCTCACCATGGAGAAGGTCCTCTCCATTGCGCTTCTCAAAATCATCGGGGCGCCGAGTCGGGTCATTCTGGGACTCATTCTGCAGCAGGCGTTGCTGCTGGGTCTCCTGGGGTACGGCGTCGCGTATCTGGTGGGACTATGGGTCTTCCCGAGGTTCCCGAGGCGAGTGGTGCTGACCGAAGGCGATCTCCTCCAGTTGGCGCTGGTGGTGGCCGTCATCTCTGCCGCGTCAAGCGCGTTGGGAATCTGGAAGGCGATGCGAATCTCGCCGAATGAGGTATTGTCGTCGTGACAGCGGCACGCGTGAAATCCCCTGTCGTCATCGAGACGCGCGGGCTGACCAAGGTATATGGCAGCGGCCATACGGAGGTCGTCGCCATGCGGGAGGTCAGCATGCAGGTTCGGCAAGGCGAACTCGTCGCGCTGCTCGGTCCGAGCGGATCGGGCAAGAGCACCTTTCTGACCGCCGTCGGCCTGATCAATCCTCCGACTTCCGGGCAAGTGTTGATCCGCGGGCAGTTGGTGTTCGACGGGCCGGTGGCGCATACGAATCTGAGAACGTTCCGCGGCCGCAACATTGGATTCGTCTTCCAGAAATCGCACCTGATCCCCTTTCTGACCGCGGTACAGAATGTACAAATCGCCCTGGAGGTCAACGGAGAAACTCCTCGTGCCGCCCGGACACGGGCGATGGAATTACTGAACTATCTCGGAATTGCCGAGCGGAGCGACAATCTGCCGTCGATGTTGTCGGGCGGTGAGCAACAGCGGGTCTCGATCGCCAGGGCGCTGGCCAACCGTCCCGGCGTGATTCTCGCCGACGAGCCGACCGCCTCCCTCGACAGCCGTCTGGGACGGCAGGTCATGGAACTCTTCGCGCAGGTCGCCCACGACCAGGGCGCAGGGGTCATCGTCGTGACGCACGACCATCGTGCGTTGGATCTGTTCGATACGATCTTCGAGATGGAAGACGGCAGGATACGTCAGCAGCGTCAACCACAAGATCGGCAGGTGACCGAGGGTGTGGGAGACGGGCGGTTCCCCACCGTGGCACAAGCCGTGCCGTCTGCAAAGGCACCAGAATCGTCTGGAGATTGAGCGTGGACTTGGGCGCGTCTCCCATCGAGAGCAGAGAGTCAATGCACCCCGAACAGTACCGCTGCGTATAGAGGAAGAGACGATCATGCCCATGACTGCACTATTCCAGTGGCTCTTTGCCGGGCTGGCGCTGCTCGCCATCGCGCCTGCCCAGGCCGACACCGACCCTCTGAAGAGTCCGCAATACTGCGGTGGGTGCCACACGCGTATCTTCGAGGAATGGAAGTCCTCGGCGATGGGCAAGGATTTAGAAAACCCCATCGTGTATCAGTTCTATACCGGCACCAACGGCACGGGTGAGAAGGATGGCGTCGGTTACCAGGGCATGCACCCGGGCAAGGCCGGCGACTGCGCCGATTGCCACGTACCGCAACTGGTGTTGAACGAGCATACACAGGGCCGGGACGTGGATCTGGGCGTGGCCATGAAGGGGAAGCGGGATCACGGCATTTCCTGCAACTTTTGCCACACGGTGGAACACGTCAATCTCGAAAAGGGCGCGGACGGGCGCTATCGCACGCGCATCTTCGAGACGGTGACGCTCGACGAATCCGGCGCGAAGCTCGGGCCGATCAAGGGTAGCACCTCGCCGGCGCATCCGACCCGATTTAGTGCGCTCCACCAGGACTCCAAGCTGTGCGGCGCCTGTCATTTGAACCAGGAGAAGTTCCTGTCCATTTCCACTTACGACGACTGGAAGCAAGCTTTCGAGTCCGGCAAGACCAAGGACACTTGTCAGAGTTGTCACATGCCTCAACACCAGGGTGAAGTGGAAGTGGCCGTGGGCGGCCCCAAGCGCAGCGGCGTGCGCGCGCACACCTTCATCGGGGCCCGCGACTCCGGGCTGCTGGAGCAGGCACTGGCGCTGGACGTGGCCGCACAGGCGGTCGGCGGCGTGCTGACGGTGCAGACCATGGTCGAGAATGTCGGCGCGGGCCACCGGGTACCCGGCTCCGGCCCCATCCGCAACGTCATCCTCAAGGTGGACGTGACCGATGAGCAGGGCAAGCCCCTGGAATATGCCGGTGATCCGCGCGGCCTGCTACCGCCGCTGGCGGGCATGGGTCACCCCAAGACCAAGAAGCGGGACGCGCAAGACTGGGCCGGCATGCCGGGGAAGATGTACGCCAAGGTCTATCAATCGGCGATCATGCCGAATGGCCACACGATGGTCGGCGTGGGCGGCTTCGCAGCAGACCGTATTCTGTTCGACAGCACGCTGGAACCCAAGAAACCAGATCGGACGAGCTTCACGTTCACGCTGCCGGCGGACTACCGTGGCACGGTGACGGTGTCTGCCCGACTGGTCTATCGTTGGGCCTTCAAACCTCTGACTGACAGTAAGGGCTGGACGCTGGATGACCGGCCCATGAAACAGGTGCAACAGACGATACGCGTTAAGGGTTGAAACACTCTGCGTACGATATAGACGAATCATCCTGTACGCCGTAGGATGCACAGATCTCGTTCCTTACATGAAGGAGTGACCAGATGCCTGATCCGAAATTTACTAAACCGTGGCATGGCGTGCCCCGCGAATCCATCGATTGGCGCCCGACCGTCAACGACGAGGCCTGCATCGGTTGCGGCACCTGCGTGACCGGCTGCGGCCGCCTGGTCTATCGGTTCGACTATGACCGCAAGAAGCCGGTCGTCGCCGATCCGCTCAACTGCATGGTCGGATGCACCACCTGCGCTAACAGTTGCCCGACCCATGCGATCAGCTTCCCGCCGTTGTCTATCGTGATGGACATGGAGAAGCAGCCGACCGTGCGGCATGCCATCGAGGATGATCTGATCGCACGGCGGGAGCAGCTCGCGTGGCAGGACCGGATTCCGCACCCGGACCGATTGGTCCAGTTGGTGGTCGATAAGATGACCCGCGCCGGTTCAAACAACTTAGTCGTCACTTTGCGGCCTCAGAGTGACGCCGATTGCCTGTGCCAGTTCGTGCCCGGTCAATATCTGGAGCTGCGGGTGCCGGAGAGTCCATGGATGTCGCGCGCCTATTCCATCGGCAATGCGCCTCATGAAGGTGGAGCCGTCGAACTGCAGCTTCGCCGGGTGGAGGGAGGCCGCTTCAGCACCTGGGCGTTTGAGAAGATGAAGGTGGGCGACGTGGTGACCGCTCGCGGTCCACTTGGCACGTTTCGCATCCGTTCTCCGCTCAGCACCCCGCTCCTCTTCGTCGCCCGAGGAACAGGGTTCGCGCCGATCAAGGCCATGATCGAACAACAATTAAGACTAAATCCGGCCCGTGAGATGCTCCTGTTTTGGGGCGTGACGGACACGGGCGATTTCTATGATCTGGAAGAGCTCACGGCCTGGGCCGCATCGGACTCGCACTTTCGGGCCACCCTGACGGCACGACATGATTCCCTCGGATTTCGCGCGCCGGTTGGTCTGAGATTTCACAAGGGTACAGTCTACGAAGCGCTCGCGGAGAGCGAACTGGATCTCCGGTCGCGGGATGCCTATGTCGCGGGACCGTCCAAAACGGTAGCTGCGGTTGTCGAGGTCCTGCTCAAGAAGGAGGTTCCCCTTGAACGTGTCCTCGTCGACTCATACGGCATTTGATGCGGTACCCCATGCGTGCTTCGACATCAACCAATAGTAGATAGCGCCTCCGCGATGAACGCACGACGAGTACTCACGATTGATAGCAATGAAGCCGTTGCTTCGGTCGCCTACCGGACGATCGAGGTGATCGCCATCTATCCGATCACGCCCGCCTCCGCGATGAGCGAACTGGCCGACGAGTGGGCGGCGCAACAGCAAACGGATCTCTGGGGAACCGTTCACAAGATTGCGCAGATGCAGTCGGAAGGCGGAGCCGTCGGCCATCAAAGCCGGCATGGCCGTGGCGCATGCGGTGCAGTTGGTGTCGTCGCTACTCCATGGAGGACAGCATGAACCTCACGCGGTGTCCAGATCCGGCGGCCTTTGAGCGAGCCAACTATATGCGGGTCTTGCACGGCGGGCATCCGTGAGATAGGAGCAGGATGCGTGAGCCTGGCGTCCAGGGAGAAACCAACGGTCTTAAGAACTGAGCCTCAAGGGCGTCATGATCTATCGTGATGGGAGAGGATCTACGCAAGTGCTCGATCTTGGGCTCGGCGAGAAGACGTATCACTATGATCATGCATCCAGAAATGATCCGAATGAGTGCAACGTATGACGCCTGAGGCTTATGACTCTCGGTCTCCAATGAAACCCACCGCCCTGCGAGAGTATGCACCCCTGGTCAAACGGGTCCGCTCAGCCGTGAGCGAGGTTCGTGAGGTGAGCCTGTGTCTGCATGAGATTACGGCAGCAGGCAGGACCTATGATCTCATGCGAATCATCCTGGGAAGAGGCGCGCCGCGGCGGGTGTTGCTGTCTGCCGGCATTCATGGCGATGAGCTCGCTGGAGTTGACGCGCTGTGCGAATGGCTTGAAACGCGAGCCTATGTGAAGTTTCTTCAGCGGTGGGACATCACGATGCTACCGTGCATCAATCCGTGGGGCTATGAGTATGGAACACGTGAAAACAGTGACGGACTCGATTTGAACCGGGAGTTCCACTCGTCACACCCGCCGCAGGAAGTCCTGTTCGTTCAGTCGGTGCTGCAACAACGGTTTGATCTGAGCCTGGAGCTCCACGCAGATGAGGATAGCCCTGGCTATTACCTGTATGAGACCGTCCAGCCTGGAGCAGATATCGGACACCGCGTGCTCGAACGAATTCGCACGAGTATGCCCGTGAATCTCGATGCGACAATTGACGGGAAATCAGCCGATGGCGGAGTCATCGCGAGGCCCCGCACACCTGGAAATCACACATGGTGGCCCATGGCGCGGTACGGATTCGCTCGTGGGATTCCCTGTTCCCTGACTTTGGAGGCAGGTCAGTCGACGCGACGAGTACGGGTTCAGGCCCATCTCCAGGCGATCGAGGCGGCGTTAGGTCTCTGCTCCTTCTGAATTTACCCGTGACCGCTGTGGAGAGGCAGAATCGTGACGATGCCGATGTCGCGACTGTATTTCCAATCTTCAGGCGGCAAGATGAGCTTGGATCATTCAAAAGCTCGGCTAGAAGCGAGTCTGAACAGACGATCTCTCGAGCGGGATTCTCATCTCCCAAATACCCATAGATTCTCTCGCACTTGACTCATCAAGAAATGTTGTTATGATGCAAGCATGACGACGACGATCAAGCAGCGAGATACAGGCGTAAGTTTCTTTCATGCCCTATCGGACGTCACGCGACTGGAGATCATGGAGCGCCTGAAAGAGGGTGAGCAATGTGTGTGCGACCTCACCGAGGCCCTGAAGACCGGGCAGTCGCGCCTATCCTTTCATCTGAAAGTGCTCAAGGATGCAGGTCTGATCACGGATCGTCCAGAGGGTCGATGGACGTATTATGCCCTGAATAGAGAAGGCCTTGAGGAATTGGAATCGGTGGTTCAATCATTACAGGGCTCACGTCCAAGGGTGGGCTCCTCCTCCCGTTGTCGGTAGTTTTTGTGGCGATGAGCACTCAACATTCGTTGATCCGTAGAAGGAGTGCGCGATGAACAGCCAAGAGATCAAAGAGATTGTGAAGGCCGAGTATGGGCAGGCGGCGTTGCAGGCGAAACGAGGAGGCAGTTCCTGC
>Ga0315283_10006213_pt1 | contig 10632 bp, 12 predicted proteins | sample YL17G09_0_MG_FD_204541 | JGI IMG/M metagenome (GOLD analysis project Ga0315283, IMG submission 204541) | Sediment microbial communities from Yellowstone Lake, YNP, Wyoming, USA - YL17G09_0 | ecosystem: Environmental > Aquatic > Freshwater > Lake > Sediment | place: USA: Wyoming | collected...
GGCGGCCAGAGTGAAACGCGCAAAATGATACTTCTCAAATAGAGTAGTTCCATACTCAAAAAAGAACCCGCCCGTCAGGCGGGTTTTTTTATGGTGCGAAAAGAAAAGTGCTTGGAAAATCGCTTCCGATTCGTATCATATTGAAAATGATAGTCAATATCAATAAGGATTGACATGAAATCGGCTGAGGCGACTTTTATTGAGTTCTTATCCCGCAATGGGTTACGCATGACGGGACAGCGCCGGGCAATACTGGATGCGTTCCATCGATCCCAGCGACACTTGTCGGTTGAAGAAATCTACGACATAGTCAGGCAGTCCGGCGCCGGCATCGGGATTGCCACCGTTTGGCGGAACATGAAGCTGATTCTGGCGGCTGGATTGGCTGAGGAACATCATTTTCTGGACGGTCGGATTCGCTACGAGCAAAGAGCTCCGCGAGCTCACGGCCATATGGTCTGCACATCCTGCGGGCGGCCGGTGGAATTCGACCTGGGGCAGGTTTCACCGTTCTTGCGCCAAGTAGCCAAGGCCAATAGTTTTGCGGTCGAGGACGTCAAGATTTCGCTGTTCGGCAAGTGCTTCCTCTGCTTGGGTAAAACGAGGGGCGATCGGAAAACCGGCCGCCATGAATGACTCGATGGCAACCGGCGCCGGCGATAGCGGAGGGACCTTGATGATGCCGACGGCATCAACCTCCGCAGCGCCGCGGCGGATAATACTGGTTGGCAACCCCAACGTCGGCAAGTCGGTCATCTTTTCGCTGCTCACCGGGCAATATGTCACCGTCTCCAATTATCCCGGTACGACGGTGGAGGTCACTCGGGGGCGGGCCAAAGGTTTGTCCGGCGCGGCGGAAATCATCGACACTCCGGGGATACTGTCGCTGGCGGCGTCATCAGAGGATGAACAGGTGACGCGCGATGTTATCCTGGACTCGGATAATCCGGTTATTCTGCAGGTGGCCGACGCCAAGAATCTTCGCCGTAGTCTGCTGATCACCATGGCTCTGATCGAAATGGGAGTGCCGATCCATCTCAACCTGAATATGGTTGATGAAGCGGCGGATCGGGGTGTCCATGTTGACCGCCGGAAGCTATCGGCGCTTTTGGGAATGGGGGTCACCGAAACGGTGGCGACACAGCGGCAGGGGGTGGAGCGCCTTAAACATGGGATAATGCAGGCGCGCCCCAGCACCATGCAACTTGACTATGGAGAACCTCTGGAGAGGGGGATTTCCGAGCTGATGGAGCTTTTGTCCATGAATAGCTCTCCGTCTCGGCTTGGCGCGATTTTGTTACTATCGGGCGATAGTGGAGCCCAGCCGTTGCTGGAAGATATGGACGTAGCCTCCAGGGCTCAGGCCATCGTGGATCGCTGCGGGGATGAACTAAAGGGAGAGCCTATCGACGAAATCGACCGCCGCCGACAGGCGGCGGTCGATGACATTACCCGTCAAGTGGTGACGACCAGCGGTGACGGCGGTGACGGCTTTCGAAGCCGACTGGGGCGCATGATGCTCCATCCGCTTTGGGGGGCGCCGGTTCTGGCGGCGATATTATATGTCACCTATCAATTCGTCGGTGTTTTTGGCGCCGGAGTTTGCGTCAATTTCCTCGAAACGACCGTCTTCAGCGGATATATTAATCCCTTCCTGGCAAAAATTTGTGGCTTCATCCCCTGGCCTTTTTTGCGGGATTTGCTGGTTGGTCAATACGGCGTCTTCACCATGGCGCTGACCTATGCCGTGGCGATTGTCCTGCCGGTGGTCGGCACGTTTTTTATCATCTTCGGCATCCTTGAAGACAGTGGATATCTTCCCCGGCTGGCGTTCATGGTCGACCGGATATTCCGTCTCATGGGGCTAAACGGCAAGGCGGTCTTGCCGATGATTCTGGGGCTGGGATGCGACACCATGGCTACCCTAACGTCGCGCATTCTGGAAACCAAAAAGGAGCGGGTGCTGGTGACCCTGCTTCTGGCGCTCGGCGTACCCTGCTCGGCCCAGCTGGGAGTCATTCTGGGCATGCTGGCCGGGTTGTCGTTTATGGCGACCGCGATTTGGGCGGGCACGGTGATCGGAATCCTCTTTCTGGTTGGATTCATCTATTCGCTTCTCTTCGCCGGGAAACGATCCGACTTTATCCTGGAGGTTCCGCCCCTGCGATGGCCGCAACTATCGAATATTGCGATCAAGACTTTTGCCCGAATCGAATGGTATTTAAAAGAGGCGGTGCCGCTCTTTATTCTGGGTACCCTGGTATTGTTCTTTCTTGATTACTTCAAGGCGCTGACGGCGCTCGAGACGGCGCTGGCGCCGCTGATATCACATTTCGTCGGCCTGCCCAAGGAGGTTACCGGTCCCTTTCTGATCGGCTTCCTGCGCCGCGACTATGGCGCGGCTGGCCTGTTTGTGCTGGCCCGCGACGGGGTCCTCGATCCAATTCAGATTGTCGTGTCGCTGGTGATCATCACCCTCTTCGTCCCTTGCGTGGCCAACTTCTTCATCATCATCAAGGAGCGGGGTCTGAAGACGGCGCTGGCGATGTCGGCGTTCATATTCCCGTTTGCCTTTGCGGTCGGCGCGGCTCTTAATTATATCCTGCGGGGGCTGGGAGTGTCGCTATGACGATTCTCTGTCCAGCCTGCGGTCTCGAATTCGACGACAGCCGGCCGGTGCCTTGCCGGTCATGTCCGATGAAAACCAGCTGCGCCTTCGCTTGTTGCCCGCGGTGCGGCTATAAGACGATTGTATCCTCGCCGACGACCGATAGGATCACCCGTATTCTCAAGAACTGGTTTGGAGGTGAACGTGGCCGGACATGATCTTAGTGAAGAGATTCTGGAAGCGATGTGGGTCCGGGATAAGGAACGAACCCGGCAGCTTGAGATTCTGACCACGGGGGACGGGCCGGAAATCGAGGCCGCCTATCAGCGGTTGCTGGCGAACGGGATGATTCGCCACCTGAGCGATGGTTACGCGTTGACCGGCGATGGTGAAGCGGCGGCGGCCGAACTGGTGCGGCGGCACCGCCTGGCCGAACGTCTCTTTCATGACGTCCTCGGTTTTTCGGATGTTGATTCCCATCGGATGGGATGCAGCCTGGAGCATTTCCTCGAGGAGGATACGACCGACGCCGTCTGCAGTTTTCTCGGACACCCGCCGGTTTGCCCTCATAATAAGCCGATTCCACAGGGAAAATGCTGCCGCGAGCGCAAGGTCCAATTCGCTCCGGTCATCGTCCGGCTCTATGATCTGGCGGCCGGCCGAAAGGCGCGCGTCATGTTTGTCCGAGCCGAAGACCATATCGTTTCCGATCGCTTGTCGTCGCTGGGGATCTATCCGGGGCAAATCATTCGCCTGCATCAGAAGCTGCCGTCGTTCTTGGTTCAGATAGACCAGGCCGAGATCGGGCTGGAGGCGGCGGTGGCCCAGGGCATTTTTGTGCGGCCGGTGACGTAAGCGATCTTCCCGATACCGATTGACACTCCCGCTCGAACGGCGCTATATTCCCTTCATATGGCGAGCCAGTCATGATTACAGGCAATCGCTTCATCATCGGCCAGTACCGACCGGGCGGGGAGTTTCTGCACCGTCTTGATCCCCGAACCAAGGTTATCATGGTGGCGGCGGTGATGGTCACGGCCTTACTGGCGACCGACCTGTCGCTTTATGCGGCTATGATTGCGATTCTGCTGGTCCTGCTGATCTCCTGCCGTCTGGGATGGGGATTGATTTTTCGGAATTTGCGCCCGGTCGTCTGGTTTGTGCTGTTCACGGCCGGTTTTCACTTGTTGTTTTCCGGCCGAAATGATCCCGAGGTCGCGTTTGCTCTCGGTTCGCTGACGGTAAGTCGAACGGCGCTGATGCTGGCGCTGACCTTTTCCGCTCGTATCCTGATTTTCGTGTTGGCGACCTTCGTGGTGTCGCTGACGACGTCTCCCGTGGCGCTGTCCGAGGCGGTCGTGTCGCTGCTGCTGCCGCTTCGGTGGCTGAAGGCGCCGGTCTACGATCTGGGGATGATTCTTTTCATTGCGTTGCGGTTTATTCCGGTTCTGGCCGATGAGATCGAGACGATCCGCAAAGCTCAACAGATTCGAGGATACGGTTTGTCAGGCGGCCTGCGCGCCCGGATCAAATCCTCGATGGCGCTGATTCTGCCGGTTTTCTTTTCGGCCCTAAGGCGAGCCGATGACCTGGCGGTGGCGATCGATACCAGGGGATACAAGAGCGGCCGCCCGCGCAGCTCGCTGGAGCCGCTCCGTTTCGCCGCGGCCGATTACGCCGTGCTGGCGATGACCCTTCTGACCTCGTCGGCCTTCATCGCCGCCGGAAGGATGATCGGATGACGGCCAGAAACATCAAGCTTGTGCTTCGATATGACGGGACCGAATTCGCCGGATGGCAGTACCAGCCGCGCCAGCGGACAGTCCAGGGGGAAGTGCAGGCGGCCATCCGAAAGCTGACCGGAAAGACGGTGACGCTGTATGCCGCCGGTCGAACGGACGCCGGCGTTCATGCGCTGGGGCAGGTGGTCAACTTCACGACCGACAGCCCGCTGCCGGTAAAAAAGTACCGGGACGGGTTGAATTTTTATCTTCCAGATGATATATTGGTGCACACGGCCGAAGAGGCGCCGGAGAGCTTCCATGCCCGGTATGGCGCAATCTATCGTCATTATCGGTATCTGATCGACAGCGACCGTTCGCCGCTCCATCGTAAACGGCGCTGGGAAGTCGGCCATGAACTGGACCTGGGTGCGCTGAAGGCCGCCGCCGACCATATTCGCGGCGAGCATGATTTTTCGACCTTTTGCGTGGTATCATCGAGACTGAAGGACAATCGCTGTCTGGTGTATGAATCATGTTGGAGAGCGGAGGACGCTCTTTGGACGTATGAGATCATCGGCAACCGCTTCCTGCACACGATGGTTCGCTCGCTGGTCGGCTTAATGATAGAAGTGGGGCGGGGTGCCCTGACGATGCGTCAATTTAAATCGATTTTCGTCTCCGGCGATCATACCGCCGTCACTCATGTGGCGCCGGCGCGGGGGTTGTGTCTGGTCGCCGTGGGATATGAAAAGGAGCTATAGATGAAGTTTTTTATTGATACGGCCAACCTGGAGGAGATTCGGCAGGCGGCTGCAATGGGGGTTTTGGACGGGGTCACGACCAATCCGACGCTGATGTCCAAGGAAAAGGGTTCGTACCGGGAGATTCTCAAGGAAATCTGCGCCATCGTACCGGGATCGGTGTCGGCCGAGGTGGTGGCCGTCGACGCCGCCGGGATGATCCGCGAGGGGAAAGAACTGGCCAAGATTGCCGACAACATCACGGTTAAGATCCCGACCATTCTGGAAGGCCTGAAGGCGATCAAGGCGCTGAGCAGCGAGGGGATTCAGATCAACGCCACGCTGGTGTTTAATCCGATGCAGGGGTTGTTGGTCGCCAAGGCCGGGGCCACTTACGCTTCGCCGTTTGTCGGGCGCCTGGACGATATCGGCCATGACGGCATGGAACTGGCGGAACAACTGGTCACGATCTATGAAAACTACGGCTACGCGACCGAGGTGCTGGTGGCTTCCGTTCGCACCACCCAGCATGTCATCCAGGCGGCGCTGATGGGGGCGCATGTCTGCACCATGCCGTTCAAGGTGATCAGTCAGCTCATTAAACATCCTCTGACCGATATCGGCCTGCAGCAATTTCTGGCCGACTGGGAAAAGGTGAACAAGGGATAATATGATCGCACGGTATACGCTGCCCGAAATGGGGGCGATCTGGACCGACGAAAGCAAATTTCGAACCTGGCTGGAGGTTGAATTGGCCGTTTGCCGGGCGCTGACCGAAAAGGGAATGATTCCGGCCAAAGCCCTGCGGGTCATCGAGAAGAAAGCGGCCTTCGACCCGAAACGGATAGAGCGCATCGAAGCCAAGGTCAATCACGATGTCATCGCCTTTCTGACCTCGGTGGCCGAACATGTCGGCCCGGAGGCGAAGTATATCCATTTTGGCCTGACCTCGTCCGACGTGCTGGATACGGCCTTGGCGTTGCAGCTGAAGCAGGCGACGGCGCTGATTGACCAGAAACTGGTCCGGGTGCTGGCCCTGATTCGATCGCTGGCGCGGCGCCACCGCATGACGCCGATGATAGGCCGGACGCACGGCGTTTTCGCCGAGCCGACGACTTTGGGACTCAAGTTTGCGGTCTGGTATACGGAGCTGAGCCGGGGGCGGCGGCGATTTTTGGCGGCGGCGGATGAAGTTGCCGTCGGCAAAATCTCCGGCGCGGTCGGCAATTTCGCCAACTTGGATCCCGTGATTGAGGAGAAGGTCTGCCGGCGATTGAAGCTGAAACCGGCCGCCGTCTCGACCCAGATCGTCCAGCGCGACCGACACGCGGCGTTTGTGACCTCGCTGGCGCTGGTGGCGTCGTCGCTGGAGAAATTCGCCACGGAGATCCGCAACCTGCAGCGGAGCGAGATCGGCGAGCTGCAAGAGGGGTTTGCCAAGGGGCAGAAGGGGTCATCGGCCATGCCCCACAAGCAGAACCCGATCACGGCCGAGCGGGTGGCCGGTCTGGCCAGGGTTATGCGGGGCAACGCCCTGGCGGCGATGGAAAACATCTGCCTCTGGCACGAACGAGACATTACCCATAGCTCGGTGGAACGGATCATCATCCCCGACAGCTGCATCCTGATCGATTATGTCCTTCAGAAATTCATCGATATCATGGATAAGCTGGTGGTGAACCGGAAACGGATGCACGACAACATCTACCTGACTGGCGGCCTGGTCTTCTCGCAGCGCCTGTTACTAAAGCTGGCGGGACCGGCCGGCAGTCGCGAGGCGGCCTACGCCATGGTGCAGGAAAACGCCCTGAGGGCGCACCAGGGCGAGGGGTGCTTCAGCGATTTGGTGCAGTCCGACCGCCGCATCAGGGCGCTTTTGTCCAAGGCGGAAATCGAGGATTGCTTTACGCTCGACTACTACCTGCGCAACGTCGCCAAGATTTTTGCCCGGGTGTTTCGATGAGAATCGCCAGTGAGGGATATCCCTTCATCGTCGGGCCGCTCGTGCCCGGTGTGATCCTGGCCGGGCTTTACCCGATGCATCAGCGGGAATGGCTGCTCGTGCTGGGCGCCGTTCTTATTTTGGCGGCCTTTGCCTGCCTGGGCTTTTTCCGCAATCCGACCCGGCGGATTCCCTCGGAGGAGTCGGTTGTGCTGAGTCCGGCGGACGGCAAAGTACTGCAAATCGTCGACGTCACCGACGAGTATGTCGGCTGCGCCAAACGGGTCGATATTTTTCTCTCCGTCTTTGACGTTCATGTGAACCGCATACCGGCGACGGGGACGATCGAGTTCGTGCACCATAGTCCGGGCAAGTTTATTTCGGCTTTCAAGGACAAGGCCTCGACCGACAACGAGCGGATCGACATCGGCATTCAGGGGAGCCGGGGCCGGATTCGGGTGGCGCAGATCGCCGGCATCATCGCGCGGAGGATTATTTGCAGGGTGAAACCGCAGGACCTGGTCAGGGCCGGGCAACGATATGGCCTGATCCGGTTTGGATCGCGAGCGGAAATTACCTTTCCTGATACATTTGCTCCGGTTGTCAGGCCGGGCGAACATGTCAAGGGAGGGGAGACGATTATCGGAAGGTTGATTGAGCATGCCTAACTATCGCCCCATTTTTCCCAATATCTTCACGGCCGGGAGTATCTTCTGCGGCTTTCTGTCGCTGATTTCCGCCGCCGAGGGTGAACCGACCCATGCCGCCTGGCTTATCATCCTGGCCGGCTTTCTGGATGGTCTGGACGGCAAGGTCGCCCGCCTATCGGGCGGGACTTCGGAGTTGGGGAAAGAGCTCGATTCCTTAGCCGACTTCATCTCCTTCGGAGTGGCGCCGGCTTTCCTGGTATATTCTTTTAAACTCAACGTCCTGGGGAAATGGGGCTGGATCATAGGCATGGTCTATATCACCGCCGCGGGCTACCGTCTGGCTCGATTTAACCTGCTGGCGACGTCGGATGAAAAGCGGCATTTTTTGGGTCTGCCGGTCCCGGCCGCCGGATTGGCGCTGGCCAGCTTTGTTATTTTCTGCTTTAACATTTGGGGAGCGGTGGAGTACGGCGAATATCTGATTTCGATGATGATCGTCTTCTCGGCGTTGATGGTGTCGCAGATCGAATATGAGGCCGTGCCCGACAATTTCAACACGCGCGAGAATCGGGTGAAATTCCTCTATATCGTGGTTCTGGCGCTGGCGGCGCTGATTCGTCCTCGACTATTGATGTTTCCGATTTTTGCCTTTTACGTGATCACGGGGATTGTCAAGGAATCAGTGCGGATGATCAAGCTGGCGACCACGGGCCACAACGATCAGGGCGACCCGGATGGTGGTGATGATGACCCGTCCTCGGGCGGCGGCGGCCGGTATCGAAAGGATAACACGGAAGAATGAGCGCGGGGCGATCATCGCTCAAGTCTATTGAGAGGCACGGCGTCCAAAATATCGATTGCCCAGGGGGATGAGAAATAGTATACTTTTCAGCCGGAGCCGGATGATCCCAGAGAGAATGGCCTGCGTTCGTTGCGATGGCCGGGAGACTCCGGGGGAATGGCGTCGATGGCGGCCTGATGGACCGCTTCGAACCGAGAGCGGGAGAAAAGCGTGAAAAAGCGCGAAGTCGTTTTCATCGTCACGGCCCTGATTCTGGGGGCCGTCGTCGGCGGCGTCATCGGTGACATCATCGGTACGTATTTGCCGCCGGGAGCGGCCAAGACGCTCTTCTCCAAATCGATTCAGATCGGGCTGGATGCCACCCGGATTGACCTGTATGCCATCAGCCTGACTTTCGGATTGATGGTGAGAATCAACTTTGTGTCGGTTTTGACCGTAATACTGGTGATAGTCTATTTCCGCTGGTGGTATCTATAGAACCGCCCGGTCGAAGGAGCTGAATATGTTTAGTGGCATTGGGATGCAGGAACTGCTCTTGCTCTTCTTGGTGGTCCTGCTGTTCTTCGGGGCCAAGAGAATTCCCGATATCGCCGCCGGGTTGGGACGAGGCATTCGGGATTTCAAGAAGGCCCTCAAAGACACTCAGGATGAAATATCCAAAGACAAGCCTGCCGACGACAAACCGGAAGATAAGCGATGATAAGCTTTGGCGATGACGATGCGGCGCGGGTCGTGGCGATTTTGCAGGCCGGAGCATATACCTTTCATAATGACCATTACCGCATCCGCCTGGAGAATCGTGAGGAACGGCGCTTGTTGACCCTGGAGATTTTCCCCAGGATTCTCCTGGGCCATAAGGAGGGGATGCTGGTTGTGGTCTACACCGCCAGCGCCCACCTGCAGCTGCATAATTGCTCCGGATATGTCTGTTCCGATGAGCTGGGCGAGGTGACCTTTATCGCCGAAACCAATGGGACCTTATCGGGCCTCGTGGTCGAGCAGGGGGCGGGGTGCTCGCTCTATGCCGGGATGGACCGGTCGCTGATCTCCTCCGATTTCACCAAACTGGGGGTGGAAGTGATGTTGTCGGGGGTGGCGTTGTCGCTGGCCGAAGAGATCATCAATCCGCCGGAGAAAGACGGCCAGGAGGGATAAGAAAAGCCGCCCGTAGGCGGCCGGTTTTCCGATATGCCGCGGGGAGCCGATCATGGCTCCCCGCTTTGTTTCCGTCAGATGGTCACTTTCTTGGCCGCCCCGAAGGAATCGACGAAATCGGCCACCGCCATTCTGATCTCCGACGCTTTCTGATACCGGTCCAGCGGATTCTTCTTGAGCGCCCGGGCCACGATATGATCAAAAATCAGGGGGAGATTCTCATTGATGGAAGAGGGCGGCGGCGGATCATCATTGATAATGCTGTAAATCAGCGAGGTGAGGTTCTCTCCCTTGAACGGCCGCCGGGAGGTCAATAATTCGTAGATCACGACTCCCAGCGAGAAGATGTCGCAACGGCGGTCGACGACTTTGCCCTGCAGCAATTCCGGCGCGATATAGTTGGGCGTGCCCATGGCGATGCCGGTCCGGGTCATTGACGATGAGTCGACCCGGGCGATGCCGAAATCCATCACCTTGATCGAATAGTCGGACAGCACCATAATATTGGCCGGCTTAATATCCCGGTGGACGATGCCCTGGTCGTGGGCGTATTCCAACCCCTGACAAATCTGGCTGACGATACCGGCGATGATCTTGTACGAAAAGCGCACCTGCTTCTTGATGAGCCGATCGAGCGTCTGGCCTTCCAGATATTCCATGGCGATGTATTGCAGGTCGCCCTCGGTCCCGACATCATAGATGGTGACGATATTGGGGTGCGACAGCTTGCCGGCCGACTGCGCTTCACGGAAGAGGCGATCGCGGAGTTCCGCCATCTCGGACTGGTCGCTCACGAAATCGAGTCGGATGGTCTTCAGCGCCACCGGTCGGTTGATGGCTGGATCGATGCCCCTGAAAACCGTTCCCATGGCGCCCTTGCCCAGAATGTCGACCACTTGGTACCGGCCCAGGTGCGATATCCGGTCGGAGTCGCTCAGGGCGGTGGGGGCCGGTCGCGGAGGCATCGGCAAATCGGGGGGAGCCTCTGCCGCCGGCGGAGTCATGGCGCGG
>Ga0315283_10006214_pt1 | contig 10631 bp, 11 predicted proteins | sample YL17G09_0_MG_FD_204541 | JGI IMG/M metagenome (GOLD analysis project Ga0315283, IMG submission 204541) | Sediment microbial communities from Yellowstone Lake, YNP, Wyoming, USA - YL17G09_0 | ecosystem: Environmental > Aquatic > Freshwater > Lake > Sediment | place: USA: Wyoming | collected...
CCTTGTATTTGGCGGAAATGGTAGATGTCCTTATCTTCAACTTCAACTATAATTGCACCCATTACATGGTCATGTTCAGCAATATGAGCTGTTCGCTCACTCATGTAGTTTTCTGTGGAATAATCAGGTTTAGTGACTGCGCCAGTGGTCATGAGCATATGTGGTAGTTTTATATTAGATACTGGTATTGATTTCATTCGCTGTTTTGGCGAAGCATAGATAAAACTACCATTACGTTGGCCGATTCGAGCCAATCCTGTTAGAGGATCTACGTGCTTGGCGCTAAGTTTAATGGTGCTGATATATAGATTAGAGTTTAGAGCAGTATCGCCAACAACAGTGAATACATGCTTTGAATCTACTAGTTTCTTATCTAGACTACCGTATTGCTTTCCAAACTCTCTGTTATGAGCAGGATCAGATGCGACGAGAACTAGTACAGCTGCATCATTGCGCTGACAGTAGTTCTCCATGCTTGCTAAGAGACCTGAATCTACCTGGCAGCTAGTTACAGCAGTAGTAATAATAAAACGCTTATATTTCTTAACTGCGTCTTGTAATTCTTTAAGAGATTTAGGACCAATGATGTCTTTGATGTCGACGTCATGAAAGCTATTAGGAAGTGCTTCTCTCGCTGCCTGGGATAGTCTAGCTAGTGACCTAAAGTGATGTGTCACAACATCTTTGGTAATACCAGCATCCACTAGATCGTTCATTCTAACATGTCGTTTTAATTTTTCAGATAAACTAGCAAACACTTTAATTATTTGCTGTTTCTTGTCGAGTTCTTGATCAACCACCATGATTACCTCTGATATTGATGGCATTTAGGATATCAGCGAACACTTCATCTACATTCTTACCATCTACATTAATAGATGTAGTATTGAATCTACTTGAGTATGCGACCATATTAGCATTAACGTTATTCATAAAGGACAAGCCCTTCATTTCTATTGCGTCGCCTGCTTCAAATTCTTGTTTAGAGGATATGGCCTTATCGAGGCCGGCTTCTACGCTACCAGTTAATAGTATCACCATATCATACAGATTCAATCCCGACAGCTGTGATTGATATACTATGTGTTCACCTATACCACCCATCCAATGGAGATCATTACCACATGCTTCGCCATAAGCGAAACCAGATAACAAACCTCTATCTTGTATGATGAAGTCGTATTTATCATATGCAGGTTTAATTACTTTTTCTAAGTGAATAGAACGAATTGCTTGACTAATCAACTCTCGTGCTGAAGTAGTCATCTCAAGCTCATACTTAGAATTAAGCATGATATTGCGAAGTTCCATTGTAAGTGGAGAATGTGAGGTTCCTGGCTCCTTGGTTTGAAGCACCTTATAGCCTAAACTACGAAGATGGTCAACAAGTTTTTGTGTTTGAGTTGTTTTTCCAACCCCCTCAACACCTTCAATACATAGATACTTTGTCATCTTAATATCCTAAAATTTAGAATATGATTCACAGATCTATTATACTTTTGTAATATCTGATTAAGACAAAGACATCTTGCACAGCATTTCGATGAATAGGAAGTCCCATTCCATGGAGTCTCGCCAAGCCTCTTCGCTATCTGTTCTCTGGTAACCCCACTGAGTTCCTGCGCCAGGATTCTTGGCATACTCGCTTTTGAAGAAAGCGTTATATGCAGCAGCTTCATCGGTACGTCCAGCCAGCCACATGTAAAAAGGGTTTTTAGGTTCTATATTGGATAGTTCTTTTCCAAAACCTATATCGCGTTTACCGTCGTGTATTGCAAGGATTAGTGCTATTACGGCCTTTAAGTGAGTCTGATATCCCTTAGGGGTAGCCTTAAGCTCTAGTCTGTTGTATCGTCGTAAAAGGAAGCGTGTTAATCTGTAACTTAGTGGCACCTTTATTCCAGCATAACTCATTGTCCACCAAAGGGTGGGTGTAGCAATATGGCGTGTATCAGTGGATTCTACTGCTGGAAATAATCCCCCCGTTGTTTTTATATACTTCGTCCATCGATCAGCCATTGCGTAGTCACCAGTGGCTTGCACATACAAGATGAATCCTAGCGCCATGTCGCGGGAGAAACTGTTCTTAGGTTGATTGTTAACGCGAGATGGTGCTCTCCAAAGCCTTCCATCTGGAGTCTGGCACATCTGTATACCTACAGTGGATTGTCTGTCTCCAACAGCTTGCATCATTCCGGCCCACAGCATAGAGTCACCATCTGTGTCCGTCATCACCGGCATTCCATATGATTCTAAGAGTGGCATAGCTTGAACTCCTCATATTGCTCTCTAGTATTATCCCGGAATACTATTCGTGTAGAAATAAAAATGGCCGGTTTGCACCAGCCACTTTCATCAGTAATTTTAATTACTAATTACTTTCCAGTATTCTTCCAAGCACCATTGAACCGAGGAGTGTACACAAAGAGAGCTCCGTAGAGAACAATTGCAAACTCAAGGGCGGTTGTCACGATCGCGAAGTTGATCTTGCTCAGAGGAGCAAGTTGCTTGAAGCGCATGCACTCGGCGCTCATGTCAAGCATGAATGCTTCGCCGAGGCCAGGACGCTTAGCGTCGGCATCAACATAAGCACCCAAACCAACTTTGTAGTTACCAATGAACTGAGCAGAAGCAGCAGTGCCGCCTGCAGCAGAACGGTACACTTTGTAGTACTTGGTTCCGGATTGTGCAGTAGGCATGGTCAACACGGCGGCACCATCGTTAGCAATAACAGTGACTGCTGTAGTGATATTCGTTGGAGACGATTCACCGAAGTCAGAAACTTCAGTAACGCGGTATTGATAAACGCCAGCTTCCAGTTTACCGGCGCCTGCAGAGTATACGCCAGTCCATGCGCCAGGTGCGCTTGGGCAGTTAGCGTTAACAGCTTTTTCACGAGCTTTGCCGCGAGGACGCAGGAACAAGTTAGGCTTAAGGTCCATTGCGCCGGCAGTAGTTTGCACTTTCGACACGTCGTAACCGACGGTTTGATTAGCAAGACCAGGAGCCGAGCGGAATTGTGGATAGAATTGACGAACAAACGAGCTCAATGCGAGGGGCTCAATGTGGATCTCGCTAGGGGAACCGAAGTTCTCAAGCAAGATAACCGAAAGCTCTTCGACGTCGTCTTGGGTCAAAACTTGACCATCGAGATCACGAACGATCGACTCAAACGAGCCGTATCCTTCGAAATCACCCGAACGATGTTGCTCATCGCTATCGCCGCGAAGCAACTGCTGAAGCAAACCGTTCATCGCGATGCTGTCAGAAGGCAGATCGGACAGAGCGCCAAGTTGGTCGCCCAAAGCACTCGTGAAGTGAGCATGTGCCCAGTAAAGTTCGCGCTCAACGTTCTTCAGAAGGTGCATAGTACCTTCTTTTGCTTGTTGGGCGACAACGTCACCAACAACAGTTTTGATCAACGTCATTTGGTGCGAAACCTTACGACGTGTACCGAAGAACACGATGCGCTGACCATCACGAATGTAGCTGCTATCTTCTTCTTGAGGAGCGCCACCTTCTGCAAGGTATGGAGCCGAATCAGAGCCGTAGCTCGTCAAGCGGTTGTACTGCTCAAACAGATTGGATGCTTTATCGATCGAAATCGCTGGCCACATCTTGAGGTTCTTCATATCGAAGGTAACGCTCTTGAGGGTAGTTTCCAGTGATTCAGTCTGGATAACGCCGCCGTAGGTCAGGTCAGTAGGTTTCCCTGCATAACCGTAACCAGCCGAAATTGCTTTTTGCAAGTTATCAACATCGTCAGGAGTCAATACGCCCTGCTCAATGCCCTGCATGATACTGTTTACTGCTTCATTAAACATGTGCTTCGTCCTTACTTGATGTTATATTTGTTAGCAATTTTTACAAGCTCATTACCGTTGGCCAATTCTGCGCCAGCGATATCAGCACTATCAACACGAGTACCAGATTTCTTAAGACTGAACAGCTTCTCAACAAGAACACTCTTAGTGAGTGGCTCGCCTTCGCTTTCACCAGCAATGCTTTTCTTAAGAGGAGCAATACCGCGGTAGCTCACACTTTTAGCAGCAACTGGTGCATCAGCGATGTCAGAAACAAGTTTCGTAATCTTATCGAGTTGGTACTCGAAAGCAGCAAACTTATTATCGACATAAGACTTAAGGAGCGTAGATTGCTCTTCGAGAGACTTCTTCATGTCATCAGCTTTTTCAGCTTTGTCGTTTACGCCATCAGCTTTTTCAGCTTTGTCGTTTACGCCATCAGCTTTACCAATAACTGGCTTCTTGTCTTCTTTTTTGTCTTCTTCGCCTTCTTCGCCTTCTTCGTCATCTTCGTCTTCTTCTTCTTCTTCTTCATCTTTACCAAGACTACCTTGGGGATCTTTGCCAGCGATACCTGCACCAGGTCCACCCAGCTTAATCTCAGAAGCAGAAAAACGATCAGACTTCTTCATCACTTCGAGTTCCGCTAGGGACTCGTCGATCAGAGACGCGAGGGATTTCATCATTTCCTCATTCATCTGTGTTTCCTTTCTTTTAATCTATAGTATACAGCAGACCATCCACTGCATACTATAGGCTGGATTACGAACCTAAACCGATGCTATCAGCAGTACCGCGCATGCGGGCTAGCTGAGTCGTGCTGCCACCAGCTTCGACAATAACGTCATTACCGTAGCCAGCGAGTTCGTTAAGAACTTCGAGAGCTTCAGTGGTGTCAACGATAGCTGCGATCGTGTTTTCAGCAGCAGCGCCTTTAACTTTTAGTGAACCAGGAGCAGCAACTCCGATTCCAAGGTAAGGCGATGCGGTTGGGCTTACTCCACCCATTGGGGATTGGACCGATTTGTCAACATACGAAATAGTAAGTACGTCGCCACCAGTTTTGGTGACCGTTACACTAGTTGCAGTACGAACTGCCGTAACTCCACGCTGCCCCAAATTCCGGGCAATCTTGTCTAGCATCGCTTCTTTGTTAGCCATCTTATTCTCCGTTATTTCTAAGTTTTTGCAAAACTGCGTAATGCAGTAATTACTATAACACATTGTTTAACCCAACCACCTGTATAATAAAGGTTAGGAGGGTATTATGAAGATTTGTGGAAAATGCCATATAAAAAAAATACTAACAGAATTTCACAATAATTCAAGCAGGTCTGATGGAAAAAGCGGTTGGTGTAAGAGATGCATGTATCCAGCTTTAATTAAAAAAAAGAAACGAGATCAATTACTTAAAAAACAAAATAAGACAACACAAAGTATTAAAGCTTGGATAGATTTTCCAAAAGAAGTATGGCTTAGCGTTCGAGGTTACGAGGGGAAATATGAAGTGTCTAATTTTTCTAGAATTAGATCTATACGCAGTGGATTTAAGCTTAAAAGTACCCCAATAAATAGACAGTCAGGTTATTGCTATTTAGGATTAAGTGACAGTATGGGTAATGATAAAACTGTCTATTTACATCGTATTGTGGCAATAGCCTTTATTCCAAATCCAAACAATTATGAAGTGGTTAATCATCTAAATGGGATAAAGAGTGACTGTAGTATAGATAATCTAGAGTGGAATAGTCAGGCTCAGAATGCTATTCATGCTATAAAAACACTAGAAAGACACGGTAGTCTTTTCAAGAATCGTACACCAAAATGCCTACAAATTCAAAAAATAAAAAATGAAATTAATAAATTCTATAAGAGAGCTCAACACCTTAGTCGTAAAACAGGTGTAAAGCATGTAGTAGACCACATAGAGCCGCTGAATGGCCATCAATCTTGTGGACTACATGTGCCATGGAATTTGCAAGTTATAACCAAAAAAGAAAACGAAATAAAGAACAACAAAATACCTACTTGCTAGTCATTATACCGTATAAGCTAGTAAAAGGATAGTGTTGTCCGCAATTTCTACACTTTACTTGATGCTTCATATACACCTCACTTTTACCGCACTCATTGCAGTTGATGTATTTCATGCCACCTCTACCATCATCAAGCTTTTCTGCTTGAAGTACTGAGCCGCCTGTTCTAGCCCCAGGTGCACTCGCCCCGCCATAGCCAGCAGTTAGTGCTTTATTTAGTTTTCTAGGTTTATAGTCTTTTAGTTCTTCATCAGGGAAGTTTTTATCGGTATACTCTTCATGAGTGGGAATATCGAGTCGTTGGCCGGCTTCGTATTGACCGTAAGTATTCTTAAGCTTGCCATGAATATCTTTAAGTCTGGCTAGCATAGATTCTTTTGTTTCTTCTGGAAGTTTCTCTTGTAAAGCCTTAAGAGCAGGCCCTCTAAGAGCGTCTCTGCCAGATAGAGATTCTGCTACAGTAGACATCACTTCATCAGGGTCGCCTACGGTGTAATCGCCAGTATAGGCCGGAACAAAGTGCTCTAAGAAATGGCGCTCGTGAGGATCAAGGCTGGCATTATGAATAACATGTCTAGAAAATTGATCTGCATCAATTGGGCCACCTTGCTGGTTTTTCAATTGATTAGCAATATTATTATTTTTAGAGTGTTGAGTCTCATGTATATCAGTGGTATTAATAGCATTATTCAAATTAGCTGCGGTAGGCGGCTTACCTATCCTAGCAAGCATATCCCTAGAATGCTCAGGATCCACGTTATACTTGCCTGATTGTATGTATAGTGCGCTGCCTTCATTTGGTTTAAAAGAAGGGCGTGCTTCCTTAGGCGGAGTAAAAGAGGGGTGACCTGCATCCATCACTCTTGATTTAGCAACTGTGCTAATCAAGTCATTGATTTTAACAATATTACTAGATACTTTTTCCATAACAGTGCTGCGGATTAATTCGTCAACACTATAGTCCGGCAGTTGGCTTTTTAAACCAGTTTCTTGAGCAATAGCCCGTATTTTACTGAAGTTATCAACAATCTTTTCTGCAGAAGCATACCTAGCAATATGTCTAAACGAAGGAATATCGGTTTTAGCTAGGTGCATTACTGATTTGATTAGGGCTTTATCTTGTTTCCAAGAGGCGGTCTTTTCAAAACTAGTAGGCTCAACTAGAGTGGCGTTGTTAGCAGGAGTAAAGGTTAGTGCTACTGAGTGGATCTTGGTGCGTGCCAACAGATTGGTATCACTAATCCCACGGGCTATAACACCACCTTCTACGGAAGCTTTAAGCTTTAATGGTGTATCAGATTTGTGGATATTTCTAAGTATAGCAGCGGCGGCTTTTGCATTAGGATGATCGTCATCGTCATATAGGACGCCAGAGACATAGATAAAGGGTGCTTTGACTTTTTCCCAATAGTATTTATGCCTATCACTGTCGCAATCTTCTGATTTCATTATTTTTTTAGCACCAGTCACTCGACCGATACTATTAAAAAAACCCTTTCCGTGATTGTCATTAAGTCTGCCGTTACCAGAAATAAGTTCAGAGATATCTGCACCTTCGACACTCAGCATTTCGCCCTGAGTATCTCTAAGTTGACTCCCCGCTATCATGTCGATTTCTAGAGGTTTTTTCGCCATTTAAGAAAAAATCTTTAACTGATGCATAGTTACCAGTAAAAATAGAATATCTTTCTGCCAATACCTTAATTCTACCATATCTGCGCTCTATATTCTTAGTTTTACCAGATCTTTGCTCAAGTCGACTTTTAATTACAGCAACATCTTCTACTAAAAAAGTAGGAACTACTTCGTAATTAGGATGCAAGTCCTTGATTACTCTGCTAATCATAAAAGGAATATCTACGATGATTGGCTTATCAAGATGGCAGGTGCCCAGCGCTTCGTACAACGCATCTGGAGTACGCAGTTTATCGAACGACACAATCCTGTACGTGTGCTCTAATTCACTTGATAGTGTGGTTTTTCCAACTCCACTTTGCCCGCACAACATGTGTATCTTGATTTTAGGGGTAGTATCTGTGGTGTTATTTTTAAGTGAATTTAGATTTGACCACAAGGGCTGCAAGTTCTCTAGTGCCCAGCTTTTCTTAAAGTTATCATCTTGATCTGAGTCATATGAGAACCAGCTGTCCGGAATAACGTGGTCTATGTGCCACTTACCCTGATTACCCCAGTTCATTCCTGGCCAGAATTTGCTTTCCAAATGCAAGCACAAATCATCAATGGAATAGGATAGGCTACTTGAGATGGAGCTGGTCTTTTTAAGGTTTCTACTAGTCAATCTCACACAGATTTGATTAGAAATCTTCTTTCTAATTTTTCTATGCTGATCTGTTAAGTTTGTCCATGAAGGGTGAGTTTGCCCTCTTCTACGATTTTTTAATGAAGCTAAAACTCTTTCTTCTGAGTGTTTTTTACCAAACTGTGCTACACTTAAAGCCTCCTTATGTTCATCTCTAAACTTAACACCTTTCTTAGCTTCAGAAATCTTATCTCCCCAGGTTATAGTGCGACCTTTAGGAGATGTATTGTATGCTCCTGATTCGGCACAACATTTGTGACAAAGATTGTTACGGCGACTCCAGCGGACTTCTCGCTCGCCATGCTTACATCGAACTACTACAACAACTTGTGATTGTTTTTTTAGATCGGATACAGATTTTAATTTGCCATGTAATAGCACATGCGTTGTAACTATTTCATTCATAATCTCTCCTATTTAGGAGGTTATACCATATCCATGATTGCATATTGGTTTAGACTTAATCTGATTCTTTAAAATCAGCAGCATCTTCCATAATTTGGTCGCCATCATATGTACTTATGATCTCTTTGAAAGAGGAGGAGCTGCGTATATGTGATATTGCTTTCTTTTCGGTTTTCTTAACAGTATCTACAGATATATTGAGAAAGTGTGCTATCTCCATATCTGTGAAACTACGATTATCAGGTATATAGTTTTCGGCTAGTCTGAAAAAACAATAATTAGCAAGTTGGTGGTTCACTGCGTAAGGGCAGCCAGGAAGTTTTGCCTCTTCTTCTTCAGAAAGCTCTTTACTTGCATGCCGCAAAGCTTTAAGCCGTTGTACAGCTAAGGCACAAAAAGTCTCGGGGAGAGTCTCTAAGTTCCGCGGGCAGCGCTTATCCATTATATTTTTGGGTTTTTCTGACATAATGTTGTTTCCGTGATATTCTGCAACAAATAGAAAAAGGCCAACCCTAGTCTAAGCTATAGGTTGGCCTCGTGAGTATGTAGACGTTTTAATTTACAGCTGAAACAACAGTCTCTGACTGCTCAACATCTTGAACCTTTGGAGGTAACCGCTTAATTCCTAGAAGGGTTATACTATGAGTAGTGCCATTTACATCAGCGTCAAAGGTATCGCCAACCTTCTTATTGAGAAGATCTTGCTTTAACTGTGGAAAACCAATTTCTGCAACATTCAGTCGTGTACGAAGAATTCCACCGCCAGCCCCCACTTTAGAGGTGAGTACAATGGCACAATCCTCTGTAACTACATCAGCATCAACAGCGCCAACCTCAACATCCTGTTTTGCTGATGCTTCTTCAAAGTCTTTAATTTGAAGAGTTTCTGCTCGGGTAGAAACGTCAACAGGATTAAGGTTGAGGAGTTCTTGCATTGCTAGGACTGTGTATTGCAATTCTCGCTGACGAGCCGTTAGCTCGTTCATATCTTTAGACATACCTGTTACAGATTGCCCCATCTGCTGGATAAGCATCTGGTTAACGCGTGTAGCCATCTGTAGTTGCTTAACGCCAGATTCTGCTTCTTGAAAACGCTGTACTTTAGTTTTATTACCGCGAACAGTCATAATTATCTCCTAGCTGGTTGTTGATTAACTGGTTTTTTATTAATAGAAGTTGGTGCACTTTGTGCTTCTTTTTCCTTCAAACGCTGACAAAACACTTTAAGTATTTGAACCTCCTCATCTGCAAAAACTGGAGCCGATATCTTTTTAGATCCTAAAAGTTCTTCCAGTCGTCCCTTAAGGAAGTTGGTAACTTCTCCTTCGAGTTCATCAAACGTGTCTCCTCGCTGCTTAATAAGGCGCTTGCTGAGGATTGCTGAAATTGCGTTGGCTTTTTCGAGTCTGTCGAGACCCGAACCTTTTTCATTAGTGGCTTTATTGATCGAAGTACCACTAGCACTAGTAGCATCGACGTTTTTTCTTTCCAGTTTAATGGGCGGCGTCGGTGCCTGAGTGTTAGTACTACTAGTCGTGTTATCATTTTCTGTCTTAGGTTTATCAAGTTTATTGACATAATCACTCAATTGTTTGGGCGCAAAGTTATACTTATGCGCAAGTTTAGTATATAGACTTGTTGCTAAACGAAATTGAGGAGATGTCAGCGGTTCATTGTTGTCGACACAGCGCTTCCAGTGAGCAGAAGCATCGGGGTCAATCATTAGGATTCTGATTGTCTGATTGCGCTCTTCAAACTCTTGAAATATTTCAATATCATCATCTGATATCAGGGGTTTTCTACCATATACATGGGACCATACAAACTCGCCATATATTGAGCGATCAAAGACAACATCTTTGTCATTGTATTCCATATACATATCTAGCATATCATCTACATATGATGGACCAACATAACCATCTTCCTGATATTTCTTATCAGGGGCGGACATGTGGACGACCTCATAACCTTGTTGTCTATACAACTCAGCTACAGTAGATTTGCCTGATCTATCTATTCCTTCGCAGACTATCCAACTCATTCATTCTCCATATCTGTTACCTT
>Ga0315283_10006215_pt1 | contig 10630 bp, 6 predicted proteins | sample YL17G09_0_MG_FD_204541 | JGI IMG/M metagenome (GOLD analysis project Ga0315283, IMG submission 204541) | Sediment microbial communities from Yellowstone Lake, YNP, Wyoming, USA - YL17G09_0 | ecosystem: Environmental > Aquatic > Freshwater > Lake > Sediment | place: USA: Wyoming | collected...
CCGCCCCGCGCCGAGACGCGGCGCGGCCGCGGCCGCGGCCGCGGCCGCGCCGGCCGCGACCCGCCGCCCACCCTGCCCGGGCCCGCGCCCGCGCCGGGCTTCGACCCGTACTCTCTGCCCAACCTGGAGGCGGTCAAAGGAGGGGGGAGGTCCAAGACGCAGCCCAAGTCGGGCAACCGCAGCCGCACGTTTCGCGGGTGAGCGGCGGGGGGCGCGGGGGGGCGGCAGTGGGAGCGGGGGGGGGGCGCGCGTGTGCCGTGTGATGCTTTCCGTGCCCGCGCCTTAACACACACAGTCTTCGGTCAAGTGTCGCCGGCGCCTCCGGCGACCGCCAGCGCCACCACGCACCCCTCCCCCGCTTCCGCCGCCGCCTGCTGCGCCGCGACGCGCGACCGCAGGCGCCGCCCCATGCCGCACCCGCCCGTCGCGTCGGCGCCGCCGCCGTCGCGGGCGGCCGCGACAAAGGCGGCGGCCGAGCCGAGCGCGGACGACTGCGTCGCCGCCGCGGCGGCCGCCGGGGGCGTGGCGGTGGACAGGGACGCGAGGCGCGGCGGCGGCCGCGTCGCCGACGGCGTGCCGGGCACCGGGCCGCCGCTCGCGAGGGCCGGCCCGCGGCCGCGGGGCGGGGGCGGGCCGCCGAGGGCGCCCGCGCGCGCCGCGCGCTTGGCCGGACCCGACCCGGCGCCGCCGCTGCGCCACGCGGAGCCGCCGCCCTCCGAGCTGGCCGACCGCGCGGGGGCGGCCTGGGCGGGGGCGGGCGGGGCGGCGGCGGCCGCGGCGCGCGCGGCGGCCTTGAGGCGAGACTTGATCGGACCCCCGAGGCTCGCCGCCTCGCTCGCCGCCCGCTCCGCCTCCGCCTCGGCCTCCGCCTCGGCCGCGGCAGACGCGAGCGCGGAAAACGCGGGCGGCGGCGGCTCGGCGGCGGCCGCGGGGCCAGCGCCGCGCGGGCGCAAACCATACCCTGCCGGCGGGCTCTCCGCCTCGGCCGACCCGGCCCGGCGCGGGCGGCGGTGGGCGGCGCCGCCCCAGGCGGGGGCCGCGCCCCAGGCCGCGCGCGCGGCGGGCAGGCCTGGCGGGCGCGGCGCGCCGCCGCGCCGGCGCGGCGCGCCCGACTCGTCGCCGCCTTCCGCCGCCGGCAGCGCCCGCCACTCGGCGCCAGCAGCCGCACCCGACGCCGCAGCCGACGGCGACCGCCGCTTGGCGGGCGGGAGTGACCCTCCCTGCCGCCGCCGCGCGGTCGGCGGGCTCGGCGACCGCTGCAGCCGCCGCGGCGCGGTGCGCGACCGCGTGAGCCGGCGCCCACCGCCTTCGCCGCCGTCGGAGGAGGCGGTTGGGGCAGCGGGAGGCGCGGGCGGCGGCCGCGGCGGGTCGCCGGCGCGCACCTCGACCGCAACCGTCGCGGGGGGGGCGCGGGCGAACCCCTTGGCCAGCGTCCACGAGTCGGCGGCCGCGATAGCGCTGTATAGGGAGGTGGGCGGGGGTCGTGGGCCGCGGGAGCGGGCGCGGCGACAGAAAACGAAAGAAACAAACAACACGCGCGCGCCCCCGGGCCCCCCTCTCGCCTCCTCTCACCGGGCAAACCGGTCCCCGGTGTAGAGCGCGTGCCGGATCTGGGACTTCCAGTGGTCGTTGTCCGTGATGGAGCGCGACCCGGCCGTGCGCTTGTACGCGATGCGGCCGTTGGCGGCGCAGCCGGCGTAGATCTGGGGCGGGGGCGGGGGTCGAGGGTGGGGGACGCGCGGGGGTGGCGCTCCTTATTCCGAGCCCCGATTGGCGCGCCGCCCGTGTCGTGGCGCGGCAGGCGCTCTTCCCATGTCGCCCGCAGGCAGCGGCCGGTCCAAGCGCCGGCGCGGCGCGCGGGCCGCCGCGGTTCCCGGCGCCCGCCGCCCGCGCCGCCCACGCCGCCCACGCCGCGCCCGCCCACCACCACGCCCGATCACCACACACAACTCCCATCCCAGCCCACCTCGCGCAGGGTCGCAGTCCCCCCGTGCGGCTCCAGCGCCGCTTGGATCATGTCCTGGACGGAGCAGAAGGCGAGCGCGGTGCGCGTGGAAGGAGTTTCGGCGTCGGCGGCGTCGTATGGGGCGGGGTTGGGGGCTGGGAAGGAGGCGGGCGGGCGGCGGCGGGTCGGCGCCGACGTTCGGGGATCTGCACGCCAAGCCTACGCCTCCACCCCCCCCCTCCCCACCTGTGCAAAATGCACCAGACTCGGCCACGATGGCGGGCGGCGCGGGCTCGGGGCCGGAGGGCGGCGGGGGCGCGTCTGGAGGGCCGCCGGGCGCCGATGCGGCAAAGGAAGCCATGGTGGGGGGGCGAGGCGCGGTGGGGGGGACGCGCCGGCGCGAGCGCCGATCGCCCGGCAGGCCGGGCGGGGAGGGGGGGGGGGAAAGGCCGCGGGGAGTGTGCCGCGGCGGTGGGCCGACCCGCCGGCTCGCACGGGCGCGCGGTGAGCCCGCGACCGGCCCGACTGCCCCTCCCGCTCGCTGGCGCCCACCCTGTGCGCTCGCGGCGCGCGGCTACGGTCGGAGACAGAGTCCCCGCGCGGTGAGGCGGCCACCGTCCGGCGCGAGCCGCGCGCATGCCGACGCACGTCACTCTCGCGCCGCGATCCGGATCGATCGCGGCCGCCCACCCGACAGCATGGCATTGTAGTGGCAGCGCGGCGCCGGCCAGGGATCGCGCGCCGGGCGGCGCTGGGGCCGGCGGTGTGCGCGCGCGCGCGCGCGCGCCGGGCGAGGGACCCGCCCTGTCCTCCGCCGGCGCACGCGCCCACGCCCGACCAACGGCTACAGAGGGCGAACCCAACCACCGGTCGGCGGGGCCGGCGCGCGGCCCTCGCGCGAGACTGGGCGCGCGGCTTAGGAGGCGGGGCGCCGAGAAAAAACGCCGGGCCGCGCCCTGCGCGCCGCCATTCGCGACAGGCTCCATGCGGCGTGCGCGCGCGATCGACGGCATGTCGTGCAAGGCCTGGGGCGGGCCTTCGCGTCTGCGCGCGCGGCCGCCCCGACGCGGACGCGCCACTCCCCGCGCACACCCCCTCGCCGCCCGCCCGCCCCGCCCGCCGACGCTGCACGCGCGCCCGACATGCAGGCGGAATTTGCGCGGCCGTCTGCGCGCGGCGCTGCCCTGCGCGCGACGCCCACCGCCCGCGCGCGCGCCCATCCCCGCCCGCGCCCCCGCCCGGCCGCCGCCGCGACGGTGGCCGCCACCCCCGCTCCCCGCGTGCTGGGCCCCGACGGCGTCGTGCTCAGCGGCCCGTCGCTCGCGGTCACCCTCCCCTCCGGCCTCACCCTACCCAACCCGTTTATCATCGGTGCGTGTGCGGGGTCGTGGCGGGGCCGGCGGCGTGGCGGGCGCGGGCGGGGCGTCCCCAAACAAACTTCTCCCGCGCCTTCGTCGCCAGGGTCCGGCCCGCCCGGCACCAATGCCAACGTCATGGCCCGCGCCTTTGACGCCGGGTGGGGCGGCGTCGTGGCGAAGACGGTGACCCTGGACGCGTCCAAAGTCGGTGCGCGACGAGGGAGAGGCGTGCGGCGGCGGGCGGCCGGCCGCGCGGGGCCGACCGCGCCCAACCCTGCTCCGCAGTCAACGTCACGCCCCGCTACGCCAAAACCAAGGCCCGAGGCGCCGTCGCTGGCTGGACCAACATCGAGCTGGTCTCAGACCGCCCCCTCGACACCATGCTGTCCGACTTCTGCTCCCTGAAAGACCGCTACCCGGCCCGCTGCCTCGTGGCGTCCATCATGGAGGAGCCGAGTGAAGCGGCGTGGGCGGAGCTGGTCGAACGGGTGCTGGAGACGGGCGTGGACGCGCTGGGTGAGGAGGCGGGCCGGAGGAAGCGCGCGCGCGCGCGCGCGCGCCGCCACACGCCCATCCCTCCCCCTCTCCCGCCCCTCCTCTGCAGAGATCAACGCTGGCTGCCCCCATGGCATGCCCGAGCGCGGCATGGGGTCGGCGCTCGGGTCCAACCCCGCCGCGCTCGAGCGTGCGACGCGGTGGGTGGTCGACGCCGCGGCCGGCCGCGCGCCCGTCTGGGTCAAGCTCACGCCCAACGTGGGCGACATCGCTGCCTGCGCGGCCGCCGCGTTGGATGGGGGCGCGCAGGGGGTCGCCCTCATCAACACGATCAACTGCATCGCTGGCGTGGATTTGACCACCCTGGCCCCCACCCCGTCCGTCCTGGGCCGCACGACGCCGGGCGGCTACTCGGGCCCCGCGGTCAAGCCGATCGCCCTCGCCAAAGTGGCGGCGGTGGCGGGGGAGGTCGGGAGGAGGGGGGGGGGGGTTGACGTTGTCGGCATGGGCGGCATCGAGGACGGGTCCGACGCCGCCGAGTTTATGCTCCTGGGCTCGCACGCCGTCCAGGCGTGCACCGGGGTGCGCGGGGAGAGCGGGTGTGGGGAGTGGAGGCGGTCGCGCGCGCGGCGCGCGGCGCGCGCCGACACCCGACCCCCGTCCCTGCTCCCCTTCTCTCTCTCCAGGTCATGGTGCACGGGTACGACATCGTGCACCACATGGCCGCCGGTCTCCAGTCCTTCATGCGCGCGCACGGTTTCGAGGCGGCGCCCGCGTTCGTCGGCGCCGCGCTGCCGCGCGTCGTCCTCCACTCGGACCTGGTGACCGCCCAGCGCGCCGCCGTCGCCGCCAGGAAGCGGCCGGGGCTTGCCGCGGACGACGAGTGGCGCGGGGATGCGTTTGTGGCGCAGAGCGACTCGATGGTCGACGGCGGGGGGTGAAGCGTGGTGGCGGGCGGCGCGCGGCGCGCGGCGGGGGTTGAAGAAAGCGCGCCGCGCTGTCGTACCACCACTCCCCCCACGACCGACCCCCGCCCGTGCGCCGCCCGCCTCCGGTGAGTGTCGTGGATGTAGCGGCGTGCTCGTGGACCGCGTCGCGGGCGCGCGTCGCGGGCGCGCGCGCTGCGCGCGGCCGCGCATCCGCCCTCCCCAACGCGTTTTTCGCCCAACAATTCCAGCCCCCGCGCCATGTCGCCCGCCGCCGAGGCGCGCCTCATTGCCAAGGTGCGCCGTCGAGGAGGGTGGCAGGGAGGGAGGGGCTGCTGGGCCTGGCCGACGTGGCCGCGGCGGCGCGGTTTGGGAGAAGGTGCGCGCGGTGTCAGCTCCCGCAAGAGCCTCCGACTCGCGGCCCCTCCCCCACCCCCTCCCCTCCACCTCAGTACTTTGGCGATTTCGCCCGGCGCGCCGCGTCGGCCGCCGCGGGCGGCGGCCCGCCGCGGGCGGCGGCGCCCGCGCAGGTCGCGCGGCCGCTCGCGGCGGCGCTCGCGAGCCAAGGCGCCGTAGCGCCCGCGCGGGGACCCGCCCGGGACGCACACTGAAGCGGGCGGAGGCGCGAGAGCGAGAGAAGAGAGAAGAAAGGGGGAGGGAGGCACGCTCCGCGCCAAGCGCGCGCTCGCCGCTGCCGGCCGCGGGGCCGCGCCCGCCCGAGCGAGAGCGAGATAGAGACACACACATGCGTCAAGCGAGCGTGCAACAAGGCGACACGCCGGGCGCGGCGGCCGAACGCCGCCGCCACCGCACGCCACCACGCGCCCCTCACTCGACGCCCCCTTCCTTTGTGTGGTGCCCATGGTTGCGCGCCGGCATCCGGGCGTTGTCCACGGTCTCGACAAACGCTTCCTCGGCCAGAATCGTGACGGTCTGCTCCCGCAGCGCGGCGACGTCAGCCGCCACGTCCTCCCCCGGCGCCGCCGGCGCCGCGCCGTGGCACGCAGCCCCAGTCGCTTCCCGCTCCGCTTTGACGACCGCCTCGGAATCAGAGGCCAGGCGCTCCGACCAGTGGGGCGCAGACGGAATGCGCGAGGGGACGTGCTGCCCCTCGAGCGAGCGGCGCAGCTCGGCCTGCACGATCGCGGGGTCGTTGTCCGACACGTGCGAGCCCTGTGGAGAGAGCAGGGATGGGCGGGGCGCGTCGGCGGCGTGTGCGCGGGCGCAGGTGCGCCTAGCAGCCGTTCCCGGCACCGAGAGCGCGCGCCCGTCCGCGGCGGGGCGCGCTTTAGATGTCGAAACATCGTGGCGCTGCGCGCGCGCGCGGGTATGGGCCGAGGAGCGCGCGGGCCGAGCGCCGCGCGTCGCATGGGGCGGACGGACTCCCCGCGGGCGCACCACGCCGTACGGGCGGACGCGGGCCGCCGCCGCGCGCGCGGCGGGGATGAGCTTGTGGGTTGTCAGTCTCATGGTGGCGGAGTGGCCAGCGTCACCGCGCTGCGGGCCAGAGCGAGGCGTCGGCCGCGCGCGCCCCTGCTCTCTGCCTCGCCCCCCGCTCACAGTGCCGACGCTCGATCTGAATCAATCACTCGCGCGGCACCACGCGCACCGTCCCTGTCCCTTCATCCAGCTGCACCCGCAACCCGGCAGCCGCCAGCTCGGGCGTGTCGACCGCGCGCACGGGGACGAGGGCGGCCAACGCTGTCGCCACCTCGTCACTAGCCTCGGTCGCGTTGCGCACCGCGTACAACCCCCATTCCCGCACAAACGCGCCGCCGCCGGGGCCGCCGGCGGCGCACTGGGCGAGGAGGAGAGCGGGGCCCGAGGGGAAGGCGAGGAGGGCGGCCGCGGCGGCGCGCCTGCGGTGGAGCAGGGCGGCGAGGGCAGCGACAGCGTCGGCGCGCTCGCCGGGGTAGAGGAGGGGGCGGGAGGCGGACGCTGGCGCGCCGTCCGGCGGCCGCAGGGCGGGCAACGACGCGACGCGGGTCAGGAGCGCGGCGACCGCGCCGCGCGCGACGAGGGCGCCGCCGCCGTCGCCGCCGGCCAGCAACGCGGCGCCGCCGTCGTCGCGGGCGGCCAGCTCGCGGGCGAGGTGCAGGGCGGGCTCCAAGAGAGGGGCGGGGGTTGGCGCCTCGATGGTCGCCACGAGGGCGGCGGCCACCGCGTCCGCGGTCGCCTCGCCGCCGGCGGCCGTCGGCGCATACACGCCTTCGTCGGCCACCCTGTGGCCCACGAGGCGCAGCGCGGCCTCGCCGCGCGGCAGCGCGCCCGGCCGGCCCTCCCCTCCCTCTTCCTCGAGCCCTCGCAGGACCTCTGCCAGCCTCCCGCGCCCCAGCGCGAGCCAGGCCGCCAGGTCGGCCACCGCGGCCGCGGCGGCCGCGGTCGCGGGGTCGGCCCCCGCGTCGGCGCCGGCGCCGAGGCCCAGGCCGTCGAGCAAGGCGGCCAGCACCCGGATCAACAAGGCAGTGCCCTCGTCGTCCAAAAGCGCCTGTCGCCGCTTGGCGGCGGCCAGCGCGGCGCGCGCCGCTGGCCCGACCGCGCCGCCCACCACACGCACCGCCTCCGCCAGCCTCCCGCTCGCCACGGCTGCCTCCCACACGACCGCCGCGCCGGCGGGCGACGCGGTGGCCAGGTTGGACAGGAGCTGGGTGGCGGCAACGGCGGCGGAGGTGGAGGCGTCTTCCGCCGCCGACGACGCCGCCTCGGCCGCTGCCGCCGCGCCGCCCGCGGCCGCCACCGTGTCCGCCGCCGCCTCGCCCGCGGCGCACAGGTTGCGCAGGAGTCGCAGCGCGGCCGGCGAAGACGCGGCCGCAGCGACGAGCGCGGGCACGAGGCCTGCTTCCCCGGTCAGCGCGGCCGCGCCGGCATCAGTCGCCGCATACACCAGCAGGTCGCGCAGCGTGTCGGGCGGGAGGGAGGCGCCGGTGGCGACCGCCGCCGCGGCGGCCAATGCGGGCGCGGGCGGCGGGGCCGCCATCCCGGGGAATGGCGGCCACCCAGGCGGGCGCCCAGCGTCGCAGACGGCCGCGGGCGGCGGCAGCAGGGCGGGAAAAGAACTGGCCACAGCACGCCCTCCCTCTCCCCCGCTCCCCTCCCTACTCGGTCGTCGCCTTTCGCCGCGACCCCCCTTCCTCGGCCGCCGCCAGCAGGGGCGCCATCTCCGTCTCCCGCGGCGGCTCCCGCACGGGCGACGGGCGGGCGCCGGGCCGGCGCCGCGCCTCGCCGCCGAGCACCCCGGACGCCGAGCGCGGCGACGGCTCGCGCGGCTCGCCGCTCAGCGCGCCGCCGGGCCCCGCCAACCCCCCCCCCGCCCCCCCCGCCCCCACCGTCGGGTCGTACGGCGCGTACGGGATGAATGGGAGGCCCGGCCGCACGAGGCGCGCGGGCGCGTCGGCCAGCCCCGCGCGCGCCTTGCGGCCGAGCGCGAGCCGCGCGTTGGCCTCGCACACGTCCTTGCGCGTGACGAGGCCGACGGCTTGGGGGCACGCGGGGGCGACGAGCAGGTGGCGCAGGCCCAGCGTGCGGAAGAGGCGGTAGGCGCGGGAGAGCGACGCGTCGGCGGGGACGACAAACGGGTGGCGCTGCATGAAGCCGCGCAGGTCGACCGAGTCGGGGCACCCCGCCAGCGCGCGCTGCGCGGCCGCCAGCGCGGCCTCGCGCCGCGCTTTGACGGGCCGCTGCTGGAGCAGGGTCAGCAGCGCCTCCCGGCCGGCCTGCGTGCGCGGCAGGTCGGGCGCGGCGGGCGGCGGCGCGCCCGCGGCGACCCACCCGAGCCGGTGCGTCAGCATGCGCAGCAGCACGTCCCGCAAGATCACCCCGTGCGCCGCAAACCGGTCGACGCCGTCGCCGCCGAGGCCGGGGCCGGCGTCGGCGTCGGGGGTCACCGGGAACGCGGAGTGGTTGCACGCCGCCAAAACGTCCAGCACGCGCGCCACCGAGGGCACGGGGGGGAGCGCGATGACGGGGGACGCGGCCAGCTCGCCCACGGTCATGCGGTCGGCGACCATGCCTGGGAGAGGGGGGGGGGGGCGGGCGTCGGCGCCGCGGCCGCCCCGCCGCGCCCCCGCGCCCCCCCCCCCCCCCCCCCCCCCCCCCCCCCCCCCCCCCCCCCCCCCCCCCCCCCCCCCGCGCCCCCCCCGCGCCCCCCCCCCCCCGGGGCCGGGGGCCGCCCCCCCGGCCGGGGGGGGGGGGGGGGGGCCCGCCCGTCGGCGCCGCGGCCGCCGCGCCGCGCGCGCGCGCCGCCCCGCCACCACCCCTCCCCCCCTCCGCACCCGCCCTCGCCGACAGCCCCGGCTCGTCCAGCACGGGCGCCCCCCGCAGCTTGGCGTGGGTGTCGTCCACGCCGTCGCCGAGCGCGTCGCCGACGACCTTGGCGCAAAACACGGCGGCGATGAGCGGCACGATCAGTTGCAGCGCCCCCGTCGTCTCCATGACCATGACGGTCGTCGTCAGCGTCATGCGCGTCGCGCCCGCCATGAACGAGGCGGCGCCGACGACCGAGTAGGCGGCGAGGGAGACGGGGAGCGGGGAGCCGGCGGCGCGCAGCGCGGCGCGCACCGCTTGGCCCGCCAGCCGCCCGCCCGCCGCCCCCACCGCGAGCGCGGGCACAAACATGCCGGTGGAGGCGCCGACGCCGTTGGTGACGCACATGGCGGCGAGGCAGGCGAGGCCAAAGAGGGCGAGCGCGCCGGGGTGGAGGCCGAACGAGTCTTGCCTGCCTTCGGGCAGGGGCTCCCCCAAATGGATGATCAGGCGCAGCGCTTGGGAGAGCGGCGTGAAGAACAACTGGCCGTGCGCAGAGTAGCGTCCGGCGGGGCACCAGAGGCGCGGAAAGTGCGACGGCGACGCGCCGCCGCGCGCGGCCTGGCCGCCGCCCGCGTAGAAGGCGTCGTCCGCGTCTTCGGACGCTTCTAAATAGGTTAGGTCGTCGGCCGACGGCAGGGGCAGGCAGGGCGAGAGGTAGGAGGCGGCGAAAAAGATAAACGCGGTCGCCGCGGCGAGGGCCACCACTTCGGCGAGGCGCCGCCACCGCGCCGACGGCGGCACGTGCGCCGCGCGCCACGCGGTGACGCGCACGTTGGCGGCGACAAAGGCGGCGCCCAGAGCTGCGCGGGGGGGGGGGAGGGGGGGGGGTGGGACGGCGCGCGCGCCGCGGCCCGCGCGCCCCCCCCCGCGCGCCCGCCCCCCCCCCCCCCCCCCCCCCCCCCCCCCCCCCCCCGCCCCCCCGCCCCCCCCGGGCCCCCGCGCCCCCCCCCCCCGCCGCTTGGCTCACCGCCGCCCGCCGCCCCGATCGCGCAAAACAGGGGCACGTCCCACACATAGTAAAACATGCGGGACCCGTAAAAGGCGAGCGAGTCGGAGTAGAGGCCGAAATCGCGGAAGCGCCCGAAGTGCGCGCGCAGGAGGCTGCCCGGGTGGGACGCGGCTTCCACGGCCAGGTGCAGGGTGAGCACGCCGGCGCCGGTGGCCAGGAAGCCGCGCCAGAAGATGGAGGTCGAGTAGAAGGAGGCGCCCTCCTCCACCGCAAAGAGGAGGCCGCCGACCGGCGCGGCAAACGCGGTCGCCACGCCGGCCGCGGTGCCGACCGCGACGAAATCCCGGTGGTCGGCGTCGCCCCGAAAGTAGCCGCCCGCGGCGCGCGGCGCGGCGACGCGGCGGCCGAGCGCGCGGGAGAGCGTCGCCGAGCCGGCCGCCGCGACGCCGCCGCCGACGATGCCGCCGCCGTGCACGAAAGGGCCCTCTTTGCCCGCGATGAGGCCGCCGCCGATGGCGAAGACGACGCCGGCCAGCTTGGCGACGAGGGTGCGGATCTGATGGAGGGCGGGGGGGTGGGCGCGCGCGCGCGCGGCCGCGGTCGACCAACCCTCTCCACCCCCCCCCCCCCCCCCCCCCCGCACCAGGGCCCG
>Ga0315283_10006216_pt1 | contig 10629 bp, 10 predicted proteins | sample YL17G09_0_MG_FD_204541 | JGI IMG/M metagenome (GOLD analysis project Ga0315283, IMG submission 204541) | Sediment microbial communities from Yellowstone Lake, YNP, Wyoming, USA - YL17G09_0 | ecosystem: Environmental > Aquatic > Freshwater > Lake > Sediment | place: USA: Wyoming | collected...
AGCTCATCATGATGCTGACGCTGATGCTCACCAGCAAGGGCGTTGCCGGCGTCCCACGCGCGGCGCTGGTCGTGCTGACCGCCACGCTGGCGCAGTTCCAGCTGCCGCTCGAGGGCGCCGCCATCCTCCTCGCCATCGACCAGATCATGGACATGGGGCGGACCGCCGTCAACGTCATGGGCAACTGCATTTCCACGGCGGTGGTGGCCCGGTGGGAAGGCGTCTTCGACGACGAGAAGATGAAGGCGTTCGTGGCCGGGAACCGGGCGGCCTGATGGCGCGCAAGGTCCTGGTCACCGGAGCGTCCGGGCAGCTCGCCGCGGCGATCGTGGAGACGTTCCGGGCTGACTCCGAGATCGTGGGTCTCGCGCGCGCCGAACTGGATGTCACCGACGATGACGCCGTGGAGGCGCGGCTGATGTCGGAACGCCCGGCCGTCATCATCAACTGCGCCAGCTACAACGACGTGGACGGGGCCGAGCAGCAGCCGGTGCGCGCGCTGGAGGTGAACGCCTTCGCCGTGCGCGAACTGGCGCGGGCGGCGGACCGGATCGGGGCCGTCTTCATCCACTACAGCAGCGATTTCGTGTTCGACGGCGCCGCCTCGCGGCCATACGTCGAAGACGATGAACCGAACCCGCAGGGGGTCTACGCGGCGTCCAAACTTCTGGGAGAGTGGTTCGCGCTCGAAGCGCGGCTTGGCTTCGTCCTGCGCGTCGAGAGCCTGTTCGGGGCACGCGGCTCCGGCCGCCGCAGCAGTCTCGACGCGATCGTCGCGGGGATCCAGGCCGGGGACAGCGTCCCGGTGTTCACCGACCGGACGGTGTCCCCAGCCTGCGTCTTCGACATCGCGGCGGCCACACACGCACTGATCCAGGCCGGCGCCGCGCCCGGCCTCTACCACTGCGTCAACACGGGGGCCTGCAGCTGGCACGACATCGCGACGGAAGCTGCCCGCCTGCTCGGCCGTGAGCCCCGGCTGACGCCGATCACCCTCGAGAGCGTGGCGCTGCGTGCACCGCGGCCGAAGTTCTCCGCGCTCGACAACACAAAGCTCCGCGCGCTGGGCATCGTCATGCCGACGTGGCAGGACGCGCTCGCCCGACACCTGACGCGTTCAGCGTAGCGCCTCTTCGACAAGCGACCCTACGAGCCGCCCCACGGCGAGGCAGGCCGTCAGGCCCGGTGAGCTGATGCCCGCCGCCTGCACGACGCGAGGGTTGAGCCGGTCGCGCCGGATCAGAAAGTCCGCGAACGCCTCGTGGGGGGCGTTGAGGTTGGGGCGGATGCCGCTCCCGCCGGGCCTGAGGTCCTCCAGCGACACGCCAGGCACGAGGCGCCGGGTGGGCTCCAGGAAGGCGTCGAGGGGCAGGCGCCCGCCTTCGTAGTCGTCCCGGCTCTGCTGGTGGTGGATGGTGGGACCAATCAGGACGCTCCCCCACGTGGTGCGCGTCAGATGCACACCCAGACCGTGCCCCGAGGGGTTGGGAAGCGGGTAGACGAGGGCGTTGACCAGATGCGCCCGGGATGGCGTCAGTTCGGCGTACTCGCCCCGGCATGGGTGGATCGCGAACGGCTCGCCTCCCAGCCGCGCCGACACCTCGTCGGCGTAGAGTCCCGCGGCGTTGACCACCACTCGGGCGAGAATCGACTCCTCATCCGTCTGTACCGTGATGCCGTCGGGCCCCGCGTCCGCCGACACCAGCCGCGTGCCGCGCAGGAGGTAGCCGCCGGCGTCCTCGCAGACGCGTGCCAGCGCGTGCGCCAGGGATTCGGGTTCGACGTGGCCCGTGTGGGGCGAGAAGAGCGCAGCCACGCCCCCGGCGTGTGGCTCGCGCCGGCGGATGAAGTCGCCGTCCACGAGCACGAGGCCCTCCGCGCCATTGGCCTCGCCGCGCGCTTTCAGGCCGGAGAGGGCGCCGGCTTCCTGGTCGTCGAACGCGACGACCAGCTTGCCGCACCGCGCGTGGGGAACGCCGTGGCTGGCGCAGAACGCATACAGCTCAGGAGCGCCCTCGACACAGAGCCGGGCCTTCAGCGAGTCCGCCGGATAGTAGAGGCCCGCGTGAATGACGCCGCTGTTGTGGGTGCTCGTCTCCATCCCTGGCTTCGGGTGGCGTTCGAGCACGCAGACCTCGCGGCCCGCCCGGGCGATGGCCGCCGCCGAAGCCAGGCCCGTGACGCCCGCGCCGACGACGACGACGTCAATGGTCTCCATCCTCGCGCCTCAGCGGCTGGACCGACAAACCTCGGGCCCGCGCCTTGATTCAACGCGGGGGAATCTACTACGATTGAAAATTCCAGCCGATAGAAAAGAGATCGTATGTCCAAACGCGCCATCATCACGGGGATCAGCGGCCAGGACGGGTCGTACCTCGCCGAGTTGCTCCTCGACCAGGGATACCAGGTGACCGGGATCATCCGGCGCCTCAGCCATCCCAATCTCGACCGGATCGCGCACCTGCTGGATCGTATCAAACTCCGGCCGGCCGATCTGCTCGATGAGCTGTCCCTGATCCGGGCGATCGAAGACAACGAGCCGGACGAGTTCTACAACCTGGCCGCCATGTCCTTCGTCCCCGCCTCCTGGGACCAGCCGCTGCTGACGGGGGAATTCAACGCCCAGGGCGTCACGCGCGTGCTGGAGGCGATTCGACAGGTGAACCCGAAGATCAAGGTCTACCAGGCATCCTCGAGTGAGATGTTCGGGAAAGTGCGTGAGGTGCCGCAGACCGAGATGACGCCGTTCTACCCCCGCAGCCCGTACGGCGTGTCCAAGGTGTTCGGACACTACATTACGGTCAACTACCGCGAGAGCTACAACCTGTTCGCGTGCTCGGGGATCCTCTTCAATCACGAGTCGCCGCGGCGCGGCCTGGAGTTCGTCACCCGCAAGGTGACCGACGCCGTGGCCCGGATCAAGCTCGGCCTGCAGGACAAGCTCTATCTCGGCAACCTCGAATCGCACCGTGATTGGGGCTTTGCCGGCGATTACGTCCGCGCGATGTGGCTCATGTTGCAGCAGCCCACGCCCGACGATTACGTGGTGGCCACGGGTGTGAGCCACTCGGTGAACGACCTCGTCCAGGTGGCCTTCGCCCATGCCGGGCTCGACTGGAAGAAGCACGTCGACGTTGATCCCCTGTTCCTCCGTCCGGCGGAGGTCGACCACCTGATTGGCGACGCCGCGAAGGCGCGCGAGATTCTCGGCTGGGCCCCGTCGGTCGATTTCCCGGGCCTGATCGGCATGATGGTCGAGAGCGACATCGAGCGGTTGTCCGGGATCAAACCCGCCAAGCCCCGTTAGAGGTTGACGATGAGTCTACTCGAGCGCATTCAGAAGAAAGACTGCAAGGTCGGCATTATCGGGTTGGGGTACGTCGGCCTGCCTCTGGCCGTCGAGTTGGCGGCGGCGGGGTTCCACGTGGTGGGCTTCGACGTAGACACCTGGAAAGTCTGCGAGTTGAACGCCGGGCGCAGCTACATTCCCGACGTGCCGGCCGCCGATTTGGTCCGGGTCGTGGCATCCGGCCACTTCGCGGCCACGACGGACATGTCGGCGCTGGCCGAGATGGACTGCATCGATATCGCCGTGCCGACGCCGCTGCGCAAGACCAAGGACCCCGACATGTCGTATATCGTGCAGGCGGTCGAGGCCGTGAAGCAGCACCTGCACAAGGGCCAACTCGTCAGCCTCGAGTCGACGACGTACCCGGGGACGACCGACGAGCTGGTGAAACCGATGCTCGAGGAGACCGGCCTGAAAGCCGGCCGGGATTTCTATCTTGCCTTCTCGCCCGAGCGCGTCGATCCCGCCAACCCGCAGTACCTGACCAAGGACATCCCGAAGGTCGTGGGGGGGATCGACAAGGCCAGCACCGAGTTGGCGTGCGCGCTCTACGGCGCCGTCGTGACGAAGACCGTGCCCGTGAGCTCGACGGTCGTGGCCGAGATGGCGAAGTTGCTCGAGAACACGTTCCGCTCCGTGAATATCGGCATGGTGAACGAGCTGGCACTGATGTGCCATCGGATGGGCATCGACGTGTGGGAAGTGATCGACGCCGCCGCGACCAAGCCTTTCGGCTTCATGCCGTTCTACCCCGGCCCTGGCCTGGGCGGGCACTGCATTCCCATCGACCCGTTCTACCTCTCGTGGAAGGCGCGGCAGAGCGGATTCGAGGCGCGGTTTATCGAGCTGGCCGGCCAGGTGAACGGTTCGATGCCGGAATGGGTCGTCACGCGGGTGTCGGACGCGCTCAACACGGTGAAAAAGGCCGTGAACGGCTCGCGCATCCACGTGTACGGCGTGGCGTACAAGAGGAACGTGGGCGACATGCGCGAGTCACCCGCGCTGGATGTGATCGAACACCTCATCAGCCGCGGCGCGACCGTGACCTACAGCGATCCCTACGTGCCGTCCTTCAAGGCCGGCGGCCACACCTTCAGCGCCGTCAGCCCGGCCGAGGCGCTGGCAGCCAGCCCGGACTGCGTGATCATCACCACGGATCACAGCGTCTTCGACTACAACGAACTTGTGCAGAAGGCCGCGCTGATCATGGACACGCGGAACGCACTGCGGGCGTTCGCCGGCCAGCATATTCACCGGCTGTAGGCAGAAGACAGAAGACAGAATCAAGATGGAGGCCGGGTCTTCAGACCCGGCAGAAGACAGAAGAGCCAGTGCCCGGCGCGGAGCGGTCAAGCCGCCCGTGCCGGGTATTCAGCCCCGAATCCCGAGCCCCGAACTAGATTCGCTCCCCCACCACCACGTAGTCGAGGAACGAGAACATCACCGCGTTGACCTTATCGACATTCTCGTTGAAAGCCGACATCAGGTTGACCATCGGCAGGGTGGCGGCGTCGGCAGGCACGCGTGCGTGCTGCAGCTTGGTATCGCTCGGGTAGGGCGAGAGCAGGCGCAGTTCGATCCGCTGGAACCCTGACGACACCGCGAGGAACTTCAGTGTCTCCGGGTGCAGCGGCCACGCATGTGTGATATCCCGGATGTAGGCTTCGAAGAACGCGAACCAGCACGACGGGTTCAGCGTCTCGAGGACGATTTTCGAGCCGGGCTTGAGCTTGTGGTACGCGGTGTCGAGGAAATGCACCAGGTACGGCGGCTGGAAATGTTCCACGACCTGCACCGCGATCAGGCCGCCCAGCGACCCGTCGGGGATCGACTCGAGGTGGGCCATCGCGTCGCCTTCGCGGGCGTCCAGCCCGCGGGCGCGGCAGGCCTCGACCATCTCATGGTTGATGTCCAACCCGTATGCGCTGATGGCCTGTTCAGCGAGCAGCGCCAGGAACTCGCCTCGCCCGCAGCCGAGATCGAGGACGTTCGACGCTCCCTCGAAGATCTCCACGTACTTCAGCAGCCGTTCCCGGATGTCGGCCTCGGAGCCCCGGAACTTGTTCTCGAAACCGACGTACTTGTAGGCGTTCACCGAATCGATCCGCGACGCAGGGGGGGCGGCGGCCGACGTGCCGCCCGCGAGGCTGCGCTCCAGTTCCCGCTTCAGCATCAAGCCCGTGAGCTGAACGCTGGCAATGCTCGTTCGCAGCTCGTCCACCGCCGCCACGTAGCGCTGCTCGCGCGCGACCATTGATTCCCATCGGCGCCGGAACTCGTCGGCCACGCTACTCAGGCCGGCATTGGTGAGGTTGGCCAGCGTGGCGATGTGCTCGCTCCGGTCCTTCGTGTCCACGAACAGCGTAATCGTCTGCAGGTAGAGAATCAGCTTGGCGTGGAAGGCCCCGAGTTGATCCATCTCGGCGCGAAGAGCGCCGAGCGTGGCTTCGATCGCGGCGGAGGTCGCCCGATGGACATCGACGTTGCGGTTCAGGTGATCAACGATCGTCGCGTTGAAGGCCTGCTGCTTCTGGAGGGTTGGCCCGACGAGTCCCCATACCAGGGTTGCCAGGCGCCGCCGCCAGCCGCGGAGACGATCGGCCGGATTTCCGGCGAGGATGCCCCACCGCTCGTTGAGCGCGGGAAGCTGGCTCTCGTCGTACGCGAGCGGAGGACGAGGCAGCTCCGCCAGTTGCGGGAACGCCTGGTCAAGTGCTGTCAGGGCCTCGTTGTAGGCACGGTCGGCGACGTCGCGCTCGTCTTTTCGCCGCTGAATGTCATCCTCGGCAAACATAGGTCACGTCCTTCGACTCAGCCGCCCCAGGGAAATGACGTTTCCGTGATCCTTGGGCGTTCGAGTACGTCATGAATCCCGAACCCTGCAGACAGGGAGCGCGCGGTCGCGGTCCCGTCGGCGGTCAGATGTGCGGGCCAGTTCGCCGGCCTCGCGGGGCTCGTGGCCGTCGCCGCATTCGCGAGCGCGGCCTCGTAGTCGCGAGCCATCAGGGCCATCGTGGCGTGCACGGCCCAGTATCGGCGGGCTGCCCCGCCCAGGCTCGCGCGCAGCCCCACGTCTTCGGTCAGGCGCCGCAGCGCCAGCCTGAGCATGTGGATTTCATCGATCAATTCCACATGGACGCATACGGGTTCCGTGACGCCAGCCTCGGTGCACGAGACCTTCATCGATCGCAGATCGAGGCTGGGCACATCGGTGAGGTGCACGAGATCCGTGATGACGGTCGGCTTGCCGGCGGCGAGGCATCGAATCCAGGCCGCAGACGTCTCGCGGCCCGTCGGCCAGCGGAGATTGAGACACACATCGACAGCCGCCAGGTACTCCGGCAGCCCGGCATCGTCCACGTAGCCCGTCAGGGTGACGAGCTCTGCGATCCCCAGTTCGCGAGCTTGCGCCAGAAGGTCATAGTAGGGCGGCGCTTCTCCTACGACGAGCAACCGGACGTTGGGAACCGACGGCGCGACCTGCGCCAGCGCCATGAGCAGGTGTGTCAGCCCTTTTTCCGGCGTCACGCGGCCGAACGATCCGAAGACGACCGCCGCATCGGGAATGCCGTGGCGCCGGCGAACCTCGGCAGCTGCCGCGGCTGTCGACGCGAGGCTGTCGGGAACGCCCAGGTGAACATGTCGAATCGTCCGTCCCGGAAACTCCGCGGCCAGCTCGCGTGCCAGGTAGGTAGTGTGGACGGCGACGACCTTCGCCGCTTCCATCGGGATGCGGACCATCGGCCAGAGGTAGTACAGGGTGCCGCCGAGGCCCGCGACGATCAAGTCGGCGATCTCGCGCCGGGTCTCCGGATGGCTGTAGACGAACTCGGCGCGGAAGTCGTCTTCCCGGTGCTGGCGGATGAGACCTTGCGCGCGCGCCTGGTGGAGCTGCGCGTCGTGCAGGACCACGAGGCCCGGGACCCGCACCATGTAGGGCCACATGTAGTCGTGGCACAGGTCGTTGCCCAGTTGGTACACGACGAGGTCGTAGGGCTGGCGCGCGTGGCGCCACACGAAGTCGTGGGCGCCGCGCACCGCCACGCCGGGAATGGGCCGCGTCCCGGCGACCGCCTCCCGCCCGGAGCCGTCGTCGACAAACGCCTCGATGTCGTGAGAGGTCAGGCAGGCGAGAATCTCGCTGCTGTACGCGGCAATACCCGACCGGTGTGGCGGCAGCGGGCTGAACCAGGCGATCCGCATGGGCGTCTCCACGGTAGCATACCCGCCGTGCTTTTTCGTGGTTTCCCTTGCCCCTTCTCCCCCTCGTCCGTTAGCATGGACGGCGACGATGCAAGGCTGGTTTTCGATCTTCCTGCTGTCTCTGCTGGGCGTGGCGTTTGCCGCAGGGTCGATCATCATGGCGCGATTTCTCGGGCCCAGGAACCCGACGGCCGAGAAGGAAGCGCCATACGAGTGCGGCATGCCGCCGGTAGGCGACGCCCGCGAGCGCCACTCGGTGAAGTTTTACCTGGTGGCGATGATCTTCCTCCTGTTCGACATCGAGGTGGCCTTTCTCTATCCGTGGGCCATGGCGATCCGCGACCTGCAGTGGATGGGGTTTGTCCAGGTGCTGGTATTCTTCGTCATCCTGGTGGCTGGCTACGCGTATGTGTGGAAGAAGGGCGTGCTGGACTGGAACCGCCCCTAGACGATTTTCGCCACGCCGGGCCTCCGATGCCGGCGTTCTTCTGACGGACCCGCGATGGCACCTGACACGGACATCCCCGTTCTGACAACAACCGTCGACAAGATGGTGCAGTGGGCCCGCAGATCGTCGATCTGGCCGGTCACCCTCGGCCTGGCCTGCTGCGCGATCGAGATGATGTCGATGGCCGCGTCGCGGTACGACATCGCCCGGTTCGGGGCGGAGGTGTTTCGCGCGTCCCCGCGCCAGTCCGACCTGATGATCGTCGCGGGACGGCTGTCGCGGAAGATGGCGCCCGCGGTGCGCCGCATCTACGACCAGATGCCCGAGCCGAAGTGGGTGATCTCGATGGGCGCCTGCGCGTCGTGCGGCGGTGTGTTCGACAACTACGCGATCGTCCAGGGCTGCGACCAGGTGCTGCCCGTCGATGTGTTCGTGCCTGGATGCCCCCCGCGGCCGGAAGCGTTGCTGTACGGCATCATCTTGCTGCAGCGGAAGATCGATCAACAGCGGGCGTTCGGGTACCCCCGCACCTAGCGGCAGACACCCATGGATGCACCTGCCATTGTCGCCGCCCTGGAGACGCTCGTGCCGGGGTCCGGCGCGCAGGCCGTGCCGAGCATCGATCAGCCCACCATTCTCGTGAAGGCCGATCGCCTGCTCGCGGTCTGCGCCGCGCTGCGCGACGCGCCGGGTCTTCGATTCACAGCCCTGATCGACATCGTCGGCGTGGATCTGCTGCCTCGCGTGCCGCGATTCGACTTGAACTACTCCCTGGTGGCGACCTCCGTCCCCGCCCGCGTTCGGGTCAAGGTGCGCGTCGACGGAGTCGAACCGCACGTCCCGTCAGTGACCGGTGTCTGGCCGTCGGCCGGGTTTCTCGAGCGCGAGGTCTGGGACCTTCTGGGCGTGGTCTTCGACGGTCATGCCGACCTGCGCCGGCTGCTGACGGCGGATGACTGGGAAGGTCACCCGCTGCGCAAGGACTACCCGGTGCAGGTGAACCTGCCGGTGGCGGTCCACGCGCCGACCCAGGTGACCGAGGCGCAATTCCGGGAGAGCATCCAGGCAGATCGTCGCGTGCGGGGAGACACAGGCTGATGCCGGACGCGTTTGCCGACGTCGTGGCGCGGACGCTCGCCGAGGCTGCCCGCCTCCACGCGGACGCCCAGGCGGCCGTGGCGCCCACCGCGGCGGCGGCCGAGTCGATGGTGGCGGCGCTGCGCGGCGGGGGGAAGATCCTGGTGTGCGGCAATGGGGGCAGCGCGGCAGATGCCCAGCACTTCGCCGCGGAACTCGTAGGCCGGTTCGAGCGCGAGCGACCGGCGATCGCGTCGGTCGCCCTGACGACCGACACGTCCATCCTGACCGCGATCGCCAACGACTACGCCTACATGCGGGTGTTTGCCCGGCAGATCGAAGCGATCGGGCGCGCGGGCGACCTGCTCCTCGCCATCTCCACGAGCGGCGGTTCGGCGAGCATCCTGGAGGCCCTGGCCGCGGCAAAGGCGGGCGGCATCACGACCGTGGCGCTGACCGGCCGGGACGGCGGCCAGGCCGGCGCGTCGGCGGACATCCACATCAACGTGCCGTCGCCGTCGACGGCGCGCGTGCAGGAAGTGCACCGGACGCTGCTGCACGCGATGTGCGAGCTGATCGAACGGGAGCTGTATGCCTGAGCGGCGCACCGAAGTGTTGACCGTCAACATGGGTCCGCAGCACCCCAGCACGCACGGCGTGCTGCGCCTGGTGCTGGAACTGGACGGCGAAACGGTGCTGTCCATCATGCCGACCATCGGCTACCTGCACACGGGCATCGAGAAGACGGCCGAGCAGAAGAAATGGCAGCAGGTGATTCCGCTCGTCGAGCGCATGGATTACCTCAGCTCGCACTCAAACACCCTGGGGTACGTGCTGGCCGTCGAACAACTGCTCGGCCTCGAGGTGCCGGATCGCGTGAAGTGGATCCGGGTGCTCCTCGTCGAACTGCAGCGCCTGAACAGCCACCTGGTCTGGCTCGGGACCCACGTGATGGACCTCGGTGCCATCACGGTGATGCTCTACACGTTCAACGAGCGCGAGCTCATCCTCAACGTCAACGAGCTCATCGCCGGGTTCCGGATGTTTCCGAGCTACCTGCGCGTCGGCGGACTCCGGGAGGACTTGCCGGCCGGCTTCCACGATGCCGTGAGGCACATCCTCGACCGCCTGCCGGGCAAGATCGACGAGTGCGAAGACCTGTTGACGAAGAACCGGATCTTCACGAAGCGGACGCGCGGTGTCGGCGTGCTGTCGAAGGCGGACGCCCTGGCGTGGGGCATGGTGGGGCCGATCGCCCGGGGATCGGGCTGTCCCTACGACGTGCGCAAGGCGTTTCCGTACAGCGGCTACGACACCTTCGAATTCGACGTGCCGATCGGCGCCGCCGGCGACGTGTTCGACCGCTACATGGTCCGGGTCGACGAGATGCGGCAGAGCGTGCGCATCTGCCGGCAGGCCCTCGAGCGCATCACGCCGCGCGGCGCACATGCCGCGGACGACCCGCGCGTGGTGCCGCCGCCGAAAGACAAGGTCTATACCGAAATGGAAGCGCTGATTCAGCACTTCCTGATCTACTCGCAGGGGTTCACCG
>Ga0315283_10006217_pt1 | contig 10629 bp, 7 predicted proteins | sample YL17G09_0_MG_FD_204541 | JGI IMG/M metagenome (GOLD analysis project Ga0315283, IMG submission 204541) | Sediment microbial communities from Yellowstone Lake, YNP, Wyoming, USA - YL17G09_0 | ecosystem: Environmental > Aquatic > Freshwater > Lake > Sediment | place: USA: Wyoming | collected...
TCGGTGTGGACCAGCGCGCCCAGGGGCTCGGCGTGGGGAGCGCACTACTCCGCCACGTCCTGAGCCTGGCGCTGGAGCAAGGGGACTCCCTGGGCTGCATTGGCGTTGTCACGGACGCCAAGCCCGACGCGCTCGCCTTCTACACGCGATACGGCTTCGAGCCCCTCGAGGGCGTCCGTGAGGGCGCCCTGCACGGCGGACCAGTGCCGCTCTTCCTGCCGCTGGGCGCCGTGGCCGAAGCGCGCGAGTGGCCGGCCGCTGGCGGATCCCTCGGGACCTGAGCCTATCGAAGTCCCTCGGGATGACAAAGAGCCTGGACGCGGCCACCGGAGCCTCGGGAAGGCACGCTCAGGGGACGTAGGCGACCGCGTCGATCTCGACGCGGAGCCCCTTGCCCGGCAGCGCGGCCGCCTGGATCGTCGTCCGCGCCGGACGGTGGTCGCCGAAGACGCGCGCGTAGACCGCGTTCATCTCCGGGAACTCGGCCATGTCCAGCAGGAACACCCCGCAGCGCAGGACGCACTGGAGGTTCGATCCGGCGGCCAGCAGGATGGTCTCGACGTTGGCGAGGCACTGTGCGGTCTGCGCCGCCACGTCGTCGCCGGCCAGCTGGCCGGTGCGCGGGTCGGTGGCGCCCTGCCCCGACACGAACACCAGGCGCTCGAACTGCATCCCCGGAGAGTACGGCCCGACGGGTGCGGGCAAACCGGCCGATCGAACGGGATGATGTGACATTGCAGCCCTCCGTGAATGAACGTCAGCGGACGCGGCCGAGCGCGTGGCTCACCGCCACCTCGACCCGAAGCACGCGGGCCCCGAGCGACACCGGAGTGAACCCGGCCCGCTCGAGGAGCTCCACCTCGAACGGCACCCAGCCTCCGTCGGGGCCGATCGCGAGCGTGACCGGCCGGTCCGCGTCGACCCGCGGCACCGCGGAGCGCGCCGGCGGGTGGGGCGTGAGGCGCACCGAGCCGGCGGCCCAGCCGTCGAGCTCGTCCTCCACGAACGGGCGGAACCGCTCGCGGACCTCGATGAGGGGAGGACGGGTGTCGCGCGCCTGCTCGAGGCCCAGGTCGACGAGGCCGGCGAGGAACGCCGGGGCCAGCACCTTCGAGTCGAAGTAGCTCTTCTCCACCCGCGCCGCGTTGACGAGAACGACCCGGTCGACGCCGAGCGACGCGACGGCCGGAATGACGCGCCGCAGTGCCTTCGGACGGGGCATGGCCAGCACCAGCGACACGCCGGCACGCGCCGGCGGCTCGGCGTCGAGCGTCAGCCTGAGGAGAAGGCCTTCGGCGTTCTCCGACAGCACCTCCCCCGTCCCGCACTTCCCCCCGCGCACCCCCACCCGCAGCGTCTCGCCCGCCTGCACTCGCAGCACCGCGCGGGCGTGCTCGTGCCGGCGGCCGGTCAGGAGGGCCGTCCCGTCGTCGCGGAGCTCGGCGGGCTCGAGCAGGAGGAGGTTCACGGGGCGGCGACCGTCGCGTTCACGGGGTTGGCGCGGCGCGGGTCGAGGACGCCGTCGAGAAGAAGGGCCATCGTCAGGTACGCGCCCACGTCGAGCGTGTGGCCCTCGGGCGTGTCGGGAGCGACGGACGCCCCGAGCGATGTGCGCTCGCGGTGGCGCAGCTCGAGGGTCACGCGCCCGTCCGTGAAGGCGGCCTCGTCCGCCGCCCGATCCACCTCGAGACGGTACTCGACGCCGCGCAGGCGCCCCCACATCAGGTCCCACTCCGGGCGCCTCTCGACGAAGAACCCGTCGCGCGCGCCCTGCTCGCGCCAGGCCGCGAGCGAGCCGAAGAAGCGGGGCTTCTCCAGGTACGGCCCGCCGTCCTCGGGGCAGAACGTGTCGCAGTTGCCGCAGTCGTTGCAGAAGTCCTGGAAGTTGGCGATCTGGTGGCGCTCGCGCGCCTCGAAGCGCCCGCCGGCCACCGGGACGGTCCGTCCCCCCTCGACGCGGTAGCTCTCGTACTCCCTCGCGAGCGGCTCGGTCTCGTAGACGAAGTTGGCGTCGTTCGGGCAGGCGGGCAGGCACTTGTCGCAGTTGATGCAGTCGAAGAGGGCGAGGTGCCGGCCGATCCGGCGGGGCGGGCGGAGCGCCTCGGCGCGATACCGCGGGTCCTCTCTCGCGCGGGCGACCGCGCGGGCGATCGCGTCTTCGCCCTGGCCGTTGGCCTTCTTTACGTAGTCGGGCACGTTCCGGACCCCGAGGCCCCGCATCCGCTCCTCGAGGTTCTCTAGGTACTTCGGCAGCCGCCCGTAGCCGCCCGGCTTGAGGAGGTCGGTGCACACCGTCACCGGCGCGAGGCCGAGGGCCACGCAGTCGGCGAAGTTGCGGCTGTCGACTCCGGCGGAGAAGGACAGCGGCACCTCGGGCCGCGCGCGGCGAACCCGCTCGACGAGGCCCAGGGTGATCACGTGGAGCGGCGGGCCCGAGAGGTACATCACCGCCTCGCCCGGCGGGAAGAAGCGCCGGTGGTTGCGCACCACCAGCGTGTTCGAGAGCTTGAGACGGAGCTCCCGCCCCAGGGTGCGCGCCCGCTCCACGAGCCGGTCCGTCATCTCGAGCGCCTGGCCCCACTGCAGGTCCCGCTCGAAGTCCTCCGCCCGCGTCTCCACGTCGCGGTAGCCGAGGACGTCGTGGAGGAGCCCGTCGACCACGTCTCTCCCGAGGAGGGTGGGGTTGAGCTTCACGGTCACGTGAAGGCCCATCTCCTCCATGAGGAACACGGTCATCGCCTCGATCTCGTCCGCCGGGCAGCCGTGGAAGGTCGAGAGCGTCACCTGGCCGGAGAGGGTCGAGCGGAAGTCGAGGTCCCGCAGGCGACGCAGCTCGTCCGGGATCTCCCGGCGCACGGCCTCGACCTCGGCCCGCGCGTCCTTCATCGAGGCGACCCAGGACCGCACCGCGGGCGAGCGGACGCCGGCGAGGTCGTAGCCCACGCTCAGGTCGAGGATCGTCTCGTCGCGGGCGGGGTCGTCCGGCCTTCCGAGCAGCCCCTCGGCCCGCGCGACGTCGATGAGCATCGAGCCCTTGACGTACTCGCGCAGGGTCTCGGCCAGGCGCAGCTCCTGGCTCCACTCCACGTTGTAGCCCACGGTCTCCATGTCGATGCAGGGCCGAGGGATCGTGAGGCGATCGTTCACCTGCACCGTCTTCAGCTCGATGAAGCGCCCGCCCCCGAGCCAGGAGAGCAGGACGTTCTGCGCCATCTGCCCGTGAGGCCCGGCGGCGGGACCGACCGGGTTGGCGGCGCGGTGGCCGTGGACGAGGACCGACGTGTCGAGGTCGTCCGCCCCTCGCCAGAAACGGCGAGCCGGGAGGTCGAATATCTTCTGCTCCCGCTCCGCCTCGCGCAGCATCCGCCGGAGCAGGTGCGGGAAGGGCGCCGGGACGAGCTCGGCCACGCGCGGACCTCCGGGCGGATCATAGCAACCCCGCGGGGGCTCCCGGCGGGTAGAATCGCGCCCTCTGCACTCAGGAGGACGCCGACGATGAGACTGCTCCCGCTCGCCCTCGCGGCCCTGGCCGCGGCACCCGCGCTCGCCCAGACGGATGGCAAGGGCTTCTACCGCCACCCGGCGATCCACGGCGATACGATCGTCTTCTCGGCCGAGGGGGATCTCTGGACCGTCCCCGCCGAGGGCGGCACGGCGCAGCGGCTCACGACCCACCCGGGCATCGAGAACCACCCCGTGATCTCGCCCGACGGCCGGACCGTCGCGTTCACCGCCCGCTACGAGGGGCCCACCGAGGTCTACACGATGCCGCTCGCCGGGGGAGTCCCGACGCGTCGGACGTACGAGGGCGAGGCCGCGGTCGCGACGACCTTCACGCCCTCTGGGGCGCTCGTGTACGCGACGACCCACCTCGCCACCCTGCCCGACCTTCAGCTCGTGGCGCTCGACCTCGGGACGAAAGCACGCCGGCGTCTCCCCCTGAGCCAGGCCAGCGAGGGGTGCTTCGACGCCACCGGGAGGACGCTCTATTTCGTGCGGCCCGCGTTCCACAACAACGTCACGAAGCGCTACCGAGGCGGCACGGCCCGCAAGGTCTGGAAGCTCGCGGAGGGCGCGCCCGAGGCGGTCTGCCTGACCTGCGACTACGCCGGCGAGAGCCACTCCCCGCAGTGGTGGGACGGCCGCGTCTACTTCGTGAGCGACCGCGACGGCACGATGAACCTGTGGTCGATGGACGAGGGCGGGCAGGACATCCGGCAGCACACGCGGCACAGCGGCTGGGACGTCCGCGACCCCTCCCTCGACCGTGGGCGGGCCGTCTACCAGGTGGGCGCCGACCTCTGGCTCTACGACACCGCCTCGGGGAGCGAGCGCCTGCTGCCGATCCGCCTGGCCTCCGACTTCGACCAGCTCCGGGAGAAGTGGGTCAAGAAGCCGATGGAGTACCTCACCTCGGTGCATCTTCACCCGAAGGGCGACGCGGTGGTGCTCACCGCCCGCGGCCGGGTCTTCGTGGCGCCCGCGGCGCAGGGACGACTGGTGTGGGCCTCGCGCGAGACGGGCGTGCGCTACCGCGACGTCGTGTTCCTGCCGGACGGCAAGCGTCTCCTCGGGCTCTCCGACGCGACCGGCGAGCTCGAGTTCGCAACCCTCCCGGCGAACGGCGTCGGCGATCCCGTCGCCCTCACGAGCGACGGCAAGGTCCTGCGCTTCGAGGGCGTGCCCTCGCCCGACGGCCAGTGGGTGGCCTACACCGACAACAACAACGACCTGTGGCTGCTGAACGTGGCCACGAAGGCGCAGACCCTCCTCTCCCCGAACCGCGAGGGTGCTTCCGACGTCGCCTGGTCTCCCGACAGCCGGTTCCTCGCCTGGTCGCAGACGGCCCCGAACCGCTTTGACCAGGTCCTGCTCTACGCGCTGGAGACGAAGACCCGCACGCCGGTGACCAGCGATCGCGTCAACAGCCGCAGCGCGGCCTGGAGCCCCGACGGCCAGTGGCTCTACTTTCTCTCGGACCGCAACCTGCTGTCGGCCGTCGGCGCCCCCTGGGGACCGCGGCAGCCCGAGCCGTTCTTCGACAAGCCGATGAAGCTCTACCAGGTGGCGCTGAAGAAGGGGCTGCGCCCGCCCTTCAAGCCCGCCGACGAGCTGCACCCGGCGGAGCCGGAGGAGAAGAAGGCGGAACCGGGCGAGAAGAAGACGGCCGATAGCAAGAGCGACACGGCGTCGAAGACCGCGGGGGAGAGCGAGGCGACCTCGAAGCCAGCGTTGGTCACGGTCGACACGGAGGGCCTCGCCCAGCGCCTCTACGAGGTGCCGGTGCCGGCGGGCGATTACGGCGCTCTCGCGGCGAGCGCGAAGGTGCTGTTCTGGCTGGAGCGGGAGCCGGGCGCGGAGGACAAGCAGAACCTGATGGCGCTCGAGATCGTCCGCAAGGACCCGAAGCCGGTGAAGGTTGTCGAGGAAGTCACGTCGTACGAGCTGTCGCAAGACGCCAAGAAGCTCCTCGTCCGCAAGAAGGACGACCTGTACGTGTTCGAGGCCGGTTCCAAGGCCCCGGCCGAGCTCGGCAAGAGCAAGCTGGACCTCTCCGGCTGGAGCTTCCCGCTCGACGTGCGGGAGGACTGGCGCCAGATCTTCGTGGACGCCTGGCGGCTGGAGCGCGACTACTTCTACGACCCGGGCACGCACGGAGTGGAGTGGAAGACGGTCCTCGACAAGCACCTGCCTCTCGTCGATCGCATCACGACCCGCGACGAGCTCTCGGACCTGATCGGCTGGATGGTGGGCGAGCTGTCGGCGCTCCACACCAGCGTCCGGGGCGGCGACCTACGGCAGGGGCCCGACGACGTGAAGGTCCCCACCCTGGGCGCTCGGCTCACCCGCGACGAGGCGAAGGGCGGCTACCGCATCGAGCACGTGTACCGCCACGACCCCGACTACCCGGACGAGCGCTCGCCGCTCGCGGACCCCGAGCTCGGCGTCGCCGAGGGCGACGCGATCACGACCGTGAACGGGGTCGAAACGCTCTCCGTCGAGGACCTGAACGCCCTGCTGCGCAATCAGGAGAAGCGCCAGGTGCTGCTGCGGGTGAAGCCAGCCGCGGGTGGAGAGGCGCGCGACGTGGTCGTCGTCCCGACGACCGACGAGCCGAGCCTGCGCTACGCGGACTGGGAGCTGTCGCGACGCGCGAGGACTGAGGAGAGAAGCGCCGGGAAGGTGGGCTACGTGCACCTGCGGGCCATGGGCCCCGGCGACATCACGGCCTGGTACCGGCAGTTCTACCCCGCCTTCGACCGGGCAGGCCTCGTCATCGACGTGCGCCACAACCGCGGCGGCAACATCGACAGCTTCGTCCTCGAGAAGCTGCTGCGACGGGTCTGGATGTACTGGAAGAACCGCGCCGGCGCGCCGTACTGGAACATGCAGTACGCCTTCCGGGGCCATCTGGTCGTGCTGGTGGACGAGAACACGGCCTCCGACGGCGAAGCGTTCGCGGAGGGCTTCCGCCGCCTGGGCCTGGGCAAGGTCGTCGGGACGCGCACATGGGGGGGCGAGATCTGGCTGAGCGCCGTCAACCGGCTGAGCGACGGCGGCATCGCCCGGGCGCCGATGATGGGCGTCTACGGAGAGGAAGGAAAGTGGCTGGTCGAGGGCCACGGCGTCGAGCCGGACGTCGTGGTGGACAACCTGCCCCACGCCACGTTCGAGGGCGAGGACGCGCAGCTCGAGACGGCGATCGCGCACCTGCTCGCCGAGATCGAGAAGGACCCGCGACCCGTGCCGCCGCCCCCCGCCTATCCCGACAAGTCGTTCCGCTACCCCGAGCGGCCGTAAACTCGACGAGGCGCGATAATGGAGACGCCATGACGACCCCACTCGACGCCCTCGCCCTCGCCGCCCTCTTCGGCCGCTCGCTCCTCCTGACGCAGGACTGGTCCACGGCCGACCTCGACGCGCTTCTCGCGCTCGCCGCGCGGCTCGAGGCCCTCGACCGCGCCGGCCGGCGCACGGCCCTTCTCCCCGACCAACTCGCTTACGCGCTCTTCTTCGACAACTCGACCCGCACGAAGTCGGCCTGGGCGGGGGCGGCGGCGCGGCTCGGCATGGCGCCGGTGATCGTGGACGGGTCCTCGACGCAGGTGGCCCACGGCGAGACCGCGGAGGAGACGGGGGCCATGCTCGGGATGAACGCCCACGCCCTCGGCATCCGCCACGACCTCATCCTCGGCGAGGGCAACCGCTTCATGCGCGACGTGAAGGCGGGGATCGACGGCTACTTGAAGGCCAGCGGCGACCCCCGCGTCGTGCCGATCGTCAATCTCCAATGCGACGTCGACCACCCGACGCAGACGCTCGCGGATCTCCTGTGGCTGCGCGAGCGGCTCGGCGACCTGGCCGGAAAGAAGATCGCCGTCTCCTGGGCCTACTCGCCGAGCTACGCCAAGCCGCTGTCGGTCCCGCAGGGGCTCGTCACGCTGCTCACCCGCTTCGGCGCGCACGTCACGCTGGCGCAGCCCGAGGGCTACCGCCTGATGGACGAGCCGATGGCCGCCGCCGCCGCCAACGCCACGGCCTCCGGCGGCTCGTTCCGGACCGTCGCTTCGATGGACGAGGCCTTCACCGGGGCCCACGCCGTCTACCCGAAGTCGTGGGGTCCGTGGGACCTGATGCAGGAGCGGGTTGCGGCGAACCGGAAGGGCGACAAGGCCGCGATGGCCGACATCGAGAAGCGCGCCCTCGAGAGGAACGCCCGCCACCGCGACTGGATCTGCGACGAGCGGCGGATGGGCCTCACGAAGGACGCGCTCTACCTGCACTGCCTCCCCGCCGACATCGGGGCGGAGGTGAGCCCGGGCGTCATGGAGCGCTTCCGCGTGGACGTCGCGCGCGAGGCCAACAAGAAGGTGTACGTGATCATGGCGCTCCTGGCCGCGGCAAAGGTGAACGACCTCGCCGCGCGACTCGAGAGCCTCGGGGAGTAGTCACATGTCCTCTCTCGACGACAAGGTCGCGGCCCTCGCCGCGCGCTACCTCTCGCTCGGCGCCCGCATCCTCGCCGAGGCCATCCGCATTCCGGCCGACTACGTCGACAAGCCGGTCGAGGAAGGCGGCGACCCGCTGTGCGGCCTCAGCAATCACGAGGGGCCGCGGATGGAGTACTTGAAGCGGACGGTGGTCGAGGTGGGCGCCGTGCGCCGGGCGGAAGACGTGGGTTTCGACGACTACGGCAACCTCGTCTGGTCGGTCCAGGACGAGACCGACGGGATCCCCGCCCGCGACAAGAAGATCGTCTACATGGACGGGCACGCCGACACCGTGAAGGCCCTGCGGCCGCAGTGGCGGGAGAAGACGAACGGCAGCATCGATTCCTACGACGGCCTGGTGGACCTGGCCCGCGTGGACCGACAGGCTCTGCGCGGGCTTCTCGGCTACCTGCCCCCGGACGGCGAGTGGGAGCACCTCCTCTTCGGCCGCGGCTCGGCCGACCAGCTCGCCGGTGTGGTGTCCCAGATCGTGGCCACGAAGATCCTCCTCGAGCTCCGGCCCGAGGGGGCGCTGCGCGGCGTCATCGTTCGCTCGTACGCGACGGCGGCGGAGGAAGACAACGACGGCGGCGGCCCCCTCTACCTGATGGGCCGCGTCCTGCCTGGCGCGCCGCCCGAGCTCGTCCCCGACGTGGTGGTCCTCACCGAGGGCACGGGCGACTCGAAGAAGGGCGCCCTCGGCATCTACCGCGGCCAGCGCGGGCGGATGCAGATCGAGGTCGTGGTGACGGGCCGCTCGTGCCACGGCTCGATGCCCTGGGAGGGCCTCAACCCGCTGGAGCACGGCGGCGCGATCGTGGCCGAGGCCGCGCGGCGCTACGACGCCCGCGAGGGCTTCCTCGACCACCCGTTCCTCGGCCACGGAACGCGCACCGCCTCGTGGGCAAAGCTCGACACCCCGAGCGATTGCGCCGTCCCCGAGCGACTCACGTTCCGCTTCGACCGGAGGCTCACGATCGGCGAGACTCCGGAGCAGGCCGTGCGCGACGTCGAGGCGCTCGACGCGGTGCGGGCGGCGCGAGCGGCGGGGCTGCGGGTGGACGTGACGATCCCGCCCTACCGGGAGAAGACCTGGCGCGGCTACCTGGCCGACAACCCCCAGATCTACCGGGGCTGGCTCACGCCCGAGGAACACCCCGCGATCCGCGCGGCGGTCGAGGCCTATCGCGCGGTCGTGACGCCGCACGTCGAGGAGGGGGCGGGCGGAGCCAGCGCGGGCGCGCTGCGGCGCGAGCCGCGGGTCGACCGCTGGATCTTCTCGACCGACGGCGTCGGCTTCCCCATCCCCGTGAAAGACACTTCGATCGCCGTGCCCGAGACGAAGCGCTGGGTCGTGTCCGGCGACGTGAAGCACCCGGCCATGTTCGGGATCGGGGCCGGCATCGAGCAGAACACGCACCGCGTCGGCGAGTGCGTGGACCTGCACGAGCTGCAGCACGCGATCGCGGTGCTCGCCCGCTTCCCGAGCACCTTCGCGGCGCGCGTCGCGTAGAGGCCTATCATCGGGAGAGCGGAGGTGTCCATGAACGGGCGAATCGGCCTCGTGATCGCCGGTGCCGCGTTGCTGGCGAGCGGACCGGGCTGCAACGAGGGGAACACCCTCGTGGCTCCCACCCTGGCCGCCGAATGCACGTCGACCCCGGCCACGGGCACGGCCCCGCTCACCGTGGCCTTCAACCTGAACGTCTCCGGGGCGCAGGGGAATTTCACGGTGGCGGTGAGCTACGGTGACGGGGCGAGCGGGACGAGCCCGGACCAGCCGCACACCTACGCGGCCCCCGGGACCTACACCGCCTCCTTCACGGTGAAGACCACCCTGCAGTCGGCCCTGTGCTCGACGACGGTAATCGCGAACGCGACCCCGACCCCGACCCCGCCGGCGGCGAACCAGGAGCCACACGCGGTCTTCAAGTCGACGCCGTTGGCGTCCGGCGGGAGGATCTTCGGCACCGCGCCCCTCACCGTGACGTTCAACATGTGCGCCTCCACCGACCCCGACAAGAACCTGCTCTGGTTCCGGATGGACTTCACGAACGACGGGCACTGGGACGTGAACGGGACGACGGGCGCCAACTGCCGCTACGACCACACCTACGCCGCCGGCACCTACACCGCGACGAACTGCGTGACCGACATGGACGCCGCCGGGGACTTCCTGCACCCGTTCCAGTGCTACGGCTTCACGGTGGTGGTGTCATGAGGGTCGCACGCTGGTGCGTCGGGCTGCGCGGGGCGCCGCGCACGACGGCCGGCCTGCTGCAGCCTCGTCAGAGTGGCCCCCGCCGAAACCAGGGGGTTCGCGGAGAAAGGCCCCGGAGGGCGCCTGCCCCCGCGCCCCTGACCGGCTCTTCTCCCGCCCCACGGACGAACAGGTATTCCTGGAGGCCGCTGCGCAGCAGGACGCTGCGACGGATCGAGAACCCGGGCAACATGCGCGCGAGGTCGGGCTGCGTGTGGCGCGGGGATGCGCGCCGAGGCTCGCGCGGGCCTTCGCAGGCCAGGTTCTCGGGGTCCAGGATCCGATAGCGCAGCGGGGTCGCGGGGATCTGACGCTCGGTCGAAGCCAGGACCAGCACCGGGGTCTCCGGGCCGCACGCCGGAGCCAGCAGGGTCATGA
>Ga0315283_10006223_pt1 | contig 10627 bp, 10 predicted proteins | sample YL17G09_0_MG_FD_204541 | JGI IMG/M metagenome (GOLD analysis project Ga0315283, IMG submission 204541) | Sediment microbial communities from Yellowstone Lake, YNP, Wyoming, USA - YL17G09_0 | ecosystem: Environmental > Aquatic > Freshwater > Lake > Sediment | place: USA: Wyoming | collected...
CCAAGGGTAAAGAAATCCCGGCGGCCATCCGGGATGAATTGCAGGCGACCATGATGGTCAACTGCGGGATCTTCCGGGATGAGAAATCTTTAAAGGAACAGTTGAAGGTCATCAAGTCGCTCCAAGAGCAATATAAATGGATTGAGGTGGGCTACAAAGGGCAGCGGTTCAACACCGAGCTTCTGGATGCGATTGAACTCGGCAACATGCTCGACTTCGTCGAAGTCATCGTCGTCGGAGGGTTGGCCCGGGCCGAGAGCCGGGGGGCCCATTCCCGGACGGATTATCCGAAGCGGGATGACGCCAATTGGTTGAAGCATACCCTGGCCTGGAAGACCGAAGCGGGGGTGCGGCTGGACTATAAGCCTGTAGTGATTACCCGGTTCAAGCCGGAGGAGAGGAAATTCTAATAGATGTTACCCCCTCCCCTTCAACCTGTGGAGTACCCGAACCTACTCCACAGGGCGAGTCCCCTCCCGCCGGGGGAGGGGTGAATCATAGGGGATATAAAAACCTCCTCCCCCTCGACGGGGGAAGGTGTGAAAAATTTGGAATATACCCCCTCACCCTACCCTCTCCCTCCCGGGGAGAGGGTAAACATATTGAAGTAAGAAAGAAATTCCCTCCCCCTTGATGGGGGAGGGGGAGGGTGGGGGTGAAGGCCATGACGAAATTCTATCTCAAGGAGTCAAAAAGATGATGCAGACCTTCAAAATCTTCCGTTTCAACCCCGATGAAGATAAGACACCCTATTACAAGTCTTACCAGGTAGACGTAGTGGAGGGCATGGCCATCCTGGATGTTTTAAACCAGATCAAGTGGACCCAGGACGGCAGCCTGACCTTCCGCCGTTCCTGCCGCCATGGGATCTGCGGGTCCTGCGCCATGACCATCAATGGGCTGAATAAACTCGCCTGTGAGACCCAGGTCAAATCCCTGGGCGGGGGGACGGTTGAGATCGAACCCTTGCGGCACTTTCCCGTGATCAAGGATTTGGCCGTGAATATGGACGATTTTTACAAGAAATATGACGCCGTAAAACCCTACTTCATCGCGGGTACCCCGCCCACGGATAAGGAACGCTACCAGAGCATCGAAGACCGGAAGAAGATCGACGGCTCCTACGAATGCATCCTCTGCGGAGCCTGCACCTCCTCCTGCCCTTCCTACTGGGCCAACCCGAACTTTTTGGGGCCGGCGGCCTTGCTCAAGGCCTACCGGTTCATCTTCGATTCGCGGGATGAAGGACTGGAGGAACGGCTGCCGATTCTGAACAGCCGCCACGGCCTGTGGCGCTGTCACACGATCTTCAATTGCACCATCTGTCCGAAGTCCTTGAATCCCACGTGGGCCATCGGCGAGCTGAAGAAGAAAGCGATCACGGAAAAATATTAGAGAGGGCATGCCATGAACATCCATGAGTACCAGGCCAAGGAGATTCTCGCCCGCTACGGGGTGAAGATTCCCAAGGGCAGAGTCGCCTTCAATCTCAAAGAGGCCGAAGCCACAGCCCGGGAGATCGGTCCGGGTCCTTATGTGATTAAGGCCCAGGTGCATGCCGGCGGCCGGGGAAAAGGGGGCGGAATCAGGATCGCCAGCGACCTTTCCGAGGTTGGGGGCATTGCCCGGGGGATGTTCGGGACGAAGCTGGTAACCCCACAGACCGGCCCCCAGGGAAAACCGGTGAGCCGGGTGCTGGTTGAGGAATCTGTCCCGGTTGCCCGGGAACTCTATGTGGGAGTTACGATTGACCGCGCGCTGGGGCGAGTCGTGGTGATTGCATGCCCCGATGGAGGAATCGAAATAGAAGAAGTGGGAGCCAGGTCCCCGGAAAAGATCCATACAATAATCGTCGAGCCGGGGTGCGGCTTTAATTCCTTCCAGGGGCGGAAATTAGCCATGGCTATGGGGTTGGAAGGTAGCAACATCGGGAAGGGCGCGGCCATTGCCTGCGCCCTTGAGCGGGCTTTTAGGGAGAACGATTGTTCCTTGGCTGAAATTAACCCGTTGGTTGTAACATCGCGAGGAGATTTAGTCGCTCTGGATGCCAAGATGAACATCGACGACAACGCCCTCTACCGCCGTCCCGATATCCTGGCTCTGCGGGATGTGGAACAGGAGGATCCCCGGGACGTCGAAGCCTCGAAGCTCAACCTGAATTTTATCAATCTCTCCGGGAATATCGGCTGTATTGTCAACGGAGCCGGCCTCGGCATGGCCACCCTGGATATTCTCCGCTATTACGGAGGAGAGCCGGCCAATTTTTTAGATGCAGGGGCAGGGGGTTCCAAAGAGCTCATCCATAACGCCTTCAGCGTCCTTAGTGCAGACCCCAAGATCAAAGGAATTCTGATCAACATGTTCGGGGGCATCACCCGGTGTGATAATTATGCGCAGGGCATCGTGGATGCGATTCGGGAGAAACCTTTGACCGTGCCTCTGGTCGTCCGCATGGAGGGGACCAACGTGGAGCTGGGCCGGAAAATACTGGCGGAATCCGGCTTAAACATCATCAGTGCTTCCAGCATGAAAGAAGCCGCCCAGAAGATCGTCGAGCTGGTTAAAATGAGCTAGAATAGAAGCTCCTGACGTTGCCTAAGAATTCCAGCCTTTATGCTTCATCGAATAAATGATAATCTTTCCTCGTCCTCAAAGGAGGAGGGAAGCCTGTGCCAGGGGATCACCCCGCATCATTCCTTTCGAATCAAATAGGACAAAACCCGGCCCTTGCGCTGTGGCCCACCTCAAAACCGAAAATTCCAGACAACCCCTGTACGACTAACGTACGGGTTATTAAAATTGATGTTCTCGTAAAAAGTCAAAAATACCCCCTCTCCCTTGATGGGAGAGGGTCAGGGTGAGGGTGAAGAATCAAGAAATTTCAACAAGTTATTTATCCCCCTCCCCATCATCCCCTCCCGTCACGCCAACGCGTGAAGGGGAAATTTTACTTTTTACGAGATCATCATTAATTCTTTTATTGACAAATTTGTAGATTACTTCGTATACTAAATTATCGTCTGAATGGAGGTAAAAATAATGCCAACAGGGACAGTGAGAATTAATCAGAAATCTCATAATATTCTTCGGAAGATTGCCTCCAAAGAGGGGAAACCAATGCAGGCCATTCTCGAGACGGCCATCGAAGAATATCGTCGCCAGCGTTTCCTTCACGAGGCCAACGCCGCCTATGCAGCCTTGCGAAGTGATCCCAAGAAGTGGAAAGAGGAACTTGCAGAAAGGAAAGAATGGGATTCTACCATGACTGACGGTCAAGAGGATGATTAAGGATGGATAACCCTCTTCGTGGAGAAATTTGGCTCATCGATTTAAATCCTACGCGGGGGCATGAGCAAGCGGGCAAAAGACCTGGTCTCGTGGTTTCCGTAGACCTGTTTAATCAAGGGCCGGCGGGGCTTGTGGTTGTTATTCCCATCACTGCCAGGGAAAAAGGCATACCTTGGCATGTTGAAATCAAATCTCCTGAAGGGGGGTTGACCAAACGCAGTTTTGTAAAAGGTGAAGACATCCGAGCGGTATCCAAAGAGCGGCTTGTCCAAAGATTGGGACAAGTGACTCCAAATACTCTGGCCGCAGTGGAAGAACGCCTTCGCATCCTTCTTGACTTATGAAATTGACTTGGATTCATATCTTACCCTGATCAATTTACAATAGAAAATTACGTGCGTTGTATTTCAATCGGTTCAACAGCCGCATGGCTGATCAGCCGTCTTCTCGCTAAGTGTCGGGTAAACACCCAACCGCCCCTCGTTTCTCCCCTTTTTCTCCTCCTATTTTTTTCGGCAAATTAACACTTGATTTTATCAAAATTAGGTGATAGCATTTCCTTAATGAAGGCTTAAAAGGAGGTAACATGCCTATCATAAAACCCATCTCAAGCCTGCGCAATCAAACAAGGAACATTGCTTCGTTGTGCCATGAACAAGATGAACCCGTTTATCTGACCACAAACGGCGAAGGCGACCTTGTTGTGATGAGCATCGAACATTACGAAAGACTCAAGGCAAGAGTTGAGCTTTTTGGAAAACTTGCCGTTGCCCAAGCTCAAGTTGCGGCTGGGGAAAAAGGACTCACCCATTCGCAAGTGATCAAGAAGCTAAGGCAGCGCTTGCATGGCAAATAACTACATCGTCCGTTACCTTCCATCTGCGGTTGACGACCTTATCTCGATCTTCGACTGGATTGCAGATGATCGTCCTGCCAATGCGGCAGATTTTATTGCAAAACTCGACCAAGGAATTGGCAATCTTAAAACTCATCCTTTTCTTGGCCACATACCAAGAGATGATAAACTGAAAAGTTCAGGTTATCGCATCCTGGTCATAGAATCATTCTTGGCATTCTATATTGTTCGTGGCAAAACCGTGGAAATTCACCGCGTGGTTCACGGCTCACGAAACTTAGACGACCTCATTTAGGTTTTGATTTTTCCCTCCAAGGCACATTTCAGATAACGGCCTGTCCAGGCCCTCTCATTGGCGGGCAATACAGCTATTATTTTATCGATCTCTCAGACTGTAAATGTAAAGGATGTCCCGCAAGTTGATCCCTCCTGGACGGATGGACGGAGCTAAGGAATGCTCACAAAATAGACCCTCAATTTTCATCGTCATTCTTTTTTTATGGGGTGGAGGGAGGAGAACTTTCGGCTGCGGGCAAAAGTCGTGTGGCATCGGAGGTTCGGGGAATGGTTGCATGGTTAGTCCTGGAGTCGGGAAAATTAACGCTTACTGAGTTAAGCGATCGTGTCAGGGGGGATATCTCTGCATTAAGTTCAGCGGCGAGACATTTACTGATACGATCTAAAAAGGGTGTTGAATTAGCACGAGGGATGGCTAAATTAAGGCGTGAGATTTACGAAATTTCAATATCGCAAGCCTATGCCTGCTGACCCGGCCATTCCTGCGGGGGTCCGTGGCCGGGCCGCGCTGTTGTCCTACTTCACCAAGCTGCTGGGCCATAATCCGAACTGGGTCTGGACCCACCGCGGCTCCATTCCCATCCAGGACGGGTTTCTCAACAGGTGGCACGCCTCTATCCCCGTTGGTAATCGAACCGTCGAGGTCGAAGGAGTATGCACGGTCCAACTTCGCGGAGGTCTGATCTACTCGAACGAGGTTTTCTTCGACCGCAGTGAGCTTCTCCGGGCGATCGAGGCATTGAGAATGGGTAGCTAGTGCTTACCGGCACGGCCTTCAAATCCGGCCTGACTACGCACTCCACTCGGGCGCGGGCCAAATCCGGGACATTTCTTTTCTTGCCGCTTGGCTGAGTCCGCCTGGATTATCTTTCAAAGAATCCGTTAAGAGATCAGGGATGAATTGGATCTTCCCAATGGAGAATCATGAAAATCTCTAATTTGGATGGCTGTTCCCACTTTCCTATGCTATGATTCCGGAAATCCCCAACCGATAAAAAGTAAAGCCATGCTGGACCTTTATGAGGAATTGAAAGGTTTAATCATCAAGCTGGATGAAGGCGGAATCCCTTATGCCTTATGCGGCGGGCTGGCATTGGCGCTTCACGGAATTCCTAGGGCGACCGTGGATATTGATATCCTGATCCGGAGGGAATCCTTAGAACAGGTTCAGGCACTGGTAGGAAGATTGGGATACATCATTAAAGCAGAACCAATGACTTTTTCCCAAGGTGATGTTGAAATCCACCGGTTTTCAAAAAAGGATGAAGAGACCGGATATTGGTTACCCCTAGACTTTCTCTTGGTAACCCCAAGGATCAGAAGAATTTGGGAGAGCCGTCAAGAAGTACAATGGGAGGAAGGAAGGCTTTGGGTCGTTTCCCAGGAAGGGTTAATTTATTTGAAGTCTTTGAGAGGCAGCGGGCAGGATCTCGAGGATATACAAGAGTTAAAGGGGGGTACGGATGAAAGTTGACATGTCGCCCAAAGCAATCTCCACCCGCCTAAAACTCGTTTCCCAGTTGCGCCGCCTCTGCCTTTCCCTGGCCAAGGCGAAACCAGCCCAATCCCGACCCCCCGCCGATAATAAGAAATTGAGAGTGAAGAATCAAGTGTAAGAATAAAAAATTTACCGGAAAGATATTCCCCATCTTGTCTTGATTGTCTATTTCACCAGTCTTCACGCTGAGATAGCTGTGGAGGTTAACGATTACGGGTAGAAATCATGCATCGCAATTCAATAGATGAAAATTATATTGAAACATTTTCGATGGTGAGTAGGGTGGCGGAACGTAGTTCCGCTGGTTCCGTTGTTAACATGATCGTCTTTGCGGACCTAACGGAACTACGTTCCCTCCCACGTCCCGCTTTATTGAATTATTTAAACACAGCGCGACGTAAATATCCCTCCCGAAAGGTCTCGACATGAGCCGATCCATCTCCCACTCTTAATAAAGAGTAAGAATAAACACCAAATCCTTGGGGTTAATAAAGCTAGTAAACGCCGTCCCCATTTTCCGCACCGTCCCCACTTTCCGTGATCGTGGCCAGGGCGATGAAGGTGACGGCGAAAACCCAAAGCTGCCGAGTAAGACTGGCGTTCGGGCTGATGAACTGCGGCATGAAGGCCACGAAGAACACAATGTCCGCTGTGACCCAATGTCCGATTTTGCCAGTTCATGGGAGCGGATGTCCTGCTTGGGACACTTAGAATCCGGTCGAGACAGTTCCCGGCCAACCTCCCCCCCATGAAGCCCCCATATTTGGGGGTCTTTATTCCTTGACACATAATTCTTTTTTTTGTATATTCGATCCATCTCAAAGCGAGTTCTTATCAATATTCTAACGCGGAGGTGAGTTGGCCATGCGAAACAAGCTTGTCGTCGCCTTGCTCGTCGTGGTCGGAATCCTGGCCGTGGCCGCGGCCGGGCAGTGCGCTCCCCGCGGGGAGGGGGATCGGTATCCAACGAAGCCGATCAACTACCTGGTCGTCTGGGATCCGGGGGGGCAGTCCGACCGCACGGCGCGACTCCAGCAGCCGCTCCTGGAAAAGATGCTCGGGCAGAAGGTCCTCATCGACTACAAGGTCGGCGGCGGCGGGGCGGTGGGCTGGGCGCAGTTCGTGCGCTCGCGTCCCGACGGCTATTCCATCGCCGGCACCAACCTGCCCACCATCGTCACCCAGCCCATGCTGCAGGATGTCGGCTACACGACCGACCAGTTTCTCCCGATCTGCGACTTCCAGTACACACCGCTCGTCCTGGCCGCCAAGAAGGACACCCCCTACAAGACGCTCAAGGACTTCCTGACCGCCGCCAAGGCTGACCCCGGCAAGCGCAGCATCGGCGTCGTGGCCCTCTGGTCCATCGGCCACATCGTGGCGCTGAACCTGATGAAGGATGCCGGAATCCAGGCGCAGTTCGTGCCCCACACGGGGTCGGCCTCGCTGATCAGCAATATCCTGGGCGGCCATGTGGACGTGGGGATCATCTTTAGCGATGACATGGTTCGGATGAAGGACCAAATCCACGTCTTGGCCGTCGCCACCAAGGAGAAATTCCCGGGGCAGGAGGACGTGCCGACCTTCAAGGAGCAGGGGTTCGATTATGACGCGGGCGTCTCGCGCGGAATCGCCCTGCCGGCGGGGAGCCCGGTCTACGCCGTGAAGAAGCTGGAGAAAGCCTTCGTGGAGATCACCAGTTCTCGCGAGTACGTCCAGACCATGCGTTCGCAGGGATTCGTGCCCCGCGCCCTCAATGCCGAGCAGTTCAAGGCCGAGATCGCGCGGCAAGCGGCGTTCTGGCGCGATACGTTGAAGGACGCGGACATCAAGAAGAAGTAGGGCCGATGGAACAATAACTGTCCAGACGGCGTGGGAGTCCGTTTTACCGCCAAGGCGCCAAGGCTGGCACGGCCCGGGGAGGAAATCGCATGCGCACGCTCCGGTCGGCGGACCTGATGACGGGCGCGCTCACCATCGTCATCGGCATGGTAACGCTCGTGGCCTCGCGCAGCATCAAGGCCATGGCGGGGGAGAGCCTGGACCCTGGCACGCTCCCGGCCATCGTGGGGTGGGCCATGGTCCTGTGCGGTGCGGGGATCATGCGCACCGGTTGGCGCTATCGCGGCGACCCGGTGCCGGTCCATTGGCCGGACAGGCAGGGACAGCGCCGCCTGATGGCGACCGCCGCCCTGCTCCTGGCATATGTGGTCCTCATCGAACCCATCGGCTTCCCCATCGTTACCGCCGCCTTTGTAGCGGCCACCTCCTGGTACTTGGGCCGCTACCGGCCCTGGGTCACAATTCTGGGGGGGGTTGCGACGGGGCTCATCGTGTACTACGTGTTCATGGAGTTCCTGGAGCTCACCTTCCCGCTCGGACTGCTCGAATACCTACATTAGCGCGGGAGATGAACCGCCAATGCGTCAAGGACGTTAAGGCGCCCTCCCCGGATTCGACAGGCGATTTTCGAAATGAATCTGGCGTCTGGCCGGTTATCGATTCGGGGGGTCTGACTCATGCTCTTTTCGTGGGACTTGCTCCTCCAGGGGTTCGCGACGGCGCTGACCCCTTACAACATTTTCTTCGCCTTCCTCGGCTGCTTGATCGGAACCCTGATCGGGGTGCTCCCGGGCATCGGGCCGACCTCGGGGATCGCCATTCTCTTGCCCCTCACCACGGTTCTGCCGCCCATCCCGGCCATCATCATGATGGCGGCGATCTACTACGGGGCCATGTACGGAGGCTCGACGACCGCCATCGTGGTGAACATCCCGGGGGAGGCCGCCTCCGTGCCCACGGCCCTGGACGGATACGCCCTGGCCAAGCAGGGCCGTGCGGGTCCGGCTCTGGGGATCGCGGCCATTGGCTCCTTCGTGGCGGGATCCCTCAGCCTCGTCGGCGTGACCTTCTTCGCCCCGATCCTGGCGGGCGTCGCCCTGGCCTTCGGACCGCCGGAGTACTTCGCGCTCATGTTCATGGCCCTCTCCCTGGTGGTGAGCCTCTCCGAGAAGGCGCTCCTCAAGGGACTGGTCGGCATGTTGCTGGGCCTCCTCGCCAGCCTGATCGGCATGGATCCGTTCACGGGGACCACACGCCTCACCTTCGGCTCCTCGACGCTGATCGCCGGCGTGAACTTCGTCGCCGTAGTCATCGGCCTTTTCGCCTTCGGCGAACTCTTCGTGAATGTCGAGCGGCAAATCACCCACATCTACGACACCCGGATCAAGAACTGGCTGCCGACCTGGCGGGATATTCGGGAGACCGGACTGAGCATGATCCGGGGGACGGCGGTCGGCTTCTTCCTGGGACTTCTTCCCGGTTGCGGGCCGGCCGTGTCCACCTTCGTGGCCTACGACGTGGAGAAGCGGTTCTCCAAGCACCCCGAGCGGTTCGGGAAGGGAGCCATGGAAGGGGTGGCGGGGCCGGAGTCGGCCAACAACGCCGGCTCCTCCAGTCAGTTCATCCCGCTCCTGGCCTTCGGTATTCCGCCCGGACCGACTCTGGCCATGCTGCTGGGCGCCCTCATGATGTACGGTCTGCAGCCCGGGCCGCGTCTCTGGACGGAGCAGCCGCAGCTTGTCTGGTCCGTCATCGCCAGCATGTATATCGGGAACGTGATCCTCCTGATCTTGAACCTGCCCCTGGTCGGCTTCTGGGCGCGGATCGCCCTGATCCCGTTCCCGATCCTGGGGCCGCTGATCGTCGTCTTCTCTCTGATCGGGGCTTACAGCGTCCGATACCTTCTCTTCGATGTCTGGGGAGCGCTCGTCTTCGGCGTGATCGGCTACCTCATGCGGAAGTTCGGCTTTCCGCTGGCCCCGGTCGTCCTGGCCGTGATCCTGTCGCCGCAACTCGAGATCGCCCTGAAGCAGTCGCTGGCCCTGTCGCAAGGCTCGTACCTCATCTTCTTCGGCCGCCCCATCGCGCTCGCGTTCATGATCCTGGCCTTCGGTGTGATCGCCCGCGGGCTCTGGCAGCAGTATAAGAGCCGTCGGCTGGAGTTCACCGACGAAGAGGCGGACTAAGCGATTCGAAGCGATTCAGAACGCCACGACGGCACGGAGGCCAAGGAGCGGGATTCGTTTCGGGAAGGGTCACTGGGTCAAACCCGAACTATTTGCGGTCCTTCAGGGTTTAGAGTGGGTACCCCCAATATATAGTGATTCAAAAGACCAAGAGGAAAGCGACTGCTCCGACGGTGAGGCATCCCGTAAGCACAGGGGACGTTGTGTCCTGGGTTGCAAAAGATTTGACAGCCCGAGGGTGACAGGGATTATAAGGCAGCCTCGGACACAATGTCCCCTAGTCTGTATGAAGCGTCTGAAAGAGGATCGCGTTCAGCCTCTTCTGGAGGAGAATGAGGACTTGGCCTTGGCGGGTAGGGTCAGTAAAGAGACGGTCGATTTTCTGACTCGTAAGATCCAGAAGATTGAGACGACCATCCTCAAGAGGATTGCCGTAAAGGAGAGCTATGCGGGGCTCCTCCATTTGTCGGGGGTGGGCAAGATCCTGGCGTTAACGATTATGTTGGAGACCGGTCCGATCCGTCGTTTTGCCAAGGTTGGGAACTATGCCTCTTACTGTCGAAAAGTCCCCAGCCGATGGACCAGCAATGGCAAGACGAAGGGCAAGGGGAACCAGAAGAACGGGAATAAGTATTTGGCTTGGGCTTTTTCGGAAGCCGC
>Ga0315283_10006226_pt1 | contig 10624 bp, 5 predicted proteins | sample YL17G09_0_MG_FD_204541 | JGI IMG/M metagenome (GOLD analysis project Ga0315283, IMG submission 204541) | Sediment microbial communities from Yellowstone Lake, YNP, Wyoming, USA - YL17G09_0 | ecosystem: Environmental > Aquatic > Freshwater > Lake > Sediment | place: USA: Wyoming | collected...
CAACGCGTGATTGCGTCACAACCGTTCCGAGTATTCTGGGTGCGTCAATTACAGGCCGCCGCTCTTCGAATCGTCTGGAGATCGGGAAGCCGCGGTCGGCAATCGACTCTGGAGCTTCAACGGCACCCTTTTTAATTCTTCTTGGCTGATTGTCCCGTTGCCATTGACATCGGCGGACTTGAAACCGGAAAGCAACGGCTCATCCACCTCATGCTTCGCCAACTGGCCGTCACCATTTTTGTCTAGCCCCTTGAAGCGAACTGCCAAATCCACAGAGGATTGATCTCCCGACGGCGAATGGTCTCCGGTAGGCGGCACCTTTTCGGACGGAGGCGGAAAGACGTTCGGCTTCAGTGTCGGGGATTCATGGCCTTGAGATTGCCGATCCGCTTCCACCGTCTCGAGTATTTCAATGTCTTTCTGGAAATGGGATCGAGGATTCATCACCACCTTTTCACCCTCCGTTAAACCTGTCAGAATCTCGATCGTCCGGTCATTCGTCTGTCCAATCGAAATCTCTTTTTGCTCGACATCACCGTCAACGGAAGCGACAAATGCGAACTGCTTCGCACCGAATGAAAGAACTGACTGCACGGGTATCTGCAGCACGTCCTCGCGACGTTCAATCAATACTTCGACGGTGGCTGTCAAACCGGGCCGCAGCTTATTGACCTTGTCGGCATCGTCACTAATTTTTACGACGGCTTCGTATTCTTTAAAGTCACGACTGTAGGAACCTGTCGAACTCGGCACGGACGCGACGGAATGAACCACACCGTGGAACACGTCCTCGGAATACGCATCAATTTTGATCTTGACCAAAAGTCCTTCACGAATCAGCGAAATTCGCGATTCGTGAATGCGCGCATTGACTTTCATCGAATCGAGATCGGGAAGGTTGATGATCGCCTGACGTTCGCGAACTTGGCTCCCCACTTCAATTAAGACATCGCCAGGTCGACCATCGCGACCATTGGCGTATACGACCTGTCCATCTTGATCCGCCCTGATCTGACAGGCTTCAATCTGTTTTTTGAGACGACCGAGTTTCTTCGATTCAACATCATAAGTCAGCTCACGCGACTTGTACTCGGCCTCAAACTGAGCCATGGCCGCCACATTCCTGCGTTTGACTCGACCAAGATTGCGTTCCGCTTCATGCTTGTTGGCTGTGAGTTCCGACTCTGTCCTCTTTTTCGTAAATAAATTGAGAACTTCGAACCTCTTTCTTGCCGATTCGGCTTTATGCCTTGCGTCCTGAAGATTCAGTTCTTCTGCTTCGAGATCATTCTGATTTCGCAGGCCTTTTTGGACAAGTCGGCGAACGAAAATGCAGCTTTCTGTGAAACGAGTCAGATTGGCCTCCGACGTCGTTTTTTCGGCATTGAGGGCGGCGATCTGCTGAGGGAATGTCCCCTCGACAAACATTTCGAGATCGAGTGTTGCGAGTTGAAGCCTCAATTCAGAGGCTTCAACATCACTTTCGTTTTGAGTTTTTCGGATTAATAAATCCTCTTGAGCCTGCCGCAGGAGAGCACTCGACTTGACGACTAAAACCTCTTGCAGCGTCTCTTTGTCAATGAGCAGTGAAGAATCTAGCTCGCAGACAACATCCCCCTGCTTGACGTACGAGCCCTCAGGGACGATGTTGATGATTGTCGTTGTCCCTTCAACTTTACTCAACAGCGTCAGATTCCGCATGCTGTCGATCGTCCCCTTTTCAGTCACCATCAACTGAAATGGAGCTCGTTTGACTGTTTCAAAGACCAGCCCTTCTGTCATGGCTGCTGTGGGCGTCCAATACGATTCAATCGCCGTCCAATAAACAATCCCGACACCAAGACATCCCGTCACAACTGTCAAGCAAACCAGCCGAACACGCCCGACACTTCGTCGTTTCAAAACCGCTCGGTTCGGAATTGAGTCAGGCAAAATCTGCAGAGTCTTTCCCTCGATTGAAAGAGGCGAAACCAACTGCGAATTCGTGGGGTGAGACATTAGCTAAGGCTCGTTATTGGTGGGATCATCGGGGCGGTGGGGCGGTGGGGCGGTGGTCTATCGCAGATCTTGGTAAACTGGATCGAGCCAAAGACCTGCCTCATCGATCTGCATTGTATCCATATCTCGATAAATGTTAACCCTAGATCGCTCGTGATCTACCCAAAGCTGAATCAAGGTGTTTTGGGCTTGTAATACGGAGTTCAATGCATTCAGTAAATTCAGACCGTTATTGCCGGTAGAGGTCGTCATTCCCGCTCGACCCACCTGCGACCGATTCGGGTCTTCTGCATTCGTCACCACTGTATCAAGCTGGAATGCGGCTTGGCGAAGGTTTTTTCGGCTGACTTCAAAATTCGTGCGAGTCACATTCAATTGTCGCCAATGGGTCCGCACCTCAAACTTGGCCAAGTCCTCCTGGCGCATGTAGTCACGCCGAAGACGCTGATACGAAATTAAGGATGCTCGGTAGGCGTTTCGTTCAGCGACCTGATCAATGGGGGCCGTCATCTGGACTCCGAATCGGAAAGAACTGCGACTTCCACGAAAACTGAAAGGCTGGTTCGAGTTTTCAAGCGTGTTCAGATCACCGGCGGCGACAAGGTTGACCACGGCTTCCAACCGATTGGCTACGACTTCCATGGCTCGCCGTGCATCCATCACTCGGCCACGAGAGTTCATCAAATCGAGTCGATTTTCGACAGCAATCGATACCACCGATTCGAGCGAGAGGTCAAATTCTGGAAGCGTGATCAATTCACTACGAAGCCCAATTTCTATGACTCTCAAACTCTGAACGACTGTAAACAATTTTTCACGGGTATCATTGATGGCGGTGAGTGCCCGGCGGCGTTCATCTGCTGAGGCATCCTCCTTCTTTAACAGGCGCTGGGACATTCGAAAAAGAGTCGCAGCACTCGGGTCCGTATGTGCCTGACCTTCCGGACCATCAACGTTCTCCTGAATCATTTCTAAAAGAACACGGTCGCGGGCGAGTGCCTTTTGAACCTGCTCACGAGAATTCTCGAACTTCAGTCTCGACAATCTCACGGGCAGATTTTCCATGACCTGTTCAAAAAGTTCGGGAACCTCATCGAAAGTATAATTCCGCACAGATTCGAGGAGATTTGACAATGAGTCAGCCGCGAGACGAACCTGCTTAAGAGGTGGATCCAGGTCGTCGATCAGAGACGTTTGGTTGACGAATTCCACAAGGGCCAACTCCAGTTGTTGGTTCTGCGGACTAATCAATTGGAATTGCTTGATCAGTGTCAGATCCACCGTGGTTGGCAAGTCCGTTGGTAGGCCGAGAAACAACTTGTACCGGTCCACTGCGTCTGCGTAATTTCGCTGCAACGCTCGGAGTTGAATTTCTGCACTCGACAGTTGCGTTGCCAGTTGAAGAACGTCAGTGCTTGTCCCACCAACTAACAGGAGATCAAATAACTGTTTGACTTCCCGCTTGTAGCCCGCATCATCACTTAACAAGAGCAACTGCCGCAGCTCGTCCGGTGTCATTGGATTTACGGCTTTCCAATACAGCAGTTCTCGATCTGGCTGAAATTCAATTTTTTGCGTTAAGTCTGGTGGAAATTCAATTCCCGGAGGAAACGCACCCGGGGCAAAATGCCGATACGGCGTCTTCGCCACCAATTGACGTTGTCGCTCTGTTTGAGTGTAAAGCCCCGCAACATACGCACTCTGATTGTCGATCGCCTGTGCCTGCCTTAACAAATCCAGGAATCCGCCATTTGATCCAGTCACCGTGTCGGCAAAAAAGAGCTTTCGATAACGGGCGAGCGTGCGGAGGTCATAGAGCGATTCACGTTCACTCAAAGTGAGGTTTTCGAGACCGATCTTGCGGCCCGCTCCTAATAACAGGGGTTGGACGAGTGAATAAGAAAGTACGGACGCTGATGTTGATTGTTGTCCTCCCGAGAACAGCCAAAGCGTGTTGTTTGCCATCTCAACAATCCATTGACCGCCGGTCGGCAACAACTGACTGACTCCGAATCGGGACTTCAAGCCGACCGTATCGCTTGTTGAGGGAACATCCGTCCCGGTCAGAATTCCCGTTGGCTTTTGAGCACCAAATCCAAGATACCTGACCTCGAATTGAAATTGGTCAAGAGTCAGTTGCAACGCAGACAGATAGGCATCCTCGATCTGTGTTTGGTACTCACGACTGTTGATATTTCCGAGTTCGACCGCCTGTGCCAACGTCAAGTTTTCAATCGTCGGGACCAACTCCGCTGGGGTCTCGTCGGTGACCTCCTCGGACAACGCACGGACCGTCGTCAATCCATCAGAAAATGCGTAGTCGTTTTCAGGAACTGGCACCGAAAGGCGAAAATTTTCCAGCCATCCAGGGTTTTCCACCGACAGCGACTCTCCAAATTTGTGCCAACTCTTGTAACCACGCATCCCATGAACCAACTGCATGTACTGACCGGATGCCGGATCATCGGGAGGTAACGGCGGGGAGTCTGCGTCAAACGGATCAAAAAAACGGCTGCGGGGATCCGGTTCAACCGTGGTTCGCGGAATCGTCCAGCGCGAGTCGAACTGTTTTCGCTGCAGGAGGTTGTAAGTGTCGAAATCTGCCTGCGAACGCCAGAACATTCTCGAACAACCGCTGCTCAGGCATAGGGATACGATAACCATCAACCTCATGGCTAGCCTCGATCGCTTCGCAACGATCATCTCCCCCCCTTGGCAGACTGCTTGTTCAAACCGAGTGTTGAAAGCATTTGACGCAGAGCCACATGCGGTGAATTCAAGGGGACCTCGTCGGCCGGATGACATTCGATCCTGTGCTGCTCATGGTTAACCGCAGACCGCTCGCGTTTCGGGGCCATCTTCTCGTCTGTCTCGCGATTCATTTCAAGATTTTCGCTGATGTGTCTGATCACAGAAGCAAAAGTCAAGCGTTGATGCATCGGAACGTCACCTAACAGCAAAGCGGACCAATGCCTTTTTGCGTGTGCGATTTGTTCCAGTAATTGTCTCGCATCGGGGCTGATGAATAGAACTCGCTTGCGAAGATCGATCACAGACCGCGAGCGGACGACTAACCCCTCGCGTTGCATCCGTTCAATGAGAGTGCTGACATTCGATTCAGACTGCATCAACTTCACGGCCAATTCGGACTGAGACAAACCCTCCGCATCTGCATTTTCCAAGGCCAGCAGAACGCTATAGCGGGCTTCCGTCAGTCCGTAGCGTTCAACGAATGTCGCCCGTCTCGATCGGATATGAACCGCCGCCCGCAGCAGTCGTTCCAAGATATCGCCGGCCTCATCAGGCCATTCCCGTCGGGAACCAATCCACTCTCGTTCGTCGACGTTCATCATAACTCCCGATTTCCAGAGGAGACCACCCCTGCCGACGGCTTGAGCAACACCTTTGTTTCTAATGATTCGGCAAAGAATAGTTCGAGACTGAAGGAATTTCCGGAACAGACGGTCAATTCGCATGATCACAATCTGCCGGAAATCTGCCGAAAAAAAATAGACTCCGAAGATATGTCCGCGAATTGTCGCTTGACCTTGCTGCCAATTCGGAAATTGACAGCCGTATTCGAAACCGGCAAAGAATGCCGAGGCGTCGAGCCGATCTCTTCAAGCATCGAGCGGCTTGAGAAGCCGAGATCGGGAATCTCATCAGGGAACGCTCTTAGCGAACTTCAAAAAAGTTACTTGAGAGCGTTGCCAGACACGGCTACCATAGTACCTGCACGGACGCTTTTACCATTTGGTATTTTTTTGCGTCCCGCTTTCAATCCGTCCTAGGGACCACTTTCCAATGAGTGACCTGTTGCATTTGGAGCTGACGGATCGCCAACGAGATCTGTTGCTGCGCGGCTTGCGCTTCGTACGCAGCAGTCGTATGCTCGAAATTCGCGATTCTTCGGACATCACAGACGATCAACGTCAGATAGAACTTGGTGAGCTCGGTCGGCTCACCGATATGCTGGGTGTCGGCAAAAAAGGGGCATCGTCCGTTCGCGTTTGAGTTCGTGTGCCGAAGGACAGATCTCCCCCCGGCATGCTTGACCCTGAATATTCGATGTCTGTTTCGGATGTGTCATATCGTCATCACGCAAGCCGTGATGTTTTCTTACGGATTCCGGTAATGCCGCGAGAATCCAGAAACTGATAGACGCCGCCAGCCTCTGTCATTTTCAGACTTGCAGGTGCGGCTTCGTCTCTTGTGGTCGTTGTTTGCATCGGCGAATTCGTTCAGCAGATACGGGCAATCTCGATTTCACGCGTTGGCATCGTGGAGCCGTTTTGCAACCGTCTTCTGATCGCTATAGGGAGTTGATGCAAACGCTGGAGGCCAGCAGTATACTCAGCGGATGGCTCGATCGACCGAGGAATACAATCGCGACGCTTGAGGGGGACGCATCACCCTTGGCATGAGTTCATCAAGGGTCATTTTCCATGGATCCGCTTGGTTGGTCCTTACATCGCGTGTTTTACGTGTGGCTGACCCTCTGGGTGACAGGCCAGGGCTTGGCCACCGATCTGATTTCCGAGGCGACCGGAACCGTTGCCGACGCGCAGACTTTGGCATTTTTTGAATCAAAAATTCGCCCGCTCTTGGAAAAAAAATGCATTGAATGCCATGGGAGGCAAAAGCAGGAAGGCGGGCTGAGGCTGGATTCTCAGCCGGGCTGGCGTCAGGGAGGCAACAGAGGACCAGCTCTCGTGCCCGGGAAACCGGCAGAGAGCCTGCTGATTAAAGCCGTCCAGTATGTCGATATCGACATCCAGATGCCGCCCGAAGATCGACTTGGGGCCGATGACGTGGCGTTACTGGAAACGTGGATTCAACAGGGTGCATTCGACCCGCGAACCGATGTTGCTCCGGCCAGCAATTTGGCGGCCACGGAATGGGCGAAGGCCTTCCAGAAACGATTGGCCTGGTGGAGCCTGCAGCCACTTCGCAAATTTCACCCGCCCGACGTCAAGATTACCGAAGGGACTCTCGAACCTGTTGACCGATTCATTTGCCGTTCATTGAATGACGTCCGACTGGAACCCGCCTCTCCTGCCGAGCCGGAAATCCTCTTGCGACGTCTGGCGTTCGTGTTAACGGGATTACCGCCGACACCACATCAACGCATCGCATTTCTGGAAAACTGGAAGACGAATCCGACGAGGGCTTATGAGACTCTTGTTGATCGTTTTCTGGCGTCGCCCTTCTTTGGTGAACGATTCGCGAGACACTGGATGGACGCGGTTCGATACACGGACACGTACGGTTATGAATGGGATAACCCAGCCAAGGGGTCTTGGGAGTATCGCGATTATCTCATCCGAGCATTCAATCAAGATATCGGATTCGATCAACTCCTCCGCGAGCAACTAGCCGGAGACCTGTTACCGTCGCCGCGCATTGATCGAGAACGGGAAATCAACGAGAGCCTGATTGGTCCGGCATTCTACCATCTCGGTGAGCATCGACATGGAAGCAGCCTGATGTTTAACGGCATCCACCAAGACATGGTGAACAACAAGATTGAGGCTTTTTCCGAAGCATTCCTGGCCACAACAGTTGCATGCGCTCGATGTCACGATCATAAATTAGAGGCTGTATCGCAGCGAGACTATTATTCTTTGGCGGCCGTTTTCATGACGCCGCGATGGACCTCGCGTGTGGTAGATCTGCCGGGAAAACACGACATTGCCATCATCAAGCTTCAAAAACTGCGTGCACAAATTCAGCGTGAAATGGCTTCACGTTGGCTCTCTGTTGTGAGTGAAGCAGGGGCATTCTTGCCGAAGATTTTAAGTCGTGCCAATTCGGTAAAAGAACTCTCTGAAGTGACTATTGATGATGTCTTGTATCCCCTGACGCTTCTGACAAAAGGAAACACTGACATCGAGAAACGTTGGATTGACTTTGCGGCGGAATGGAGACAGGCACGTGCCAAAAGAATCGAAGCAAACTCGGAATTTCAGATTCTTGCGGATTTTCGGAAACCGATTTTTCCTGACGGATGGGTGTGGGAAGGGGACGGCATCAAACATGGGTACGTGGTCGACGGTACGCCACTCATTGCTCTGGAAGGTGACTTGATCGTCGCACGACTCTTACCGAGCGGTTTTCATACAAATGCATTGTCATCGAAACTCCCCGGTTCACTCCGATCACCTCCACAGGGGTCCATTGCAAGAAAGATCGCCAGCGTTCAACTCGCAGGAGGTGAATTTGGTGGGCATCTCGTGGTGGATGGCAATGCCTTTCAGAATGAAACGATTGGTTTCCTGAATTCCCCGGAACCAACGTGGATCTCATTTGCCGATACGCCGTTAAAAAACGGAGTCACACAGGTAACGATCGAATTGACAACCGCGTCGCTCAATCCCAATTTTCCTCCCCGCACGGGACTGGCCAAGGGACTGGCGCATACCGATTTAGGTTATGACAAAAGAAGTTGGCTGAGCATCACCGGCATCGTCGCTCACGAGAAGGCGGAAACTCCACAGAGAACCCTCCAGCACTTAACAACCCTGTTTGAAGGCGTGTTGCCCCGAACGGAGGACGAGGCTGTTCAGCGAGTCCGCGGATGGTTGATGGCCACTGTTCGACGCTGGTGCCTCGGCAAATCGGAAGAAGGTGACCTGCTGGTTCTGCAGTGGATCCTTGCCAACGACCTCTTGCCAAACGTGGCGGACGCCGGGACGCCCCTCGCCACACTGCTGGCCGAATATCGAGCAGTCGAGCAGGGAATTGCCCATGCGCACACGGTGAACAGCATGGATGAGCGAGGATCGGCAAAGGTCCGTTATCCGTTGAACGTGCGAGGAAACGTCGATGTCCTCGGAGAATGGGTCTCGCCCGACTTTCTGAGCATGTTCGCCGGTCGTAACAACGTATCAGAAAGTCGTGGGAGCGGACGTCTGGAGTTGGCCGAGTCGTTACTCCAGCCGAGTCATCCGCTGACATCCCGAGTGTATTCCAACCGCATTTGGCAATGGATATTCGGAACGGGGATCGTCGCATCGCCTGACGATTTTGGCCATCTTGGGGCAATACCATCGCATCCAGAGTTACTGGATTACCTAGCACAGGAGCTGATTCGCGGTGGCTGGTCCACCAAACGACTGGTGCGTCGCCTCGTCCTCAGCCAGACTTTTCGTCAATCGGGATTGGTGAGTCCTCTCGCCCGGGAGATTGACCCCGGCAATCGCCTGCTGCACCATTATTCCACTCGTCGGCTGGAGGCGGAAGCGATTCGCGATTCACTGCTGTCCGTGTCTGGCACGCTGAATCCGGCACTTTTTGGCCACCCGATTGACCCACCACGTGTTGCGGAAGACTCGAAAAAACGGCTATTTGCTGGCCCGGTGGATGGGCATGGTCGACGATCTCTGTATCTTAAGATGTCGATTATGGAACCTCCAAAGTTTCTGGCTGGCTTCAATTTACCGGACCTCAAGCTTCCCACAGGACGTCGCGATATGACGAATGATCCGACGCAAGCATTGATGATGCTGAATGATCCGTTTGTGAAAGCGATGTCACAACATTGGGCAGAACAGCTGATCCATCAGCCCGATTCTTCCAGCGGCGGGCGCATTGCCACCATGTTCATTCGAGCTTTCGGACGAGAGCCCGACAGATCCGAGTCCGCGCGATGGTCGATTGCGTTGACCGAATTGACGCCGGAGGGATGCCAAAACGTGATGACCGATGCATTGGCATGGGAGCGTCTTGCGCATGTCTTTTTCAATTCCCCCGAGTTCATCTACTATCACTGACACTCAAGGTCACCTGCCGAGGTGTCACGGAGAACGACCGTGTCGATCAATCCACTCTCAAACGGCAACTGCAACGGGCGCATTGCCAATGCCGATTCAAGACGCGGTTTTCTGCAACAAGCGTCGGCCGGATTCGGATGGCTGGCACTCAATGGTTTGTTTGCCCAGCGCGCGGCGGCGGCATCGATCCCACAGCATGCGCCTTGCGCGAAAAACATCATTTTTTGTTTCATGGACGGCGGACCGAGCCATGTCGATACATTCGATCCAAAGCCGATGCTGAAGCAGCATGAAGGGAAGCCGATCGGGAAGATTGGGGAAGTGGATGCCAAGCGTTCGCAAAGGTCTTCCGATGATCGTGTCTGGTTCGGCAGCCCTTGGGCGTTTCATCAACGGGGAGAAAGCGGGCTTTGGATCAGCGATCTTTTCCCACGGATCGCCACAGTCGCGGATCGTCTGTGCGTTGTTCGTTCCATGGTTGGCGAACTTCCCCTCCACGGGCAGCAGAATCTTTTGTTGCACACAGGGCGGATCCTTGGACAGGCTCCGAGCCTCGGAGCCTGGGTCTCCTATGGACTGGGAACCGAAAATCGCAATCTCCCAGGTTATCTTGTGCTCAACAATGACTGGGTGCCGAATGGTGGCCTCGAAAATTTCGGCAGTTCTTTTCTGCCCGCCAGTCACCAAGCGACGATGATGCGTGCCAAGGGTGAGCCAGTGGATAACATTAAACCAGGCGACACCCCAGCAGTTCAGAGGCGTCAGTTGGCATTGGCAGCGGAGCAAGGGCGCTCCTTTGCCGCTCACAGTTCAGATGCCTTAGCGATTGAAGGGGCAATCGCTAATTATGAAAC
>Ga0315283_10006227_pt1 | contig 10624 bp, 13 predicted proteins | sample YL17G09_0_MG_FD_204541 | JGI IMG/M metagenome (GOLD analysis project Ga0315283, IMG submission 204541) | Sediment microbial communities from Yellowstone Lake, YNP, Wyoming, USA - YL17G09_0 | ecosystem: Environmental > Aquatic > Freshwater > Lake > Sediment | place: USA: Wyoming | collected...
CTTTGTAAAGGTTGATTATGCATTGCAGAAAGAGCCGCTCGGAACAGCAAATGCTGTTTACTGTGCAAAAGATGCTGCTGCAGACGAGCCTTTTATTACTATGTGGTATGATAATGTCTATCCTCTGGAAGCTATTAAAAAACTGGTCAGGATAAAGAGCGAATGGGGAGCAATAGGCTATGACAGGGATAGCCTTGAAAACCCGCACTTAACAAATATCAAAAAAGAAAAAATAAGACAGTGCGCAGTAATGCAGGTTAATGATGATTATGAGCTTCTGAAAATAATTGAAAGGCCGGGAGACACTCTGGACAATTATCCTGATCCTGAAGGAAAAATACTCATAAACATGGGCTTGTTCGCTTTCAACAAGAGAATCTTTGAGTGCTGCACCAAGATAACGCCTGTTGAAAGGCATCCTGGCAAAAAAGAATATGAGATACAGCCAGCAGTGCAGTACGGCATAGACAAACTAAAGATAAAGATGGTTGTAGAGCCATTTTACGGCGGAGTAATAGACTTAACTGCGCTTGAAGATGTTCCTGGGGCTAAAGAGTTCACGAGGGATAGGAAGCTGAGCTTCTGAACAAGTATTGTTTACGCACTGGACATATAGGCGTAAGAAATTTAAACAAGTTCTCTTTTGATATATAAAAATGAAGAAATGCTCTGAATGCAAAGGAGAAATGAAAGAGCTTAAGTCTAAGACTCCTGAAGGAGTAGAGTACAAGTACTATAAATGCTCAAAGTGCAGCTCTGAAATAGTTGATATGAAGCAATTGCATGAAGCAGCAAAGAAATATAAATCATATCTGAAAGCAAGATAAGAAATAATCACTTAATAATTAATAGGAGTTTGAGATGAAATCTTACGAGAAACAATCAAACTCTTTCTGATGCATCTCCAGTTTTTGCCATCTGCTCTTTAGATTACAATGCAAAAACCAATTAATTTTAAAGTAAATAAAATAAGAAAAAATTTAATAAAAAATTTTCAGTACACAGGGTACGGGCTTGCGCCTGCTTCCAGTGCTATGTTCTTCACCTTGCTCAAATCACTTATCTTGTTTATTCTCAGCAAGTTTGGTGACTTGGTGTAAAGCTCGTCCTGGATGTATAGGCTTCTTTCTACTGCAGGGCTGTAATAGTAGTTGCTGTTAGCAGTGCCTTGCGAATGGTCGATCAAGCCTCTCAAGGTTATCTCATCCTTGGTTATCTTGAACACAAATGCTCCGTTATAGCCTGTGCTTCCTGTGTTCATGCATCCTTCTCCCCAGCACCTGTTATAGTTGTAGCTGTAAGCAGGTATCACTAGCATATTATTTACTTTGCTAAACAGGAATGCTTTGTGCTCGTACTCTGCTGTGCTCTGAGCATATCTCTCGTCTGTCACGAACTTAGCTATTTCTTTGGGGTTCTCAACATCAGATACATCGAACAAGCTGATTTTTAATCCTCTTGTCTCTCCTGTTGTTGCTGAAGCATCCCTTCCTATTCCAATTATTGTGTTCTCATCATATGGGTGAAGGTATCTGCTGAATCCTGGAATCTTTAGCTTTCCGAGCTCTTTTATGTTTTCAGGATCTTTCAGGTCTATCACAAAGAACGGGTCTACCTGCCTAAAGGTTACCATGTATAATCTGTCTCCCATGAACCTGGTTGATTGTATTGTTTCTCCTTTTGCTAAGCCTTTGAGCGAGTCTAGCAACTCAAGGTCTTTGTCAAGAGTGAATACGTTATTAGTTGACTGGGTTTCCTGGCTCTCTCCTTTTAGGTAGCTCCATCTCTGGCTGATAGTGGTTGCTATCCTGAATATATTCTTGTACTCATCCATGCTGAACTGGTTGACTACGTGGCCTGGCACTTTTCCATTGGCTGCTATCTCAATATCTCCATTGTCAACACTCACCTTGTTAATGATAGTGTATTCCATGTAGTCGTATTCATCAAGCTTTTTCTGAAGCAGAGTATCAACCTGGTCGCTAAAGTCCCGCTGCTCTTTCTCAGACATGTAGTTTGCATATGTCTGCACTATCTGCATTATCTTGGACTCTTTCTCTGCCTGTGAAAGCACATCATTATCAGTGTCTTTTATTTTCTCAATTATTTGCTTGTCAGAATCTGTAAGCTCTGGCGTGAGCAAGTCAATTGTTATTTTCTGCCTTAGCTCCCACTCATTAATGTACTCTGTGTAGGTGATAAAGATGTTGTTCTCTGACATGTACATGTTCTGGCTGCTCTCAACAGCAACGCTCTTTGAATTCACGTCATTATCAGAGCTTTTCAAGTCAACAGCATGTATGTTAGCAAACTGCACTGACTGGTAAGGTATGGGGTAATAATATATCCTGTCAAAAGCTATTGAACTTTTCACAGTGCCATCAATCACCAAAGGAGTCGGGTAAGGATTCCTGTAATATGAGCCAGTAGTTGTTATAAAATATACAAAGTCACCATACATTCTTGACTCAAAATAATTACCCTCGAACTTGTACTCTTTTATCAAATCAGGGTTTTCCTTGTCGCTCAAATCATAGATATTAAAGAAAGTCATTCCTTGCTTTGGAACAAAATCAATCTGCTTGAAATAATCAAGGTCATAGAAGTTACCATACACTACCAGCTTGTCTCCGTTAATAAACAATCCTTGAGGCTGGCTCTTGAACTTGATAGTTGACACAATCTCTGCGTCTTTTCCAGGATAGGCCTTGATAATAAATACTGTGTTGCCAGTTACTGTATATATATAGTTGCCATCTGTTTTCATGATGTCTCCTTCATCAACACCACGCACCTGATTATTAGTGGTTGAGAAGCCTCCTTCAGCTGAATTGACCTGGACAGCTGCGTTAGCAGTATCGCCTATGGCTGCTGTTGGCGCCATAGAAGAAGAAAGCTTCATCATGTTGCTTTCCATCATAACACCGCCTCTCATTCCTCCATAATAATAATTATAGCTTCCGCCAGCATTCTTTTTTACAAAGTCAGTGAATTCCTTCTCTGTCTTGAAGCTCTTAGCAGTGAGCTCAACAGTAGGATCAAATAGAGCTCCTGAAGAATAAGTTCCTTGAGTCAAGACTGTTCCTGTGCCAGCAGTGCTTCCTGTACCTCCTGTGCTACCAGTCCCTCCTGTTCCGCCAGTTCCGCCTGTGCCAGGACCTGTTGGGGGTATAACCTTGCATCCTGACAATAACAGGACAGCAACTAGCATTAATATTCCGAATGAAACAATGATTGTTTCTGATAAGTTCTTTGCCATACTAAATCACCTTTGTTTTCTTTTTTATTGCTTTAATACCATTAGAAAGGATGCCCTATTATATATGTTTTGCTTAGGTTTCAAGCAAAGTTGAAGCTATGAAGGAAAAAATTGATAGAAACAGTATAAAATAATTTATTTTCTCTCGCTGTACTTGCACTTGCCGCAGGTCCATCTGTCCTTATGGCTTGCCATGAATGTTCCTGGCCCGCACTTAGGGCATGTCTTGTTCTTCTTCTTAACGCTGTTGCCGCTGACCTCGTATAGCCTTCCTATCTTGTAGGATTTGCCTTTCTTAACTGGTCCTGCTTTCTTTCCTGCATCTTTTTTCTTGTCAACTGCCATGTTTCATCCCTTGATTATTATTTTTCCGTTTCCCCCGGAGGGCAATAAGTTATTTTTTGTTTTTTATTACTTCTTTTCCTCTTCAGCTTCCTCTTTCTTTTCCTCTTTCTTAGCTGCTCCGTGCCTTACCAGCATGTACTCTTGCTCAAGCTCTTTGAGGGTTTTTTCATCATCATAAACATAGATTTCCAAGTGCGCTGACTGGGCTCCATAGTCTGGCTTTACTCTCTTAACAATCACAAGCTCTTCCTTGACATTGAGTTTCTTTGCAAGCTCTTTTCTTATGTCAAGCCTTTTAGGAGTCTTGGCTTCATAGCCAAGCTTTCCTTCAAGCTCCCTTCTCTTGAGCAGTGGCTTTTTCTCATCTTTGGTAATTTGTATGTTCATGATCATAACACCTTTCTTGTTTTTCCTTGCCTATCTAACCTTGATGGCGTATTCTCCTTCTTTCTCAACACCCATCTTCTTTGCAATCACTGACTTGCCAACATTAAGGAACTGTATCCTTCCCTGCCATACTGTTGCAAATGATTTTCTCTTGCAAATAGGGCATACGTCATCTTCTGTGAATACCTTGCAGCTCCTGCAAACTTGTTTTTTTGCCATCAAAAATCGCCTCCGGCTATTTTTGAGGGTCCAAAAATTTCATTTTTGTTACCCATCAATTATCACCAAAATTATCCTTTTTCTTTTCTTGGCTTTCCTTGCCTTTCCTGGCCTTTGCCTTCAGCTGGCCTTCTAGGCTTTCCTTCTGCTCCTTCTTTAAGGTCTGATTCTATCCATTCCTCTTTTCCTAAGCCTGCCTGCCTCATGGTCAAGCCAAGCTTTGGATTAGCCACATCCTTGTATGATATTGCAATAATCCTTGACCTGCACCTGTCTCCTACCTTGATGCTTCGCTTTGAGTCCTTGCCAAGAAGGACTTTGTCCTTGCTAAAGCTCACAAAATCATTCATGGTCTGGCTTATGTGAATCATGCCGTCTATTGGGCCCATTGAGAAGAACACTCCGAAATCAGCAATGTCCTTTATTTTTCCTCTGACTACTTCCTGCATCTCAGGCTCAAATGTCAGCAGGTCAAAAGTAGTATCATAATAGGATGCTCCGTCTCCTGGAATTATTATTCCTTCACCAACGTGATTAACTCCTGATACATCAATAACCAGGCCCAGGTCTTTTGATATAAATCCTGAGTACTTGCTCTTTATCTCTGTGATTACTGCCTGTGTCAGGTCCATTCCGAACTTGTCAGGGCTGACCCTGACGTGGTCCTTGATTTTTACTTTGTAAAACATTATTCTGCACCTTTTCTTTTAGACAAACTCTAAATATTTTTTCTGGCGAAGCCCAATAATCTTGGCTCCTTTCTCTTTAAGCCTCTCCCTGAGCGCCTTGTCCTGGGTTGCAACGATTGTATCTTTATCTGCCTTTGAGACTATAATATCATCAACGCTCTTTTTACTCCCGAAACTATGCAGGGTTTTTAAGTTTTTCTGTATTGCTAGGGCGAGGGCTAGTTTTGCAGCAAACCTATCCTTTTGCTTGCCAGTTATAACTATATTGTTGAGCTCTTTCAGGCTCTTATCAATTATGTAAAGCACAAACTGCTCCTGCATAATTCTCCCTATCTCTGCGAATATGTCTACCATGAACTGCCCTGGTATGAGCAGGAAATTAGTGTCAAGGATTACTTTCTTCTCCATAAACTCAAGGTAAGGGTTTGGTTTTAAAAAGCTTGTTAAACATCATTTTGCTATTACTGTGCTTAGAATTCAGTGCTAACACGCATTTAGGACAAAGCCGTAATAACAAAACTCGTCTAAAAACCAAAAACTATTTAAATAAAAACAGGTTATTTTAGTCACTATCGGGGGAAAACACATGAATTTGATAAAATTAATGCCTGTTACGGCTATTATTATGCTGGCAGGGATTATAATTTTCTTTTTTCGCCAAGCACTTGGCCCGCTTAGCACTCTAATAACCGCGATTACTGCCCTATCAATTATGGGCATTTTAGGATGGTTTGTGATTGACTACACAAACTAGAAGGCAAAAAATCTATAATAAAGTCAGGTAGGATAAATAAAATAAAAAAAGTAATAACAAAAAGTCAAGCCTGTATCTACAAACTAAGATTTATAGTATTATGCTCGACTTTTTGATAAAAAAATTAAAAATTTTAAATTATTTTTACTTGTTCTTCTTCAGCGAGTTCCTGATATCTCTCAATAAAAGGACTTCTTCGCTAGGCTTTGGAGGCACTGCAGGCTTAGCTTCCTCTTTCTTCTTCATCCTGTTCATGCCCTTAATAACCACGAATATCGCCAGCGCAATTATCACGAAATCAATAATCGTGTTGATGAAAGCGCCGTATCTGATAGCTATGGCGACAGTTCCGTCAGCAGCGTATTTCAAAGGCACCATAAGTTCCTTGAAATCAACATTGCCTAAGAGCAGCCCGATGGGCGGCATAATCACGTCAGCCACAAATGAGCTGACAATCTTGCCAAAAGCGCCACCTATGATAATACCTATTGCCAGGTCCATCACATTGCCCTTCATGGCAAATTCCTTGAATTCCTTGATAAAACCCATATTCGCACCCCCTATAAAATAAGAATTGAAAAAAGAGACTGATATTTAAATTTTCTGATTATGCGATTATGCTTATCAAGTTTTATCCCTATTGACGAGCTTGACATAGGAGCTGACCTGGTAAGCCATAACTGCCTTCTGGCTATAGTGCGAAATAGTAAGCTCGATAATCTTATCAATCGCAGGTTCATCACAGTAAATCCTCACAGGGATCATCCTGTCAAGGAATAATCCACCCCGCGAGTCAATCCATTGGCCTTTGGCAGTCTTCAGGATAGTTAAGCCACCTCCTATTTTCCTGACAGCATCGTCCCAAGAATGATGATGCTCCATGGAGAATTCAATACCATCATTAGAATGTGCAGGCACAAGAATCTCCCACAATGATTTATTATTGCCAGCCATTGCAGAAGGTAATAGTTCAGGATTTATAAAAATTAGGTTTAGGGGAGCTGCTTTTGAAGTTCTTGAAAAAGTTTATATACTAATTATTTCTTCCTGCTCCCGATGGTTTTTAATGATTCGTATTATGTTTTCCTGGAAGACAGCTACCATAAGCTAAGCTTGCGAGAGCTAGTAAGATATCGTAATTCTTGGGGCATTCTCCCTGATATCTGGAGCGCGAAGATTTCAACAGGGCTTCTCGGCCTCACCAACTGCAAATCTGGCAATCGAGGGCCAAAAGGATATTCTGAAGTTCTCCTAGCTATTGGCGACAAAGGAATAAACAAATTAGTGGAGCTTGGCTTTATTCCCTGCCCCACATGCCGACCTGAAAAGAAGCAAGGATTTTGGCAAACTGTTGAAAATTCAGTTGACAAAAAGTACAGCGTTAAATCCAGCCAGGACTTTTCTAACAAAGAAATTGTGCCATTTGATATCCGCAGGATTTATTTTGAAGAAATACTATCAGTGACTGCCAAACTACCAAACCGGCTTTATCTGCCCAAGAACCTAAATGAAAAAGAGCTGTCTGAATTCAAATCAAGATTTAATGCCCTGGGAATTGCTCTTCCGCCAACTGGCTATTATGACGCCAATGTCCCTGGAAGATTCGCAAGGTACTTTTAGATTTTTCACATTTCTTAATTTTTCATTTTCAACTGCTGAGCATTTAGAAACCTTTATAAAAAAGCTCATCAATAATAAGAATAATAATATTTAATTGTGTAAAGAGGTGAACCTAGTGAAGATTGTTCTGAAAAAAATACCTAAGAATCCTATTATCATTGAAGGCTTTCCCAGCTTTGGCCTGGTAGGCACCATAACAACAGAATTCCTTCTCGAGCATTTGAAGGCAGAATTGATAGGAGAATTCCAGTACCACGAGCTAGGCTCTATCGCAGCAATCCACAAGGGCAAGCTAGTTAATCCAATGGCCATCTGGCATGTGCCTGGCAAGAACATAGTAATACTGCACACCATCCTGAATGTCAAGGGCTTTGAATGGGAGCTTGCTGATGAGATAATCAAGATGGCAGCAAAGATGAAAGCCAGGGAGATCATAGGGCTTGAAGGAGTAGCAACTGACGACCAGACAGGGGATATAAAAGTTTATTATTATGGTGATAAGAAGCTTGAGTCAGCAGGAGCACTGCCTGTCAAGGAGAGCATAATCATGGGGGTAAGCGCTGCCCTAATGCTCAGGTGCAAGAAAGTTAATTGCATTTTTGCAGCTGCCCATAGCCAGCTGCCTGACAGCAAAGCAGCTGCCAAGCTAATAGAAGTGCTTGACAAATACCTAGGATTAAAAGTTGATTATCACCCATTGCTAAAGCAGGCAGAAGAGTTCGAGGACAAGATAAAAAACATAATCCAGCAGAGCAACAAGACAATAAAGGAAGCTGACAAGAAAACCATGAGCTACCTGGGATGAGCATAGTCTAAGAATAGCTAACTATTTTTTCTTTTTATTATTGCCTTGTTTATTTCTTTTTTTCTTAGCTTTATTCTTAGAACTAGGCTTAATCAAATCCAAACTAACTTTCTCAACAGCAGCTTTTTCCTCTTTAACAAATTTCAAGGAAAGCTTGTCAACAATAGTAGATAGGATGAGAGAGTAAATCATTAATACCAGGATTAGCTGGAGCAATAGCTCAAATGGCCCATAATTATAGAGCGCCAGGGCAAACAGGATTACTGCTGTTGCCACACCCTTGGGCATGTTAAGCCCTATGAAGAGCTTCTCTCTTAAATAATAATCTTTTCTCAGGACTGTGAAGACAGCACCCATCCTGGCCAGGAGAATAATAAAGAAAATAAGCAATGAGCCAAGGATAAACTCTAGTGTGAATGGAATCTTGATTATTAACCCGAGGATAATAAACACCAGTATCTCGAGAGCATTTGAGAGCATGTAGCTGAACTCCTGAAGCCTGGGCTTTTCTCTCACATAAAACCTTCCGAACAAGAAGCCAAGAGCAGCCACTGCCAAGGCGCCATTGCCTCCCAGGTTCTCTGCAAGCAGGTAGGCAATAAGCACTCCTGCCAATAGGCTGACAGATGAGAAGTTATGAGAGTAAAGCTTTTGCAAAGACCTGAGCACGATCAAGCCCACAACAATTCCAGAGCCAATGCCAACTATTAGCTGGAAAAGCAGGAGCATTAACAAGTTCCATGGAGAGGAAGAAGCGCTTGTCTGCAGCAGCCAAATATTTCTTATGATGTCAATAATAATGAAAGGGATTATCACTACCAAGCCAGTGCTGATAATAGCCTCTGTCTGCAGCAGGCTAAGCAGGCTTTTTGCTTTTTGGCCTGCATAATCCTTGAGCATCACAAGAACTGCATCAAGGTCAGTGGCAATCACAACAAGGGCAAATATTAATGAGAGCAGAACACTCATGAGGTTAATCTCTTTAAAGAAAATCAAGGAAAAGAACAACGGGACTAAAAGAATGTTGAAGAGCACAAAAAGCCCTGTAATCCTAAAAGCCTGGGGTGAAAAGGCACTATGCTCTTTTAGCCTGAATCTTGAGGCAGTGTCAAAAACAACCATGATAAGGGCGAGAACTCCTATTGCAACGAGTAATGAATTGTCAAAAACAAACAACGACTGGCTGTTATATGAAATCCTGCCAATAACAAGGCCCAGCAAGAGCAGGACCAGGACATCTGATAATCCAAGCTTTTTTGCCAATAATGAGCAGAGCGAGCCCAAGAGCAGGAGAACTGCCACATTAGTCAAGACTAGCAAAGCATCCATCAAAAATCACCTCGAAGGATTTCACCAAACTCATGTTTGGTGGAACAAGCGAACATAGTTCGCTGTCCCAGAAAATCCAAGATTTTCCGAGAACAGCAAAACTCTGTTTTGCTTGTTTTTGGGGTTTCAAAAAAATTTGAAACCATAAAATCACTCCAGTTAACCCTCTTTTTTACCTTAGGCTATATATTTAAACATATGTTTATAAATTTTTTGTGTCAAGGAAGATAAAATGTTAAATCCCCGGGGTTATCAAGAAAATTTAAATAAACCAGCGCATTATTAGCCTTGATGGCAAGGGATAGTATCAGCAGGATAAATGAAATCTTTGAAAAGGCGATAGATAATATCAAGCCTGAGCAAGAAGAGTTCGCAGAGGCAGATGAAACCATAGCAGAAATCAATGCTCTTCTCAAAAAGAACAATATAAAGGCTGAGTGCATGGCAGGAGGAAGCTATGCAAAGGGAACAATCCTGAAGAATGACTTTGACATTGACCTGTTTGTCAGGTTTGACTATTCTTACAAGGACAAGGATATTTCTGGCTTGCTGAAAAAAGCGCTTGAGCCTCTCAAGCCAATATCAATACATGGGAGCAGGGATTATTTTCAGATGAAAAGAAAAAATATCCTGTTCGAGATAATTCCTGTCTTGAAAATAGATGATTACAAGCAGGCAATTAATGTTACTGACATGAGCCCTTTGCATGTTGGCTATGCAAAAAAGCATTTTGAGCAAAAGCCAGGGCTTGCAGACCAAGTCAGGCTGGCTAAGCAGTTCTGTAAATCAGCAGGAATTTACGGGGCAGAGAGCTACATAAATGGATTCTCAGGCCATGTAGTTGACATGCTAATAATATATTACGGAAGCTTTGAGCAATTGCTAATGCAGGCAGCTGTCTGGGGCAACAGGGTGATTATTGACATTGAGAATCATTTGAAGAATCCCATGGAACAGCTTAACAAGGCTAAAACACAGTCGCCATTAATCATTGTTGACCCTGTACAGCCTGACAGGAATGCTGCAGCAGCTATTTCGCGAGAAAAATTTGATATTCTGAAAAACAAAGCAAAGGAATTTCTGCACTCACCCAGTTCTGAGTTTTTCATTGTAAAAAAGATTGATGTAAAAGCAGTCAAGGCAAAGGCTAAGAAAGAATGGCTTGTTCTGTTGAAAATTAAGCCATTAGAAGGTAATGAAGATGTAGTCGGGACCAA
>Ga0315283_10006231_pt1 | contig 10620 bp, 9 predicted proteins | sample YL17G09_0_MG_FD_204541 | JGI IMG/M metagenome (GOLD analysis project Ga0315283, IMG submission 204541) | Sediment microbial communities from Yellowstone Lake, YNP, Wyoming, USA - YL17G09_0 | ecosystem: Environmental > Aquatic > Freshwater > Lake > Sediment | place: USA: Wyoming | collected...
CACCTTCACCGATTTCTTCAGCACCTGCGAGCGTCTGAGCCGTGTACCGGCGCCGCGGCTGCAACCGCCGCCGGGGTTCGTGCTCGGCCTGGCGCAGATCATGAAGCTGTTGGGCGCCGTGTTCCCGCTGCCCGAGAGCTACCGCTACGAAAGCCTGCGGGTGATGGCCGGCGTAACCTACGGCGGCGATGACTCCAAGGCGCGTCGCGAACTGGGATTCCATGTCCGCGCGCTGCCGGAAGGCTTGCGGCCGACGATGCGCGAAGCCATGCGCGAATTGGGTTTGCCGTTTCCGGCCGGGCTCGAGGATCCGGCCTGAGCGAGCGCCCGGCCGGGGCTCCATGCGTCGCGCCCAAGGGGCCCGATTCATTTCTCCAACGCCATCGTCACCATGGGGATCAGCCGGTGCCCCAACGTGTGGCGCAAGACGCGCGGCCACGCCGGCATCAGGTGTTCGAGCGCCGCGAACACCGGCAGCGGCACCGCCACCCGCGCGCCGCGGGCATTCCACCAGCACCGCACGGCGCCAAACCCGATCGCCCGCGCCTCGCCTGCGAGTTCGTGATAGGTCCATTCCCGCAAATGGAACCCCTGCGGCGTTGCGGCGAAAGCGCGTGAGATGTCGTGCGGCCCGGTCCAGCGCTCGGGCGTCCGCAAGACGTACCGGCCGCCGGGCCGCAGGAGCCGATGCACGAGCCGTAGATGATGCCGGGCATCATCCGGATGCAGGTGCTCGAGGAACTGCTCGCTGAACACCACGTCGGCACTCGCGGCCGGTAAATCCAGGTTCGAGCCGTCGTAAAGCACGAGTTCGAAATTGCCGGGCCGCGTCGTGTCCGCAGGCAGTTGGTCCGCAATTTCCACCACCCGGACGTGACGTACGCGCGGCGCCACTGCGAACGCCAGCGCCCCCGTACCGGCGCCGAATTCCACGTACTCGGTCTCGGAATGCAAACAGGGGGCGAGCAGCTGCAACAACCGCGCGACCTGCAACTGTTCGGCGGCGGGATCGCGCCGCATCGTCAAGCGCGGATGGTCCGGCACCTCGCGGAACAACTCCTGATACATCGTCGCGTAGATCGCCGCGCGCTCGGCGGGCGTTCGAGTGGCCTTGAGCCGCGCCGCGAGCGCCTTTTCTACTTCGTAGTGATGCCGCAGGCGGGCTGCCGAGCGTTCAGGTTTCAAGGTCATGGGCGACGATGATCCGGTCGGTTGCGGGTTCCAACGGCGCGCGCAATCCTTCGATGAGCCAGCGGTCCGCAAAATGCAGTCCGGGGCGCGGCCGGGCGCCGGCCGCAACCGGCGACGAAAGCTCCCATTCGCGCCCATCCGGCGCCACGCTCACGGGAACCAGCGCCGGCTCGCCACGCGGGCGGCGTTGCAACACATGATAGGCGACCATGCCGTCGTTCCGCACGGCTTCGTCCTGAATGGTGGCGAACTCATCCCGCACCCAGACGATGGCCGGCGGCAGGTCGGGATGGGTGTCTTGGTACAACACGAGCCGCGTGCCGTCGCGCGCCAAGACATACAACCCGTTGGGCGACGGGGTGCGATGCTCCCATCCTGCCGGAAGCACGGCCGTCCGCACCGCGGGACCCGCCAGGTCGGCCACCACGCGGACCACCTCACCGCGTGGCGAGGTTCCGATCCAATCCACCCACCTCCCGCCGCCGAACACCCGGCCCGCGTCATACGTCGCCTTGGTGACGATGCTCTCCTGCAAAACCTGGCCCGCGGCGTCCAGAATCACGACGCGATTCAGTGCATACTCGTCGGAGCGGATCCCGGCCCACCGCGACAACAACGTCGAGAATCCGATGCCGGCAAGCCGGTAGTGCAGCACGGCCCGCGTGCGTCCGCTGGGTTGTGCGATGACCCGGGTGGGGCCGGATTCCACCACTACAAAATCGCCCTGCAACGGACGGTACAAGTGGGCGCGCGCCGACCCGTCGACTTCACCACGGATCAACTGCAGAAACTGCGGGCTCGCAGTGCGGGCGCGCTCCGCAGCCAGTGAGGTCGCGAGCACGAGCGCCGGAGCACCGAATCCGCCCGCCACATGGCCGGTTGGGAACGGCCCCCACGCACCCGCGGCGGTACAGGTGGAATCGACGGCGATGATCCACACGGTTTCGTCGCCCGCGGGGAGGACGAGAGATGCACAACCACTCCGCGGCGGCTGCAGCGTCTCTGCCTGCAACGAGCCCGCAGCATCCACCTGCAACCGCAGCACCCAGGCATCGGCCACGGCATGAGTCTCGGGCGGTGACGAAGCATCTTCACCGGCGCTCACGGCATGCCCGGGTTTTGCCACCATGCGGCCGCAGCCGGCCGCCATCGCCGCCAGCAGAAACAAAACAATGGGAAAGCAACGGTGGGACGTCATCAAGGTGCCGCCGGCGGTGGAGTTTTTCCAGCCCAGACCCACCACTCGCCGCGGTCACCCCACCACCAATCCGCTGAATGAGTCCGGAGAATCTCTTGTGCCAAATCGCGCGCAATCGGTTCGCGCAGCCGCTGCAGTGCAACACCAATCCACTCGGCGGTCTGAGGATTGCCGCGATCTTGCTCTTCCTTCAGGACCAGCAACAGCTCGAGCTGGTCGCAGTCGTGCGCCAGGCGCGCCTCGAGCGTCTGGCGTTGCGCGAGTTCCGCCAACAGCGCGACAATCTCGCCGCCGAACGGCAACGGCGCCGCCAAATCCCGGATGGCTTTGTCCTCGTCCACCGTGACGTATTTCTTGTTCTGGTAATTCAGGTCGCCGGTGCGCGCCTCGGGCAGGTCGTGCAGCATGCACATGAGGAGCAGGCGGTGCTGGTCCACACCCGGCACGATGCGCCCCATCACGAAGGCCAAGTAGGACACCCGCAGGATATGCTCGGCAACCGAATCGTTGCCGCTGCCCAGGAACTGCAGGCCGCTGCGCGGCGTGCGCCGCAGCATTCCCACCTCGAACAGGAAGTTGGCGAGCGGACGCAGGGGCACCGGCGGTCCAGTCATTTGGCGGAATCCCCAGCCGCCGGCGCGTCCATCGCGCAGCGGAAACCGATGTTGGGCCAGCGGGCGCCCGGAATCTCGTGTCCGCGGCTCGCGCAGCGCAGGAACTTGGCGTAGTTGTTGTACGAACCGCCACGATGCACTCGCGGCCGGTCGTCGGCGAGTTCCTCGAGTGTAAAGAACATCAAGCGCTTGTCCTTGTCCTTCACCTTGGCGCGACCCGGCAAGACTCGGGAATCTTGTGCCGGCAGCACTGATGCGTCCCGCGGGACGGATGCCGCCGGCGTCACGGAACCGCCGAATTCGGGTGGCAGTGCGGCGTCCGGCCGCGGATACAGATCATACGCGCTCGCGGTCCACTCGGCGACGTTGCCCGCCATGTCGAGGGCGCCATACGGGCTCGAACCGGCCGCCTTGGCGCCGGCCGGCAGCAGATCGCGGTCGTTGTTGGCGAAGTCCGTGGCGAACTCGTCACCCCAGGGATACCGGCGGCCGTCGGTGCCGCGCGCCGCCTTTTCCCACTCGGCTTCCGTAGGCAGGCGCTTCTGGGCCCAGCGTGCATAGGCGGTCGCATCCCACCACGTCACGCTCCGGACCGGCAGGAAGTCGGCATTTTCAGGATACAGACCCTTGATCCACGACTGCGGTGCCGGCCAGCCGGTAGCATCGATGAATTGCTTGTACTGCCGGTTGGTCACCTCGAGCTGATCGATGAAGAACGCCGGCAGGTTCACCACGCGCTGCGGACCCTCATCCTGGTTGACCCACACTTCATCCGGACCGCTACCCATTCTGAACTCGCCGGCCGGCACCAGAACCATGCCCTCGTGCTCCTGGTTCATCCGTGCGGGATCAACCGCCGGTTGCACCGCAACCGGTTTTGCATCCGCAGCGCACGCGACTGCGAACACCAGCAACCCACACCTCGACGATCGAAGAGGAGACCAATCGTGCCGCATGGCGGACCTCCGGAAAAGGCAGGCTCGATTCCGGAATATAGGGCCGGCGAGACGAAGCAGCAACGGGAGCCGCGGCGGCCGTCGACGTGTGATTTTGTCGAGCCTGCGGGCCGGGTGAGTGGGTGGGGCCGGGTTCGGGGTCAGGCCCGCGGCGCGAAGAACTGCGCCGGATCGATGCCGAAGGCCGCCGCGTCCACCGAGGTGACGACTCGCACCCCGGAGCGAGCCCAGACATCCTCCGCGACCGGCGTTCCATCGGCCTTGCAACAGACGCGGACCAGCGGGCCCGCCGGCGACGCCGGCAATGCCGCGCGCATCACCAGACCGACGCTGCCGTCCTCCAGTTGCACTGCCGTTCCGGGTGGGTACATTCCGAGGCAGCGGGCGAAACAGCGAACCAATGCGGCGTCGAACCCCGCCGAGCGGTTGCGGAGCAGGAAGGCCAGTACCAGGTCCGGGCTGCCATCCAAGCCTTCCCGCGCGGTCAGCGTATCGTATGCATCGGCGATCCGTACGATCGCCGCGACGCCGTCCTCACTGGACGCGGCCGGTGCGACGGTGGCGTCATGACAAAGCGCCGCGACCGCCAGAACGGCAACGTCTTCGATGGCGCGGAAGCGCAACAGTGCGTTGACGGTTGCAATCCCATGCGGCGCCGCCGCCATCCCGGTGTCGCGGCCCAGGTCGTGCAGCAGTCCCGCAAGCCCTACTTGCACTTGGACGAGTCGCGGCAATCCGGCCGTTTGGGCGAGCGCAACCGCCAAAATCATCGTGTTCACTCCGTGCGTGCGCACGATGCGCCCTGGCGGGGTCTTCAGACCCTTGAGTGTGCAGAGTCCCAGCAACGGCGCCGAATCGTCGCGCAGCGAATCAACGACGCGCTGCGCGACGCGCCGCAGAGGCGCGATCTCCGGCCGCGCTTGGGCCGACGATGCCGCCGCCGCCGCCTGCTCGTAGGCGGCAACCGCCTGCAGGTACAAACGCAACGCCGCCGCTTGATCGGTCCGCAACGGCGCGGGCCACGGCCTGGTGCCCACCGCCGCCGCGTCCGGCGGCCGGGAGTCCATCACGGCGTCAAACATCACGCGCCTCCAGCCGGAAACGGGAACCGTCGACCGGTCCCGCGCCGATTTGCGCCGGTTCACACCAGTCATCTTCATCCGCCAAATGCGGCGACGAGAGCCGTGCCTCGAGCACCGCGATCGCGCTCGCGCATGCCTGACGCAACTTCGCGTCGCGGGTGTTTTGGTGGGTGCGCAGCACGTCCAGCGCCTCTGGCCGTCCGCTCTCGCCCAAACCCAACGCCGCACCGCGCCGCAGCTCGGTGTTCCAGCCGGTGGAGATGAACTTGCGCTGGCCAAGGCGCTCGACCATCTCGGCGAATGCAGCGTCGTCGGCCAAACGCCCATAGGTCCGGAAGAAGTCTTCGCGTTCCTCCGCACGGCGGTCCCGGAACGCTTTGCTCTCGAACAAGATCGTGCGCAGGCGCGACAGCGCGGTCAGGTCGCCCGACCGCGACAGCGCCCATACCGCCGATTGCCGGACGTGTGACTCGGGATCATCGAGGAGCTCACACAGGATGGCGGCGGCACTTGCCGCACGGATTTGCCCCAGCGCCCGCGCCGCCTCGACGCGCACCCGCTCGTCGTCACTGCGCGCCCAGCGCGCCAAGTGCGGCACCACGCTCGCGTCGCCGATCCGGCCAAGGATGTAGGCTAGATTCTGCGCCGCAAACAGCGGCTGTTTCTCGGCATAGGCGACCAGGCGCTCGGGAGCACGCGAGGCCGCCGCGGCGACGACCAAGCTGAGAGTCTTGCGCCCCTGCATCGAATCCACGTGCTCCATGAGCGCGCCCAGCGGCTCCACGGCCCATGGCAAGGCGGCGAGCACCTGGCGCGCGGCGGCTACTTCGACAGCGTCCGCGGCACGATCCTCGAACAGCATGCCCAAGGCTCTGGCGTTGGCTTCGGTGGTGAAACGGTCCAACAGCGGCTCGAGCCAGGGCGGCGCTTGGCCGGTCGCATCGGGCTCGGTGCGCTGCAGCGGCCCGATACCATCGTGCAGCCAAGTGAGTTTGTGGCAGTCGAGCAGCGCTTCGCCCAAACGGCCGAGTGCGTCGGCGGCGGCGGCGCGAGTCACGGGCTCGGAGTGCCGCGCGCCGATCTCGGCCAGCGTCCGCGACCAGCGCGTTGCAGCTTCGGAGGGTGTATCCAGGCGCAGGCGTGCGAGACGCGCCGGATCGCCGGTCGCGGGCGCCACCAAATTCCGCCAGTCGACGCCGGGGCTGGCGGGACCGGGCCCAGCGTCGAATGCACTCACCAGATCATCTTGTTCGCTCGACCAGCGTGCGCACTGCACCGCAGTCCAGGCGCCCAACCGGGGCGGCGCCGTGAAACAGAACTCGTCGGTGAAGCGCACCACGATCGAACCCAAGTCCGCGCCCCAGAGCGCGGCTGCGAGATCGCCACGCCGGCCGCGATACAACGCCGATGCGAAACGGTCGAGTTCCTCGCGCGCCATCCCCTGCTTGAACAGGACCTCGCGGACGCCCGCGGCGGCAAGCGCCGCACTCAGCGCCGGGGCTGCGCCGCACGCAACACGGCAGGCACGAAACCCCCGTGCGTCGACTTGCACGGCGAGAAAATGCTGTTCGGCAAGCCAAGGCAACAGCACCTGTGCCAGGACCGCCACATGCGGCGTGGCGTCAGGATCCGACGCCGCGCGCTCCAGAAGCTCCACTACGGTCCGGACCACGCTGCGCTCCGCGGCTCCATCCTCGCCACGAACTGGCGTGAAGCTGGCCGCGCCGCCCTGGAATGAGAGCAGTGCTATCGCCCGGGTCGTGTCTTCGTGGAAGTCCGCCATCACCCATCCCGTCAGGGCCGGCGCGGCGCCGGCTCGCACGGTGCCCCCGCTGCCGGCGCCGTCCGTTCGACCTTGCGCATGGAAAACAGCAAGGACGGTGCCACCAGGCATCACACGCCCTTCGGGGTCACTGCCCGCCGGGGTTGTCCACCCCCAGCGCGTGGGCTATCATTCAGCGGTTCGACCGCCTGGATTTTCCACGAACGCAGGGTGCGCATGTCGACGACACCAACCGAGCCACAGATCGAGGCGCCGCGCCCGCGCCGCCCCGAGTGGTTGAAGGTGGGGTTGCCGCGCGGCGAAAACTACGCCGAGATCAAGGGGCTGGTGCGACGCCACCGGCTGCACACCGTCTGCGAGGAAGCGCGCTGTCCCAACGTCGGCGAGTGCTGGAGCGCGGGCACCGCGACATTCATGATTCTCGGCGATACCTGCACGCGGAGCTGCGGCTTCTGCGCGGTCAAGACCGGCCGGCCGGCAACGCTGGATCTCGACGAACCCCGGCGCTTGGCCGAGGCGGTCCAAAAAATGAATCTGACGCACGCCGTGATCACCAGCGTCAATCGCGACGAATTGCCGGATGGCGGCGCGGCGATCTTTGCCGAGAGTATCCGCGCGATTCGCCGCGCACTGCCCGCGTGCCGCGTCGAAGTGCTGATCCCGGATTTCCGCGGCGTGTGGAGTGCCCTGCAAACGGTGCTCGATGCCGCACCCGACATCCTGAACCACAACACCGAGACCGTGCCCCGCCTCTACTCGCGCGTCCGGCCGCAGGCCAGGTACGAGCGCACGCTCGAGCTGTTGCAGCGCGCCAAGACCCACGGTGCCTTCACCAAGACCGGCATCATGGCGGGGATCGGCGAGCACGACGACGAAGTGATCGAAGTGATGCGCGACCTGCGCGCCGTCGATTGCGACGTACTCACCATCGGACAGTATCTCCAACCCACGAAGGAGCACCTGCCGGTGGAACGTTTCGTAGCCCCGGATACGTTCGCGCATTGGCGGCGCGAAGCGCTGGCGATGGGCTTCCGCTATTGCGAGTCCGGACCGTTGGTGCGCAGTTCGTACCACGCGGAACAGCAGGTTTCCTGAATCGGACCGCGTGCCGGCCCGGCGCGCGGCGCGATTGCTCAACTCCAAGTACACGTCGATCGCGGGCTACTACGGCGAGTTCGCGGCTTCGGCCCGCGACCGGCGCTGGATCCCAGGGAGCCTCAGGGCAGCACCGTCATCTTGCGATTGCTCGTGAATGACGGCGTGCGCAACCGCGCCACGTAGATCCCCGGCGGTACCCGCTGTCCGTGGTCGTCCGTTCCATCCCACGTGACGCGCAGGTCCGGGCCCGCCGCGTGCGGCGCATCGATCAGCGTCCGCACGCGCCGCCCGGCAATATCGTACACCTGCAACTGCACGGCGGCGGCGGCACGCAATGCAAAGCGGATTTCGGTGCCGCCATGAAAGGGATTCGGCTCGTTTGGCCACAAACTCCCTTGTGGTTCGGGCGGCAACGGACTTGCGGCCGGCAACAGCGCATCCACCAGAATGCGGGCGTCGGAAGGCGGCACCGTCTCGGTTCGCACCGCGGCACCGTCGAACACCGTGGACCCTGGAATCGACAGGCGATTGTAGGTCCGGCCCAGGTTTACGGTGCGGGTTTGGTTGGTGTAGTTGAGCAACACCGTCCCGCGCTCGAAGTCGCGCCGGTAGATCGGGAATGCCCCTTGGCGCAGCGACACGTCGTCAATCCACACCGTGCCGGTTTGGTTCAGAATGAAATTGAGCCCAGCCTGTGAATTCCCGGACGCCGTGAAGGGCACTTCGAAGTACCGCCACTCGGTGCCGAGGACGATTTCCTGGTCCGCCAAGCAACGGTTTCCGGGGCACGCGTCGCCATAGAGATGCGTGTTGATGCTGAGCGGACTGGCGGCCTTCGCCCAGAACGACAGGGCGTACGAATTGCCGCCCAAGACCTCGACGTTTTGCCAGAGTTTGAACGAGCCGCCCACCTGGACATTCGTCGCTTGCAGGCGCGCGCTGCCGGGCCCGCTGTGCCAAACCGTCCAGTCGCGCCCGTACGTGCCGCTGGCCTGCGCGCCCTGCGCCGTCCAGCCCGCGTCAATGATGGAAAAAGAGCCGTTGACGATTTGGTCGGTGGTCGGCGAGGAGACGACGCGATATGCCGGACCCTTGGGATACCCCAGGTAACCCTTGCCGCGCCCCGCGTGATCGTATTCCGGCTCCCACCACAAGCTGCCGTGCCCGGCGCTGGCGGCATCCAAACTGTAGTAGCCGTCCCCCAGCAACGCCGACACCAGCGTAAAACGCTTGTGGCGTTCGAATTCCGGTGTCCGTTGCGGTGCAGCCCACGTCCCCTGCCAGCCGGCATTGAGGATGGACACGTTGTACGGCGCGCTGCGGAACGGCGCCGCCAGATAGCCCGAGGGTTGCGCGAACATCGACGACATCCAGTTGTAGCCGTAGGCGTTGCCGGGATCGGGCGCCGCCGCGCCGAGCGGGAAATGCTCGTACATGGTGCCGTTCAACCAGGTGAAGTAGTCGCCGCTGCCGTTGGAAACGATCGCTAGAGGACGGTCGCCACGGTTGGCCTCGACGCGATCGAGACGCCGCCGCAGCTCGGAAGCGAATTCGGTCAGTCCGTGATTCCACCGCGCATCCAAGACCGCTGCGGCGTCCGGCGTCCGGTCACACCCCTGAGGGCGCCGCTGGACCGCGCAATCCGAATCGACGCGAATCGCCCCGCCTTGCTCCCACGAGATGCTCTTCCAGAAGTTGTCCAGGAACACGCCATCCAATTGCCGGTGCGAGTTGACAAGCTGCTCGATGCGCATGGGCATGTACCGCCGCCATGGTCCTGCAGGTCCATCCGGACAGTAGTCGGTCATGTTCAGCAACTGGGTTTGCGGCCAGTCGGAGGCGATACTGCCGTCGGCATTGCGCCACCACATGTCGTAGGCCTGAGCGTAGTTGTAATTCTCGCGGCGCCACGCGTCGCCGGCCGCCGGCGGCACCGCGACACAGTGCCCACAGACATAGAAGAAGATCTTGAGATCGGGATTGCGGTCGCGAAGCCGCGCCAGTTGCGCGTCCGACCACGCCGAGTCCAGGACCAGCACGTCCCAGCGGGCGAGCGGCGCGATCGCCGCCGGGTCCACCGCGCCGTGCAGGTAGACGTTGGCGAGACGCGGGTACGGCGGCCCGGGGGGATTCCCCCAGGCCACGGCGGCCAGGCCCGAAAGCGCCAGTCCGGCAACGAGCCTGGCGACCGGCCTCGCGGCGGCGCGTGCGGCAGCCCGAATCCAAACCGTCATCCCTGCCTCGCTTCCCCTTGCTCTGGAGTGTCAGGACAAACGGCAGGAGCTGTCAACGGAAACCCCGGGCCATCACCGGGAATCCCGCCGTGTCCTGGCCGTGGGACCGCATGAAACCGGGAACCCAGCGGGGAGCGGAGCTTGCGCCCACCGGCTGGGCCATGGTGTCTGGGCTCCGGGCCGGCGTGATAGAATGAAGGCCGGTGGCAATGCGACCCGGCCCTCTCCGGGTGTGCGCACCCCAAGCCTGCGACCCGACACCGAAGCGAGAGCAACGTGCCGCGCGCCCTTCGTCTCGCGATTCTTGCCGCGTTGCTGGCCACACCGCTGGTTCGGGCGGGCCTGGCGAATGCGCAGCCGCCGTTGCCCTACCCGCGTCTCGCCAACATGTACTGGCCCACTTTCATCGACTCGAACGTGGTCAAGGCCGTCGCCAAGTGGGACGTCGCCGTGGTCAATTCCGT
>Ga0315283_10006234_pt1 | contig 10619 bp, 8 predicted proteins | sample YL17G09_0_MG_FD_204541 | JGI IMG/M metagenome (GOLD analysis project Ga0315283, IMG submission 204541) | Sediment microbial communities from Yellowstone Lake, YNP, Wyoming, USA - YL17G09_0 | ecosystem: Environmental > Aquatic > Freshwater > Lake > Sediment | place: USA: Wyoming | collected...
ACATTTTTTTCTTTTTGGTGGAAGCCATCCTTCGCCGGCCATTGAGCCTGAAGGGTCGGGAGGTGGCCCAGCAGGTGGGGATGTTCGTCTTGATCCTACTCATGGTCTTTGTGTTTTATAATGACCTGGTCCGGCTGTTTAATAAATGAGAGTGTTGGCCCTCGACACCGCCACCGAAATCGGGGCCATCGCCCTGGTGGAAGAGGATAGGCTCCTGGCTCAGACCCAGCTTCGGGTTGGAAAGACCCATTCTCAAAACCTTTGGCGAACCATTTGTTTTCTCTTAGCGGAAACCGGCTGGGGTTTGGAACAGATAGACCTCTGGGCTGTTTCCACCGGGCCGGGAAGTTTCACCGGGGTCCGGATCGGGCTGGCGACCGTCAAGGGATTGGCCTGGGTAACCCAAAAACCGGTGATCGGTGTCTCGACTTTAGAGGTCCTGGCATGGTCCGCGACCCCGACACCTTATTTGATCTGCCCGATCCTGGACGCTCGCCAGCAGGAGGTTTATTTTGCCTTTTATCGCTATACTCCGGCGGGAGCGGTCCTGATGGTCCGGGAACCGGGGCATTTAAGGCCCCTGGCTTTGGTGCAGGAGATCCAGGAACCGGCCGTTTTCTTAGGCAACGGGGTGCGACGCTATCAGGAAATATTTAGAGACCATTTAGGGCCTCGGGCCCTGATTCCGGAGGTCTGGAGTTACCCCCTGTCCGGCTTTGCCCTGGCCGCGATCGCACAAAAACGGTTCCGCCAGGGGGAAGGCCGAAGCGCCGGGGAAGTCAGCCCGCTATACCTTCGTCCCGTCGCTGCGGAATTGAGGCCAAGGGATTCGCTCGGTAAAAAGCCATGCGCCTGAAAGTAGGCCATAAGCTGATCCTGATCTATTTAGTCTCCCTGTGTCTGGCCCTTTCGGCGGTCCTGTTTACCGCCCAATCCATTATCTCCCAGCAGGTGCAACGGCGGCACCAAAAAAAATTAGACAGTCTGGCCCAAAGCGTTTTTTTTCGGTTGGAAAAAGAAAAGGACCAGATTCGGCTGCTGATCCGGGCCATTGCCCATCTGGGCCAAATGGGTTTTTTGGTGGATCAGGCTGAAGTCAAGGGGATCAAGCGGCTGGTCTACCCGGTTTTTAAGGATTCCGCTCTGGATATACTGTACATTGTGAGCCAGCAGCGGGGCGTATTGGTGCAGTTCCAATCGGACCGCTTCACCCGTCTGGGCCGGCAGGAAATACCCCTGATCCAAAAAGCGATCCTGGGGGATTACCGGGTTCGGCTGAGCCGCTGGGCAGGGGGGATTTTTCTGACCGGAAGCGCCCCCATATTTATTGAAGAAACCGGCATCGGTCAGGTCTACGCCGGGATCCTGCTGAACAGCGACTTTGTCAGAGAGTTGGCCAAAGATACCGATGCCTTCATGGCCATCATCAAGGAGGGCAACGTGATCGCCAGCACCTTTTCCCAAAAAGGTGCGGAATCGGAAGAACTGGAATTTTCAGAGGAGTTGCTTCAGGATATCAAGGCCCTCAAGGGGCAAACGCTGCCGGTGGACGTGGAAGATAACTTATACACCCTGAAGTCCATCCCCCTGCGGGACGAGGGCGGAAACCTTTTGGGCCTCCTGGCGATCGGTCTATCCCGCAGCGAATTCAACCAGACTGCCGCTGCTCTGACGCGCAATATACTGCTGATCGGGGCCGCCGCGGCCGGGTTCGGGGTCCTCCTAACCTTTCTCCTGACCCATGGCCTGAGGAAACAGATCAGCCAATTGGCCCAGGGGACGGAACGGATCAGTACCGGGACCATAACCGTAGAAATACCGGTGATCAGCCGGGACGAATTGGGAAATCTGGCCCAGTCCTTTAACCAGATGGTTGAAACCCTGAAGGAACGGGACCGGGTTCTGGAAGAAGAAAAAGAGAAGATTCTGGGCAACGTCGATTTTTTGTCCATGATGGTCCACGATGTGAAGGCCCCGATTGCCGGCGTTCGCTTAATGATGGATATCCTTTTGGAAGAGGAGCTGACCGGGGAGATCAAGCCTCGGCTTTTGGGGATGCGGGAAAGCATTGAAGAACTGCTGGCCCATCTGCAAAATGTCTTGTCCATTTCCCAAATTGAAAAAGGTCCTTTTACCCTGATTAAGGAAGAGGTTTCGTTGAATTCCACCACCGCCTTCATCCGCTCCCAATGTCAAATCATGGCCGAAAGCAAGGGGATTCAGTGGGTGGAGGAATATGATTTGTCCCTCCCCGAAATACTGGCCGATGAGTTTTATCTGGAGCGGCTTATCTACAATCTTCTGATCAACGCCCTGCACTGGGCCCCGCGGGGCGGTTGGGTCCGCATCAAGACCGGGCGGCTGGAAGCACCCCGGGCCGCTGGGGTTTTTTTAGAGGTCAGCGATAACGGCCCCGGGGTTTCCCCGGAGCAGAAGCCGCAGCTTTTCCAGAAATACAACTTTCAGCGCGGCCAAGGCGACAGCGCTTCGGCCCCTTCCGGACTGGGATTGTATATCGCTCAATTGATCGCTAAGGCCCACGGCGGGCTGATCGAGGAGCAGGGCCGGGCAGGAGAGGGCGCCCGCTTTATTTTTTCCTTACCCCTCCAGCCCCGGGTGGAATAAGCGATGGCCAGCATTCTTATCGTGGATGATGATCTGAATACCTGTCAGGCCCTGCAGTTGATGTTGAGCAAGGAGGGCCATGACGTCCTGGAAACCCACACCGGCAAGGAGGCCCTGGAAAAGATTCGGGGCGAAGCGGTGGATTTAGCCCTCATCGATTGGAAGATGCCCGGAATGAATGGGCTGGAATTTTTTCAGACCCTGAAAGCCATCCGCCCGGAAGCGGTCGGGGTGATGATCTCCGCCCATGCCACGGTGGACCTGGCGGTCAGTGCCATTAAGGGCGGGGTTTTTGATTTTATCACCAAACCGTTTCGGATGGGGGACATCAAAAAGGCGATTGCCCGGGCCCTGGAGGCCCAGGCCCTGGTGATGGAAAACCGGCGCTTGCGTCAGGCCCTGAAAGAAAAGGCCTCTTTCTCCAGCATCATCGGCAAAAGTCCGGCTTTGGTGCGGGTGATGGATCTGGTGGCCAAGATCGCCCCGACCCGAAGTACCGTACTGCTTACCGGAGAGAGCGGGACCGGAAAAGAGATTATCGCTGAAGCCCTGCATTTTGCCAGTACCCGGGAAGACCAGCCCCTGGTCAAAGTCAATTGCGGGGCACTCAATGAGAGTCTGTTGGAGTCCGAATTGTTCGGCCACGAAAAGGGGGCTTTCACCGGGGCCTTTCAACAACGCCTGGGCCGCTTTGAGTCGGCGGATAGAGGGACCATTTTTTTGGATGAGATCGGGGAAATGAGCCCGGGGATGCAAGTGAAAATGCTGCGGGTACTCCAGGACGGGTCCCTGGAAAGGGTGGGCAGTAGCCGATCGATTCGGGTCGATGTGCGGATCCTAGCCGCCACCAACCGGAACCTGGAAGCGGAGGTTAAAGCCGGACGATTTCGGGAGGACCTTTTTTATCGTTTGAATGTTATTTCCATCGAAATCCCTCCGCTCCGGGAGCGCCGGGAAGATATCCCGCTTTTGACGAATTATTTTTTAACTAAGTACGGAGAGTTGAACAATAAAAAGATTCAAGGGTTTTCTCTTGACGTGCTGCGGGTGTTGACCGGCTATCACTGGCCGGGCAACGTGCGGGAATTGGAGAATGTCATCGAACGGGCGGTATCGCTCTGCCAGACCTCGACCATTGAGCCCTCCGATCTGCCCCCCCGGATTATTTCCAGCCTGCCCGCGGCCGTGGAACAGATCACCATCCCCATCGGGTCTTCGTTGGAAGAGGTGGAACAGTGGGTTATCGAAAAGACCTTGATGAAAACCAAAGGCGACAAGAAGTTGACCGCCCGAATGCTGGGGATCAGTTTGTCCAGCCTGTATAATAAGATCAGTCGCAATGCCCCGGACTAACCAGCAAAGACACCGCCGAGACTCCTCCCGGCCGTTGAATCAGGCGGAAGCCGGCCGGTCGTCGGACGGCTTCCGCCTTCTTCCCCGGGGTCTTTGGAACCGCTGCCGGCCCGGTCTGGTTGGGTTGGCCTTTAGCGGGGCACTACTCCTCCTGCCTCCGGGGAGTACGGAGGCCCAGGGTCCTTCCACCAAGACCCCCGGCTTCCGAGAAGTCCCACCCATTGAAACCAAGGTCAAACAGATTCCGGGAGATGGATCTTATTCCGTGCCTTTCTGGAAACAGCACTGGGAGCGGGGTCGAAAATTCGTATTTCAGAAGGAATACGGCCCGGCGGTTACCGCCTATAAACAGGCCTTAGCGCTTAAGCCGAATTTGGACGAGGCCCGGTTGGAATTGGTTCGGCTGCTCGAGACCCTGCAGCGCTACGAAGAAGCGTCCCGAGAACTGGAGCTCTTCGTCGAACACCAACCCCATCACCTCAAAGTGCAGCAGGAACTGGGAGATCTTTTTCTGCTGCGCAAGGAATATCGCCGGGCGGCGGAATGGTATCAGCGGGTTCTGCTGAAGGATCCGGAAAACCTGACCATCCGGTACTCTTTGGCCGGCGCTTTTTCCCAGATCGGAGAAATGGAAAAGGCGCTATTGGAATGGCGCCAGGTCCTGATCCGTGATCCGCAGCACCTGGAGGCCCGGATAAACCTGGCGGATGGGTTGCGGGTTACCCGCCGGCTGGATGAAGCAATATCGATTTTGGAGGGCCTGGTCAAGTCGGTTCCCAAACAGCCGGGTTTAAAAAAGAAATTAGCCCAGGCCCTGGTGGCGGCCCAGCGCAATAAGGAAGCCCTCCCTTATCTGCAGGAAATCAACCGCTCGGACCCGAACGATCTGGAAGTCCAATTGCTATTGGCCCGGGTTTTAGCGGCCGGCAAGAATTATGACCAATCGTTACCCTTCCTGGAAACGGTTTTAAACAAAAAGCCGGAAAACACGGCGGCCCTACTGGAAAAGGCCCGTATTCTATTAAACCAGGGCCAAATCAATCAAGCCCTGGATATTTTTCAACAAATCAGAAAACTGTCCCCCGATGACGTCGAAACGCAGCGGGAGATCGCCGAAGCCTTTTTCGCGGCCGGCAAGGTTCCCGAGGCTCTGGCGGAGTTTCAGCTCTTAGGCCGCCAGTACCCCGAAAACGTTCAAATTCAGGAAAAATTGGGCACCCTCTATTTGCAGACGAAGAGCTACCAGCAGGCCGTTGCGGCCTATGAGGCCTCCCTGGCCATTGATCCGGATTACGTTTATGCCCAACTGGGTCTGGCCCGGGCCTACAATCTTTCCGGTCAGAAAGAAAAGGCCGTTCCTTATTATCACCGCCTGTTAAAAAACCGTGAAAATCCGGAAATCAAATTGGAACTGGCCTCCTTGTTGATCGAAATGCAGCATTTCCAGGAGGCTTTTGAAATTTATGAAGGGCTCCTGCGGGAAAATCCCAGCCTCTGGGAGGTCCGTTATCGCTGGGCTACGGCCCTTTATCGTTTAAAGGAATTTCGACAGGCGAATGGTCAGTTGGAAAAAGTGATTCAGGATCAGCCGAATCATTCCGGCGCCTGGACCCTATTGGGATATAACGCCCTCGAATGGGGAAATGTTCGGGAAGCCCAGCGGGCTTTCCAAAAGGTATTATTGCTGGGTGAAGATGTGGGCAACACCTTGATCCGTCTCGGGGAAATCTTCCGGCTGCTGGGACGGCCTTTTAAGGGGGCCAATTATTTGGAATGGGCCCTGACTTTGAAGCCGGATGATCAGGAAATCGTCATTCAAAAGGCCCTGGCCTTCATTGAAGGCGGCAATTATTCTCAGGCCCAAAACCTGATTCGGCCCTTGTTGTTCAAAAATCCGCGCTCGTTGACCCTGAACCAGGTACAGGGCCGCTGGCTGATGGCCCTGGAGCGTAAAGAGGAGTTCGAGCATCTTGGGCGATTTTTGGAGCAATCCTTTCCGGCGGAGCAGGCGCTTATTTTTCAAGACCGGGCCGATTACTATGGTCGAAAAAACCAGGCGGGGCCGGCCTTAACCGCGCTGCGGGCGGCCCGCTTAAAAAAGCCCGGGGATCTGCAGATTCTTCGCAGCCTGGGCCGAGTCTTGCTCGAAAATCAGCAGTGGGCGGAAGCGGAAGGGTTTTATCAAGGTCTGATCACCGAAAAAGTCCTCTTGGATGAAGCGCACCTCCGGCTGGCCCGGATTAAAAGGCACCAGGGAAAACCGGGTCAGGCCATTGAGCATTTATGGAAGGCGCTGGCCCAGGATCCCGACTCGATCGAAGCCCGTTTTTGGCTGTGGCGCCTTCAGGTTCGGAAAGAAGGGGGGGAGGGTGGTTTCAAGATCGAAGAAAACCTTTGGGAATTTGCCAGGTCCCGGGAAAGGGGATTGCTGGAACTGGCCCAGCAATTGGCGGCGGAGAAGCAATGGGAGCCGGCCTTAGCCATCCTGCGGGAGATCGTCGAAAAAGGGGAGGATGATGAGGTCATTCTCGCGGCCCTGACCACGGCCGATTACCGGCTTTCCAAGGAAGAATACGAAAATGCCCAGATCTTTCTGGATACGCTTCAAAAGAGGTTTCCCCGGAATCAAAAAATTACCCGCAAGTTGATCCAGGCCCACAGCTTAAATGAATCGTTCGGTGAGGCCATTAAGGCGATTGACGGTTTGCTGAAGATAGAAGATCCCCAGGACCCGGTGTTAAATATAAAAAAGGCGCGACTATTGGAAAAATGGAATAAACACGGCGCTTCCCAACGGACCTATGCCTTTTTACTTACCCCCGCGGTGGATCAGATCCTGAGGGAAAAAATCCGCCAGGAGCAATGGCCCGAAGTGTTTTACGGGGCTGAATCCTTAAAAATCTTAGGGCAAGAACTTCCTTCCCGAACCATCTATCGGTTCTACGAGGAATGGGTAAAGAGCCTGGAAACGGCGAGCCTGGATTCCGGCCTCCAAACTCGGATCCATGATTTTGTTGATGGTCTCCAAGCCAGGGCGTCGATCCAAAAAAAGGTTTTTTTGGAAATGGAAGGGAAAGACCGATTGCATCGCGGCCAATATCTGCCGGCCAGGGAACTCCTGGAAACCCTCAAATTGATAGACCCGGAAAACGAAGAGGTGGACAGCGAACTGGACCGGAGTTACCGCCTTCAACCCTGACCGCTTTTCTTAAAGCTTGACAAGCGGATGGGTCTTGCTCTAAATTCTTTCAGGTAAACCCCCGGCAGAACTGGGGGTTTACCTAAAAGAATTTAGCAATCCGAAGCGGTGTTATGATTAATCTGGATTATCAGGCCTTGTTCACTACGGAAGTGATGCAACAACTGCTGCCCCTCCAGCGGGCGGATCAATTTTTTGAAGCCTTGTACGGGGGGCTGGAAGAAGGGGCTTACGATATTCGCCTGGTCTTTAAGCGCCATGATCCCGGCCGCAATTCCCTGGAGTTCGAATTGGAACTCCTGGAACGCCCTGGCAAGTGTCTGGCCTGCAATTTGACTTATGGACTTCCCCAGGTATTTTCCCGCCATCCGGTACTCAATTTAAAAGGAGTGGCCCTGGAAATAGAAAAAGTTCTCCAGGGAAAGGCTCGCTGCCGGAGCTGGTCGCTGGGCCGGACTAATCCGCGGAGCCAAACGCTGCACGTCATCCCGTTTATTCTCACCATGGAATAACCAATTTTTTTCCTGTCGGCCAATTTTTGTTAGGCAGCGGGTCCCCCGGGACCGGGCTGTTCCTTTCCTCATTGTAACCTATTGAAATCAAATGAATAAAAAATATTCCCCGGGGATGGGCACTGGCATTAATTTTGCATTGAGTGTCAGAGAACGCTTCAGGTTTCCTCACGGGCAGGCAAAATTATTTAGACCCTTGAGTTTATTTTTTTAAATTCATGCCGATATAGGGGGATAGGAACACTAATGATGGTACAGGAGATTACCTTGGGATCTAGGGTCAGGCCGGGTGCGGAAAAAATAAGTATCGTCAAGAGAAGGTTGCAGAACAGTGACCCCGATATCGCCTGGGGTAAGGGACTTCATGTCAAACTGGAAGGTCGGGCAGGAGTTAAGGATATGGCACTCAATCTGGATTTGGCACCTGGGGATTCCAAATTCATTCCGCTGGAAGATTTGGATCAGGAACCGTTAAAAGTGCTTCGGGGCATCTGCGTGGAGCGACCGGTCATCGAAAACGGGCGGATCGTCTTTAATTTCCGATTGAAGACCGACGATACGTTGAAGATGCTGACCGTGACCCAGGTAGGGCAGATGCTGCAAATTAGTAAAAGTTTTTTAATTCAATTGGTGAAAACCAAAAAATTAAAGAGTTACAAATTCGGCCGCCTGCGGCGTTTTCTGCTATCCGATGTGATCGACTATTTGAGTTTCAGCGAAGATCAGGTCGCTGTGCCCAAAAATAATAAGCCAAACGGCAAAGGGTATATTTCCAGGCTTGATTTTTAAAACCCGGCCAAGAGGAGGAATAGCATGTATTACGAATATTGGGGTCTCAATAAACCGCCTTTTGATAACGTCCCGGATCCGTCCATGTATGTGGATTGCCACCCGTCCATGGAAAGCGCGCTGGCCGAGTCCCTGTTCGCCATTGAGGAGGGGAATGACTGCCTGGCGGTGATCATCGGCGACGTGGGATTGGGCAAGACTCTTTCGCTGCGCATGATTATCGACAATCTGGATCAGGAGAAATACAAGATTGCCCTGGTCACCAACCCCAGCATCTCTTTCACCCAATTGATGCAGGAGATGATCGGCCAGTTGAGCGGAAGTCAATGTCTGGAAAAAAGGAAGGCCGTGCTCCTGGAGCGGTTCAACAAGATCCTATTTGAAACCATGGATGAAGGTAAAAAGGTGGTCTTGCTCATCGATGAGGCCAATGCCATGCCCTCCGTCAGCCTGGAAAATCTGCGTCTCCTGACCAATATGCAGGACGATACGCGGAACCTGTTCACCATGGTCCTGGCCGGTCAGATGGAACTGGCCCGCCGCTTGGAGCATCCCAAAAGACAGAATCTTTTCCAGCGGATTGGCACGTACAGCCGCATTGACAAGATCCAGTCCGAGGAGTTGGTCAAGGCCTACGTGGAGAAGCGGATTGCCCTGGCCGGAGGAGACCGGCCGGTTTTTGCGGAAGACGCCGTCCCCTTTATCTGGGAACATTCCGCCCAAGGCGTTCCCCGACTGATCAATAAAATGTGTAAGCTGAGTTTAAAGGCGGGAGAGACCAACGGATTTGATCGCATCTCCGGGGAGCTGATTCATGAGATCGGCCAGCGGTTTACCAGTATGAACGCCCCGGCAGCCCCGAAAAGAAAATCCAGAAAAAAAGCGGAGGAGAAAAAAACCGGGCTGAAGGCAGCGGATGCCCCCCGATCAGCCGAGCCGGAACCGGTGAGCGAGGAGCCGGAAATGGGGAACGCGGTGGCACCCTTGATGGTCGAAACCTGTGAGCCGGAAGTGAAGACCGCTCCGCCCCCGGTACTGGTGGCGGAACCTGCGGAAACGGCGGTTGCCGGACCGGAGGCAGAACCCGGGCCAAGACTGGAAGCGGAAACCGTACTCCCGCTGGACTCCGGTCCGGAAGAATTGGAAATCGGGGAGGTCAAAATCAGCCTGAGCATCCATCCCGATTTAATCGCCGAAGCCAAGACGGGAACGGAGGAATTCCGGGTGAAACTGGCGGGGGTACTGGCCGCCCAGGCGCTCAAAAAATATCCGGAATTGACCGCCTCTCCGGCCGTGGACCCGGTGAATATCTGGAGCGAGATCCGGGGCCATGTGCTGAAGAAGTTTGATCATCCCCGCCAGCAGATCGCGGCTTAGAAAAGGGTTCTCCGTTTGACCGGAAATCCATGGACCAAATCAATCTGGCTCAAAAATGGTTTAAAAAGGGCTGCCAATGCGATCGGGATCCGGAAAAAGCCCGCCAGGCGGTGGCCGCTTTTGAAAAGTGCTTGCGGTTAGACCGCACCTTTGCCCCGGCCTATGTGAACCTGGGATTCATTCACCTCGAAAAAGGGGATTTTGATCCCGCCCGGGATTGCTTTCAAAAAGTCATTCAACTGAAACCGACCGACCCGGAAGGCTATAACAACCTGGGTTTTGTCTATGAAAAAATGTCCCTGCTGGGCAGCGCCAAACAGATGTACGAACAGGCGTTGCAGTTAGAAGCCGAGAATACCGAAGCCCTGATCAATCTGGCCCAGGTCCTGGAAAAAGAAGGGGATTATCATCAGGCCGTCGCCTATTATCAAGAGGCCATTCGACTCCATCCCCAGGCGGAGGCCCCTCATTTTTGCCTGGCCACCCTGTATGACCGGCACGACATGTTTGATGAAGCCGAGAAAGAATACCAGGAGGTCTTGAAATGCGATCCCCTGCATATCAAAGGCCTGTACAACCTGGGAAATCTGTATATCCAACTTGGTCAGGGGGGAAAGGCCATCGAGCTTTTTGAGCGTTTGCTGCGTCTGGAATCGCTGGGCTACGAGGAAGTCGATCGATTCACCACCCGGCGTTATGAACCCGGGAATGACGGGCTTCGGTTGGCCGAAGCCTGAAGCCGGGTCAGGCGGATCATTCCCGGC
>Ga0315283_10006235_pt1 | contig 10618 bp, 8 predicted proteins | sample YL17G09_0_MG_FD_204541 | JGI IMG/M metagenome (GOLD analysis project Ga0315283, IMG submission 204541) | Sediment microbial communities from Yellowstone Lake, YNP, Wyoming, USA - YL17G09_0 | ecosystem: Environmental > Aquatic > Freshwater > Lake > Sediment | place: USA: Wyoming | collected...
TGCCGAGGGCGTGTCCCCCGGGGGCCTGGCTTAGGGGTCGCCCCCGGCGCGGCTGGGCACCGGGGTCCAGCCAGTCGGGCGGGGCCAGGGTCATGGACATGGGGGCCAACGTCCTGTTCCTGCGGGCCACCCGGGCCGCCCCCTGGCATCGCCTCGTTGCCGGCCTCGATGTCCCCGGTGGTCATCGTGCTCCTGGCCCGTCAGGTGCTTCCCGAACGCCTCCACCGCTCCCCGATCGCCGCCGTCGCCCTCTGCCCGGTCGCGGCCGCCGGCGGCGAAACGGTTCTGGGACCTGAAGTTGCCGTCGGGTGACGGCAGACAGGACCCAGAAGCAGACACCCCTCGTTCTGGGACCTGGAGTTGCCGCTCGGTGACGGCAGACAGGACCCAGAACGGATGGTCAGGGCTCGTCGGGGACCTGGTAGTGCTCCTGGTAGGGGATGAAGCGGGAGCGTTCCTCGGCGGGGTCGAGGCCGAAGTCCTCGAGGGTGTAGTGGTGGGTGCCGTGCTTGTCCTGGGGGCGGGCGGCCAGGTGCTCGACGATGGCCTGGCGGGTCGCCGGCGCGTAGTCCCAGCCGAAGGTCTCGTAGACCCCGGCTACCGCGACGACCGGGTCGGCCAGCAGGTCGGCGTAGCCGATGTCGGCGAACTGGGCGTCGGGCAGACGACCGGTCGCCCGGCCGTCGATCACCCCGTCCAGCAGGGCCCCGAAGCCCCAGGCCAGCAGGGGCGCGGTGGCCACCGGGTCGGTGTGGCGACAACGCATCCATTTGAGGGTGGCCATCAGGCTCAGCGTCGAGGGCACCGTCTTCAGCGGGTCCCGGTGGACGTGGACGATGCGGGCATCGGGGTAGACGGCGAACAGCGCGTCCAGGGTGGCCAGGTGGCTGGGCGCCTTCAGCAGCCACCGCTCCCCCGCCTGTCGGGCCTGGAGGGTCCCCAGGATGCGCCGGTGGTAGCGGTAGGCGTCGGTGTGATCGGCCCCGGCCAGGTGCATCGAGTAGCTGGGCACCTCGTGGACCCCGCCCCAGTGGTCCGAGAGGAACTCGTTCATGGTGGCGAAGATGCACTCGTTGGGCAGGTCCCCGGCGTTGTGGTGCATGGCCTCGTACTCGGGCTGGACGTCGTGCCAGAAGGCGTGGGTGGCGTCGCCCCACGCTTCGGCCTCGCCGGGACCGTGGGCCGGGTGCAGCAGCTCCCAGGTGGCGGGCGCCCGGTGGGCGGGGTCGCAGGCCAGCAGCTCGTGCAGGATCGAGGTACCCGAGCGGGCCATGCCGATGACGACCACCGGCGCCTCGACCGGCTGGTCGAGGATCTCGGGCCGGTCGGCCCAGAGGGCCGTGAGCTCGAGGCGGTTGCGCAGCGAGCGCAGGATCTCGGTCCGGGCCATCAGGCGCCCGACCAGGTGCAGGTCGCTCTCCCGCTCCAGCGCGTCCAGGAGGAGGTCGTAGTGGGGCCTCCAGGTCGGCGCCCCGAAGTCCTCCAACCCGGTCGAGGCGACGGCGGCGGCCACCAGCTCGTCGGGGTCCAGGCCGACCAGGTGCTGGGCCCCGCCCACCGCGTCGCCATGGGCGATCAAGCGCTCGATGGCGACCGGGCGGGGCGGCGGCGACCAGGTCACTGGTAGCGGGCCAGGACGGCCCGGCGGCGGGCGGCGAGCTGCTCCACCCGTTCGGCGGGGGTGACGGTCGGGTGGTCGACGGGCAGGTGGTCCGCCACGGCTGACCCCGCCACCACCTCGCCCTCGGGGACCGGGCGGGTCCGGGTGCCGACGTAGCGGTAGACGAGCAGGCCCTCGGGTCGTCCCTGGGTGTCGATCCAGTTGGCGGTCCCCGGGTCGGTGGCCGCCAGCACCAGGCGCACCCGGCCGTCCAGGTCGACGTCGGCCTGCGCCCCGTTGGTGCTGGTCAGGTGGTCGGCGAAGTCGCCCGAGTCCATGCGGTGGCGGTGGTGGACGGTCCAGCCCCAGTAGTCGGCGTCGGGCACGTCGTGGGTGATGACCAGCGCCTCGTCCGGCCCGAGCTCCCACCAACCGCCGCCGTAGGCGATGTTGGGGGCGCCGCCGGGTGGGGTGTTCGGCGGGCCGAAGACGTTGTGGGCCATGCCGGCCCGGGCCCCCTCCATGTAGTCGGACCAGAAGCGGGCGGACGCCTCGACCCAGGCGGCCGCCCGGTCCAGCGCCTCGACCACCGCGGCGTCGGTCAAGGGCGGGGCCGGCGCCCCCCGGGTGTCGAGCCGCTCCAGGTGCAGCGTGGCGACCCGGTCATGCTCCCAGTCCACCTGGTACTGGCGGACCAGGAGCTGGGTGGCCCCGGGGTCAGTGGCCAGCCAGTTGCCCGGGTGCCCGTCGGGTGAGATCCAGATCTCGAGAGACCCGTCGTCGCCGACAGCCAGCTCGGACAGGGTCTTCTCGGACCAGACCCCGAACGCCCCCAGGGCCATGTCCCCCTCGACCAGGGAGACGATCGCCTCCCGCACGCCGGTCACATCGCCCCACAGGCGGTACGTGGCGGTCGGGTCGATCGGCGCCCGCAGGTAGACGTTGTCGGGATTGGGCCCGCCCCACTGCACCCACGGCTCCTCGTACCGGTGGAAGCTGGGATGCGCCGGGTCGCCGTGCTCCAGGTGACCCTGCAGGGCCATGACCGCCTGACGGGCCAGGTGCCGGACCCCGTCGGCCCGGGCGCCGGGATCGGCGGGGTCGTCGGGCAGGGTGTCGCCCAATGCGGCCAGCCGGGCACAGAAGTCGGCCCAGCCCACCGCGGCCTCGTCCCCCCCGTCGGTCACGTCCGCCTCAGCCCAGCAGGAACCGGGCGTTGTCGCCGAACAGGCCGGGGGCCTGCTCGGGGAGGCAGCCGACCCGCTCGTAGTCGGGCAGGGGCGAGGCCGTGCCCTCGGAGTGGGGGTAGTCGCTGCAGCCCATGAAGAGGTCGCCCGCCTTGCCCGCGAGACGGCCGGGCTGCTCGTAGGAGAAGGACGAGACCCGGACCTGGCGGGCCACGTACTCACTCGGGCGCAGCGACAGGGGCGCGGGTGGTCCGCCGTTGAGCGTGCTGGTGAAGTCCCAACCGCCGTCGAGCATGAGCAGGAACATCGGCACCCAGATCGAGGACAGCTCGACGATCCCGAGGTGCAGGTCGGGGTGCCGCTCCAGGGTGCCGTTGACGATGAGGTCGGTGAGAGCAATGGCGGGCGGGGCCCACAGGAACACCGACTCGATGACCGGGACGAAGCTGTCGTCGTCGGGGTAGAAGGCGTCGTCGAGGACGCGGGGCTGGTCGGCCACGTGGAAGACGGGCGTCACCCCGTGCTCGACGAAGGCGGACCAGAGGCGGTCGTGGTCGGGGTGCGACAGCGGCCGCCCGTCGACCGCCGCCGGGGCGATCATGGCCAGGCGCACGCCGGCGGCCCCGAGCGTGCCCAGTTGGCCCAGCAGCCAGTCCGGGTCCCGCAGGGTCAGGTGGGCCACCGGATGCAGGCGGCCGGCCCCCTGCGCCACCACCGTGGCGCACCACCGGTTCCAGGCGCCCATGTTGGCGGTAAGGGCACCGAGCGAGCCCGACAGCGGCCGCTCCCAGAGCAGGCCGAAGTTCGGGAACAGGATGGCCTCGTCCACGCCCATGGCGTCGAGGCGGCCCACCCGGGCGGTGGGATCCCGGTAGTCGGCGGGCAGGGCTTCGTCGTAGACATAGGAGGCCGGCTCGCCCGCCCGGCGACGACGGTTCAGCTCGCCGATGGCTGCGGTGTCACCGGGGATCTGGACATCGGCGGCCTGCAGCCGTCGGCCCTGCCAGGTCACCCAGGCGTGTCCGAGGTCGTCGTCGACGATCGCCAGCGCGTCGTCCCGCCAGGCCGGGTCGATGTGGTCGGCCCACAGCGTGCGGGACTCATAGAGGTGCTGGTCGACATCGATGATCGTCACGACCGGCTCCCCGCCACCGCGCCGATCCCCCGTACGTGCACCGCCCCGAACGTAGTTGCTGCGAATCCCGGCGAGGGCCGTGGCCCCCCGCTCGTAGCCTGACCGGCCGTGCTCACGATCTCCGGGCTGAGCAAGGCCCACGGCAACCGCACCCTCTTCCGGGGCGTGACCTTCGTCCTCGGCGACGGTCGCCGGGTCGCGCTCGTGGGCGCCAACGGCGTGGGCAAGACCACGCTGCTGGAGATCGTGGCCGGCGACCAGGACGCCGATGCCGGGGAGGTCCACCGGTCAGCCGACCTGCGCATCGGCTACCTGCCCCAGGACCGCCCCGTCGCCTCGGCCGGCTCCGTGCTGGACGAGACCCTCGACGGCGGCGGCCCCGTGGCCGAGCTCCACGACCGCCTGGAGGACCTCGAGGCCCGTCTCACCGCCGGCGATCAGGGCGTCCTCGAGGAGTACGGCGAGGTCCAGTCCCGCTTCGAGGCCCTCGGCGGCTACTCGCTGCAGGCCGAGGCCGAGCGCATCCTCGGCGGCCTCGGGTTCACCCCGGAGGACTCCCGCCGCCCGGTCCGTGAGCTCTCCGGCGGCTGGCGCATGCGGGTCCTGCTGGCCCGCCTGCTGCTCAGTGAGCCCGACGTCCTCCTGCTCGACGAGCCCACCAACCACCTCGACGTCGACTCCGTGGGCTGGCTCGAGCAGTACCTGTCGAGCTACCGGGGCGCCGTCCTCTTCGTCAGCCACGACCGGGACTTCATCGACGGCGTGGCCAACCGGGTCATCGAGATGAGCCACGAGTCGGCCACCGAGTACGTCGGCGGCTTCGCCGAGTTCGTCGTCGAGCGGGAGGCCAACCTCGAGCGCCTCGAGGCCGCCGCCAACCGGCAGGCCAAGCAACTGGCCAAGACCGAGCAGTTCATCGAGCGCTTTCGCTACAAGGCGACCAAGGCCCGCCAGGTCCAGAGCCGGGTGAAGGCGCTGGAGAAGATCGAGCGCATCACCATCCCCGACGACGAGACCATTCGGGCCCGCTTCGCCTTCCCCCCGCCCCCCCGGTCGTCGCGGATCATGGCCGAGTTGCACGGCGTCTCGGTCGGCTACGACGACGAGCCGCCGGTACTGACCGGGGTCGACCTGGTCATCGAGCGGGGGATGCGCATCGGCCTGATCGGGCCCAACGGTGCGGGCAAGACCACCCTCCTCAAGGTGCTGCTCGGCCAGCTGGAACCGACGGTGGGGACCGTGGCCCTGGGCAACAACCTGGAGATCGCCTCGTTCGAGCAGCACCAGGCCGACGCCCTGGACGGTTCGAAGCGAGTGGTCGAGGAGTTCTCCAGCAGCGTGCCCGAGGCCGCCGGCCGCAACCGGCGCACCCTGCTGGGCAGCTTCGGCTTCAGCGGCGACGCCGCCGACCGCCGGGTCAGCGACCTGTCCGGCGGCGAGCGGACCCGCCTGGCGCTGGGCAAGATCATGGTCGAGCCCCACAACCTGCTGGTCCTCGACGAGCCGACCAACCACCTCGACCTGCCCAGCTGCGACATCCTCGAGGACGCCCTGCGGGCCTACGACGGCACTGTCCTGCTCGTCACCCACGACCGACACCTGATCCGGTCCGTGGCCACCTCCCTCATCGAGGTCCGGGGCGGCACGGCCACCTGGCACGACGGGGTCGACGAGGACATCCTGACCCCTCGGCTGGATGCCGGGCCGGGGCGCTCGGCTCCCCGAACGGGGACCCACGGGGGTGGCCGCAACGCCGATCGGCGCACCGCGGCCGAGCGCCGCCAGGAGCGGGCCGGGGTGACCAAGCCCCTGCGGGACACGCTGCGGGCGGCCGAGAGGCGCTGGCAGAAGGCCGAGGACACGGTCACGAAGCTGGAGGCCCAGCTGGCCGATCCCGACCTCTACGACCGTCCCGAGGAGGTGGCCCACGTGGCCCGCCGCCACGACCAGGCCAAGGCCGAGGCGGCCCAGGCCATGAAGGCCTTCGAGAAGGCGGCCGACAAGCTCGAGGCCGCCGAAGCCCGCTTCGCCTCGTGACCCGGTTCCCGACGGTGACGGGATGACCGGCTACTGGGGGCCGTCGGTCCGGGCGCTGATCGGGAGCACCTTCCTGCGCACCACGGCCCACATGGCCTGGCTCACCGCCCTGGGCAAGCTCGTCTGGGACCTGACCCACCGCGAGTTGGACCTCGGCCTCATCGGCCTGGCCGAGTTCGCCCCGGTGCTGCTCCTCGTGCTGGTGGCCGGCGCCGTCGCCGACCGGGTGGACCGGCGGGTCGTCTCGGGCGTCGGCGCAGTGGCCGAGGCCGCGGTGGGTGGGGCCGTCGCCCTCTATGTCGCCAGCGGGCCGACGGCCGCCGGGCCCGTCTTCGCCCTCGTGGTGGTCAGTGGCATCGCCGGTGCCTTCACCTCACCCGCCACCCGGGCCCTGCCCGCCGACGTCCTCCCGCCCGAGGGCCTGCCCTGGCTCGTGGCCCGCCACTCGGCCACCTGGCAGGCCGCGATCATCGTCGGCCCGGTGCTCGGCGGGACCCTCTACGCCATCGACCCCGTCGCCCCCTTCCTCGCCGTCGGGGTGCTCCACCTGCTCAGCGCCGCGGCGTACCCGTTCATCCGCCTGCGCCCCGCCGAGGATCGTCAATCGGTCGTCGCCGACGAAGAGGACGCCCGCCCGGGCCTGCAACACGCCCTCGAGGGGCTGCGCTTCATCCGCGGCCACCCCGTCCTGCTCGGGGCCATCTCCCTGGACCTGTTCGCCGTGCTCTTCGGCGGGGCCGTGGCCCTCCTGCCGGCCATCGCCGAGGAACGCCTCGGGGTCGGCGCCGTGGGCCTGGGCTGGCTGCGGGCCGCCGGCGGCATCGGGGCCGCGGCCGTGACCCTGGTCCTCACGCGTCACCCCATCGTGCGCCGGGTGGGCCGAACTCTGCTGCTGGCGGTGGCGCTCTTCGGCCTGGCCACCATCGCCCTCGGCCTGACCCAGGCCTACGCCGTGGCCTTCGTGGCCATGCTCGTCCTGTCCGGCGCCGATGCCATCAGCGTGTTCATCCGGGCCACGCTCGTGCCCCTCACCGTCCCCCAGGACATGCGCGGCCGGGTCCTGGCCGTGGAGAACGTCTTCATCGGCGGCTCCAACGAGCTCGGGGCCTTCGAGTCCGGCGTGGCCGGCCAGATCCTCGGTCCGGCCGGCGCGGTCGTCCTCGGCGGGGCGGCCACCATCGCCATCGCCGGGACCTGGTGGGTCGCCTTCCCCGCCCTGCGCGACGTCGACCACTTCCCCGGCACCGACCACCCCGAGCCCCTGGACACCGCCGTCCTCGAGGAACTGGGGCCCTGATCCAGGGGATAGGGATGAGTCGGATGTGGCAAGGTCCGTCGTGATGCCCGAACGCCTCGCGGTTGCCACGCGGGAGACGTTCGCGTCGTTCCGGGTGCGCAACTTCCGGCTCTTCTTCATGGGCCAGGGCATCTCCCAGATCGGCAACTGGCTGACCCTCATCGCCCAGACGCTGCTGGTCCTCGACATCACCGGCAGCGGCGTCGCCGTCGGCTTCCTGGCCGCCTGTCAGTTCGGGCCCGTCCTGCTGCTGGGGGCGTGGGCCGGCCTGGTCGCCGACCGCAGCGACAAGCGGCACCTCCTGCTGATCGTCCAGGTCGTGGCCATGGCCCAGTCGTTCCTGCTGGGCGCCCTGGCCTTCATGGACAACCCGCCGCTGCCTGCCCTGTTCGCCGTGGCGTCGCTGGGTGGGCTGTGCATGGCCTTCGACAACCCGGCCCGGCGGGCCTTCGTGGTCGAGATGGTCCCCGAGGAACTCGTCCACAACGCCGTCAGCCTGAACAGCGCCATGATGACCAGCGCCCGGGTCATCGGCCCGGCCCTGGGCGGCCTGCTGATCACGACGGTGGGCTACGGCTGGGCCTTCTGGGCCGACGGGATCTCCTACATCGCCGTGTTGATCGGGCTCTGGCTGATGCGCACCGAGGAGCTGCGGCCCTCGATTCCGGCCACCCGGGGCAAGGGCCAGGTCCGGGAGGGCCTCCGCTATGTCCGGGCCACCCCGGTCCTCGCCGTGCCCCTGGCCATGATGGCGGTGGTCGGCACCCTGGCCTTCAACTTCCAGGTCGTCCTCCCGCTGCTGGTGACCCGGACCTTCGACCGGTCCAAGGCCGCCTTCACGCTCCTGTTCTCGTTCATCAGCCTGGGGTCCCTGGTCGGCGCGCTCTGGACCGCCCGCCGGCGGTCGATCGGCGTGATCGACGTGGTCAAGTCCTCGCTCGCCTTCGGCGTCACCATGCTCGCCCTCGCCGTCGCCCCGAACATCGTGTGGGCCTTCCCGATCGGCGCGGTGATGGGGATGGCCAGCATCGGCTTCCTCACCGCCTCGACCGCCATCGTCCAGACCAAGGCGGCCCCGGAGATGCGGGGCCGGGTCCTAGCCCTGCAGGCCATGGTCTTCCTCGGCAGCACGCCCATCGGCGGGCCCATCGTCGGGTACGTGGCCCAGCACTGGGGCCCCCGCTACGCCATCGCCATGGGCGGCATCGCCGGCGTCAGCGCCGCCGCTTGGGGCGCCAAGATGCTCCGCACCGCCGGCACCGAGCCCGCCGAGCCCGAGGTCCTCGAGGTCCCGGTGCCGGAGACCTCATAGCCGCGGCTGTGCGAGAGTCGCGCCGATGAGCCTGGCCATGCCGCCGGAGTGGGCGGCGCACGAGCGGTGTGTGGTGGCATGGCCCTGCCGGGCGGACATGTGGCGCGGGCAGTTGCCGGCGGCGAAGGCGGCCCACGCCGCGGTCGTGAACGCCATCGTCGCCTTCGAGCCGGTGCTGCTGGTGGCGAACCCCGGCGATGGGCACGAGGCCGCCTCGGCCTGCCCGGCGGCCGACGTGGTCGAGTGGCCCATCGACGACTCGTGGGCCCGGGACATCGGCGCCATCGTGCTGACCGGCGACGGACGGCGGGCCGGCTTGAACCCCGTGTTCAACGGGTGGGGCGAGAAGTTCCAGCCCTACGCCGAGGACGCCCGGTTCGCCGTGCGCATGTGCGAACACCTGGGTCTCGACCGGGTCGACGCCTTCCCGTTCGTGCTGGAGGGCGGGGCCATCACCGTCGACGGGGCGGGGACGGTCATCACCACCGAGCAGTGCCTGCTCAACCCCAACCGGAACCCCGGCCTGGACCGGGCGGGCATCGAGGCCGAACTCCGGCGCTGGCTCGGCGTCGAGCGGGTGGTCTGGCTCCCCTACGGCCTGATCGATGACGACGACACCGACGGCCACGTCGACAACGTGGCCCTGTGCGTGCGGCCGGGGGTCGTGCTGGCCCAGACCACGACCGACCGCACCCACGCCGACCACGACCGCCTGCAGGCCAACATCGAGGTGCTGGACGAGGCCGGCTACGAGGTCGTGGAGATCGACGTCCTGCCCGAGGTCGTCATCGACGGGGAGCGGGCGGTGGTGCCGCCGCTCAACCTGTACCTGGCCAACGGGGCGGCCATCGTCCCCGTGGTCGACGGCCCCGAGGGGGACGCCGCCCTCGCCGCCGTCCGAGCGGCGCTGCCCGACCGGGAGGCGGTCGGCCTCCCCGGTGGGGTCCTGGCCTACGGCGGCGGCGGCGTGCACTGCATCACCCAGCAGGTGCCACGCTGATGGCCATCGAACTGCTCACCCACATCGACCGGCCCTCGGACTCGCCCGCCCGGGTCGAGGCGTCCGACCGCCCGCCGTTCCGGGTCGGCGCCGTCCAGCAGCGCTGGCACGAGGATCCCGCTGAACACCGGGCGGCCCTGCGCGAAGGCGTCCTCACGGCGGCCGACGCCGGGGCCCGGCTGGTCTGCCTCCAGGAGCTGACGCTCTCGCCCTACTTCGCCGTCACCCCCGAGGGGCCGTCGGCGGTCGGGGCCGCCCCCGAATCACTACCGGGCGGGCCCACCCATGACCTGGCCGCCGAGCTGGCCGCTGAGACGGGCGTTTTCGTCCACGCCTCGCTCTACGAGGACGCCGGCGACGGAGGCCTCGGCTTCAACACCGCCATCTGTGTCGATCCCGACGGCGCGCTGGTGGCCCGGACCCGCAAGCTCCACATCCCGGTCACCGCGGGTTACTACGAGGACCGCTACTTCCGTCCCGGTGACGGGGGCTACCCCGTGGTCGCCGTCGGCGAGGCCCAGGTCGGCTTCCCCACCTGCTGGGACCAGTGGTTCCCCGAGCTGGCCCGGGCCTACTCGCTGGGTGGGGCCGAGGTCATCGTCTACCCGACCGCCATCGGCTCCGAGCCCGACCACCCCGACTTCGACACCCAGCCCCTCTGGGAGAAGGTCATCGTCGGCAACGGCGTGGCCAACGGGACGTTCATGGTGGCCGTCAACCGCATCGGCACCGAGCCGCCGCTCACCTTCTACGGCTCGTCCTTCATCAGCGACCCGTACGGGCGTCTCCTGGTCAAGGGCCCTCGAGACCAGCCCGCCGTGCTGGTGGCCGACCTCGACCTGGACGAGCGGCGGGATTGGCTGACCCTCTTCCCCTTCCTCACCACCCGCCGCCCCGATGCCTACGACCCGCTGGTCGAGCCGCCATCGGCCTGATCAGGCGGCGGTGCGGTCCAGGGCGACCTCGTCGGCGACCAGCCCGTAGGACCGGATGCGGTCGTCGGTGGCGTGCAGCATCGTGGTCAGCATCAGCTCGTCGGCCCCGGTCCGG
>Ga0315283_10006236_pt1 | contig 10617 bp, 12 predicted proteins | sample YL17G09_0_MG_FD_204541 | JGI IMG/M metagenome (GOLD analysis project Ga0315283, IMG submission 204541) | Sediment microbial communities from Yellowstone Lake, YNP, Wyoming, USA - YL17G09_0 | ecosystem: Environmental > Aquatic > Freshwater > Lake > Sediment | place: USA: Wyoming | collected...
CAACGATGATTACGATCGTTCAGGCCATCGCGATGGCCATCGCGCCTCGGCTATGACCTGAGTTGCCAGCGGCATTCGGTGACGCTGCGTTGCTCGGACAGCCATGGCAGCCTGCTCCTATGGCTTGGTGGATCGGAAGCGTCGTCTAGGCTAGCTGTGACGAGCTTCCCATCTCATCTCCGCTTCCCCTTCGGCCTTCAACGCAGCTCGCTCTTTCTTTGTGAGCAGACTGTCCTGACGAGCTATCTCTTTGTCTCTTGCTTTCTGGGACTTTCTCGCTTCTTTGCTGAACAGATCAAGCTCGGACTTCTTTTTTTGTGCAGCCCCAAGTGTTGAAAAGGTTATGCCAAAGTCACCACTGCCCACCCAGTACTGGGTATGGCCTGCCGCGTCGACAATCCGCTTGATGATATGAGGCCTTAGCTTCCTTTCTCTTGCAGTCGCTTTCGTCGGCGCCGGTCTTTTCCCCACAGCTTGCTGGGCCGCTCGGCCATTCGCCTTTGCGCCAGTCACGCATGCTACTGCCACGCGCTTTGAATCGATGCGCAGCTCGGTGCAACCGCTCGCCAGCTTCGAGCGGGGCGTGCCCTTCGGGGCGTTCACGATCTTGATCTTCATGGCAGCAAGACTATCCGAAAACAATAGACGAGAGCAAGGTGGGCCTGCAGCTCATCGAGCGCAAAGCGGACAGCACCTCCGATAAAGCTCTTTTGTCTTCTGCGGAGGGGCCGGCCTTTAGTTAAACGCTCGCCCACCACTCGGGCGGGAAGAAAAACTCGAGGACAAGTCGAGGAAGAAGGACCGGTCGAGCGCAGTGAGCGAGCTATGCGAGTGAAGCATGGTCTGCGATGCGTGTCAAGATTCGCTCGCTAGCTCTCCTCACAGCTTCTGTTGAGCGGATTGCGCTTGAACGACTTGAACCACTCCGCTGCGCACTTTTCGCAGACATTCACTACGGGACTCCCATCTGACTCGAAGCCGTCGTCGGGGAAGTGCGTCGAGCAGTAGCCGCCAGAGACAACGAACTCAATACCATACACGCCTTGGACGATCCCATGCGGGCTCACGGGAGCATCGCACCGATCGCACAGCACGTCGACGAGCACCTTCGTGGATACGCTTCTCTCTTCTGTGATTCTCATGCTGAGCTCGTAGTCACGCAGACTTCAGTAGGCAACGTTGGCTTAGTCTTCGGCTACCTCTGCGAAGTCCTCCCGTCTACAGCGTTTCTGAGGGGTACGACACCACGCCAAGGTACAAGCCCTCACCAAGCTCCCACTCTCCCATCGACTTATCTCGCGGCCCATAGCTTTCGATAGCCCGACGCATCGCAGGAGACAATTGATAGAAAACAGAATACTCAGACTTCAGTCGGTATTCTCGGGGATTGTTCAGGGAGGCGTCGAGATTGAGCAGCCCTAGTATGCAAAATTGGATAGCAGAAAGAGTTGCGACGGATGCGTCCGTCATTGCTTTTGGTTTTCCCCAAAGCCAATGTCGGTCCCCGGCAAGGATCGAGCGGATCGCGCGCTGAGAATCTACGACTCGCTTCTTGTCAATGCTCACGCCGCTAAGTCGTAGTTTGATCGAAGACTCAATCGCATCAAGCCCTTCTTTTGCTGCCTTGCGCGCTGCCTTGTCCTCTTTCTGTATCTGGCTTTCATGTCCTATCGCCCATGTCACGATCCAGAGCGCCAGCAAAGGATCGAAGAAAGACAGATCGTGTACGCGATCCAGCAGACCCCAAGACTCGTGGACCCTATTCGGTTCCAAAAGGTTCGCGATGCTCAAGATGATAAGAGTGCGTGATTGATGGAGTGATTCCCCGGAAAGATGCGAAAGCGCCTCTGCCCACTCATCTATACCCCACTGTTGTTTTTGTGACTCCGTAACCCAGGCCCGCAACTCCGCATCGGAAGCAGCAGACCTTCTGCTATGCTTGCGCGCAATCTCCTCACGAGCCAGCTCGTACAAGTTCTTGAGAATCTGATTTTGCCACTTTGCCATAGAAAAACCCAAGCTCTCAGCGAGCAGCTGAGAGTTGCCGCACATTCGCGCCGTGCCATGCGAGCAACGTATCCCGCGCGTCGGTAATCATCGCGCGCTTCTGGTCGTCTCGCGGCGTTCGGCCTTGATAGGCCTTCAGAGCTCGCGCGGCGGCAGATCGGATCGACTGAGCGTCTGACTCCAGGGAGATGCCAAGCATCTCAGCTGCGGCTCGTGCACGGGACATCGAGATGCCAGGCGCACGGGGACCCTGAGGGCCTCCTGGAAGGCGCTGGGGATCGTCTTCCATGTTCATCATGACGACTGCGATGCCGCCCGCAACCATGAGTCCTCCGACGGCCCAAAAAGCAGTCTTGTGGTTTGCGTACATCTCGCTCACGCGAGACGCCAGACTTGTACTCGCTCCTGACAGGCCCGTGCGACCAGGAGGAGGAGCGGCTCCAGGAGGAAGCGCGGGAGGCGTGCGTGGGGCCGGAGGGCGAACGGGGGCGCGGCGATTCGGAGTAGGGGCTGGAGCGACTACGCTGCGATCTCCTCGGTAAGTTGGACCCGCCCCCTGCACCGCAAATCCATCCAAGTTGAATCGATTGGCAAGGACCTGGTCCTTGTTCCACTCGTGCATGCCGAGAGAGGCCATGTACTGCCAGGCCGCCGGAGGAATCGGTTGACCAGGCTGAACAGCGCCGATGGCTTCACGCAGCGATCGCATGGTTGCTGCGTTTGGAGATCCGGCTGAAAGAGCTTCTTCTACCGCAGCCGTCTGCAAAAGCTCTGTCAGGGTATTGGCTCCAATGATTCCGTCTTGAGCTGCGCCTACGCTTTTCTGGAAGAAGCTGACAACAAGCGCAGGCTTGAAGTAGTCGAAATCAATTTGATCTGTTGGTTCCGATGGAATCGTAAACCATGCTTGTTCGTTTGCCATAGAAGTCTCCGTTGAAAGTATCCGCTAAAATTCGTCTGACTCAGACGTTATCTCACTTCGCTTGGTAGGCCAATGGCAATCGCGACGACGCCGGTTTAGGCGTCCGACTCGCCAGATCTCTTTGCTGCCATCCAAACAAGTGTGGCGGCGCCGGCAACGAGCAGTCCTCCGCCAACCCAGAAAGCGACTTTGTTGTTCGCGTACGTTTGCGAGAAGCCGTCGACCATGCTTGTGCTCGCGCCCGCAACGCTGAGCCCGTTTAGCGTGGCAGGCTGCGGGGCAGGAGGCTGCGCTGCAGGAGGCTGCGCTACAGGAGGCTGCGCTGCAGGAGGCTGCGCTACAGGAGGCTGCGCTGCAGGAGGCTGCGCTGCAGGAGGCTGCGTTGCAGGAGGCGCGCCATAGATCGGCGACCCGCCGGCAATCGTAAAGCCCGTTGCAATTGACTCGGAGAAAGAAGGGGAAGACCCTGCGAGCAGCACGTTGAGGCCAGAGAGAGTCATCAACGTCCATGTCGCATTGCCAAGAGCACTTCCCGGTCGGATCGCAGCTATCTCGTTGCCCGCAGAAAAAAGAAGGTTACGCCAAAACCCCTTCGAGGCGTCATTAGGATCAATCGCATTGAACTCCGCTACAAATTTACTACGCAACGCAGAAAGCGTTCCCGGCCCCACAACGCCATCTGCAGTCACGTTGAGTCTGCCTTGAGCTGCCTTCACTACCGCAAGAGGCGTCAGTCGACTAAAATCGTACTGACGGCCATCGCCCGTCGAAAACCATGCTTGAGACATCCCACGAGTGTCTCAGACGTTCCGAAGAATGTCTACGTCAACAACAAATCGAGCTAACGCTTGCCGGAAAACCGGCTGCCGTAGTAAGCCATTTTATCCTTCACAGAAGTAGGAGTCAACTCCGCTACGTTGCCTTCCCCGCCAGACTGAAGAACGCCGAGCAGTCCCCATTTTATAGCAATTGCTTCTGGAACTGACATCAGATCATACACGCTGCCACCGGCTGCGGGCTGACTAAAAATGTGGTAATAGAACCGACACATTCCCGGCTCATTAGGATTCTCCCTGCTCCAGCGAGATAGCCCGCCAGAGCCGCACGAAAAGAGCAGTCGCGGAGCAGCGGCGTAGTACTCTTTGCTATCCTCAATTATTTGGGATGCTTGCGCAGTCGCAATAGACGTCATGATGGTTCTGCGCTGCCCCTCGGGAGAGTCCAGATCGGACACTCCGAAAAAGAACCTCATGTTCGGATCTGAAAAAAGTCCACCCGCCACTTCGGGAATCCATCCACTCGCCAACCCATGCGAAGACGGAGTTACTGGAGGTGCAGCAGGAGCAGCAGGAAGCCCAATGCCAAGCCAGTGGTTCTTCTGCGCGAGATGCATGAGGCCTGCGCCAGCGACAAGCCCTCCAACAAGACCCGCAACGGTCATTGCTTCGGGTGACATCTCGCCCGACGGGGCAAAATCAAGTTCGCGACTTGCGCGATAGCGATCTGACATTCGATTTGACATAACTTATTCCTTGTATACTGTGTTCTTGAAATTCCGAGAGAGCTTGCTCAAAAATCGTCTTTTGATGCATACACCATCGCCGCAATAATACCGACGGCGAGAACTCCGCCGCCGACAGCCAGCGGTACTTTGTTGTTCCGCACGAAGTTTGTCACGCGTGGCATAGAGCGCTGAAGATCGCTCGTCGACTGAACCGCGGGGAATCGCACCAGAGGAAGCTGCGCGGTGGTGCCGAGGGCAAATCCTCCGCGACGCAGCCAGTTCTCAGCATTCGGGTCAGCAAGGCCCGCATCGTCTACCTGAGAGTAGTACAGCAGACCTGTCCACGACTTAGGCGTCATGGTTTTTGTAGTTGCTGATTCACGCAAAGCATCTGCAATGCCAAGGCCGACGGTCGCAGGAAGCGCGTCTGCGACGCGGCGCAGAGTGTCTACGTCTAGCACCCCATCATCCCGAACAAGATTCTGTCTGCCTGCAAGAGCAGTTGCCTTGTTCCACCGCTTCTGGGCGTGAGAGATCGTCGACTTTGGCGATTCTTGGATGTTGCGCGACTCAAGGACAGGTCCTTGAGGCATCTGAATCCTTCGATAGATGAACCAATTGCGCGTAGGATCCTCAATTGAGTAATCAGGCGCCAGGTCTGTGTTAGGAGGGGTGACGGCTCCGGACGGGGCGATATCGACCGCAGAAAGTGGACTGTAGAGAACCATTTCGTTGCTCATGTTTTTGCTTTCCTCAATCGATCGTACAGCATCACTATGCCGACAGCGACCAGAAACCCAGCGCCCGCCGCCATCAGCTGGCGCGGATTGATCATTGATGCTCCAGAGCTTGATTCCACGTCGCTCATCACGACGGGACTCTGGATCATTGTGGGGCGCTGGGTACTGTTCATTTTGTTCGCTTCTGCTCGTTGCGAAACCGGATCAGGTCGTTGATGGACCCATGCCGAGCCATCCGTACTTGTGCGCGAGATGCATCAGGCCTGCGCCCGCTGCCATGCCCACAACAAGGCCAGTAACCGTCATTGCATTGGGACTCATTTCTCCTGATGGGAAAATGTCCAACATGCTGCCCGACGAGGCGACCTGAATACTGCGACCCGGGGCAAAACGCCCGCTCATTCTTTGATTCATACATACTCCTGAGTAACTTAGTTGAAATTGCAGGCGAATCCGACGTATCTCGGAAAGCCATCCAAATGATAGCGGCCAATCCGCCAACATTGAAGTGTTATGCGTATTCTCTGTCTCGGGGATTGAAGCTGCGTACCGGAGCGGAAGACTCTTTGCTCGCGAACCAAACAAGAGCCAACAGGCCGGTCACCGCAACCGTGCCGATAGCGATTCCTACCCACGGAATGTTTGACTTTGTTGTCGTCAGGCTCTGCGATGAAAGCGAGAGCGTTGGAGCGCCGACAGGCAGTGGGCCGACTGTGGCCGGCACTGGCTGTGGAGCCGTGGGAGGAGGAACAGGATCGTTCTCCTGCACAGGTCGCGGAGCTGGAGGCGGCGGAGGTGGTGGCGCGGGAGGCTGGCCAGGCACAACCGCAGGCGGTGCGACCACTGGAGAAGGCGCCACAGGCACTGCGCGACCGTACGGCGGAAATCGAGTTGCCGCATTGCTTGCTGTTCCTTGAGCAGATCCAAGTCCGCTCAGTCCGATCGAGCCATCAAAGAGCGACCGCGCATTGGACGAGAGATCGTCTCGGGAGGCCCAGATCAGAGCCTTCCAGGTACCTTCGCTAATCGTACGGTTGCGTCGGTCAGCCTGGATCTGCGCGATGAGCGCAGGTCCTTGAGGGCCAGGAGCGCTCACCGACGCCGCGGTCACAAACCTCTCCAGCGCCGTCAGCGTGGCGTCTCCGATGATCCCATCGGTGCGCAAGCGTCTCTGCTGTTGAAACTGGCGCACGACCTGCGTGGGAGAGACCTGCACAAAGGACGGGCGTTCGTTCGCACGAAAAATGGCGTACCAATTCCGAGTTGGATCAACAATGGCGAAGTCTGGGGGCAAGCTGAAATTAGCGGCAAGCATAGGTGGATCTTTCGTTAGTAACGGCGTGAGGAGTTCGGGCTACGTGGCTCGTACTGCGATTGCGACTGGCCACGCTGAGCCAACTTCCAGATGCCAAACCCAACGGCAGCTGTAGCAACTGCTGCTCCGCCAACAACGCCGACCTTGCCCGCAGTGGGCATTCGTTCCCACCAATTTTTCGGAGGTGGAGGCACGAAGGCGGGTGGAGGTGGATTCGCATTTTGCAATGCGTTGAGCGCGTCTGTCGCCGCTTGTCGCGGCAGCAGGCCTTGTGATTGCAACAGCGCGATCTGCCGTTCGGTATCAGCACGAAAACGAGCTCGCTCAGTCTCGCTCGCCTGCTGATTGACTGACTGTATCAACGCCAAGATGCCAGCCACGCCAGCCGTCGCTGAGGCGATCAGTTGGCCTGCCATTGCCTCGCTAACACCAGGCTGGGACGGCGGGCTCGCTGGCTGACCTGAATAGGTGTAAGTCACGCTGCTGCCGCCAGGCGCCTTTGTTGGAGGCACTGCCACTTGGCCAGAAGCCGAATACATAAACGGCACTTGCGATTGCATCACGTATCCGTCAAATTTTGGAATCGCCATATCTGCCGGAACAATCGGTCCCGACATGGCCGCGAATCCCATATTTGCCCCAGGGTTCTGGGCTTGAGGTCCCATTCGAAACGCAGGGATCTCGTTCACCGCCAAGCGCAGTCCGTTTGACGAGCGAAAGCGCTTCGTCATCTGCGCATGTGCGCTTGATGGCGAAGCGAATTGCTGTCGTCCCATGCTCTGGCTCGTCACAGAACACGCTCCATTGCTACAACCCGATGCGGCAGCTGGAGCTACCTGTGGCACGGCGCATCCGCAGTCTTTGACGCCACCACAATCATCACAATCACATCCGCTCATAATCAAACTCCTTTAGGTCTATTCGCGTACCACTTATAACCCGCGGTTGCCGCTAGGCCAACTGCACCAATACTCATGGCCGCAATGGCGACCTTGCCTACAGTACCTAATCCCTTGTCCTTTGTCCCGTCATTTGTGCCGCCTGGAGGAGCAGCGGGCGCAGGCATCGGAATGAGGGCTGGCATCGTGTCGGTTCCCCGGCAAAATCCAAATGGAACGGGCACCGTGTTTGACGGCGGCGTATCGCGATTGGGGTCGCCAGACAGATAGCTGCGTTCAAAATTCGGCTTGGCACGACCTAGGTCATCACGTCCGTAGCCGGAGCAGTCGTAGCTCGGAATTGCCGACGCGAGGAGTTCTGTCAGCATCGTAACGCCAGCCCCAGCAAACGTGCCTGCCGCTTCTCCGATAGCTTTGCCACCAACGGCGCTCACGATGCCGCCGCCGATAGCGGAGATCACTCCACCTACCATACGAATCGTCGCATTCGGCTGAGAGTGACCAAACTCCTCCGCCTTCTGAGCAAGAGCTGCAGCAAATCGACCTTGACCGCCAAGCACTTGTCCCCACGCGAGGTTCACGCTCATCGCATACGTCTTTACATCGCGTAGCACAGCGCCGGCGGTGCGGCGAGGAATCACCCTGCCAGGACCGAAGCCAATCCAACTGCGACCTGGGTCTACCGTTGGAAGTTCCGATGCAAGCAGCATCGAAGGAGGATCCTCAGTCGTGAGCGAAAGCGCCCATTCACGGAACCACGCCAAGTACCAACGCAAAGGCACACTGCCTTGAACATCGACGCCGAGGATGCCGCCAGGATCGAACCCTCCCGTGCGCCAATCGGAGATGTTGTTGCGATCTTGGAGAGGCGACGCATGGATGATCTTCGCGTACCAGTCGTCGTTGAAGATGTCTGGACGATCCACAGTAGGCGCAAACCGTTGCCATTCGAGCGATGGCTTGGCTTCTGAGAGATCCCAGTCTGTTCCGCGCTTGTACAGCGCGAGCTCAGCATCCGTCGGCGCCCGACTAAGACCGAGTGGAGATGCAAAGATCACATCCCAGCCCATCGCGAAGCCGCTCGCAAACCCGCGATTCACTGTCGAGGTCGCAATGTACGGGTCTTTGTCTGCAGCGCTGCTCCAAAGCATCACGCCAGCCTTTTGCAAAAACTCAATCTTGCGGTTCCTAAGGCCATCGTCAGCCGCGTGCGATGCGTCCAGTAAGCGATCAAGCCGCGCAGGCAGTTCGCCCACTTTCATGTTGGTCCATGCGCCGGGCTGAACACGAGCTCGCAACACCGAGTAGCGCTTCTCGCCACACTGCTCTTTGCTCGTAAACCAGTTGCCTTCGTTGTGATTCGTGCGCGGATCAAATTCGGAGTCGTCATCGTGACCCGCAAACCAGTCGCGATACAAGGCTCGCGCAACGGGATCCATATACCATGGCACATTGAGCGCGTTGTATCCGTTCGCAATCGCCTCAGCGATAGCTCGTACGTAATACATCTGCGCGTACCAGCCGACGGGATTCATCGGACCGTCTGCTGACTGCTCCGGGAATCGGCCCGTGCGTGGGTTTACGCTGTCAAGTCGCGTGATGATTCGAAGATCCGTCGCAAGAGCAAGTGCAATGGAAAACCACCAACGCGCAAGCGACAAGTCCGCGTAGTGATCAACCGTTGGGCCAGGAACCATGCCTGAGCGCGTCTGGAAGAAAAGTTGGACAGGGATCTTCGACCACTGCATCGTTGTGCGAGGCATCGGCCCCGCATCTGAACACGCAGGAGCGATCAACATCTCGTGATTCTCGAGAATCAGCGCCTCCTCCGGCTTCTGGCCAGCATCCATTCCAAGCGGGTTGCGCAAAAAGACTGTCCACTGATACTTAAACAGCGAGTCTTCAAGCGGACGAGCTCCCCAGGCGAGGCGGAAGTCGGACGGAGACCGAGGCCAACGCAGGTAATCGTCATCAAATGCGTTGGGTGCCAAGCCGCGAGCTGCCCGTACCTCAGCGTCTTCGCGAATCGTCTTGATCGACGGAATTTGCGCAAGAAAAAGCACGAGCTGCTCACGAGTCAGTACGCTCGCGATCTCAGAAACGTAAGGACTCACTGGGCTCAACGAAAGCAATGCGCCCCTCGAGGCGAGCAAGCGGTCCTTCTCTGCTGGCGTAATGCCTTTGTCGTTGAGCTGATCCTGGACGAGGTTAGTCCAATCGCCCGCGCTCAAGATGAGCGTTGAGACCCCGTTCGCGAGCTTGCGCAAAGAGACGTCTCGACGCGTTTGGTAATCCTGAGCGGCGGCCAGCAAAAGAGGGTTGTAAGGTACGTTCGCAATGAGTTTGGCCAGGTTGCTCGTGTCTCCTTCAAGCCACAGTCTTTCTGGGTCCGAAATTCCGCGAAGATCCCACTGTTGGTCAAGAATCACATTCCAAGGACTTGAGGGGTGGTATAGTGCTGGCTGCAGCACCCTTCCTTCGTCTTGCGCCAACTTAATCACAGCGGCTATCGCCCGAAAAGCCTCCGCACGGCGCTGCTGCAGCACTCGCGGAGTGAGCGGTGGATTCAGGTTATTCGGAATCTCTACTGTGAGTCCCGTCGACTTGAAGTCCGTCACGATGACCTCAGGTAGGTCGATGATTCGATAGGGACCCCACTTCTTGCCCGCGTCTCGAGCAAATGAGAGTTCGGCGCCAGCAATAGGGATCTCGCCAAAGACCGTTGCTGCGCCGTCCTGGATCTCTTGAATAGAAGGCCTCTCAAGAGCGTTTGGGCGTCTTCCTCCAGCCCCAAAGTTGAACTGATTGCCAAGCTCAAGTCCAGAAGGACGCGTTTGAGCAGGCTTCACGTGGGCAGGAGCCATCCGCACGGCACCAGAAGAAGCGTGAGGAGAGGGGGGTCGTGCGCCCCCTGAAACTTGAGGTCTAATAGGACGCATGATTATTCTCTAGCAAAACGATGAGTGAAGAGGAGTAGCTGAGAGGCTGTTGATCAGCCTCGGAAGATGTCTTTGCCGAGCTTGACGGTCTCGTAGGCCGCAACTGATCCCAGCGCGATGCCTGCACAGAGAGCTGTCAGGTAAGCGGCGTAATCCGAGCCGTGGACCTGAAGTCCTTGGCTTGGCGCCGTTGCTGGGTCAAGGCGAAGGCCGAAAGTCTTCAGCGTGCTGTCAAGTGCCGACGAGAGGCCGGCGGATGCTCCGGTGCCTGCGCTTGGAACGATAATCATT
>Ga0315283_10006240_pt1 | contig 10614 bp, 6 predicted proteins | sample YL17G09_0_MG_FD_204541 | JGI IMG/M metagenome (GOLD analysis project Ga0315283, IMG submission 204541) | Sediment microbial communities from Yellowstone Lake, YNP, Wyoming, USA - YL17G09_0 | ecosystem: Environmental > Aquatic > Freshwater > Lake > Sediment | place: USA: Wyoming | collected...
GACGTCGAGGGTCTCGACCTGGCCATCTTCCCCGCCATGTCGATGCAATTCATGCGCGAAGTGGAGGGCGAGTCGCGCACCATGGAGGCCACCGTGCTCAGCACCAACCCGGAGACGCAGCAGATCCAGGCGCGCATCGTCGACGGCCCCGACAGCTTCAAGTCCGTCAAGGTGGGCGATCGCTTCATTGACTTTGTCGAGATGACGGGCTTCACTGTCAACTCGCGCGATCCGTCACGCGAGGATCCGCTGGTGACGAAGCTGACGCTGTGCCACGCCTTCCCACCCAACCCCGACTGCAGGGCCGACGCCGAGGTCACCAACTGCTCGCCCAAGAAGCTGGCCATGGAGGTGTTCTACCAGACGAAGGAGATTGGCGAGGATCGCTGGCTCGACTACAAGGACTGCCTGAAGAACATGTGGTACTACGATCCGCGCACCCGCAAAGTCTCCGTCTACGTGGAGGATCTGTTGCGACGCAAGAACCGCAAACTGGGCGATGACAAGGCACCGTGGGCGTTCAACTCGAAGATGAATCGATGCGCGGTCCAGGACGTCAACGACGAGGACACCGAGTACGGCTACGAGAAACCCGACGTCTCCACGCTGAAACACCAGGCCAAGCTGGCGCAGATGTACTCGTGGCGCCACGACTTTTTCGGCCTCACCTGGGACCCCGAGGGCGGCGAATACAAGGTGCCACGTCGCCTCGGCGATTTCCACCGCTCGGCGCTGCCCGACGAGTGGCTCGCCAAGGCGTCGCGAACGCTCGTCATGGCCTTCGAGAAGGAGACGGGCTACAACATGAACCAGGAATTGGCGCGCTTCTACGCGCTCATGGACAACATTGACAACGCCGCCGTGACGTGGGACTACGTACAGGCCTTCATCAACACCCAGATGCCGTACGCCACCGAGACAGAGCTGAAGACGAACCAGTATGGCTCGCTGCGTCTGCCCACGGACGAGAGTGGTGTGCTGGCCGACATGGAGTTCCCGCCGTTCTTTAACTCTGGTCGTGGACTCGTTACACTGGCGCGCGCGTCCGACCAACCGGCCTCCAACTGGCAGCCAGCCGGGAAGCAGGCCAAACCCACTGTCCATTTCCTGTATGCGCTGCAGAAATTTATCGCACGCTACATTGGCGCGACCGACGGTGCTACCGCTGGTGACGCCATCGACAAGGACTTGGACAGGCTGGTGGACACACTGTATGGACACCGTGAACCAATCTTTGTTGGTGTGCCCGAGAATGCTACTGCACAGAAGGCGGATATATCTTTGGTAGGGCCTACTGACAAAACCATAGTGGATCCTCTTGCGTATAGTGTTGACCTAGTGATGAGTGCGGCTATCAATGGGAGAGATAAGATTATTCGAAATGATGGTATCCGTGCTTACGCATCGCTCCTACCAAAGACCAGGGGGGAAGGTGGTCTGCGCGCACTATTTACCAAGGTTATTCTTGGTAATGATCTAACCAACAAGGAAGAGACGCAGCGCGTTTTTTCGCTCCTCTTTGACTTTATCCTCGAAGTCTCGCAATTCGATTCACCGCAACCGCGAAAGAATGCCGAGAAAGCGGCAAGAATCGTGTCTGCGACCACGGCAGAGTTTGTCGACCTCTACAAAACAGGCGAGAAACAGGACATCAAAGCCGCCGAGACATTCCTGACGATGATGAAGAATCGTAACAAATCAACCGAGAAGGTGAAGGAATGGGAAACCAATCCGAATATGTATTACAACGACCCGGACACGACTACAGAAATTGATGTGCTGAAGCAGGCGGAGAAAAATTTTGAAAGTGCGAAAGTTGCGAGGAAAGAAGGCACCTCAACACAAACCGATCGCATTAAAGAAGTGAATAATACCAGAGCCGGCGCCAATGCAGTGTATTTCGAGGGTGTCTTTATGTCCAACGACAAGAAGCAAATCTTGCGTCCAACCCAGTGGTTGAGTGGAGCCGCCGTGGCCACCGCCGGTCTGTCCCAGTTCATCGATGTGACTGAGATCAAATGGATCGTGCCCGCTGATCCACAGCACCAGTACACCAGGCCGTTGGTCGACGCAGACATGGCCGTCCAACGTGAGAACCAGCGCAAGAGCTGCCGCCTGTCGCGATTAGGAGGCGCCAGTATGCTACGCAGCTTCGCCACCGCCACACAGACTGGCACTGCTGCCAGACCGCCCTCCTCCGCGTCAATGTCGATGCGCGACTTGTTACACGGCGAGTACGACGGCGAGGCGATGGACTTTGGTCGCCCAATTGACGAGCGCAACTTTGGCGGCCGCAGCCGAGGCGCGCGCCACTCGTGGGAAGACATGCAGGTGGAGAGGACAGGGCCCGATGGCAAGACCCAGATGGTGACGGAGCAGCAGTTGAAACGCGAGTTCTTTGGACCGTGGCGCTCAAGACTCCAGTTCGTCAACGCCATGGACAGCGACGCCGAGCAGGCCTTCCAGCTGTGTCTGATCCAGGCGCCAAACACCCTGGACGTGCACCTGAAGGGCGCCGACCTGGGCATCAAGTACTTCAACGTCATCATCTTCCGCCCCTTCATCGAGTTGACGGCGCGCTCCGTGATTGTGATGAAGAAGGGACCCGACACGATGATGACGCCCATGTCACGCTTCGATGTGATGGTCAGCAAGGAGGATCGTGGCATCTTCCACATCGGCTCCTCGTTCTACTGTGGCACAGTGCGGGCCAATCCGCAGGGCATTGCCATGATTCCCTACTGTATTCCGGACCGCTTCATTGGCGGCAAGAATGTGACGTTCATGACTGCGCCCGAGGAGTGGACCGTCGAGAATCCCCTGAAACCCTCGCTCGTCTGCCTGCCCATCCCGGTGTCGGAGTCGAACTTTGGCTCGCCCATCCACATGCTCAACGAGGAGACGTACCTGCGACCGGGCATCGACCTGGACAATCACTACCGCAAGTACAGTTCGTGGGAGTTCTACCAGTCCATCTTCAGCGAGAAGAACACGTCGATGGTGGAGGCGATGCACGCCGAGCGTCAACGCTACTGGCAATCCGTGGACATCTCACAGGTGGGCCACATCTGCTGTCGCACCTTCCTGGACGAGCACAGTCTCGAGCGTATCGAGAAGGAGGGCGTCGGACCGGGCTGTGATCGCCGCATGAATATGCCTGGCGCCGAGAAGACCCTGAACGGTCAATCCACGTATTTCCCACAGCGCACACCCACCTACAACCAGCGCGTACGCGCCATGTAACCGTGAATTAATAAATGTTCGGTTTATTCAACATCGTCAACAGCGTCTGTGTAAAGTAGAAGCGCGATTCCTCGCACATGTAACTGCCCTCGCGCTGCCACTCCTCGAATGGCGCGTCCGGCGACAGTGCAACGACGAGCGCGTAGAAGAGCACGTAGAGACCGCACTCCCAGCCGTGGCGCTGCCGTGGCAGCGCGCGCAGACGCGAGAGCGCGTCCTGGGCGTGACAGAGGCCCAGGTCGACGAGGCGCAGCAAGACTTGTCGCGCGTACGGCCAGTGATAGCCGTCGAGTGAGTCCATGTGGACCCAGCGACGATCCTGTGTGCGCAGAATCAGGAGACTCCAGTGGAGGTCGTGGCAGAGCGGCAAGAGGAGGACGGTGCCGTCGCGCATGTCGCGCCGCAGACTGTCGATGTGGAGCGCGTACAGTTCATCGTGGAGATCACTGTCACACATCATCAGTTCAATCAGTGTGGGCTCGACGAAGCGCACAGTCACAGGATCGACGTGACGCTCGCCCACCAACGCGTAGAAGAGATTCTGCACTTCGTAGTCGGTGAGCATGGTGCCCGTCTGCAGGAGACAGTCACGACACTCCTGGCGTTTACTCTCGTTGAAGCGGCAGGCAAAGGGTTCCGCGTTTGTCTTTGCTAGCATTGGGCTCAATGGATGGTCACAGTGGATTTGAACGTTGGCGTCTGATTGTGTGCGAGTGACGGCGAGGAATTGCGAAGGGTATGGAAGAGAGGCGATTAAAAATATCAGCCCACCACGGCGATGCCGGCCGGCCCAACAACCTGGCGACGGCGCGCACACTCCTGGAGCACCACGACGAGATTGACGTGATGGAGATTGACTTTGTCACCTTCCGCGGTCGCATCGTCTCGTCGCACGACTATGACGCGACGGTGATTGCCGACGGCAGCCCACTCGAGGAGTGGATGCGCTTCGTCGTCGGCGAGCGCCACTGCGTGCTGTGGATCGACGTCAAGGAGAACAGCTGGCTCTACATGAACTGGATGTACGGCCAATTCGATGTGGCGCTGTTTTTTCAAACGCTGCGACGGGTGCGGCGCGCGCTGTGGCGCGAAGACGGCCAGCTGGACGTCACGGCGCTGGTGTGGATCGGCTGCCAGGATCCGGCGCTGAGGCAGCGCCTCGTCGAGGCGAACGACGTGCAGCGCCACCCGTGGCAGATGATGCTGGACGTGCCGATGATGCGCTCCTACGTGTGGAAGATGTTGACGCCGTCGTGTCTGGCCGCCGCGCTCGAGAAACAGGTCATGGAGGAGTTGCTGGGCGTCGACTATAAACAGGCGCAGCTCCTCAGTCTGGATCACTCGTTCTTTGCGTCGCGCGACGCGCTCGTCGCGTTCCTGCGCAAACTGAAGCTGCGGCGTGGCGCCACACTCATCCTCTACAGTTTCGCGCGCGACGTCAAGCCAATCCAGCTGCGCAACGTCAACGTCGTCATGCAGTACGACTATTTCTCACGTGACGGTCAATAAAAACTCCGCAAGTTGAATTGTAAATAAACCATGACACATTAGCACCGAGAAAAATTATACTCGCCCTGTGCACATTGGGAGACGAGGCGGTGGCCGCAGCAGCAGCAGCGATCATGTCGAAAAAGCCGTCGCGTCACCTACCAGTTATCCAGCTTGTTCTGGTGAGTGTGTTACTTTTCACAGGCTTGGTCTTGCTGGGTCTCATCTACGCCGAGGTACACACATGGAATCACGACGGACCGGCCCCGGCACCCGCAATGATTCGGACTACCAATTGCTCGGGAACGGGCACAACACTGACTGCGTCCAAGACGGCGGCAACCTACGAAATACAGACTGACACGTATACGTGGGAAATTATGCATCATTCGGCGACCGCCAAATGCATAACAATACCGCGCGGAGAATGTGCCTTCCTGGCGCCGATGGTTGTCGACGCTGTGCGCATGCTGTCGTCGCGAACGACGAGGACAATTATCAACGGCAGTGTCACCGTGACGAACGGCGGCGCCGTTGCCACAACGGCGCTCGTGATCACCGACATGCTACAAGTCCAGTCGGCCTGCACCACCGGTGGATTCGTCGATTTCTACGCGTCCGTCATTGATGTCTCGGCGCGTCCCGTGCTTTTGCCCGGCGAAACATGGTCTTACCCTTATGAATTGGATACAGCCTTGATGACTGGCTACGACGCTTCGTGTAATTACAGAAACGCCGCGTTCGTCACCATCACCAATCACGCCGGTTGGTTGCCTGGTTGCCCCGGCCAATGTCCCGGTCCCGACGACTGCCCATTCGGTCCTGGCGCCAATGGCGGTGGCGTCAAAGCCGACGTCATACCATCGACTGGCGTCACGGTGATTGAAATTCACGAAGAGGTGGCCATTCGCAATTTAGTCTTGTGTCCCGCGGGGTTCAACTGTACGTCGCTGCCCGCTGGTGATGTTTTGATACCAACGCCCGATGTCTGCACGTTTGACGGTACTTTCGCCCAGTGTGTCACTTTTGTTCAGGTGTGCAACGTGAATGTGACGTGTGACACGAATGTCACCGTCGTCGACTACTTTCAATTGGTGTCACTGAACGAGGCGACGCCGCTGGTTATTACATCCAACCGTATAGAATCACCAGTGTGCACAGGTCCCTGTCCCGTGGGCTGCACGCTGACGATTGGCTACTGGAAGACGCACGCCGGCTTCACTGGAAATAACGCCGACCGTGTCACGCAATATCTGCCCATCACCCTGGGCTGTCCACCACCGCAATACGCCAAAGGTGCCAACGTCACAAGCGCAGCGCAATCGACCGCCATCTTGACGTTTAGCGCGCTCGCTGGCGGTGCAGCGAATGGCCTCAACAAAGTGGCCGCGCAATTATTGGCCACAAAACTCAACGTCGCCAACGGCGCAGCGGTCTCACCCACTGTCGTGGCCGCGATGAACGGCGGCGATTCGTACCTCTGTCAATATGGTTTTAACGCCGGCGCGTGGACCTCACTGTCAAACGGCGTCAAGAGCAGTATCAATCAGGTTGCCACGGCGCTTGATACCTATAACAATGGTCTCGCTGGTGACGGCGTCACACACTGTTAATAAATTCGCGTTTATTCCCGTACTCCCTCACTCACTCAGTCTTGACAACAGGCGGCTCCGCCGCTCCGGGCCGCACTCTCATTCTGTGTCAGCCGGAGACGACGCTGTTCTTCAGCCTCGTCGACGCGACCCACGCCCGCCTCCACCAGTGGCACAATGAGCAACATGAACGGTGTCATCATCTCCTCGGCGCTGGTTTCGCGCGCCGACAACTCGATGTAGGGCCAGCCGTACGAGATGGCCAGCTGTAGCGCATCTTCGCTGCTGACACGGCGCTCCGCTACCCGGTCGGTCTTGTTGCCGACGAGGCAGAAGCAGCACACCGCCGTGGGATCCATGACGGCGCGGACGCGTGGCAGCCATATCTGCGTCACATTGTGGAACGACTGTTCGTTGGTGATGTCGAACAGGACGAGGAAGCCGTGCGCATTCTTGTAGTACATCTGTGTCAGCGCGGCGCCATTGAAGCGATCGTCGCCCGCCGTGTCGACCAGCAGCAGGTCGATGCGGCCGTAGCGCCTGTCGTCAATGTGTTTCATGTCACAGTTCATGCCCACCGTGGGCATGGTCCGCCCCACGGTCGTCACATTGTCGGGATGCAAAATGCGCTCCGTCACAGTGGTCTTTCCTGTGGCCACGTCGCCAATCACGACAAACTTTAATCGTGTGTGCAGGCAGGGCTGCATTAATCAGTGCGCGCGCGCAGCGCCAAGTCATGTGTTCATGTCGAATCATTTATTACATTTTACACGGGAGCGACAAAAACACTCTCCTTCGCCTTGGGCGGGTCACGCCGTCTGCGCTGACGTTCACAGTCTTCAGCGTAGAGGTCAGGATAGAACTGTGGGTTGTAGTAGATGTCGGAGGGAGCGCGACGAGAGTGGCGACGGCGTTGCTCAAAGTCTTCCTGGTCGAAAACGCTTCTGATGTGTGATGGTAGCGACTGTTTGGGTTTGCGATTGCGTCCTCCACGATGGCGTCTTCGGTCTGGCGGTGGCTGTGGCGCCCTCGATTGCAGCGAGGCGACGAACGAATCGTAACCGGCAACACGGGACGGCGAGAGACGATCGCGTCGTGGCGGGGAGAAGGTGACTCGAAATCGTGGTGGCGATGGTGATGGTGTGGGTGTGAAGCGGTGCACGCCTTTGGTGCGTAGATCAATGTCCAGTCGTCGCTTGGGTGAGGCCGATCGACTGCGTGACAGACTGCGCTGTCGTTTGGTGGTAGTCTTTTCTGGCGAGGCTTGCTTCTTGGCTGGACCGTCTTTCTTGATTGGTGACGGGGATCGGCTTCGACTACTGCTTCGGCTGCTGCTTTGACTGTAATCGCTAGAGCGACTGGACGACGGACTTCGGTGGCGTCCACGCCCGCGTTGAATCTTCTTCAAATCTCCGTTCAAGCGTTTCTTCTTTTCCGCCAGCACTTTCATTTCCAACAGCCTGGTCTCGGCAGCCAGGCGTTTCAGCTCCTTCTCCTGTTCTTGCTCGTCGAGCCCAGTAAATGCACTCTCGTCGAAATCCAATTCGCCTTCCTCCATGGACAGTGGTGTTGTCGTTGTCGTGGTCATGGTTTCTAATTATTTGACACCTCACGTGTGAGCGTGCACGGGTATACGCAAGCCTGCGCGCGCAGGCCGTCTTTATTTTGGTTGGACAATGGCCTTGATTCCGGCGTTTGTCTGGTCCTATTACTTTCTTCTTGGCGCTGTTCTAGGTGGACTATTTATGCCCTCGCTGCAAGATTCCAGTGATACCTGGATCCTCGGACTGTCGCCTGTACCGCGAATCTGTGTCTGTTTCCTGGCGGGCGGCGTGATGGGATTTTATTTTTTTCTCCCTCGTTGAAGTCTATCTGCGCGCCCTCATTACATTTATTGGTGCGATGGCATTCCTCTTGACAACCACTGAATTATAAAAATAAAGGCGAATGCAGTTAGTACCGCTCTTCAACCCCGTCAGGGGCCTGTGTTGGAACATGTGGAAAGTCCTCTCGGCGACGTGCGGTGAAGACGTTGCCACGCATGCGGTGCGTCTCGTCGTATCAGGCTATTGGTGTGACCTGGTCACCGAGGCGTTGTCGAACCGATGGGAACTCGTGCAACGCGAGGACAGACGCTGTCTTGTCGTGCAATCATCGCGCGTGGAACGCGACCTCTACAGAGGCCTCGAAGGCGAAGAGGATGGCTGGTTGGCCGTCCAGTATCGCGGTGAACCGCTCTACGTCAGCAGTCTGTTTTACGATACGCGTGGACAAGTGTTACGTGTCATACGAGACAAGACGGTGAAGAGTGTGAAACAAGCAGCGCGGTCTGATAGCGCTATGGCACTGTATATAGCGGCGTTCGTGATAATACTATTTTACTCTGTCGCATTCATTCCGTGTGACACCCAATCCAGTTTCTTACGGATATACCGGACGGTCATTCAGACGCATTTCAGTGCCACGAATTGGTTTCTCCGTTTTATTACGCTTGGATCGATACCTATAAGTGATTATATCCCGTGTGGTCTGTAATAAAATCACAAACACGTGCGCGCATGCACCAAAGAAAGAAACTGTAATGCGCTCTTTGGCCGATTCCACGGGTCTTTTGCGACAGTCGCCACCTGAGCTAGGCGCGTCCCTACAGGCGGAGGGACGACGTGTCCTCTTTTTCGACAAACAGGGCGTCAAGGCGGGCCAACTCCGCGTGGCCATCTCCCAGGTCGGCGAACCACTCACTGTGAGTGAAATCTACATTGTCGTTGTGCACACCACAGACGAACAGATTGTCTATCGCCTCGGTGCAGAGGACTGGTCGCGACTGCCTCGCGTTGATCGTCTGTATCGTCTCTGTCGACTGGATCGGCTCATGCGTGTCGTCGACGCCGTGCCACTGCGTCTATCTTCGTCCTCTGCGTCAATCTGTGAGACGATGGACGTCGAGGAGGCCGATGTGGCACCACCACCTCAGTGTCTGCCGTCGTTGCCCATTCTGTGGCCACATCGACGTCGCCATCCCACCATTACCACCGGGCGCTCGGGTCTGTTGTTTTACGTCGGTGCCGTGTTGGATTACGCGTTGCTGGAGCAACCACCCCTGGCCAACGCACCCAACAGTCTGCGGCAGGATTGGCTGACGTGGCTCGAGAGCAATTACGCCTATCGTGGCGCGGACGAGCACTACGACGAGATGCTCTACCACCTGATGCTGGCAGCCTCTGTGGCCACAGTGTCACCCCAGCTCATCTACGGCCACCTGGATTGGCCACTGGCACAGGAAATACTCAATCTGAGCGTCTTTCTCTTTCGTCATCAATTGCATGACAGCGACGACAATCTGGCTGCGCTGGAGAGTGCGTTCCGTGGCCACGCTCACTGGATCGCCCAGGAGAGCTACAGTGGCTGGCACCATCCGTGGACAGATTACATGTTGACGGACGGCGTCCTGTGGCGCCAGAGTGGACGCCAAATCACGCTGTCGATGCTGTGGCTACTGGAGACGCCGACGCTGACGTCGTCGCAGTATCGCACGGAGAACGGTGGCGTGTTCACAGTCAGCGTGGCCCACTTTCTAGAACACCTGGCACCCTATCTCTATCGCCAAGTCCTGTGTGACACACTGCACTACCTGCGTTACACAGCGCTGTACGGTCGCCACGACAACGCCTGGCACGGCCACCCGGGCGACGTGGAGCGCGTATGGCTTCACGAAACACTCCGTGACGTGATGCCCGAGCTGGTGACGGCGCTCAAAGACTGGCGTGGCATGGAGAGCTTCAACGAGCGCCGCGCACAAAATCACTCGTCACCCGTCATGCGTGCCATGGTACAGTATTGGCAGTCGCAGGACACGAGGCAGCCGCGTGGCAGTCAATCATTTGGCAGCCACAAGGCTGCCACCGTCATCACCGACATCGAAGACCTGGGCACGGCGGTGCCGCCGTGTATGAGACGCGCGCTGCGACAGAGCTGGTGCAAGAACCTGGACCGACTCAACCTCATCAAGTACCTCTTCGACATGGGCTACGGCCGCGAGCAGGTCGTCACGTTCATGTGCCGCCAGAGCGAGAAGCGCGAAGACGTGGCGACGATTGGCAGCGAGTACGACGCGTGTGTGCGACGCCAGCAGACGGACGACCGTCGCCAGGGCAAATCGTGTGCGACAATCATCAACCTGGGCGCCGTACCGGGCAACGTACTGCGCTGTGTCTACGAGGAGGAGAAGAATGGCGAGAAGCGACGCGAGAAGCACACTGAGCAGGAGCAGCTGGTGTTTACCTCACAGTGT
>Ga0315283_10006241_pt1 | contig 10610 bp, 15 predicted proteins | sample YL17G09_0_MG_FD_204541 | JGI IMG/M metagenome (GOLD analysis project Ga0315283, IMG submission 204541) | Sediment microbial communities from Yellowstone Lake, YNP, Wyoming, USA - YL17G09_0 | ecosystem: Environmental > Aquatic > Freshwater > Lake > Sediment | place: USA: Wyoming | collected...
ACACCTCATTGGGTTTGGTTCTGTGGACTTAGTTTAAGTGCATGATCAGGGATTGTCAAGGGAAATTGGAACGACTTTACTTCCCCGCCCTTGACGGACCCAAAGGGCTCAAAACTTCCCAGATCCTCTCCGATGCTCTCCCATCCCAGAGGGGCGGCACAGCGGCATGCTTAGCCTTTTCCAGAGCCTCGCCATACGCCTTCAGAATCCCCTCTTTGCTTGTCCCCGCCAGGACATTCGTTCCCAGCTCAACCGTGATCGGCCGCTCCGTATTCTCTCGAATCGTCACACAGGGAACGCCGAGGGCCGTGGTTTCCTCCTGAAGGCCGCCGCTGTCTGTCAGCACAACCTTGGCGTCTTTCCACAGGAAGAGCGATTCCATAAAACCCAGGGGCGCTAACATCTTGATATTCTCTGAAAATTTGATCTGAAACTGCTCCATCATCTTTCTCGTCCGCGGATGGGCGGGAAAAAGTATGGGCATCTCGGCCGCAATCTCATTCACCGCGGCGGCAATCCCCATAAAGGTATCCCGGTCGTCAACATTGGAGGGCCGGTGCAGCGTCATGAAGGCATACGTATTTTTTGCCGGCTTCAATTTGAAAACGGAATAAGCCTCCACGCTTACATCCTCAACCCCTGCAGGGTGGATTGGCGGAGCGTAATCCACCGTTATGTTCGGCGCCTCCGCCGTCTTTGCAGTTTAGGCTCTTTTGCAGGAATTACGGGGACATCCATGATAAGTAATGTCAAGGGGAAAACGGAGATTTCCCTTGACCTCCCGGATTGACGGACTCCCCGGCGGCTTTTTTTGTTAGCGCCGATGTGATTGTCCCCCCCCTCGGTGGCGGGAGAAGCCCCCCGTGCCCCGGATATGCTAACCGTCCGATTCGGGCAACTGACGGTAAGAGGATTTGCACCTCTCAAGATTCGCAGCCTTGTCGGCTGTTCCTAGACCGTTTTCTCCTTTTGCAATCTGGCTTCCCGACGGTGCCACAGCATTTCAACCATGTATCCGTTGGCCCCGGCCCCTCACACAGGATATCCAGCTTTCTTTTATCCGTACCATAATATCGAGGAAACAACATCATTGATTATTGAACTCCTCATTTGCGGGGGTAAATTTTCCGATAATTTTCCGATAATTATCTTGACACACAAGCATCATTTTCGTATAGTCTCGCCGTAAAAAAAGCAGGCTCTTATCTAAAGGGGGAATATCTTTATTACTATGATTCCCGGCTGTAACTGTAAAGCCGCATCCCCTTATGTTTTTAGGGGGCGAGGGAGACAACATCTAAAATGACTGATGGCAATAATCATCCGGTACTAATTATCGGTGGCGGTCTCTTCGGTATCGTATGCGCGTTGGAACTTTATCGTCTCGGAGTGCCGGTGATATTCATGGAAAAAGAGGCGTCCTTGGGCGGACTTGCTGCCCGCTTCTGCTGCAAGGCCTCGGAACTTTCAGCGGCAGCCATTGTCGTTGGCGCCGGGAAAAGGAATTTTCGTTACCGGCGCCTGCGCCGGACCCAAAGACATTGACCGGTCGATAACGCATGCAAAGAAGAAATCAGAATCTGCATCGAACAGATCCAGGAGTTAAAAAAAATGAAAGGCATCCATGGAATCCATCTGATGGGGATGAATCTGGAGGAAAAGTTTGTTCAAATTTTGGATATAGCAGGACTATCATCCCGGCCCAAAGTCGAATAGAGAAAAAATAAGATCAGTGACTGAAAGCCACAAGCTGACAAGAAAGGGAAGTCCATGTCTATGAAATCAGGAAGTCGTCTGGAAAAGATATTGGAAGCTGGTCACTTTGCTTTTACGGGTGAGCTCGGTCCTCCCCAGGGAGCCAATGTGGAGGCGATCCGGAAAAAAGCAAGTTATTTAAAAGGGATCACGGATGCGGTGAACATCACGGACAACCAAACCGCTGTCGTGCGTATGTCAAGTTGGGGCGCCGCCTTGATCGCCATTCAGGAGGGTTTAGAGCCCAACTACCAGATGGTCTGTCGAGACCGCAATCGCATCGCCATGCAGAGCGATATCCTGGGAGCTTATGCTCATGGTGTCCGGAATATGCTCTGTCTGTCGGGCGACCACCAGCAGTTTGGCAACCATCCTTTGACCAAGGGCGTCTTCGACATCGATTCCATTCAGCTAATCAGCATGGTAAAAGGAATGCGCGATGATAAAAAATTTCTTAACGGCGATGAGATCGATGGAGCGCCCCAGATTTTCATCGGTGCGGCTGCGAATCCATTTGCCGAACCCTTTGAATGGCGAGTTCACCGTTTGGCAAAAAAAATAAGCGCGGGGGCGGACTTTATCCAGACCCAATGCATTTATGACATGAAACTGTTCCGGGAATGGATGAAACAGGCCAGTGATATGGGACTGACCGAAAAGGTGCACATTCTGGCGGGAGTGACCCCTCTTAAATCAGCCGGTATGGCCCGATACATGGCGAATAATGTCTCCGGCATCACTATTCCTGATGATATAATAGACCGGATGGCTAAAGCGCCGAAGGGCGGCGGCGCCGAAGAAGGAATTAAAATCTGCCTTGAGCAGATTGAGGAGTTGAAAGAAATTAAAGGAGTACATGGGATTCATCTGATGCCCATTGAATGGGAACACCGGGTGCCGGAAATCGCTGAACGGGCGAAGCTCATTCCCAGACCTCAGGTTTAAAGGAAAAGGATAATACGGAGATGAGATGATGCGGAGAAAAGGGAGATTCTGAAGTCATAAGGAGAGGTCCATGTACGGTTTTATTCAGGGAGAGCTGGTGTCGATTGCTTTTGTCATATTTATCTTAGGGCTGATATTCCAATTCTTTCAGTTTTTCAAATTGACCAAGAAAAAGGAATGGATCTATCCCCCTGGGAAAGTAAAACGTGAAAAGAAAACCGCAGGGCAATGGGTCGCTTTTTGCCTTGCCTCTCTTAATGGGACCTTATGGAAAACGGATCCCCTGATAACGGTTGTGACATCGGTGTTCCATGTCTTTCTGATCCTGGTGCCCATTTTTCTACTTGGGCATAATATTTTAATAGATCAATCCTGGGGGCTGAGCCTCTGGAGTCTGCCTGAATCCATCACGGATATCTTGACCCTGGTCTTTTTGATCTGTGTGGCTTTTTTCCTTGGTCGCCGCCTCTTTCTATCTCGGGTCCGGGCCATCACGACCGTCTATGACTATCTCATCTTGTTGATTGCAGCCGCCCCTTTCCTGACAGGCTACTTTGCATATCATCAGTGGTTTAATTATGATACGGTAATGACGCTCCACATTCTGGCGGGAGAAGTCATGCTCATCACCATCCCTTTCACGAAACTCGGGCACATGCTCTTTTTCTTCCTCTATCGCTTCCTGATCGGGAATGAATACAGTTTCGCACGGGGAGAGAGAGTCTGGTAAATGAAAGGATCTTCCGACATGGAAAATATTAATCTTCATCAGGAAATGAAGCCTGTTGATGTGAAAAAGATTAAAGAGATGTTGAATCTAAAAAAAGGGAAAATGAAACGATATTTATCTCATTGCGCTCATTGCAGTCTCTGTGCCGAAAGTTGTTTTTTATATATGGCTCATCATAAAGATCCTCAATACATGCCCTCTTATAAAGCCATTTATTCCTTAGGGAGAATATACAAAAAAAAGGGCAAAGTGGACAGAAAGCTATTGACTGAGATGAAGGGCATCGTGTGGAGAAACTGCGTGCTTTGCGGCCGCTGTTATTGCCCAATCGGTATTCATATCCCCAGTATGATCACCTTTGCCCGAAGCATCCTCCGGTCTCAGGAGGTCTATCCTCAACTTGATGATGTTTCATCGGAAAGTTGGCTGTAAGATGGAAAGATGGGTCTCTGAAGGAGAACAAGTATGAAGACGATAGGCTGGAGGGTTTTGATGATCGTCGCAACTGCTTTCCTGATTTTAGCAGGTTCTCCCCTCCAGGCACAGCCGGATAAGATTGTATTAGATCAGGGAGGAAAAACACGACCTGCGGTGATCTTTCCTCACAATCGTCATGTTGAAGCTGGACTGTCGTGCAAGGATTGCCATCACGTTTATGAAAACGGGAAAAACGTTCTGGAGGAAGATAAACTCGAGGAAGGGAATCAGGGTATTCGTTGTTCTGCTTGCCATGGTTCGAAGTCCCGGCTTGACCTGGAACAGGCTTTTCACAACCAGTGCATCGGTTGCCATACAACGTATCTAAAGAAAAACGAAAAGACAGGCTCCCGGTATTGTGGGGGATGTCATGTAAGGAAGTAAGGGGTCTTTTCCATCGGTGTGGTCATTATCAAGAGGTCTCTAAAGCTTTTGAATATTTGGAAACCGGAGGAAGAAAATGATTGTTGGTGAAAGAAAACCTTTTGACGAAATCAAAGAGATGATGAAGAGCTTCAGGAAGGTTTTGAATGTGGGTTGTGGAGGCTGTACATCCATCTGCATGGCCGGCGGTCAAAGGGAAGTCGGTATCCTAAATGAAGAACTCCAAAACGCTTTCAAACAGGATGGTGCCTCACTCCAGGTGGATGGGTTTACCATCGAACGACAGTGCAATGCCGATTTTTTTCAGGAGTTGGATGAGATTGCAAGTAGCTACGAAGCCTTGCTGTCCATGGCTTGTGGAGCCGGAGTCCAGTTCCTTGCCGACCGATATCCTCAAAAACCGGTATTCCCTGCTCTGAATACCGTTTTCGTCGGCGTGGACCGGGGTATCGGATGGTTTGAGGAAAATTGCCGGACCTGCAGAGAGTGTGTCTTGGGAGAGACAGCAGGAATATGCCCTGTTACCAGATGTGCTAAAAGCCTTTTCAACGGACCCTGCGGAGGGACTTCTAAAGAAGGAAAATGCGAAGTAAGCAAAGACACCCCTTGTGCTTGGTTTGAGATCTACAAACGTTTGAAGGATCAAAATAGGTTAGAAAACATCCTCAAGGTAAAACCTGCAAGGGAATGGCGAAATCAAACCCAGGGGACTCTAGTTCAGGAAGCTTATAAGAAAAGATATGCAAAATAATTGTTTTTTTAAGAAGTCCCTTTCTATGTGAAAAAATTTCTCTTTGAATAGGCAAGAACGTGGCGGGGATCACCATCCCGGACGCTCTTATCGATCATATGGCAAAAGCCGCCAAAGGTTCCGAAGAAGGCATCAAGATATGCGTAGAGCAGATTCGGGAAGTGAGAGAGATCGAGGGAGTTCACGGGATCCACATCATGGCTATCGAATAGGAGCAAATGATAAGCAAGATCACGGAAATGGCCGGTCTGTTGCCACGTCCGAAAGTTGAATAGAATAGCGGCGTAAAAAAGTTTTTCAACCCCTATGTGGATTTGAAGATGTTACAGTCCATTATTGAATTGGCAAATGATGGAATACTGGTCTTCAATGACCGCCTGGGGGTGGAATATGCAAACCGGACCATCTCGCAGATCACCGGCTATGAGCACGTCCGGGTACTGGCGATGACTATTACCGAGCTCCTCGGCAACGAAAGCCGGGCTCTTCTCGAAGGCATATTTTCACATCCCGAGAAGTACGGTGAAAAAGCCTGTACGGTGATTCAGCTTCCAACCGCCTCCGGCGAGATCAGGAACGTAGAAATCTGTATAGCCATTGCACAGCCTCCCGATGGCGCCGACAGGGCCTATGCCTATGTTCGTGACGTTACCGACGAGAAAAGAATTGGAAATGAACTCCGGGAGGCCAATGAATTTTTCAAGAATTTGATTTCCAGTTCGGTGGATGGAATCATCGCTGCCGACATGAAGGGGAATATTTTCATATTTAATCAGGGTGCGGAGAACCTCACCGGGTATACCGCGGAAGAGTTCATCGGCAAAGTCCACATCACCCAATTGTATCCCGAAGTCGTAGCCCGAGATATCATGAGGAAGCTCCGCAGCCCGGACTACGGAGGTATAGGAAAGTTAAATCCCTCTCAACTCAATCTGGTCAGTAAAAACGGCGAAGAGATTCCCTTTCAACTTTCGGCGTCGCTTATTTATGACAGCGCGGGTAAAGAAATTGCCAGCGTGGGTATATTTACCGATTTAAGGCCTCGTCTGGATATGGAACGCAAGTTTCAGGAAACGCATCTGCAACTGATAAGCTCGGAAAAGCTTGCTTCCCTCGGTAAACTTGCCGCAGGCATTGCCCATGAAATCAATAATCCACTCGGCGGGATACTTATTTATTCCAGTCTAATGATGGAAGATCTTGCAGAGGATGACCCGAAACGGCAGGATTTGGCCCGCATCGTACAGGAGGCGGGGCGCTGCAAAGAAATAGTGAAGAGCTTGCTGGAGTTTGCCCGCCAGAGCGAACCGAACATGGAGCCGGTAGATATAAACCGCGCAATTACCGAGGGGTTGTTCTTCCTGGAAAACCAGGCCTTTTTTCACAATATTCAGACCATCAAAAAACTTGGTTCTTCACTACCCTTTGCGCTTGGCAACGCCGGACAGCTTAAACAGGTTTTCATGAACATTATTGTCAATGCCGCGGAAGCCATGCACGGCAGTGGAACTTTAACTATTTCCACCTTTTTCAACCGGGAACGCAACAACATAACTGTCGAATTCACGGATACCGGAGAAGGTATTCCGGAAGAAAACCTTACCCGGATTTTTGACCCGTTTTTTACTACAAAAGATGTCGGCAAGGGAACGGGGTTGGGATTAAGCACCGCCTACGGCATCATAGAAGGTCACGGAAGCAAGATAGAGGTGAAAAGCAAGGTGGGTGTCGGCACGACCTTTACTATCTTACTTGCGCCTTGCCCGGAAACACAACCGATCCTGGAAAATCGCCCATCAGAAGTGACCGGGTGTGCACGGGGGAATCACAGTTTCAAGGGAGAGCCCAGCGTCTGCCTGAGTGCCGCTCTGCCCTGATAAGGCTCTTTCCAAAGAGGTAAAAATGAGCATGAACGAATCGGCGATGCCGCTTGAGAATTCATTTCTTGAAGAAGTCATTGATGTGAGCAAGGTGGACATTCAGGCCTGTTACCAGTGCCAGAAGTGTTCTGCGGGATGTCCGGTTGTCTCCGCGATGGATATTCTTCCGAACCAGATTATCCGTCAGATCCAGTACGGAAGGCGCGAGAAGGTGCTGACTTCCGGGAGCATCTGGATATGCGCCTCCTGCCATACGTGCAGCGTCCGTTGCCCCAACGATATCGATTTTGCCAAAGTCATGGACAGTTTACGGCATTTGGCCCTTCATTCGGGAATGAGTGCCGGCGAGAAGGAGATTCCTGTTTTTCACAAAGCCTTCCTGGACAGCATCAAGAGCACGGGCCGGATCCATGAACTCTCCCTTATCCTCCGCTTCAAGTTAAAGACAAGGGATTTTTTGAAGGATGCAGGCCTGGGGTGGCAGATGTTCCGTCGCGGGAAGATCAAGGTGTTGCCGCAGAGCTTCACCGGAGGGAAAGAGGTGAAAGAGATTTTCAGTGCTTACGAGAAAGGGGCGACGAAGTGAAGGACGTAACCTACTATCCCGGGTGCTCCCTCCACGGGACGGCCCGCGAATATGACGAATCGTTCAGGGGGGTGTCGAAGCTGCTCGATATCGGTCTTCACGAGTTGGAAGACTGGACCTGTTGCGGCTCCACGTCCGCCCACTGCAGCGACGAGGCGCTGGCTGTCGCCCTTCCGGTGCGCAATTTGCGGATTGCCGAGAAACACGACCGCGAGATGGTTGTGCCCTGCGTGGCATGTTACAGCCGTTTCAAGGCGGCGGAAGCGGAAGCGAAGGAACATCCGGAGTATCTTCCTTCTCCTTATGAAGGGAAGGTATCCGTCCGCTACGCCCTCGATTTCTTTTGCGATGCCGGCATGATCGAGGAACTGAAGGCAAAGATTGTAAAGCCCCTTACGGGTCTCAAGGTCGCTTGTTACTACGGTTGTCTGGCCGTCCGCCCTCCTGAGCTGACCGGCGTGGAGCACTATGAGAATCCCGAACATATGGATCGCCTGATGGAGATGTTAGGGGCCGAAGCCGTGCCCTGGTCCTATAAAACGGACTGCTGCGGGGCGTCTCTGGTGATGACACGGACCGACATCGTTGTGAATTTAAGTCAACGAATCCTCTCGATGGCCCTGGAGGCAGGCGCTGACTGCATCGTTACGGGCTGCACCATGTGTCACGCCAATCTGGATACAAGGCAGGCAGGGCTTACGGCCCAAGAGGGGAAAAACGAGATCCCCGTCTTTTATTTTACGGAACTGATGGGCGTGGCCATGGGGCATAAGGAGGTAAAAAAATGGCTCAGCCGCCATTTAACCGATCCCATCAAACTGCTGTCAAACAAGGAATTACTGTAATATGGAGGATGGCAATGGCAAAAAAGATTCTGATAGTTGACGACGATCCGGATATGGTCGAGGCGACATCAATGATTTTAAAGTCCAAGCATTATGACGTGATTACCGCTTACGGCGGAGTGGAGGGACTTGAGAAGGCAAAAGCCGAGAAACCGGACCTCATCGTCCTTGACGTCATGATGCCGGATAAAGACGGATATACCGTCTGCAAAGAGCTTAAGGCAGATCCCGTTCTTTGCGAGATTCCCGTTCTTCTGCTGACGGCGGTGGTTTCATATATATCCACCACCCGTTACAGCCACCAGATGGGAATGGAGACCGAAGCGGATGATTACATGGACAAGCCGGTCGAGCCCCTGGAACTTGCAAAGAGGATAGAAGCGCTTTTTTCCAGACAGTAAGGTGTTCTCTACATTGCCTTCTGAAGGAGGAATAATGCCTGATCAGGTAAAAATCCTGGTTATTGATGATGAGCAGATCATGCGGGACGGCTGCGCACGCATTCTCTCAAAAAATGGCTGCTCTGTCCTCACTGCCGAGAACGGGAGCGTCTGTCTCGCCAAGCTCCAAGAATCACACAAAGAGATTGATATTATCCTCCTGGACCTGATGATGCCCGGGATGAGCGGCATGGAAGTCCTGGAAAAAATTCAAGCGTTGGATGACACCATTCTCATCATCATTATTACAGGTTATGCCACAGTGGCGTCGGCCGTGGAGGCAATGAAAAAAGGCGCCTACGATTTCATCGCCAAACCGTTCACCCCGGATCAACTGCGCATCGTTGTAAAAAGAGCCCTCGAACGGAGGATGCTGCAAAAGGAAGCCGAGTTCCTTCGCAGTGAACGGGAGCGTTCTCTGCGGGACGTGGCAACGGAAAAGTCGCGCGTGAAAACAATCATCAATTGCATGGGCGATGGTATCCTCGTTTGCGACCGGGACAGTTGCATCGTCCTTGCAAATCCGGCGGCCAGCCGCATGCTTGAGATTCCCGAATCCCGCCTTCTTGGCAACTATGTGTCGCAATGCAATCTTCACTCCGAGTTGTCAAGAACCATAGAAGACAGTCTCAAGACGGAAGAGAGCGCTTACACATCCGTATCTCAGGAACTGAGTATCGGCGACTCCCGGGAGATTTTTCTCCGCGCCCATACAGCCCCGGTCCGCAACGATCTGGGCGAGGTCATGGGATCCGTCACGGTATTGCAGGATATCAGTTACCTCAAGGAACTCGATAAGATGAAATCGGAGTTTATCGCCATGGTGGCCCACGAATTGCGTGCGCCTATCGCCACGATCGAACAGCAATTGACGGTCATCATCGGCGGCATGGCAGGGGAGCTGAACGAAAAGCAGCAACAGATGATTACCCGCGCCAAGGAGAGGACCCGGAGTGTCCTGACGCTGATCAAGGACCTGCTTGATTTTTCCAAGATCGAGGCGGGGAAAATGGTACAGTACAAGGAGCCCTTGTCTCTCGCCGAGGTGATCCCCCGCGTGGTGGAAGCGATGAAGGCCGATGCAGAGGGGAAAAATATCCGTATCGAAATTTTGCATCCCCTGAGCAGTTCCATAATTCAGGCCGACCAGAACAGCATGGAAGGCATCTTTAACAACCTCATTTCCAATGCCATTAAATATACCCCCGAAAGAGGAAGAGTGACGATCAGTCTCGATGACGATGACAGCTTCGTGAAGGTTTCCGTCACCGATACGGGCATAGGCATCAAGGGTGAAGACATCCCTCGGATATTTGACAAGTTTTACCGGGTCAAATCATCGGATACCCGACAGATCGTTGGGACCGGTCTGGGGCTCTCCATTGTGAAAAGCATAGTTGACGCGCACATGGGAACGATTTCCGTGGAAAGCACAGAGGGCAAGGGGACAACTTTCACCGTTTTATTGCCTAAAATAGCAGACCTGACAAGCTGTAGGGAAAACACCTAACATTTTGATACTCGATCAGCACAACTGCAGTAGTTTTGGGATCCATTTTGCCTCTCCTTTCATGGAATAAACTACCCCGCCTCAAGCAGCGGGGAATGGGTTCACGGACACATGGAAGGGCACCTCCTTGCCTTTTGTGCTGATGGTCAAAACGACCGTGTTCGGGTAATGGGGATTCCGCTTCGCCGCATCCGTCTGAATAATCAACGCCGTTCTCATGCCGGCCTGTTCCGACCCGCGGCCAGGAGACCAATCCACGACCCAGATGTCGCCCCGGTGCACTTCCTTATACATCTTTCACCGCCAC